>LSQX01295663.1_pt1 | contig 13497 bp, 12 predicted proteins | sample 654561 | NCBI WGS metagenome assembly LSQX01 (sample SAMN04489861, study PRJNA283612) | anaerobic digester metagenome | isolation source: 4 biogas reactors fed with cattle manure at either 37C or 55C with and... | place: Denmark: Kongens Lyngby | collected 2014 | reverse complement strand
CTCCCGGAATATATTTTTGTTTTTGCTCTTCAGTGCCAAAATTAGCTATTGCTCCTAAGCCTAGGGTTGAAGCAGCAATAGTAACGCCAAGACCAGCAGAATACTTTGCAAGCTGTTCTAAAGCTAAAACATAACTCTGATATCCTGCATCTGATCCACCATATTCTTCAGAAAAAGGAATACCTAAAAGTCCTAATTCACCAAGAGAATTAATAATTTCTTGTGATATAGAATTATCTCTGTCTATCGATTCTGCTATAGGTTCTAAATATTTCTGCGCAAACTCACCAGCAATTTTTTTAATTAACATCTGTTCCTTGTTTAAGGTAAAGTCCATAACTTCAACTCCTAATAAAAAATTGGTTTAAATGGATTAATTGAATATCCCGATAGTATCCTTCTGTTCTTAATTATTGAAACCTAAACTGCAACCATACTTCTGTTTATAATTACCGGCTTGGTTTATTTTAACCAAGCCGGTAAAAACGAAGGAGGGGGAAAGAGCACTGATATATGTTGAGAGTCAGATAATTGCTAGATCATTATTTACTCCAATTTTTTGTCCTTTGTCATCATAGAGATAAAATCCTTCTCCGGTTTTTTTGCCTAACACTCCTGCATCTACAAGACGTTTAAGTAAAAGTGGTGGAGCAAAAGCATTATCTTCAGTGTCCTTATAAATAGCATTCATTGCATTGTACATTATATCCCAACCAACCATATCACCTAATTCAAAAGGACCCATGGGATAACCTAAGCCTAATTTAACTCCGATATCAATTTCTTCAACATCTGCAACTCCCTCAGTTAAAGTTAATAAAGCCATACGAATATAAGGCAGGTACACTCTGTTGACAATAAAGCCACCAAAATCTTTCTTAACTAGCACTGAAGTTTTGCCAAAATCAGAGGCAACTTTGGCCACCAGATCAATCGTTTCCTGACTGGTTTTAACCCCGCTCACAATTTCAACTAGTTTCATTAAAGGTACTGGACTGAAAAAATGTAATCCTACAACTTTATCAGGTTTTTTTGTTATTGAAGCGATTTTCGTAATTGCAATAGCAGAAGTATTTGTAGCGAAAATAGCATCATGTTTGCATATCGTTTCTAATTGCTTAAATATCTTCTGTTTTAGTTCGACACTCTCAAAAACTGCCTCAATTATTAAATCAAATTCACTGGCATCATCCATCTGAGAAGTAACTGATAAATTTGCCAAAGCCTTGTCTATCTGTTCCTGTGTTAATTTACCTTTAGCAACAAACTTGTTATAGGAATTCTTGATATTTCCCATTGCTGCTTCCAACGCTTGAGGATTTACATCAAATAATTTAGTCTTGTAACCAGCCTGAGCTGAAACTTGTGCTATTCCGCTTCCCATTAGGCCAGCACCAATTATAAAAACTGATTTAATTTCCATGTTGTTCCTCCTGTAGTTTTTAACTAATTACAATTGAAATATAGTAAAAAATAATAGCATGTTGCTTGAATAACTCATATTATGTTGCGATGTTGCAACTGCGATCGTTATTTTGCAACATCTTTACCGGCTTTCAAACCATGCAGTTAAGCCCTGCCCACCACCAATACAGAAGCTAACCAAGCCGTTCTTAGCTCCGCGCGCTTCCATTTCATAGGCCAGTTTAGCAGTCAGTATGCCGCCTGTTCCTGCTAAGGGGTGTCCTAGAGCTATAGCTCCTCCATTAACATTACACCTGTTCAAATCAATATTAAGATCTTTGATACATGCTAAGGACTGTGCTGCAAAAGCTTCATTCAATTCAATCAGGTCAAAATCGTTTAACCTCATACCTGTGCGACTTAAAAGCTTTCTGGTAGCATAAATGGGGCCCAGTCCCATATAATTAGGATCAACTGCTGCAACAGCAAAGGATTTAAATTTAAGCATCCACGGCCAACCCATCTCTTCGGCTTTTTGTCTGGTAGTAACAATACATGCAGAAGCTCCATCACTCATAGGTGAACTATTTCCTGCTGTAACGGTTCCATCTTTTTTAAATGCCGGTTTCAAGGCACTTAAAGCTTCCATATTTGTACTTTCTCTTGGGACTTCGTCTTTTGATACTAGTACGGCTTGACCTTTCTTTTGTGGAATTGTAATGGGTACTATTTGTTTATCAAAGACTCCATTCTTTTGCGCAGCAATTGCCCTTGTGTGACTTAAATAAGCAAATTCATCTTGTTCTTCGCGGCTAATACCGTATAGCTCAGCAACATTTTCAGCAGTAATACCCATAGGAGGATTTCCCACTTGCGGAGGAGAAACCTGGATTCCGCACCATTTGGGGAATGAAGTTTGATAACCCTTTTCCGGCTTTTCAAATACAAAAGGTCGTCTGGAGTCGCTTTCTACTCCACCTGCGATGAATAAGTCCCCAAATCCGCTTATAACAAGTGATGCAGCAATAGCTATTGCATTTAAAGATGAGGAACATTGCCTGTCAACTGTCATCCCTGGTACTTCGATTGGCAATCCGGCTTCCAATAAAGCCATTCTGCCCATGTTAGCAACATCAAATGCAAAAAGGTTTCCGTATATGACATCATCAATCTCCGCAGGATTAACATTGGTTCTGTTTACTGTTTCTTTAATAACTTCAGCTGCTAGCTTATATGCTGGTACTGGTGCCAATACTCCTCTGCATTTTCCGACTGGTGTTCTAACTGGCGATACGATAACTGCTTCTCTATTCATAGTTTTCATCCTTTCTTATTGGTTTTTACTATATTTATTGCAATAATCGTGCCACCACTTGTTTAAACTTCAATTAAGTAAAATAGTAAAAAAGCTGCTTCAGATTTGAAGCAGCTTTTTACTATTTTACAATTCTAAGACTAATCTATTTGCCAATGAAATACTTGCCCTGACTAAGATTGTGCATAAACATCAGGCTTTGGTTACGGTTTTCTATAGTAAGTACCCTTTCCATACTTGAAGAGTCCATGTTCTGGTTGATTGCTTCCTTGGTCAGTCTTACAGCTAATGGATCTTTTTCTACTATCATGCGGGCAGTTTCTAATCCTTTATTCATCAGTTCATCCCGTTCAACACACTGCGAAACAAGCCCCAAATGCATGGCTTCCTCAGCATCCATAAACCTTCCAGTCAAGAGCATATCATACGCACGTCCTGCGCCGATTAACCGGGGCAGGAAGTAACTGGAACCCATATCGGCTCCCCCCAGTCCTACATTTACATAATAAGCTGAGAATCTGGCATCAGGTGCAATTATACGTATATCTGAAGCCAGTGCAAAACTAAATCCCGCACCAGTCGCGGCACCATGAACCAGACAAATTATTGGCTGAGGAATTTTGCGCATCAGATACTCAAGTTCCCCCAGTCTGGTCTGCCAATGGTAAAGATCAGGGGCATTGAGCATTTCATCCGGGAAGATTTCCTTGATGTCTACACCGCCACAAAAGCCCTTTTCTCCAGCTCCTTTTAAAATAATTACCCGGGTCTCTAAATCTTCCCGTAAACTTGTCCATAAATCAAGCAGATCATCCATCATGGCCAGATTTAGTGCATTTAATCTCTGGGGTCTGTTTAGTGATACGACCAGTATTCCCGGTTCAACTACTTCCAGGTCAATTGTTTCATAACTTTTAAACTTATTCATAACTCAAACTCCTTTATCGTTGCGGCTGTTTAATGTAAATAGTAACAATCTATAATCTATTTCCCAATAAATTGCGGTCTTCTTTTTTGAATAAACGCTTCCATACCTTCCTTTTGATCGTTGGTAGAGAATAATAAAGCCCACATCTTTTGTTCAAATTCAAGTCCTGATGCGAGTTCAACATTTTGCCCATGCTCAATACATCTTTTAGCCGCACGGAGTGCCACTGATGACTTGTTTTGCAGATTCACAGCTAACTCCTTTGCGCGACTCATAAGTAAATCCGGTTCTGTTATTTCAGTTATTAATCCTAACTGTAATGCATGATTAGCATCAATTATCTCTCCGGTCATTATTAAACGTTTTCCCCAACCTGACCCAATTAGTCGGATTAGTCTCTGAGTGCCGCCCCCACCTGGTATAATACCTACATTTATTTCAGGTTGCCCCATTTTGCTGCCTTGAGATGCAATAAGAATATCGCAAGCCAAAGCTAATTCCAGCCCTCCGCCAAGGCAATATCCTGCTATAGCGGCAATTGTAGGTTTGTTAAGACCAGCGATTTTGTCGGAAGCAGAGTTTATTAAGGTAATAAACTCTTCGGCTTCCATTGGGTACAAGCTAGCCATATGCTTTATATCGGCTCCTGCAGCAAATACTTTTTCACCACCAGTCAAAATCAAAACTCTAATATTATCGTTTTCTTTTATTGAGTCCAACAGCTGGTTTAATTCTCTAAATAACTGCTCATTCAGGGCATTCTTTGCCTCCGGACGGTTGATTTTTATTATTCCAATTTTATCAGTCTGTTGGAAACTTATCGTTTCAAAATTCATTTGTATCTCCTCAGATTTAATATTTTCCAAATATGATACTCATTAATTATGGGAAGATTTTACCCATTATGGTTGGGCAATGTCCCGGAATTATATGTGACTTATCTCCGCATAAACTTAATACCTTACTGATACTTGTATACCAATCAGTCAGACTGCTGTTATTTCCGGGCGGGTATATGTCATGACCTACGATTGGAGTACATTGAATTCTGTTGCCATCCGCATCAATTATCTCACTAGTATCAGGATAAAGATTGAGATATAGATAGACCAAATCTCCGGCAATTATATATTTACCTTCGGAGGTATCAACTGCCACAATTTGAAAACCGGAAGTATGTCCAGGTGCATGGATTATCTCCACTCCTGGGGCCACCCAGGAATTGCCATCAACTGTCACTACCTGATACTTATTTAATAACTGAGCTATTCCCGGCAGGTAATCATCCTTTTGAATGGGAAGAGGTTCTTGTGCATATATTACTTCTGACTCCTGCACGAAAAAAACTGCCTGAGGAAATAGCTCTAAATTAGCTGCATGATCAAAGTGCAGGTGAGTTAATATTACAATATCTATATCTTCCGGGTTCACACCGAATTTCTTAAGTCCTGCACATACAGCCTGCGGTCCTGCTTCCTTAATACTAATACCATTATAGAGTCCGGTTGAACCTAGCTCCATTACTCCTGTGTCGACAAGTATTTTTTTATGACCACCTTCGATATAATATACATATACTGGAACTACCAAATTGATATCCATATCAACCATATGAGTGAATATGGCTTTGTTGGCAGTATTTTTTCCGACCATTATGGGGTAAATTCTATACTGTGCCACAAAAATTAAATATCTCCTTTCGTTTTATATGCCTAGATATGCTTTCTTGATATGCTCGTTGTTCAATAACTCTTGACCTGAGCCACTCATTACTATATTCCCGTTTTCCATAACATAACCGCGCTTAGCTAGCTTGAGAGCATGATTAACATTTTGTTCTACTAAAAAAATTGTTGTTCCCATATCCTCGCTAATTTTTTTAATAATTTGTATCATTTGCTGAACAACAATTGGTGCCAAACCAAGTGACGGTTCATCAAGCATCAATAATTTTGGATCTGACATTAATCCTCTGCCGATAGCAACCATCTGTTGTTCTCCACCACTTAAGGAACCAGCCATCTGTTTATATCTTTCTTTCAGGCGTGGAAACAATTCATATACTTTTTCCATATTTTTGTTGGCTTTTTTTCGGTGTTCTTTACTAAATGCCCCCATAAGTAAGTTATCCTGCACGCTCATACCTGGAAATAATTCACGTCCTTCAGGAATTTGTATCAGTCCTTTGGCAACTCTATCTTTAATATCTAACTGTTCGATACGTTCATCTTCAAACCATATAGCGCCTTCATCTATTGGTATCAATCCAGAAATAGCCCGTAAAAGAGTCGATTTTCCTGCCGCATTTGCCCCAACCAGAGATACTATTTCTCCTTTTTGGATCTCAAGAGAAATCCCATGTAAAACGGTAATATCTCCATAGCCTGCTGTAATATTTTCTATTCTAAACATCAGCGGATTCCTCCTTACCTAAATACGCTTCAATAACTTTTTTGTTTGATGTAACTTCTTGAGGTGTACCTTCCGCTATCAATTCACCATGGTCCAAAACTAATATTCGTTCACAAATTGTCATAATTGCTCTCATTATATGTTCCACAATTATGATGGTAATACCTGAAGCTCTTACTTTTCTAATAAGCTCCAATGAATCATCCACTTCGTTAGGCCTGAGGCCAGCCATAACTTCGTCCAGCATTAGTATTTTAGGTTCAGTTGCAAGAGCTCTGGCAAATTCTAAACGCTTTCTATCAGCTATGGTTAAGTTCCTAGCCTGCATAGCAGCATATTTATCCAGTCCCACAAAATTTATTGTTTCTTGAGCTTTTACTCTGGCACGATTCGGATCTGCGGTTCTGCAAAAGGCTCCCACCATAACATTTTCTTCAACTGTCATTTCGCCGAATGGTTTAACCACCTGAAATGTTCGAACTATTCCCTGACTACAAACTTGTTCAGGCAAAAATCCTGATATTTTATGGCCCCGATATAAAATATCTCCCTTAGATATTTCGTGATAACCAGAAATCAGATTAAACAAAGTAGTCTTACCCGCTCCATTTGGTCCAATCAATCCCAGAATTTCATTTTCAGCTAAATCAAACGATACATTATTAACTGCGGGGAGTCCTCCGAATAATTTGCTAACTTTTTTCACTTCTAAAATAGGCTTCATATTCTATCTCCCTCGCTTTCAGCTTTTTTATCATACTTTTTAACCCAATCTGATAAAGTTGGCCCAATTCCCCGCGGTATAACTAAAATAACTAAAATTAATATTACTGCATATATAACCATATGCAGTCCGTGTACTGATCCTCCAAAATAGGCTCGTATAAATTGATCCAAAGGCACCATCAATACGGCACCTAATACAGGCCCCCATAAAGTTCCCATACCTCCAACAATGGTCATAAGCACCATTTGCATAGAAAGTGCAGATGCAAAAACACTATCAGGATCAATATAGAGAATATATTGTGCGTATATGACCCCTCCAATTGCAGTAAAAGCAGCACTGATCATGTAGGCAGTCAATTTAGCCCGTGAAGCTTTAACACCTAAACTTCGCGCTGCATCTTGATCTTCTCTTATGGCTACTAGATAATAACCAAGTCTCGATTTTTCTAATTTTTTTACAGCATACAAAACAAGCGCCAGAAAAGCTATTGCCATAATTCCATAAGCCCATTTTTCTCTGAATAACATAAATCCTAATCCAAATTCCATTTTGACACTAATTCCATTAGTTCCATAAGTTAAATCTGAAAAATTAATAGCCAGAATTCTTAGCACTTCTCCAACTGCAACAGTTGCCAGCGCAAAAAATGGACCTTGCAATCTGAAACACGGCCAACCTATAATCACAGCCGCAACTACAGCCAAGAATACGGCTGCAATTAATCCGAGCCAGGGAGACACTTCTAATTTAACCGCCAATAGCACAACTGTATATGCTCCAATACCAAAGAATCCAGCGTGCCCCAATGATAATTGGCCTGCATATCCGCCAATAATATTCCAGGCCGAAGCGAGTCCAGCCCAGAGCAGCATCATGATAATCATATTTTGAATGAAAGCATTTCCCGCTGAAGCCGGAACGAGCATGGCCATAATAGCAACCGCGGCAATTAACGTCAAAAAAAGTTTCGCTTTATTATTTATAATGCTTTTTATATAGCTCATTTATCTTCCACCTCCAGCAGCACCCTGGCCGAATAATCCGTTTGGTTTTAGCAGAAGAACAAGCAAAAATACTCCAAGATAAATCGCCTCTTTGAAACCAACTGGAAGTAAGAATCCGCTTATAGAATCGATTAAGCCAATTATAAGACCACCTATAATTGCTCCTGGAACATTCCCCAGTCCACCTAAAACTACAACTACAAATGAAGCTGTACCAAACTGAGTACCTACTGTAGGATATATGCTGAAAATTGGTGCCAGTGCCGCTCCAGCAATACCTACCGTAGCTATTCCTAACGCAAATGCGATGGTATAAGTTCTAATAGTGTCGACACCCATTAATTTAGCCGCTGTTCTGTTTTGCGATGTAGCCTTAATTGATTTTCCAATCCAAGTGCGACTTAAGATAATCATTAATCCGATTGCTGTTCCTATCGCTATAGCAAACGAAGCTATTTTTGTAATTCCAAACCTTATATTCTCTGTTCCAATAGCTGATGCTGCATAATCAATATTTATACTTCTTATGTCTGCATTCCAAAGCATCAGGGCCAGGTTCTGAAGAAGTATCATCAATGCTACTGTCATCAATATGGTGAAAAGCTCCGAACGTTCAATAATTGGATTTAAGGTTGCTTTATAAACAACCAAACCAACAACAAACATAATTGGTATTATAAATATAATCGCAACATATGGATCCATCCCCATCTTGACATTCATCCAATAGACTAAATACATTGATATCATGAGGAATTCGCCATGGGCAAAATTGATTATATTCATTACACCAAATATTAAAGTCAGTCCTATACTTATCAATGCAAATATACCGCCAGTGAGGATGCCGTTCACTAAAATCTGCATCCATATTTCCATTTTGACACCTCTCTTCACAAAACAATATTAATTACAAATATTTCTTTAGGAATTAGATGGACGCAATTGCGTCCATCTAATTCTTTCTTTATTGCGTATCTTATTTTAGCGAGCGGGCCATGGAACGAGAACTTCAACATCTTCCAACTGACCTTCTACTGGCCATACCGTAAAGATTTCATCCTTATACCAAATACAACCATAAGCTTCAGCGCGTTCGTTTGTTCCCATCATGGGGTCACCTTCAGGCGCAAATTTGACGCCCCATCCAGCTGCGGTAGAACCCAGTGGTAAATCCAAACTTCTGGCTGCTTCTGCTATTTTATCAGCATCAGTTGAGCCGGCTTTTTCCAGTACATCAAACAACACATTAGCACCCGCATATGCCCTAATAACATGGCCTGAATATGGTTCGGAGCCGTATCTTTCCTTGTATTCTTTCATAAATGCTTCTAAACCAGGGGCCATTGCTTCATTAGTACGGGGCTGAGTAATATCAGAATGGGCCAAGCCGTTAATTTTTTCACCCATAGCTGCTTTAAGATCCTGGGTGGCATTTCCTCCCATAATTACAGCTTCTGGAACAAAATTAAGTTCTTGCATTTGTTTAAATAGCAATAATCCATCTGCTACATAACTTGTAGGTATCAATATGTCAATATCGTTTTGTTTTAACTTCATTACAAGAGACGATAAATCAGTAGTTTTTGCGCTGTAAGATTCTGTAAAAACTACATTATAGCCTAATTCCTTGGCCAAACCTATAGCACCTTGTCCAACGCTGGTTCCAAAGGAGCTGTCTTCCCAAATAACTCCTATTTTATAGTCCTTCGGGTCTTTTCCTAACTCAGGCGCGATTACGTCTCTGAGCATTTTAATGGTAGTTTCGCCGAGACTGGTACCAGTGATTCCGAATCTGAACAGATATTTAAAACCTCTTTGGGTAATGTTATCTGCTACACCACTGTTTTCCCAATAAATTACTTTGTTTTTTTCAGCAACAGCTGAAGCTGCATAGGCAACTCCACTGGAGTAAGAGCCCATGATAACAGGAACTTTTTCTACTGTAATAAGTCTCTCAGCCTCACTTACACCGGCTTCGGGAGTCGGAGCATCTGCAAATATCCATTCAATCTTATTACCATTAATTCCGCCCGCATCATTTCTCAGATCAGCTGCAATTTGCGCACCTTTTTGTTCTTCTTGTCCAAGTTTAGCCAAAGGTCCGGTCAATGGATATATAGCACCCAAACGTAAAGTATCTCCAACCTCACCAGTAGTGACAGGTTCTTTTTCTGTTGCCGCGCCTCCGCAACCTGCTACAGATACAACTGCGAAACAAATCAACAATAATAGACTTATCAATTTACCCCTTCTAAATTTCATTAAACAATTCCTCCTTTTTATATTCAGCTGCGACTAGAATAGGTACCTCCCCTCTTCTCTAATCTGAATAAATTGTTTCTATTAATTGTTTAAGCAAAATTCGTGCCTAACTTAAAAACAAAAAAAAACGGACTCTAATCCCTAGTTCCGTTTTTTTTTAACAACAAAGCGTGTTGCTATTCAACAACATGTTGTTTATTTGCATCATCATGGCCTTTCCTTTTTCTGAATAAAACCGATCTGTGAATACCTAATTTTTGTGCCGCTTCATTTATTGAACCATTACACTCCTGGATAACTTGTTCTATATATTGCTTTTCTACCTGCCCCAATACTTCTTTAAGATTTCCACTATATTGACTTTTCCCTATATCGACGCCCTCTGGTCTTTTCACTATATTTTCTTTAACTGGCATCGTAATACCAGTTTCATAGCTATTTATCTCATCACCTTGTGTGGTTAAAAAAAGTCTTTCAATAATGTTCTTCAGTTCCCTTACATTGCCCGGCCAATTATAATGGAGCAAATCATTAACTATTCCAGGCCCGAAGTACTTGTTGAATCTATACTTTATGTTATACTCCTGCAAAAACATTTCTGCCAGGGCAACTATATCTTCAGGTCTATTTCTTAATGGGGGAAGCGTAATTGGAATAACATTTAATCTATAAAACAAGTCTTCTCTAAAAGTGTTATCGGCAATCATTTTCTTCAGGTTTTTGTTGGTAGCACCTATTAAGCGTACATCAACTTTTTTATCATTTGTAGCACCAATTTTTCTAACTTCACCGTTCTCAATAACCCGTAATAATTTGGGTTGTAGAAATAAAGGCAACTCTGCTATTTCATCTAGAAAAAGGGTTCCTTTATCTGCGATTTCGAACAACCCTGGTTTGCCTTTATTACTAGCTCCTGTAAATGCTCCTTTTTCATAGCCAAATAATTCTGATTCCAATAAATTGTCTGGTATAGCCGCACAGTTTACTGTAACAAAAGCAGCGTTTTTGCGGTGACTATAGCGGTGGACATATTTGGCGATAACTTCTTTACCTGTGCCAGATTCACCGTATAACATTACTGTGCTGTCAGTAGCTGCGATTTTATTAGCTTGTAATAAAACATTTCTCATTAAGGAGCTTTTAGCAACAATTTTATCTTTTTCCAGGTTTCGGTCACGGAGGTATTCTACTTCATTCCTATATTTGTCTTTTGCTTCTCTTTCTCTTTCTAATGTTGTAGTAAATTCTCGAATTATATCTCTTTCGACGCCGGTGGACAATACCATCACTATATTACCGTTATCATCAAACAGGGGATGACTGTTGGATACAATTTTTTTGCCGTGCTTGGTATTCAGCACTTCCATTACACTCTTCTTGGTTTTTATAACTTCGAGCACAGTTGACCTATCATAGTAACCCTCACTGACCAAATGCGAAACATTAGCTCCAATCAGTTTATCTAAGGGAATGCCCAGAATACTTGCAGCAGCTGGATTAGCCAGCATAACTTGCCCATTACTATCAGCAACAAATATTGCTTCAAAATAATGTTCAATAATTTCCTCCAAGGCAGGTTTTTCATCTAAGTAATTAAAATCTTTGTTCAATGAATTCCCCCCTTTTTCCTAATTCTAATCAATTAAAAATTATTTTGCAAAGATTATTATGGCACCTTTCTTGCAAGTCAAGTTCTCTAACTAGACTTTATATAACAGCTCAATCTCTATTATTCGAATTTTTAATTTGGAAGGGTGGAACATAAAAATGAATTGGCGTGATATTTACAAACAAAAATTAACTACAGCAGAAGAAGCAGTCAAGGTAATTAAATCTGGCGACAGGGTAGTGCCAGGACATGCGGCCAGCGAATCGGAGTATTTAGTTGATCATATGGTCAGAAGATACAAGGAATTGGAAAATGTAACTATTGTCGAAGGCGTTTCATTAGGTAGTTCTCCATATTGTAAGCCGGAAATGGAAGGTCACTTTGTACTCAATTCAATGTTTTTAGGCCCTCATACACGGCAAGCCGTTTGGGAAAAACGCGGAGATTTTCTGCCATTAAATTTCCATCAATTCCCCCGGGCTTTTCGTGAAGGTTTAATTCCGATAGATGTTTTTTTAACCATGGTGTCTCCACCTGATAAATTTGGTTATTGCAGTCTGGGAATTTCAGTTGATCATTCCAAACAACTAATTGAAAGTGCCAAAATTGTTATCGCAGAAGTTAATCCCAATATGCCCCGTACTTATGGTGAATCTTTAGTGCATGTTTCAAAATTTGATTATTTTGTGGAAAATGACTGGCCATTGCTGGAACTGCAAAGATTTGCCAGTAAGGACAGAGTAACTGATGCAATAGGAAGAAATGTCGCATCGCTTATTAATGATGGCGATACTTTGCAAATGGGTGCTGGGACTGTCCCAGATGCTCTTTTATACTATCTTAAAGAAAAGAATGACCTTGGTATTCATACTGAAATGTTTTCTGACGGAATTATCGAATTGATAGAATCTGGCATAATTAATGGGAAAAAGAAAACGCTCTGGCCAGAGAAAATAGTTGCTACCTTTTGTGAAGGCACTAAGAAAATATATGATTTTGTGCATGAAAATCCTGTTTTTCAATTTATGCCTGTTGATTATGTTAATGACCCTCGAACCATTGCACAGAATGATAATATGGTAGCCATTAATCAGGCTATGGAAATTGATCTATTAGGCCAGGTGGCATCTGAATCGATAGCGACTAAACAGTATAGCGGCATCGGTGGACAGTTAGATTTTATAAGAGGGTCGGCAATGGCTCACAATGGCAGACCTGTTATTGTTCTTCCTTCAACCGCTAAGAATGGCACCATTTCAAGGATTAAGTGCCAAATGAATCCAGGAACACCCTTAAGTGATACCAGAAATGATGTTCACTACGTTGTTACAGAATATGGTGTAGCTAATTTATTCTGTAAAACAAATACTGAAAGAGCCCGTGAATTAATAGAAATTGCTCACCCTGATTTTCGTTCTGAACTTATTCGTCAGTATAAAGATATTTACGGCAGGGTTTTGTAGATTTAGAAATGTTCAAATTTTGATGATTTTTAGTATCCCTCCTCCTCTATTCTTTATATAAGTTAACCCCCCTGTACTTGTACGTATTAGGGGGGTTAACAATCTAGGTTTATATAACTTCTATTCTCTCAACATGCAATTGGTGATATTCACCGTGAAGCGGTTTTCAACAAGCACTTTATGTTGTCCTGATCCATTGCGATACTATTAATTCCAGCTCACCTTCACGGCTCCCGTTCGCAGGTCTAAATAATGTAGCATGAAGTATAAAAAATGCCCAACATACACTCCCCTTATGTCATAAAGTTAAAGCATTTAATATGCATAACGAATTATTATTACATTATTTTAATATATTGCTGGCTAC
>LSQX01156148.1_pt1 | contig 13497 bp, 12 predicted proteins | sample 654561 | NCBI WGS metagenome assembly LSQX01 (sample SAMN04489861, study PRJNA283612) | anaerobic digester metagenome | isolation source: 4 biogas reactors fed with cattle manure at either 37C or 55C with and... | place: Denmark: Kongens Lyngby | collected 2014 | reverse complement strand
GCTGAAATGGGCACGGCATGCCGCGCCCCTACCTGAACCATGTCTCACTGTCATCTCCCTCGCACTTCGCCCCTCGCACCTCGCACCTAACAAAATCCCCGGCCATGGTACAACACCACGACCGGGGACACAATTCATCTCAGCTTAAAAATCTTACACGTGCGGGGTATAGCAGGTGAGGATCTTCATGTAATTGGCGCGTTCGAAAGCGGCCGGATTGGGGCAATTGGCCTGACTGAGGCTGCCCTGCATCTGCTTGATGGATTCGTATTCTTTTTCTTCCATCCACTGTGTCATTTCGGCCAAGACCGTATTGATGTGGTCAATGCCGTTTTTGAGGATGGCCGAAGTCATCTTGGCGACTTTCGCACCGGACATCATGGCTTTGAGCGCATCTTGACCGGTGTGCACACCGCCGGTAATGGCCATGTCGGCTTTGATGCGGCTGTAGAGAATGGCGACCCAGCGCAGGGCGAGGCGCAGTTCCCAGGAAGCACTCAAGGTGAGATCGGGCTTCACTTCCAGATTTTCCAGATCAAGATCAGGCTGATAGAAGCGGTTGAACATGACAATAGCATCTGCACCGGCTGCATCCAGTTTCTGCGCCATATTGGCTGTGGAACTGAAATAGGGACCGATTTTGACTGCTACGGGAATGTTCACAGTCTTCTTCACGGCCTGCACCAGATCCAGATACAGTGTTTCAACGTGGGCACCGTCCAGATCGGGGTTGGTGGGAATGTAATAAACATTCAGTTCCAGTGCATCAGCACCGGCCTGTTCGATCTTGGCTGCAATATCCTGCCAGCCACCGACACTGACGCCGTTGAGGCTGCCGATGACGGGAATGGCGACCGATTCCTTGGCTTTCCGGATGTGCTCCAGATAGGAGTCAGGCCCCATTTTGTAGTCCTGCTCTTCAGGAAAGAAGCTGAGGGCTTCGGAAAAGCTCATGGTACCCTGCTGCAGGTTCTCGTTGAGGTCTTCACTCATGAAAGTGATCTGTTCCTCAAAGAGGGAGTGCATGACAATGGCTGAGGCACCGGCATCTTCCATTTTCTTCATGTTGTCCAGTTTTTCCGTGAGGGGCGACGGGGACACCACGATGGGATTTTTCAGTTCCAGGCCCAGATAGTTTGTACGAAGATCCATTTATATCTTCCTCCTCCGTTTCACGCGCTGTGCGTGTCGGATTTACGGGTTTGGGTTTTCTTACTCAACTGTTGACAATTCCACAGGACAGCCGCTTATTCAGCGGGCGCTTCTTCGCCGTTGCTGAAGTCCATCTGTGCCAGATAGCTGTAGAGGCGCCATCTGTCAGCGACATCAGCCTTGGCTCCTTTCAGGAGTTCAGCGGCCAGTTCGGGCTGGCTCAGGGTCAGCATTTTGTAACGGGTCTCATTGTAGATGTACTTGTCAAGCTCCAATGAGGGCGCTTTGCAATCCAGCTGGAAGGGGTTCTTGCCCTCAAGTTTCAGATCAGGGTTGAAGCGGTAGATGGGCCAGTGTCCGGACTGGACGGCGGCTTTCTGCTGTTCAAGACCCATGACCAGGTTATAGCCGTGAGCAATGCAATGGCTGTAAGCGATGACAATGGAGGGGCCTTCATAGGCTTCCGCTTCCATGATGGCACGGATGGTCTGGGAATCGCTGGCACCCATGGCGATCTGAGCCACGTAGACATCGCCATAAGTCATGGCAATGAGGCCGAGATCTTTCTTGGAGCCCGGTTTTCCGCCGGCTGCGAACTTGGCAACGGCACCGCGCGGGGTCGCCTTGGAGCACTGTCCGCCCGTGTTGGAATACACTTCCGTGTCCATGACCAGCAGGTTGATGTCTTTGCCTGAAGCAATGACATGATCCAGGCCGCCATAGCCGATGTCATAGGCCCAGCCATCGCCGCCCATGGACCATACGCTCTTTCGGACGAGGAAATCGGACACGTGGGCCAGAACCTTGGCTTCATCAGTACCAATGGCCGCGAGCTTGTCTTTCAGAGCAGCCACACGCTCACGCTGCGCCTGAATACCCGCTTCCGTCTTCTGTTCGCCTGTGAGCAATGCCTCCACGAGGTCACCACCGATCCGGGCTTCGAGACGTTTGAGCAGTTCTTCAGCAAACTCTTTCTGCTTGTCAATGGTGACACGCATGCCCAGACCGAATTCGGCGGCATCTTCAAAGAGTGAGTTGTTCCAGGCGGGACCGCGTCCGTCACCGTTGAAAGACCAGGGCGTCGTGGGCAGGTTCGCACCATAAATGGAGGAGCAGCCCGTGGCATTGGCCACATAGAGACGATCACCGAAGAGCTGGGAGATGAGCTTCACATAAGGCGTCTCACCGCAACCGGCACAGGCACCGCTGAATTCAAAGAGGGGCTGCAAGAGCTGCACATCTTTGACCATATTCATCTTCACAGCGCCGCGGTCCACTTCAGGCAGAGACAGGAAATAGTCCCAGCGTTCTCTTTCACGGTCGCGGATGGGAGCCTGCTCAACCATGTTGATGGCGCGCAATTTCGGCTGTTCTTTATTCTTGACCGGACAGGCCTGCACGCAAAGGGCGCAACCGGTACAGTCTTCAGGGGCAATCTGCATGATATAGCGCTGGTCGGGGAAGTTTTTCCATCTCGCCTTGGCGGATTTGAAGCCTTCCGGCGCATTGGCCAGCGTTTCTTCGTCCACAATCTTGGCACGGATCACAGCATGAGGGCAGACCAGTGCGCATTTGCCGCACTGAATACAGATATCTTCGTCCCATTCGGGGATTTCAAGAGCGATGTTGCGTTTTTCCCACTGGGTCGTGCCTGTGGGGAAAGTTCCATCAACAGGCATCTTGCTTACAGGCAGCGATTCGCCATCTTCGGCCAGAATAGCGGCTGTGAACTCATGGAGGAATTCGGGCGCATTTTCGGGAACGGCCGGACGAATGTCAAAGGTACTGGTGACACTGTCGGGAACTTTCACTTCATGCATGTGTTCCACAGCCATGTCCACGGCGGCCCAGTTTTTCTTCACAATGCTTTCGCCGCGACGACCATAGGTTTTTTCAATGGCAACCTTGATGGCTTGTATGGCTTCATCCCGGGGCATGACTTCGCTGATGGCGAAGAAACAGGTCTGCATGACCGTGTTGATACGGCCGCCCATACCGGCTGCACGGGCCACTTCAAAGCCGTTGATGCAGTAGAATTTCAGGTTCTTCTCGATGATCTGACGCTGGGCCGTACGAGGCAGGTGATCCCAGACCTCATCAGGACCGTATATGCTGTTGAGCAGGAACACGGCGTTTTGATCTGCACAGCGGAGAACGTCAAATTTTTCCATGAAGGAGAACTGATGACAGGCCACGAAATTGGCCCGGGAAATCAGATAGGTGCTGCGGATGGGTTTGGGCCCGAAACGCAGATGGGAGGTCGTCATGGAACCCGATTTGCGGGAGTCATAAACGAAATATCCCTGAGCGAAACGACCGCCGTCCTCACCGATGATCTTGATGGAGTTTTTGTTGGCTCCAACGGTACCGTCAGCACCCAGTCCGTAGAAGAGAGCGCGAATGGTTTCCGGCGCTTCCGTGGAGAAAGTGGGATCATAGCTGAGGCTTGTATGGGTCACGTCATCAACAATACCCACGGTAAAGCGTTTTTTCGGCGCATCTTTGAGCATTTCGTCAAAAATGCCTTTGATCATGGCCGGCGTGAATTCGCGGGAGGAGAGGCCATAGCGGCCGCCGATGAGGCGGGGCAGCCCGTCAAAGGGAGAATTGCCGTCAATGGTCGCTTCAGTAATGGCCGTGGCAACGTCCATGAAAAGAGGTTCGCCAGCAGCGCCCGGCTCTTTCGTGCGATCGAGAACAGCGATGGTCTTCGTTGTTTTCGGGAAGGCATCCAGGAGTGCGGCCGCCGAGAAGGGACGATAGAGACGGACAATGACAGCACCGACTTTCTCGCCTTTTGCAGCGAGATATTCGATGGTTTCCACAGCCGCTTCAGCACCGGAACCCATGAGAACAATGACGCGTTCCGCATCAGGAGCACCCACATAATCAAAGAGTTTATACTGCCGTCCCACGATGGAGGCGAATTTATCCATGGCCTGCTGAACGAGTTCGGGGCAGGCGTCATAGAAGGGGTTGCAGGCTTCGCGGGCCGTGAAGAACACGTCCGGGTTCTGGGCCGTACCACGGAGCATGGGACGATCCGGGGACATGGCACGCATGCGATGAGCGAAAACCAGTTCGTCATCGATCATGGCACGGAGGTCTTCAGGCTGAAGCATTTCAATCTTGTTCTCTTCATGAGAAGTACGGAAACCGTCGAAATAGTGCATGAAGGGAATGCGGGAGGACAGGGTGGCCGCATGGGCGATGAGCGCCAGATCGTGGGCTTCCTGGACGGAACCGGAAGCGAGCATGCCGAAGCCCGTGCTCCGGGCGGAAAGCACGTCACTGTGGTCGCCGAAAATCGACAGGGCATGGGTCGCCAGGGTGCGCGCACTGATATGAAATACGGTGGGGGTCAGCTCACCTGCAATTTTGAACATGGTGGGGATCATGAGCAGAAGACCCTGAGAGGCCGTGAAGGTCGTCGTCAGAGATCCGGCCTGCAAGGCGCCGTGAACGGCCGCCGCGGCACCGCCTTCACTCTGCATCTCGACCACTGTGGGAACGGTGCCCCAGATATTCGGTCGGCCTTCAGACATCCATTGATCGGCCCATTCTCCCATATTCGAAGAAGGGGTAATCGGGTAAATGGCCGCCACTTCACTTACTTGATAAGCTACATGGGCAACCGCTTCGTTACCGTCCATGATACGCATCGGTCTGGTCATCTTGTTTTTTACTCCAATCGGTTCGTCATAGCACTGCATTGAACAGGTATACAGAGATTCGCCCGTCCCTGATACTGCAGCATTCATACCGGTTTTTACTTATCAACGGAAGGGATAAGAGGGAAACTGTTTTCCGGTCGAACAGTTCAGGGATGCCTGAGAGGCTGCGGGGATGCCTATATTATGCTACTTATTCGCGTGATAAGCAAGGACAGGTCTAATCATTCGTTAAGCACACTGAACAAAAGCGGTGCCTTTTCAGGGGAAAAACAACAGAAAATGCGGGTTCAGAAAGAAGCCAGTGAATCACCGCCCTGCTCGTCGCCGTCCGTGGAAGGAAGGCGTATTTGCTGAGTATCAGACACATCCACAATGCCTTCCATCAACTCCTCTTCCACCAGATCCGCACGGGTAGGCTCCCTACCTACAATTCGTCCGTAGAGCGTGTCGACCAGTCCGTACAACACGTAGAGACAGGCCAGCGGGAAAAGAACCAGAAAGATGCTTTTGACCATGGCATAATGGATGATGCCCAGAGTGAAGGCTGTTACGGCCAGTGCCTGAAAGGCATGACGGGGTTTGAAAAGGAATGTTTTCAGCTTGTTTTTGGGATAGCGCACAGAACTGACCATGAGGAAGGCCAGAAATACGGCGGCGGGTCCCAGAGCCACATAGGCCAGAGAACCCAGGGCATGGGCATTGAGGCTGCTTTCGAAATAGAGCAGGAAAAGCACAAAAGCCGCCAGCGCTCCGCCGGCCGCCGGAGAAGGCAGTCCGATAAAAAAGTCGGGACGTCCCGCATGCCAGGTATTGAAGCGCGCCAGACGCAGAGCCGCGCAAATCACATAAATGATGGCCATATAAGAGCCGGTCATCCCTACAATGGACTCGGCCCGGGCGGATACGGGCAGATGCGCATCCGGCGGCAGATAGGCCATGAACACCAGCACGGCCGGTGCCACACCGAAAGAAACCATGTCACAGAGACTGTCCAGCTCTTTACCGAAATCCGAGACGCTGTTGGTCAGACGGGCCACAAAGCCATCAAAAGTATCAAAGATAATGGCCAGAAGAATGCAGGTGGCTGCTCTTTGGAACTCCTGACCGATACTTGCGAGAATACTCGTCATTCCCATATACAGGTTCAAGGTGGTCAGAATGCTTGCCAGCAGATTGATGCGCAGAAAGCGGCGGGGCGTACCGGATTTGGGGAGAAGTTGTGGACTCATGGGAATTTTGCCAATGCTGTTTTGCCCGATCGGGTTTTTTCCTGCAGTTTTACCAGAACCTCAGTCTCCGGCGGAAGATAGACTTCCACCCGTGAACCGAATCTGATCATACCGAATTTCTCGCCACGGCTCAATTTTATTCCGGGTTTGGCGCGACAGACAATACGTCGGGCAATGGCTCCGGAAATCTGCCGCACAGTCACAAGTCCCTGTTCCGTATCGAGCCAGAGGGCGTTGGATTCATTTATTTTACTGGCTTCCTCTTTCATGGCATTGACATAGGCTCCCGGTGCATAGCGCACATCACGCACCACGCCATCAAAGGGTGCCCGGTTCACATGGGCATTGAAAACAGACATGAAAATGGAAACACGCTTGCAAGGGCCATCATAATGCGAAGACTCTTCCAGGTCTTCTATGGCCACAACGGTTCCATCGGCCGGTGAGATGAGCGTGGAGGGATCGGCATCGCTCGTTCTCGGGAAGTCTCTGAAAAAGCAGAGCACAAAAATCGCTGCAAACCAGAAAGGCAGAGAAGCCCAGGGCCAGTGAAAACGCCAGAGAATGACGGTCACAACCAGGGCGAGAATGAAAAGAGGGAGGTAATAACGCATACCTTCCATCCAGCCGCTGAAGGGAGTTTCCATGAATGATCCTGTTTCCTTATGAAGTATATGAATAGCGCCCCGGAGAGGCACAATTTCTGATTTCAGAGAATTCCCCGCTCCTTGAGACTCACATAATTGCCATCGCCCACAATGATATGATCGAGAAAGCGTAAACCGAGCAACTCCGCCCCATCGCGGAGCCTGTGGGAAATACGGATATCCGCCGGACTGGGTTCCGGGTCGCCACTGGGATGATTATGCACAATAATGAAAGCCGCCACGCGGTTTCTCAGCAGTGTGCAGAAAAGATCACGGGGATGGGCCGAGGTTCCGTCCAGCCCTCCTTGACTTATTTTATGTTCACTGAGGATTTCATGTTTCTGAGACATTTCCAGACAGATAAAACTCTCTGTCTCGCAGGTCCGGTATTTCTCCATGATATAGTACGCCACATCTTTACTGGTGGTGATACGACCCTGATTGATGCGCCTGTACATGCTCATGCGCTTGCCCAGTTCAAAGCTGGCCTGAATCTCCAGAGCTTTGATGGGGTCTATGCCTGGAATTGCCTCCAGTTCTTTCAGTGTCACATGTCCAAGCCGCGTCAGGGAGGGAAGTGCTTTCAGCAGCTCTCTGGCAAGGCTCAGCGCATTTTTGTCTTGTGGCCCGGAACCCAGAATAACCGCCAATATTTCCTCATTGGTCAAGGTTGACGCTCCAAAATCTTTCAGCCGGTCCCAGGGATTGCCTTTCGGATCAACACTCGAAGGGACTACGGACATTTTCTCTTCTGTCATGGGCTTATTCTCATCCGACATGGGACACACTACCGTTCTTTGATCGCATCGGCCAGACGCTTCCCGAAGCTGCGCACTTCCTGCAGAAGCTCCGGACGGCCCGCATATTCAGCTATAAGACGCACAATGGCGGAGCCGACAACCACTCCTTCAGCCACTTCAGCGACCCGGCGCGCCTGTTCCGGCGTGGAAATACCGAAACCGACGGCAACAGGCCGGCCACATAAAGAGCGGACTCTTGCCACTGATTCAGCCAGCCCTTCACTGAGAGCCTGTTGTTCTCCTGTAACACCGAGGCGGGAAATATAATAGACAAAACTATCGCTGGCCTCACCGATGAAAGGCAGACGTTCATCCGTACTGGTGGGGGCCGCCAGAAAAACGGCACTCAGCCCATTTTCACGAAGAGCCTTCCTGTACTCTTCCGCGTCATCGGGCGGCAAGTCCACACAAAGAATTCCATCTGCACCGGCCGCAGCAGCATCACGGGCGAAGGCCTCAACCCCATAGACCAGAACGGGATTGAAATAAGTGAAAAGCATGAGAGGCACATCGCTCCGTTCCCGTATTCTGGCTACGGAGGCAAGCACTTTGCGCAAGGTGACGCCCTGGCTGAGCGCACGGAGCGAGGCTTCCTGAATCACGACTCCATCGCCGATGGGATCGGAAAAGGGAACCCCGTATTCAATGAGGTCGGCGCCCGCTTCAGCCAGTGCAACGGCAATGTCTTCGCTCATCGCCAAATCAGGGTCGCCGCTGGTGATGAAAGGAATGAAAGCGGATTCCTGTCGTTCTTTCAATTCTTGAAAAAGCCGGATTATACGGTTCATCTCAAGGCTCCTCCCCGGTCAGGATAAAACGGGCCGCCTGCTCCACATCTTTATCACCACGACCGGACATGTTCATGACAATGAGTTTATCGCAGGAAAGTTCAGGAGCGCGCTTCATCACTTCAGCGATGGCATGAGCACTTTCCAGTGCGGGAAGAATTCCTTCCAGACGGCTGCACAGTTGGAAAGCATCCAGCGTCTCCCGGTCACTGGCATGGGTATAGGCCACACGCCCGCTTTCATAGAGCCAGGCATGTTGCGGACCGACACTGGCATAGTCCAGTCCTGCGGAAATACTGTGCGTCTTTCCGATGAGTCCGTTTTCATCCTGCAAAACATAACTCATGGCACCCTGCAGCATGCCGAGGGTACCCCCGGCAAAACGGGCCGCATGCATACCGGGCGTGATGGCCTTTCCTCCGGCTTCCACGCCGATGAAATCAATGCTGTCTTCCTGCAGAAATTCATTGAAAAGGCCCAGTGCATTGGACCCCCCTCCCACACAGGCAATCATCAGATCAGGGAGCCGTCCTTCCAGCTCCAGAATCTGGGAGCGTGCTTCTTTGCCGATAATGGATTGGAACTCCCGGCAGATGACAGGGAAAGGATGGGGCCCATGGACGGTACCGAGGACGTAGTGGGTTCTCTCCACATTGGCCGCCCAGTCACGAAGAGCTTCATTGATGGCATCTTTCAGGGTCTTTGAACCTGAGACCACCGGGATGACCCTGGCACCCAGAAGTTCCATTCGAAAGACGTTGAGCCGTTGCCGTTCCATGTCTTCTGAGCCCATATAGACCTCGCACTCCAGACCCAGAAGCGCAGCAGCCGTAGCCGTGGCAACGCCATGCTGTCCCGCTCCCGTCTCGGCGATAATCCGGGGCTTGCCCATGCTCTTGGCCAGAAGACACTGTCCCAGGGCATTGTTGATCTTATGCGCCCCTGTATGGGCCAGGTCTTCCCGTTTGAAATAAATACGGGCACCGCCCAGATGCTCCGTCAGTCTTCCGGCGAAGTACAGCGGCGTGGGCCGTCCCACATATTGACGCTGCAGCAGAGCCAGCTCCTGTTGAAAGGCTGTATCCTGAAGTGCCGATTTATGAGCTGCTTCCAGCTGATCCAGAGCAAACATGAGTGTTTCCGGCACATATCTTCCGCCGAAAGCACCATATCGGCCGCGCTCATCAGGCATGGGCTGCGGCCCTGGCCTCTGAGATGAATTTACGGATTCGTTCATGATCTTTCTTTCCGGGTGCCCCCTCCAGCGAGCCCGATGCGTCTACGGCATAGGGTTGCACTGTGCGGATGGCTGTCCCAACGTTTTCCGGCGTCAAGCCGCCTGCAAGTATGACTTTCTTAAAGGATGCAATGTTTCGTGCCGATGTCCAGTCGCCGGTGATTCCCGTACCTCCCCGGGAATCAGGAGCCCAGCTGTCGAGGAGACAAAGATCTCCGGGCCAGCTGCGCAATCTGTCGGCATCGAAATCCGGACTGAGGCGAAAAGCCTTGAAAGCACGTCGTCCCAGCATGCGACAGGTCTCTTCATCTTCTTCCCCATGGAGCTGGAGCCGATCAAATATCTCCGCCAGCTTCTTCAGGCTGTCCAAAGATTCATTGACAACAACGCCCACCGTGAGTATGAAAGGCGGTACGGAGGCTATGATCTTCTTTGCCTCGGCGGGGTCAATATAGCGCTTGCGTTTTTTCGCTTCAGGAGCCACGACGAAGCCCAGGGCGTCGGCCCCTGCATCACAGGCGGCCAGGGCGTCCTCAAGATTCGTTATCCCGCAGATTTTAATCTTCAGGGTCATGAAGCAGTGACTCCAGTTTCTCGCGGATGTTGCCGCTGGTCAGCAGTGATTCGCCCACCAGAATGGCATCGATACCCGAGGCTTCCAGCAGTTTGACTTCTTTGCGGGTTTTGATGCCGCTTTCACTGACCAGGATATTGCCTCCGGGGACAAGGCTTTTCATGCGGAAGGTATTTTCAATATTCACTTCCAGCGTGTCAAGATCACGGTTGTTGATTCCGATGATGGAAGCTCCCGCATCCAGAGCCCGTTTCACTTCCTCTTCCGTATGGGTCTCCACCAGCGCGGACATTCCCAGAGATTCCACTTCGGCCAGAAAAGAACGCAGTTCATTATCAGTCAGAATACGAACGATGAGGAGCACAGCAGCGGCTCCGGCGGCCCGGGCTTCATAAATCTGATAGGGATCAATGACAAACTCCTTGCACAGACAGGGAAGCCGTGTATGATTGCCCACCTTGCTGAGATCATTGAGCGTACCGCCGAAATATTTGTGATCCACGAGAATGGAAAGAGCCCGGGCACCCGCCTGCTCATAGACAGCGGCCACTTCCACAGCGTCCACACCCGGGAGAATATCGCCCCGGGAGGGGGAGCGTCTCTTGATTTCAGCAATCACACTGATACCGGGCTGACGCAGAGCCGCACGGAAATCATGGGGCGGGGGCATTGCCGACAGTTTTTCTTCCAGTTCACGCAGGGAGACGGCTGTTTTCCGCTGCAGCACTTCTTCTTTTTTATGGACAACAATTTCATCTAAAATCATGGCAACAACAACTTGTTTTCGCCCTGAAAAGAGAGAAGAATCCACTCAGGGCCGGGGTTGGGATTATGCGTATACGAAGGGCAAGTGCTCTTATCATACTTCAATAGCGTCCGGGCTTCAAGATACAGACGCGTTTTTTTTTTCAGACAGAGGAGCGGCCGCTCTCAGGGATTTCTGGGAAAAGGACTGAAGTCCGGATCACGTTTTTCCAGAAAGGCGTTCCGGCCCTCCTGCCCTTCTTCAGAGCGATAAAAGAGGCTTGTGGCATTGCCGGCAAGATCCATCAGACCGGCCTGCCCGTCTTCATCGGCGTTCATGGCCGCTTTGATGAAACGCAATGCGGTCGGTGAATTGCCCATGATTTCGCGGCACCACTGGACAGTCTCGTTCTCCAGATCAGCCAGAGGAACCACCGTATTGACCAGCCCCATTTCCAGAGCCTGTTGCGCTGAATACTGACGGCAGAGAAACCAGATCTCCCGGGCTTTTTTCTGGCCCACCATACGCGCAAGATGGGCCGAGCCATAACCCGCATCAAAAGAACCGACCCGGGGACCCGTCTGACCGAAGACGGCATTGTCCGCTGCTATGGTCAGATCACAGACCATGGCCAGTACATTGCCGCCGCCGATGGCATAGCCCGCCACCATGGCAATGACCGGTTTAGGGCAGGTGCGTATCTGACGGTGCAGATCCAGAACGTTGAGTCGTTCCTGATGGGAGGCGCCATCCACATAGCCGGAATCACCGCGCACCTTCTGGTCACCGCCACTGCAAAAGGCACGATCGCCCGCACCGGTAAGCACAATCACACCCACGGCGGGATCGAAACGGGCGTCCCGGAGGGCATCACTGATTTCATCGTTGGTCCGGGGCGTGAAGGCATTGTGACGATGAGGCCTGTTGATGGTGATCTTGGCGATTCCTTCGGCCTTCGCATAAAGGATTTCTTCATAACTTCCCACGGATTGCCACTTGAGCGTATTCATAGTCGTTTCCTGTCAGTTGCCATAGGCACGTTTGAGCCGGCGTGCGGGACGGGCACCCAGAGCCAGCGCTTTCTCATAATATTCACGACCCTCATCGGGCTGTTTCAAATTCACGCCATACCACCAGGCAAGATTATAATACAAAGGCTGGAAATCCGGATGACTGGCCAGAGATTCCTGAGCCACCACTATCCCCTGCTCCACGTCGCCCATACGCGCAAGAGAAAGGGCAAGCCCGTTGGCAATGTCCGGGTCTTCCCCATTGAGCCTCTGAGCACGCTGAAAGTACTGATGAGCTTCACTCTTTTTCCCGTCCAGAAGAGCGTTCGTACCCAGAACCGCCAGCCCTGTGGCACTTTCCTCCACGCCCAGATCACACAAGAGTGCCGCGATCAGCTCCTGAAGAGCCTTTTCAAAGCCCTGACGCAAAGGTGCGCCCCCATCAGTGGTCCACTGGTCTATGGCATCACGACCGGAAGAAAAACGCGGCGACATGATATTGGGCGTCAGCCGATCCATGGGATCCTTCCACTTTATCCCTTCGTAAAGATCCATACTGTAGGCTGTCAGGGTATTGCGCCAGAGCCGTTTCCCCCCGGCGAGATCCTGAAGCTCTCCTTTCAGGCGGAGAACAAGCAGGCCTTCGGCTCCATAAATGCCATAAGTTCCTTCAAGATCCAGAACGGCATCATAGCCGCGCTTGTTCAGCCCCTCAAAGCGCGCCTTTCGCGCCTCCTGAATGCTGTGAAAACCGGCCATGGAGCCCTGAGCCGTCACTTCCGTGAAAGAATGGGAAAAAGCCTCTTCCAAAGCCTCTGTAAGCTTTTCTTTCAACTGTTCTGTACAGTCAAAGCCATACAAAGCCTCATGAACACGCCGGGCATGATGTCCATCCTGCAAAGCGCTGATCCCCGCTCCCAGAAGGGCTGTCATGGTGCCGCCGATCTGCAGGGTCTGCCGAACGGGCGAGACAGCAACGGTCATTTCTTCCTGTGACACGGAAAGACTGAAGGCGGGTGCTTTAAATTCATGCAGAATTTCCGGACGTTCCAAAGTTTTATGGGAGGAACAGCCGGCAATGAGGCTGGCGGCCAGAATGAACAGGATAAGATGATCTGACTTGAAAATCATGTCGCTTCCCCGGGTGAGGTGTAAAGGAACCGCACTTGTTAAAAAAGGGCGGACTGCTGCGGGCTGAAACGGAAGGAATTATACCACAGCCCGGCATTTATCACTGGCTGAAACTCTTTTTCCTTCGGGCTCGAGGATCGTTCCTGAGGCGAGAGCCACCCCTCGCACCTCGCCCCTCGCCCCTCGCCCCTCGCACCTCAACCCTCGCCCCCAATACAACCTCCGCCGTCATCCCGGTTTTTTTCGCGCTGACGCCTCTGTACAAAGATAATTACCCCGACAACGCGAAAAAGACCGGGATCCAGGAGAAAGCCCCGACGAATGGCATAAAGAGCAAGAGAACAAAACACGAGGCTGTCGGTCGGATCGGTCGGATCGGTCGGATCAGTCGGATGTGGGATGGGTTTTGGTCGGGGTCGGGCTGAAATGGGCACGGCATGCCGTGCCCCTACCTGAACCACGTCTCACTGTTATCTCCCTCGCCCCTCGCTCCTCGCCCCTCGCCCCTCG
>LSQX01053010.1_pt1 | contig 13497 bp, 12 predicted proteins | sample 654561 | NCBI WGS metagenome assembly LSQX01 (sample SAMN04489861, study PRJNA283612) | anaerobic digester metagenome | isolation source: 4 biogas reactors fed with cattle manure at either 37C or 55C with and... | place: Denmark: Kongens Lyngby | collected 2014 | reverse complement strand
GCGCGGTGCGCCGCCTCCTCGCGGGTGAGGTTGATGGAGGTCACGGGGGTACTCCTCGGTCGGATGAATTTTCTCGCACCGCCCACACTAGTCCGCACGTACCATGTGCTCATGACAACAAATACTGTGCAGTTCTGGTTCGACGTCACCTGCCCCTTCGCCTGGCAGACCTCCCGCTNNATGTCCCTCAGCGTCCTCAACGACGGCCGCGACCTCGACCCCGGCTACATGTCCGCCATGGAGGCCGCCTGGGGCCCCGCGCGCGTGTTCACCCGCGTCGCCCTCGAGGAGCCGGGTGCCGTCGACGGCCTCTACACCGCCATGGGCACCATCATCCACGCCGGCAAGGAGAGCGGTAAGAAGGGCTTCGGCGCCTACGACGGCGTCATCGAGCAGGCCCTCAAGGACGCCGGCCTGAGCTCCATCTATGCCACCGCCGCCAACTCCGAGCAGGTCGACGAGAAGCTCCGCGAGTTCCACGACGCCGCCATGGAGTCGGTCGGCGACGATGTCGGCACCCCGGTGCTCAAGCTCGGCGACACCGCCTTCTTCGGTCCGGTCATCACCCGCGTGCCGGAGGGGGAGGAGGCGGGCGAGCTTTTCGACGCCGCCGTCCGCCTCGCCCAGTTCCCCTACTTCTTCGAGCTCAAGCGGTCCCGCACCGAGAACCCCCAGGTGTAAGGCATGTTCGAGACCACGCTGACGGCCACCATCATCGCGGCCGTCGCCGCCGCGGTCGCCTACTTCACCTGGAACACCAACAAGGCGGTGGCCTCCCTCGGCGCCGTCGTCTGCCTCGTCGCCGCCGCTGTCGCCGTGCTGGCGGGATTCCTGGGTACCGTGATCCTCGTCCTGCGGATCATCCCCGTGCTGCTGCTCGTCCTGGGCATCTGGATCGCGTGGAAGGTGTTCACCTCGCGGTCCGAGGCCGGGCGGAGGTAGGGTCCGGGCCCACTGCGGCGCAGCTTGGCCACTTCCGGGGTGTTCAAACACCCCAGAAGTGGCCAAACCGCGGCGCCCCACGCCACCCCGGTAGGATCAGCACCATGCGCGTTTACCTTGGAGCAGACCACGCCGGCTTTGACATGAAGAACATCATCGCCGAGCACCTGAAGAAGCAGGGCCACGACGTCATCGACTGTGGCGCCCACACCTACGATCCCGACGACGACTACCCGGCCTTCTGCATCGAGGCCGCCTCCCGCACGGTCAACGATCCGGGTTCCCTGGGCATCGTGCTCGGTGGTTCCGGCAACGGCGAGCAGATCGCCGCGAACAAGGTCAAGGGTGCCCGGTGCGCTCTGGCCTGGTCCCCGGAGACCGCCCGCCTGGCGCGTGAGCACAACAATGCCCAGCTCATCGGCCTGGGTGGTCGCATGCACTCCGAGGAGGAGGCGCTGGCGATCGTCGATGCCTTCCTCGATCAGGAGTGGTCGAAGGCGGAGCGTCACCAGCGTCGCATCGACATCCTCGCCGATTACGAGCGCACGGGCGTCGCCCCGGAGCTCCCGGCCGAGTAGTCACTAGCCCGCGAAGTCGCGTTCGAGGCGTCGCGGCCCGTCGACGAGCGTCCATGTGACGTCGACCGTGACGGGAGCTTCCCGACGTCGCCCCAGCACCCGCGCCACCTGTTCTCCTTCCCGGAGGCAGGTGGCGTTGTGCGTGGTGGGGAGGGTGTCGGGGATGACGGGGGCGTCGAGAAGCACGGTGATGCGGGCACCGTTGCCTGCGGGGCGAACGCGGGGATCGGCGAGGAAGAGTTCGGGCACGGGGTCGATGATGACGTGGACGTCGCCGGCGCGCAGCCACCCGATGATGACGGTCTCGGTGACGCCGGCCTCGGGCCAGCCGGGGACGTGGACCTCGATGTCGGCGGTGTCGAAGATGACGCCGGCCGGCCGGGCCAGAGGGTGGGTGATGCGGTGGGCGAGGGCGATGGTCTCGGAGTTCTTCTCCGCGGGGTCGGCGCTGCGTCCGCCCCAGTCGGGGTCGTCGTGGACCGCGACAGCGCGGGGTTCGTGGACGAGGCGGGCGCCGGCCTCCCAGGCGCGGTGGCCGAACTCCCAGTCCTCACCGCCGTAGCCGACCAGGGAGCCGTCGAAACCGCCGATCTCCCGGAAGAACTCCCGCCCACAGGTCAGGGCGGCGGAGATGACGTAGCGCCAGCTGCCGTCATCGGCGCGCTGCAGGTGCCCGGTGTGCGTCCAGGCGTCGCGCAGCCACTGCGGTTCCTCCCGCTCCGGGCCGGTGAGGCGGGTGCCGACGACCACCGCGCGGCCGTCGGCCACCACGTGCGGCACGACGGCCGTGAGGTATCCGGGCCCGGGCACGGTGTCGCCGTCGAAGAACGTGAGCACCTCACCGCTCGCCGCCCCGGCGCCGAGGTTGCGGGCCGCGGCCGCGCGGAATCCGAGGTCCTCCTGGCGCACGACAATGGCGTCGACGTCCGGCGGGACGGTGGAGCCGTCGTCGGCGACGATGATCTCGATCTCCCCCGGGTAGTCCTGCTTCTCGACGCCCCGCATCACCCCCCGCAGCCCCTCCGGGTTGTTGTAGTGGGGGATGACGACGGACACGCGCGGCCACAGCCGACGCCAGTGCCGCTCCCACTCGGCGGCGAGGTCCGGCCAGTCCCAGCCCTCGTTGGCCGACGGTGGGGCGGGGGAGAAGTCCCGCAGCGCCGCACCCCAGTCGTCGACCACCTCGACTCCGGGCCAGCGCTGCGCCATCTCCCGGGTGTAGGGCGAGTCGCTGACCAGCACCGTCCGGCCCGCCCCGAGCCAGGCCATGAGGGAGCCGGAGGCGGAGTAGTGGCGGTGGGCACACACGGGGATCTCGATGCGTCCCATCTCGGCGGCGAGCTCGGAGTCGGAGAGCCAGCCGGTGATCTCGAAGTTGACGTCGAGCTCCCGGGCCAGCTCCTGCAGCTGGGCGGCCCAGTCCTCGTGGCCCGCGCTCACCCCGCCGAGCGCCCGGACGCGCAGCCCGGTGCCCGCCACCGCGCGGAGCAGGTCGTCGTGTCCCTTGCCGGGGTAGATGAAGCCGAGGATCCCCACCGTGGAGGGCTCCGGATCATAGGCGGAGTCGATGGTGGGAACCGGCAACGGCACCACGGGCAGCGGATCGTCGAAGAATGCCGCCTCGTGGTGGGAGTTCACCACGGCGAGGTCGGCGGCGGAGGCGAGGCGTCGATAAGCGGGGGCCCGGCGGGCGAACCGCGCCGCGCCCTCCGCCTCCTGCGGGATGTCGTGAAGGCTGACGCTCAGCGGATGCCCGGCGCAGCGGGCCAGCACCGCGTCGACGGCCCGCTCCGGGGTGTCGCCGAAGAGGTGGTCGGTGAAGGTGACGTGGACGGGCCCCGGCGGCAGCGGGCCCATCCCCACCAACACGGAACCGGCCGAGTGCGCGGCCAGCGAGCGGGCGTACTCGGTGACGCCGTGGCCGTCGGGGCCGACGATGAGGTGGCAGATCATGCCAGACCCAGGAGGGCGAGGCGCTCGGCGTGGCGCGTCAGGCCGGCTGCCACAATCTGCGGGTGCTCCCGGTAGAAGGCCAGCTGCTCGGCGACGAGTGAGGGCCAGTCGAGGGGGTCGCCGGCGGCGGTCCACTGCTCGCGGCCCACGGCGGCGTCCGGCACCCCGAGGGCGTGTGCCGCGCGGGGCTCCACCGGGGCCTGCAGCCCGCCGAGCATCTCGCGGTCGGCGGGCGGGGTGACGGTGCCGCCGGGGACGATCTCGTCGAGGACCTGTTGCGCCATGTACGCCAGTGTCTCGTTGGAGGGGTGGTTGATGGTGTGCCACACCGGGGCGGTCTCGAGATGATCGGAGACCACCACCGTGCCGTGGTGCTGCTCGCGGGTGCGCAGGTGGCCGATGGACAGGGCGGCGGCCTCGCGGAAGGCCGGGGCCCCGGGGTCGACGTCGACGGGGGCGTCGAGACCGCGGTCGGCGGCGACGACGAGGCGCAGGTCGTGGTACGGGACGACCGGCGGGTTGCGGGAGGGGTCGGCCGGGTCGCGGATGATGGCGTGGAAGGGCATGAGCCCGTCCCAGCGCAGCACCGGGTAGCGGATGACCGTGGCGCCGGGCGGCAGGAGGGCGGCCAGCTCGGCGGTGCCGAGGGGGAGGTCGCGGTAACCGTCGCGGATGGGTTGGGAGACGAGGACGTCGGCGCGCGCGAGGACCGGGGCGAGCAGCTCGACGTCCTCGGCGGTGAACTCGTGAACCGGGGGAATGCGGAAGGAATCGACGGTGCCGGCGCTGTCGAGGAGGATGCGGAGGGACTCGGCCTGGCAGTTGCCCATGACGACGACGAAGGGGCGGTCGTCGTGACGTTTCGTCGGGTTGACCTGGTAGAAGTCGCCGTAGTGGCGACGGCGGGGGAGGTCGTGTGGGGTGGTCATGACGCCAATTTATCAAGGTTTCTGCATATTAGAGATCACACTTTTCTTCCAAAACATAAAAACCGGCATATGATGACCGGGTGGGGCGATATTAGCGGAGGCTGATGAGCGCCCCGAGATTCGCCCTGTTCCTGATCAGTCACTGACAGTGAGGTGAGAAATGCGCCCAGACGGTGGTGTGGACACACTCGATGTCCTGTCCATCCCAGCCGGACACGTCTACACGGAGGCCGTCCGCCCCCTCGACGTCCGTTACCGCCCGGACCCCGACATCGACGCCGCCTGGTGGCACACCCGCTCCGACGCCGACCTGCCCGACCTCGTGCACCTGCACTTCGGCTTCGACCACCTCAGCGTCGCCGACACCCGCGCCCTCGTCGAGGTGCTGCGGGCCCGCGGCGTGCCGCTCGTGGTGACTGTCCACGATCTGGACAACCCGCACTTCGTCGACCAGTCCGAGCACCACGCCAAGCTACACGTGCTTCTCGACGCCGCCGCCGCCCGCATCACCCTCACCGATGCCGCCGCCACCCGGCTGCGCCCCGGTGCCCGCATCATCCCGCACCCGCGCGTGGTCACCCATCCGCCGCAGGCCACCGGGACGGGCACGGGGATCGGGGTGTTCCTCAAGTCGCTGCGGGCGAACGTCATCACCGACCCCGTCTTCTACCGCATCCTCGCCCGCACCGTGCACCGCGCCACCGGCGAGCCCCTGCGCGTCCACCTGCACGAGGACTCCCGCACCGCGCACCTCACCCACGCCCTGTCCCGCGACCAGGCCGCCGGCTTCCTCGACGTGCGCTCCCACACCCCGATGTCCGACGACACCCTGCACGCGGCGGTGGGCAGGTGCGCCGTCGTGCTCCTGCCGTACCTGCGGGGCACCCACTCCGGCTGGCTGGAGATGTGCCGCGACCTCGGCGTCGACGTCGCCGTCCCCGACTGCGGCATGTACGCCGCCCAGGCCGACGATCCGCGGGGCGTGGAGGAGTACGTCACCGGGGATCCCCTCGACGCCGCCCGCGCCCTCATCCACCTCCACGAGCAGGGACCGTTGCCCTACACGGGCGACCGCGACCGCCAGCTGGAGGACATCCGGCAGGCCCACCGCGAGGTGTACCGGGAGGTGAGCGGCCGATGACGCTGGCCACCACCCCGCGCCGCCGCATCGCGCTGGTCGCGCCCGCGCGCTATCCCATCCGGGAGCCCTACGCCGGCGGGCTCGAGGCCTTCTGCCACACCCTGGTCCGCGCCGTGCGCTCCCTCGGCCACACCGTCGACCTCTACGCCGCCGCCGGCTCCCAGGGGCACGTCCGCGACGTCGAGCTGCCCGGCATCTCCTGGTCCCGCGACCCCCTCGAGGCCAGCGACACCGCCTACCCGCCCGGGGCGCGCGCCGCGGAGGACGCCACCTTCCACCGCCTGGCCCGTCACCTCGCGCGGGAGGGCTACGACATCGTGCACAACAACAGCCTCACCCCGGCCCTCTTCGAGCACCCGCTGCCGCTGCTGACCACCCTGCACACACCCGCCCTGCCGGAGGTGCAGGACGCCATCGCCGCCGCCGGCCCCCGCGCCGGGCGCTTCACCGCCGTGTCCGCCGCCACCGCCGCGGACTGGGTGCTGCCCCGCCCGGCCACGGTGATCCCCAACGGCGTCGACACCGACCTCTGGCGGCCCGGCCCCGGGGGCGAGGCCGCCGTGTGGTTCGGCCGCATCGTCCGCGAGAAGGGCCTGCACCTGGCCATGGACGCCTGCCGCCGCGCCGGGATCCCCCTGCTGTTCGCCGGCCGCGTCGGCGACCACCGCTACTTCTCCACGGAGATCGTCCCCCGCATGACGGGCCAGGCCGCCACGTGGGTCGGCGAACTCGATCACGTCGGCCTGCAGACCCTGGTCAGCCAGTGCCGCGTCTGCCTGGTCACCCCGCGCTGGGAGGAGCCCTTCGGCCTCGTCGCCTTCGAGGCGATGGCCTGCGGCACTCCGGTCGCCGCTTTCCGACGCGGCGGCCTCGGCGAACTCCTCACCAGCGCCCCCGCGGCCCTGGCCGTGCCCGACGACGTCGAGTCCCTCGCCGCAGCCGTCCACGTCGCCGCCGGGATCGACCGGCCCGTGGTCCGCGAGTGGGTCGTCCGCCACCACAGCCTCACCCAGGTCGCGCGTCGCTACGCGGAGCTCTACAGCGAGGTACCCACCCGATGATCGGTTTCTACGCCCACCACCACGGCAGCGGTCACGTGCACCGGTGTCGCGCCATCATGGCCGCCCTCGACCGTCCCGCCCAGCTGCTGTCCACCGACCCGTCCGCGGATGTGGTGCTGGTGGACGATGCGGGGGCGTCGATAAGCGGGGACCGGGACGCCCACGGCACCCTGCACCACGTGCCGCCCGGGCACGCGGGGCTGCGCGGGCGCATGGCGCAGATCGCGGCGTGGATCGACGAGCACCGCCCCGCCGCCTTCTACGTCGACGTCTCCGTCGAGGTGGCGCTGCTGGTCCGGCTCATGGGCGTGCCGGTGATCACCCTCGCCATGCCGGGGGTGCGCGACGACGCCGCCCACCAGCTCGGCTACCGGCAGGCCGCCGCCATCATCGCGGCGTGGCCGAACTGGGTGCCGGTGCCCGAGCATCTGCGCGCCCACGGGCCGCGCGTGCACCAGGTCGGCGGCATCTCCCGCTTCCGGGGCGTGGAGGACGTCATCGACGGCGACGTCGTCGTCCTCAGCGGGCGCGGCGGCTCCGGGTGGACCCGCGGGCAGTGGGACGCCGTGCAGGAGGCCTGCCCCGGCCGCTCCTTCCGCTTCCTCGGCGGCGACACGGCCGTCGCCGACCCCCTGCCGTACCTCGCCGGGGCGCGCGTCGTGGTCACCGCCGGCGGCCAGAACTCCGTCGCCGACGTCGCCGTGGCCGACACCCCGGCGCTCGTTCTCCCGCAGGAGCGCCCCTTCGCCGAGCAGCACGCCACGGCCGCGCTTCTCGACGCCGCCGGACTCGCCGTGGTCCGTTCTCAGTTCCCCGCCGCCGCGGACTGGCCCGACCTGCTCGATGTGACGAATTCGCTGGACAGCCGGTGGATCCGGTGGCAGACTTCCGGTGCAGCCCAGCGTGCGGCTGATGTGATCCGGAAGGTGGTGACACAGTGACAAGGTCGATGACAACGACAGCCAACACCCCCGTTACTGTGGTGACGCTGTCCAACGCCGGGCGACTGGCCCACGTCGCCCGCCAGGCGGCGTGCCTGCCCCGCGACGTCCGTCATCTGGTCGTCGCCCTCGGCGACGCGGAGGCACTGGCCGCCGCGCTGCCCGACTCCGAGGTCATCCCCCTCGGGGAGTTCTCCCTCGCCGGCGCCCGCAACCTCGGCGGCGACCTCGCGGCAAAGAACGCCGACGGCATCATCGTCTTCCTCGACGCCGACTGCCTCCCCGGCGAGAACCTCATCGGCTACTACCGCCTCGCGCTCGACGCCCACCCCGAGGCCGTCGTCGCCGGGCCCGTCACCTACCTGCCCGACGGGGACCGCCGCACCACGCGGCCTGACCCCCATCCGGCGCGCCCCAACCCGCCCGCCGGCACCCTCCTGCGTGCCGACGACCGCGGCTACGAACTCTTCTGGTCCCTCTCCTTCGCCCTGACCGCCGACACGTGGCGGCGCATCCGGCGCGGGTTCGGCGGTTTCGACAAGGGCTACACCGGCTACGGCGCGGAGGACACCGACTTCGGTCAGCACCTCCGCGCCCGGCGGATCCCCCTGTTCTGGGTCGGCGGGGCCGACGCCTACCACCAGTGGCACCCCGTCTCCGACCCGCCGTGGGAGCACTTCCACGACATCCTCCGCAACGCCGAACGCTTCCACGAGATCTGGGGTTTCTGGCCCATGACCGGGTGGCTGGAGAAGTTCGCCGACGAAGGCGCGGTGGAGTTCCGCGACGGCCGCTGGGTGGCCGTCAACTCCCGGCAGGCGCGGGTTCAAACTCGTTCGGGTGCGGCCCGACGCGCCCCGCTTCACCCTCGTCCAGTGATGTGATCGCCGCCATCTCGTCCGGGGTGAGCTCGAAACCGAAGACGTCGATGTTCTCGCGGATGCGCTCCGGGTGGGCGGACTTCGGGAAGAGGATCACCCCGTTCTGCAGGTGCCAGCGGATGATCGCCTGCGCGGGCGACACCCCGTGGGCGGCGGCGACGTCGACGACCTCCGGGGCGTCGAGAAGCCCGTTCCTCCCCATGCCCAGCGGCGACCACGCCTGCACGCGGATGCCGTGGACGCGGGCGGCGTCGATGTCCTTCCACGGCTGGAACGCCGGGTGCAGCTCCACCTGGTTGACCGCCGGGGTGACCGGGGTCTGCATCTCCAGGCGGTCGAGGTGCTCGGGCAGGAAATTCGACACGCCGATCGAGGTGGTCAGCCCTTGCTCCCGCAGCCCGATGAGCCCGCGCCACGCCTCGACGTAGCGGTTCTGCCGCGGGCACGGCCAGTGGATGAGGTAGAGGTCGACGTGGTCGAGGCCGAGGCGCTCGAGGGACTCGGCGAGGGCGGCCTCCGGGTCGTCGTGCCGCCGATTCCACAGCTTCGTGGTCACGTACAGCTCGTCGCGCGGGATGCCCGACGCGGCGATCGCCCGGCCGACGCCCTCCTCGTTGCGGTAGATCGCGGCGGTGTCGATGTGCCGGTAGCCGGCCTCGAGGGCCTCACTGACGAGGCGTTCGGTGTCCTCCGGCGGAATCTGGAACACGCCGAACCCCAGCTGGGGGATCGACGTGTTGTCGTTGAGAGTGATGGTGGGAACGGTCATGCCCGCGATGCTACGCGCGCACCCCGGTCAGAAGTCGAAGTCGAAGCCTCCGTCGAACAGGCCGCCGCCGTCTCCACCGTCGAAGAAGCCGCCGCCCATGTCCTCACCGCCGCCCATGTCACCGGTGTCACCCATGTCGCCGGCATCGCCCATGTCCTCGCCACCGGCGGCCAGACCCTCCTCGTAGCCCTCGCCGTAGCCGGAGGCCCAGGCGTCGCCGCCGTAGCCCACACCGGCCATGCCGGAGAACATCATGGAGAACATCATCATCGACGTCGCCGTCCACATGCCGGTGGCCATCGCGTCGGCCCACCACGGGCGGGAGTACCAGCCGGCCGGGACCGGACGACCCGCGACGTTGCCGCCCGGGTAGTAGTTCGGGGTCTCGTCCGTGGCCACCGGGGAGGCGGTCAGGGTCTGCCCCTCATGCTCGATGGTGCGACGCTCGGTGACCTTGCCGGCGTTGCGCTGACCCTCCAGCGGCGGGAGCTCCGGGCCGGGGGTCATGCCCATGATCTCGCGGGCGGCGTTCATGTAGTGCAGCCCCTCGAGAGCGGACTCACGCGCCAGCTGCGCCTGCTTGACGGTCTGCGCCTGGGAGATCGCGGAGGCCGCGGCGTTGTAGCGCTCGGAGGCGTCGGCGATCGCCTGGGTGGACGCCGCGTCGTTGCCGGCGATGGTGAGCACCTGCGAGCCGAGGCGCTCGATCCAGCGGCGGGCGTCCGCCTGGGCGTCGGCCAGCCGGGTCTGCTCCAGCTCGGCCGTCTTGTTCTTGTTGTTGCGGTTCATGAACCAGGCGGCGCCACCGCCGAGAATCAGCAGGAGGAGAAGCAGTTCCACGTGTAGGTCACCTTCGATAGTCGATGCAGTTACCCGTACAACGCTTATCGACGCCCGTTTGTTCCGGTTTTCTTTAATCCGCCGCGATGCGTTAGACTGGTCCGGCACACGCAGGGGAATGTCGTATAGTGGCTAATACCTCAGCCTTCCAAGCTGAAGACGCGGGTTCGATTCCCGTCATTCCCTCCACTTTTCGCTCAGGCCCCGCACCGTGGTTATTCACCGGTGCGGGGCCTTTTGCGACCCCCATGCGGAGGCGTCTGCACGCCTGCCGGTAGACTGCACTGCACACCTACGGGGCGTGGCGCAGCTTGGTAGCGCACCTGCTTTGGGAGCNNCAAATCCTGTCGCCCCGACGTAGGGACCGGCTCCGGCCGGGCTCAAATGAACTGCCATTCAATGTGAAACCAGGAGAGTTACTCGTGAAGAGTTCCGTCGAGAAGCTGAGCGACACCCGCGTCAAGCTCACCGTCAACGTCCCCTTCGAGGACCTGAAGACTGAGATTGACCAGGCCTACTCGGCTATCGCCCAGCAGGTGTCCATCCCGGGTTTCCGTAAGGGCAAGGCTCCGCGCCAGCTCATCGACGCCCGCTACGGCCGCGGCCCCATCCTCGAGCAGGTCGTCAACGACATGCTGCCGGTCCAGTACCAGAAGGCCGTCGAGGAGAACGAGATCGTCGCCATCGGCCAGCCGAGCGTCGACATCACCAAGATCGAGGACAACGAGTTCGTCGAGTTCACCGCCGAGGTCGACGTCCGCCCCGAGATCGAGGTCCCGGACTTCGCCGACCTGTCCGTCACCGTCCCGGCCATCGAGGTCGACGACGCTGCCGTCGACGAGGAGATCGACCGTCTCCGCGCCCGCTTCGGTGAGCTCAAGGACACCAAGCGCAAGCTCAAGACCGGCGACTTCGCCATCATCGACCTCAAGGCCACCGTCGACGGCGAGGTCGTCGACGAGGCCACCACCGAGGGCCTGTCCTACGAGATCGGCCAGGGCGACCTCATCGACGGCCTCGACACCGCCCTCCGCGGCATGAAGACCGGTGAGGACAACGAGTTCACCACCAAGATCGTCGCCGGCGAGCACAAGGACAAGGAGGCCACCGTGGCCGTCCACGTCCAGCAGACCAAGGAGCGCAAGCTCCCGGACTTCGACGACGAGTTCGCGCAGCTCGCCTCCGAGTTCGACACCGCCGACGAGCTCCGCGACGCCACCAAGACCCAGGTCGAGGAGTCCAAGAAGGCCCAGCAGGCCGCCAACATCCGCGACGAGGTCCTCAAGGCCGCCCTGGCCAAGACCGACTTCGCCCTGCCGGAGTCCATCGTCGACGAGCAGGTCCACCAGCAGCTCCACCAGCTGCTCGGCCAGATGGCCCACGACGAGAAGGCCCTCGAGGAGGTCCTGAAGTCCCAGGGCATGACCCGCGAGGAGTTCGACAAGCAGGCCCGCGAGGACTCCGAGGAGGCCGTCCGCACCCAGCTGTTCCTGGACACCCTCGCCGAGCAGGAGAACCCGGAGGTCTCCCAGCAGGAGCTCACCGACCACATCCTGTTCACCGCCCAGTCCTACGGCATGGACCCGAACCAGTTCGTCGGCCAGCTGCAGCAGTCCGGCCAGATCGCGAACCTGTTCTCTGACGTCCGCCGCGGCAAGGCCCTCGCCGCCGCCATCTGCCGCGTCTCCGTCAAGGACGAGGCCGGCAACGACGTCGACCCGGCCGAGTACTTCGGTGACGAGCCGGAGGCTGAGGCTGAGGCTGAGGCCGAGGCATCCGAGGACTAGTCCTCACGCATGACGCGCCCCCGACCATTGTGGTCGGGGGCGCTTTTTCTGTCCCACAATCCCTGGGCTCGGGGCTCGGGGCTCGAGCGCGTCCCCTCGGGAGGGGCGGTTGGGCCCGTTCGTGGGCTCGGGATCACGGTGATCGCGACCGGACGATACCGAGCCCCGAGCCCCGAGCCCCGAGTGTGCTACTCGAAGCTGGCGACGAGGCGTCCGACGACTTCACCGTTCTTCAGCTTCTCGATGCCCGCGGGGATCTCGTCGAAGCTGATCGTGGTGATGGTGGGATTGAGCTTGCCGGTTGCCATGTACTCGTACACGCCGGCGACGTCCTCCTTGGTGCCGCCGTTGGAACCGACGAGGCGCGCCTGGTTGAGGATGAGGGACTTGGTGGAGATGGTGGACTCCAGCTTGCCCATGCCGACGACGACCACGGTGCCGTCGCGACGGATGATGTCGACGGCCTCGGCGGTGGTGGTGTCGAAGCCGGCGAAGTCGACGATGACGTCGAAGGTGACGTCCTCGAACTCGGAGATGGACTTCTTCACGCCCTTGGCGCCGAGCTCCTCGGCCAGCGGCCAGACCTTCTCGTTGACCTCGGCGACGTAGACGTCGGCACCGGCGAGCATGGCGACGACCGCGCCGATCTGGCCGAGTCCGCCGAGTCCGATGATGCCGACGGTGTCACCCTCCTTGACGCCACCCTGGGTGATGACGGCAGCGTAGGAGGTCATGCCGGCGTCGGTGGCGGCGGCACCCTGGAGGAAGTCGACGTTGTCCGGCAGGGGGACGAGTGCCTCGGCGGCGACGGTCATCTTCGGGGCGAAGCCGCCGTCGAAGGAGTAGCCGGGTGCGCCGGCCGGGGTGGTGGGGCAGACGCCGACGCGATCGCCGACCTGGAAGTCGGTGACGCCGGGGCCGACCTCGGCGACGACGCCGGCGTTCTCGTGGCCGATGGTGATGGGGCGCTTGGCCAGCATCGAGAGCCAGCCCTCATCCTCCAGCAGGCCGACGTCGGAGTGGCACAGGCCGGCGGCCTTCATCTCCAGGACGACCTCTCCTTCACCGGCGGTCGGTTCGGGGACCTCGTTGAGGACGAGGGGCTCGTGGGTGTTGGTGAACTGCCATGCCTTCATGCTGGGCTCCTTGGATATCGGTAATTGGTGACATGTCCCATAATACGCTTTCCAGGGAATGAGGGGGCGTCGATAAGCGTTGGGACGCTGTGAGCGAACAGAAGGGCGATCCGGGGACAGGCACTAGTACCCTGGGAGCCATCGAACAAAAGGAGTGAGACTGACATGACTGATCAGATCCGGATGACGTCCCCGGGTGCGGGCATGAACCTGGGCGACTCGGTGTACGAGCGTCTGCTGCGCGAGCGCATCATTTTCCTCGGCCAGCAGGTCGACGACGAGATCGCCAACAAGATCTGCGCGCAGATCCTGCTGCTGTCCGCGGAGGACCCCACCCGCGACATCTCGCTGTACATCAACTCCCCGGGTGGTTCCGTCACCGCCGGTATGGCGATCTACGACACGATGAAGTACTCCCCGTGCGATATCGCCACCTACGGAATGGGCCTGGCCGCCTCCATGGGCCAGTTCCTGCTCTCCGGCGGCACGAAGGGCAAGCGTTACGCCCTGCCGCACGCCCGCATCATGATGCACCAGCC
>LSQX01335296.1_pt1 | contig 13500 bp, 13 predicted proteins | sample 654561 | NCBI WGS metagenome assembly LSQX01 (sample SAMN04489861, study PRJNA283612) | anaerobic digester metagenome | isolation source: 4 biogas reactors fed with cattle manure at either 37C or 55C with and... | place: Denmark: Kongens Lyngby | collected 2014 | reverse complement strand
CGAAGAATTTTGCATGTACCGATAGAAAAGGCCATGTAAGACTATATATAGAGAAAATCCATTAGGAGGATTATTATGAGAAAAGTATTTGTCGTATTGTGTTTGGCACTCGTCATTGCTACTCCTGTCTTCGCACAGGGTAAGACTGAGGCTGGAACCGTTACTATCGGTAGTGCGATCTACAAGTTTGATGATACATTCATGACCGGCGTCAAGAATGCTATCGTCGCTGCGGCCGCAGAGACTTCCGATGCAAAAGTTGATGTTGTTGATTCAATGAACATCCAGGCCACCCAGAATGAGAAGGTCGACCTTTTCATTACCAAGGGCGTGAATGCAATGCAGATCAACCCTGTTGACCGCTCTGCTGCTGGTGTCATCATCGACAAGGCGAAGAAAGCAAATATCCCCGTAGTGTTCTTCAACCGCGAACCTTTCGCAGAAGACATGGCAAAATGGGACAAGATCTACTACGTCGGCGCAAAGGCTGAAGAGTCCGGCACGATGAGCGGACAGATTATTGCCGACTACTGGAAAGCAAACAAGGCCAAGATGGATACAAATGGCGACGGCGTGCTGCAGTATGTCATGCTCAAGGGCGAGCCCGGTCACCAGGACGCAGAGCTTCGCACCGAGTACTCCATCAAATGCCTGACCGACAACGGGATCAAGGTCGAGAAGATCGCTGAAGATACCGGCATGTGGGACCGCGTTAAGGGTCAGGAAAAGATGGCCGCTTTCATTGCTAGCCAGGGCGACAAGATCGAAGCCGTATTCGCTAACAATGACGACATGGCCCTCGGTGCGATCGAAGCACTCAAGGCTGCAGGGTATTTCAAGGATGGCAAGTTCATGCCCGTCGTAGGTGTTGATGCAACCGCTCCAGCCCTCCAGGCTCTTGAAGAGGGCACTCTCCTTGGGACCGTGCTCAATGACGCTGTCAACCAGGGCCGTGCAACGTTCATGCTCTCCTATGACCTTGCCAAGGGCAAGACCCCTACCAGCGAATCCATCGGATACACAATTACCGATGGCAAGTATGTATGGGTTCCTTACCAGCAGGTCACCAAAGAGAACTACAAACAGTTCAAATAAGAGTGGCTAGACTATCGAATACCCTCTGGATCAGAACTATGACCAGAGGGTTTTTCAGACAAAACGGGGCGATTCAGCCTCTTGAGGGAATCCGATGTATATTCTAGAGATGAACCATGTCTCCAAATCATTTCCCGGTGTTAAGGCTTTGGACGATGTTACCCTGCAAGTCAAACCGGGAACGGTGCATGCCTTGATGGGTGAGAACGGTGCGGGAAAATCCACACTGATGAAGTGCCTGTTCGGCCTGTATACCATGGATGAGGGAGATATATCCTTTCATGGGGAACCTGTTAAGATTGATAGCGTTAAAGAGGCATTGCAGTTGGGGATCTCCATGATCCACCAGGAGCTTCACCTTATCCCTTACCGTTCGGTTATGGAAAATATCTGGCTTGGCAGATTTCCCCGAAAAGGTGGAGCGAAGAGTCCTTTCATCGATCATGCAACCATGTACGACATGACGGAAAAGCTGCTCGCTGAGCTTAACCTGACAACTATAAAGCCGACGGATTTATTGAGGACGCTTTCGGTATCCAAGGCACAGAGTGTTGAGATAGCGAAGGCCGTATCCTATGATTCAAAGATAATAATCATGGATGAGCCGAGCTCCTCACTGACTGAAAATGAAGTTGAACACCTGTTTACCATCATTCGCTCATTGAAAGCGCGTGGGGTAGCCATCATCTACATATCCCATAAGATGGAAGAGATCCTGAAAATCTCCGATGAGGTCTCCATCATGCGTGACGGCAAGTATGTCGGAACTTGGGAAGCGAAAGAGCTTACTACAGCAATGATCATCAAGCGAATGGTAGGACGGGACCTCACCAACCGGTTCCCTCCAAGGAAAAGTAACCCTGGCAGCGAACTGTTGAGAATTGACAACTATACCTCACCCAATCCCCGTAGTTTCAAGAATGTCTCCCTTACTCTTCGTAAGGGCGAGATACTGGGGATCGGAGGGCTTGTAGGTTCCCAACGTACGGAAGTCATGGAGGCTGTTTTCGGGCTGAGGCTCCACAGCGAGGGGAAACTCTATATTGAAGGGGAGGAGAAGACCTGCAATAACCCCTATGAGGGGAAGAAGCTTGGGATGGCCCTTCTTACCGAAGAGAGGCGTGCGACAGGTATATTTCCCGTACTCTCCGTACAGGATAATCTGCTCATCGCAAACATCTCCTCCTATATCAAAAGGAACAGGTTGCTCAATGTCTCCAAGATGGCAGCGGATTCAAAGAAGAGTATCAAGGATCTGGATATAAAGACTCCCTCTGCAAAAACCCTGATAAAGAGTTTGAGCGGGGGAAACCAGCAGAAGGTGCTCATAGCCCGCTGGATGCTCACCACCCCTGATATCCTCATCCTGGATGAGCCTACCAGAGGAATCGACGTCGGTGCGAAGTATGAGATCTACGTCATCATGAGCGAGCTTGCCGCACAGGGCAAGGGTGTCATCATGATCAGTAGTGAGATGCCCGAGCTAATCGGAATGACCGACAGGATTGTAGTGATGAGTGAAGGACGTGTCGCCGGGACGGTGGACAGCAAGAATACAAACCAGGAAGAAATTATGGAACTGGCGACAAAGTATGTCGGCTAGGAGGGGAATACAATGAGTGCGAATAGTTTGGCATATACTCTATTGGGTAAAAGAACGGCAAAGCAGTTTGTCATGGATAAGGCAATTTTCCTTGTCCTGTTGCTGTTGGTCATAGTCATAGCGATTATCAACCCTAGGATCCTGAGCATCAGGGTCATGCGTGACGTCCTGATGATGAGCTCAACGAAGGTCATCATGGCTTTGGGAATGATGTTTGTCATCCTGACCGGTGGTGTGGACCTCGGTGGCGGGCGAACAGTCGGTCTGGCGGCAGTCATCTCGGCCTCGATGCTTCAGACTCCTGACTATGTAAGGCGTTTCTACCCTGGCCTTGGGCAGATCCCTATTTTGGTTCCGATCATGATTGCAGTAGCGGCCGGTACCCTGTTCGGGATTATCAACGGTCTGATCGTTGCAAAGTTCAAGGTTCCGGCCTTTATCGCAACCCTCAGCTCGATGCTGATCATTTACGGGGCCAACTCGATCTATTTCAATATGGCGCCGAATAACAGCCAGCCCATCGGAGGCCTCCGTTCCGATTTCACATATCTTGGATCCGGGTCCATAGGGTTCATGCCTGTGATCATCATATTTGCCGCCGTGGTATCCGTCATAGTCTGGATAATCCTCAACAAGACTGTCTTCGGGAAGAACGTGTATGCGGTTGGAGGAAATCCTGAAGCTGCCGCAGTCTCCGGTATCAACATCACCAAGACGCTGGTAGGGCTCTTTGGCCTCTGTGGATTTCTCATCGCACTCTCTGGCGTTCTGGAGGCGGCACGTACAGGTGGGGCTACCAACAACTACGGAAGTGGCTACGAGCTCGATGCCATCGCTTCCTGTGTCGTTGGTGGTGTCTCCACGACAGGAGGTGTGGGGACGGTCAGCGGTGTTATCGCCGGTGTCATCATCTTCTCCTTCATCAACTATGGCCTTACCTTTGTCGGAGTGAATCCCTACTGGCAGAACATCATCAAAGGCCTGATCATTGTTTCTGCAGTCTCCTTTGATATTCGCAAGTATGTAAAGAAAAACTAGTCTCTCAGGCTATTGAAAAAAGGGCAGGAATTTTCCTGCCCTTTTCTGTCATTGGATGGTCTGGAACAGCAACCGTTCATGCTCCTCGCTGAACATGGAGTCCTTGGTCACCAAGGCATGTTCGACCATCTTCTCAGTGGGTCTGTTGTTCTTCAACAGATCGATTGCCGCCTTCACCGAGCGGTAGCCAAGGTTGAAGTTGTTTATCACAACGAGGGCATCAATGACCCGCTCCTCCAAGAGTTGCACCTCAAACTGGGTGGTGCCAAAGGCTATGAGTCTTATCTTCCTCCCTTCGGGTAGGGCGTTGACCACCCCATGGGCGGTATTTTCTTCCAAAGCGAAGATAAGATTGACTCCTTCATCGCTGTCTAGGATCTCCTCAGTGATTTTCTTGGCGATTGCCTCGTCAGTAAAACTGTAGGTGGCATACGCTATTTCAGCCCCATCCTGAGCATTGAAAGCTGTTACGAGACCGCTTACCACGCTGGTCATTGAGGTTGAATTTGGAATCGAGCCCAATACCAGTGCCTTGATCGGCTCGCCTTCCTCAAAGAGGGAGAATGCATGTTCTGCCATCTCAAGGCCTACCTGGAAATAGTCGGCGGTGATGAAGAGGTCCCCCTTGCTCTTTTCAAGGCGGGTATCTGCAAGCACCACCTTGATGCCCTTGCTCCGTGCCTGCTCCACTACGTCCTCAAGGCGGGTGGTGTGGCTGGGGGCAAGGACTATTGCATCGAAACGTTGGGCGATGGCCTCCTCCACATAGGCTATCTGGCCCTCATAATCCGATTCGTTGATCGGAGCCATGAACTCCAATACCGCCCCTGTCTCCGTTCGGGCATTGCGTGCACCATTCTTAAGGGCTCCCCAGAACTCCCCGCCTTGCATCATGGTGATTACCGCTATGCGGTAAGGGTCCTGTTTCTCATCACGCCTGGTGCACCCGCCTAACAGGCCGATTACCAGCAGTATGATGAAGACCATGGATATTTGCCGTCTTGTCATTTTTGTACCACCTTGATCGGGTGAATGGGCTGGCCTTCCGGGATCACTATGCGTACCAGGGTCCCCACATCAAGTTCGCTGGATATCTCCAGGCCGAAGTCCGAGCCATAATAGAGCTGTACCCTCTGGTGTACGTTGCGTACCCCTATGCCGCCCTCCTTGGAGGAGTGGTTCCCCTTGAAAGAGAGGATTTTGGTAAGTATCTCCTCACCCATTCCGACCCCGTTGTCCCGAATCTCCAGCACTATGGCCCCGGGCTTCCTTCGATATGCCTTGATGGTTATGTTTCCCATCTCCTGAAGATATTTTATGCCGTGATAGATGGCATTTTCCACTATCGGCTGTACGATGAGCTTGATGGTGGGGCAGTCCTCCAACCCATCCTCCACATCGATAGAGAATTCGAACTTCCCATGATAGCGGATCTGTTGGATGATCAGATAGTTGCGCGCATGCTCCAGTTCTTCTCCGATGGTAATGATGTCACGGCCTTTGCTGATGGAGATCCTGAAGAGTTTGGCAAGCGCTGAGATCATGCGGATGACCCCTACGGTATCATTCTGTTCAGCCATCCAGACGACTGAATCGAGTGTATTGTAGAGGAAATGGGGGTTTATCTTCGCTTGGAGGGCATCAAGTTCAAACTTACGCTTCAGTTCCTGACTCTTGACGATATCATCCATAAGCTCACGGATCCTCAATATCATGAGGGAGAAGGATTGGGAGAGGGCCTGCACTTCCTGGTTCCCCTTCACTGTGGGAGGTTCTGAGAAGTCCCCGCGTTCGACTGCCACCATCAGACGCTCAAGATCCTTGATGGGTCTGCTTATCCACCCAGATACATACCTGGCCAGGAAGATGGTGATGACAATGCAGAGGAACAGGATTACGGCCATGACTATGGTGAACTGGGTGAGTCCGCTCATCAGTTCATCCATGAATGCAACACCTACAATCCTCCACCGTGCGTTGTTGACCGTATCGATGATCACCAGCCTTTCCCGACCCTCAAAGGTGTTGGTGAAGGTTCCGAAGATATGTTCGGCTACCGCATCAATGTCCTCGTTGATGATGTTGGAGTTGATGAGCTGTTGCAGCGGGTGGTAGACAATCTTGTTGTTGTTATCGATGAAATAGACATAGCCGGTAGAGCCCAGCTTGGCGTTTTTGGCAAGTTCGCTTACAGCTGAGAAGTTCATGTCTATGAGCAGGAGCCCTTGTGCGGTCTCCTCTTCACTTATCGAGTAGCTGATCTGCTGGCTGTAGGTGATGACCCATGGGTAGGCACTCTTTGAAAGCTGCTGCACATGAGGGCCGGTGAAGTAGAAGTTGCCCTTTCCTCCGACGCCTCGGGTGAACCACTGCTGCCCGGTGATCTCATCCGGCTTTCTGAATGGTGCTTCGCTGGTGGAGAGCAGTGCATTCCCCTCAAGGTCAAATAGGACAACTGAAACAATGTCCTGCCTGCTGGAAAGGATGGTTTTGAGCTTATCCTCGACATCTTCCTTCCCCAAGGAACTGACCTGTTTGGCGAGGTCCCTTGCGTACCCTGATATTGAGGTGATGTCATTGATATAAAAGCTGAGATTGGCGTTGATCTGGCGCACTATCTCCCGGGTTGATACGGTGGCGTTATCCTTGACCGTGGAGGAGAATTCAGAGAAAAGGATCGCAGAAACAATGAGGGTAAAGGAGATCGAGACCACAGCGATGGCTACTGTCACGATTGTCTTGATACTCCAGTTTTGCGTTTTTCTTGGCATGTGCTACCTATTTGCCTGGCGGTACTGTGAAGGGGATACCCCTTCATACCTTTTGAAACAGAAGCTGAAATAGTTGGGCTCGGTAAAGCCGACAGCCTGTGCTATCTCGTAGGTTTTCCCTTCTGATTTTACCAGAAGCTCCTTTGCCCGGGTCATACGCATGGTGGTCAGATACTGCACAAAAGAGATGCCCATCTCCCTCTTGAAGGTCGAGCTGAAGTAGGAAGGGCTCACTCCGATCATCTCACACACCTGGTCGAGACCGAAACCCGACTCGGTGAAATGCTTGGCTATAAGGGACTTTGCCTCCTGGACAAACTGTATGTGGGAGTTTTCCCGCTGCCCACTGATGGCGGTACGGGTCGCAATGGCGATTTTGGTAAGCCAGCGTCTTGCTTTGCCCAAGGTGTTCAGACTTCCCAGTTCAGTGAAAAAGGCACGTGAATCACCATCCCCGCCCAAATGGAAGAGATTGTAGTCATAACTCTCTGCCAGGGCGTTGAGCGAGGAAGAGATATCCAGGAGGATCGCCTGAAGCCCTTCAATTGGGAGTGTCGCCACTCTCTCGCCGAAGAGCTCGTTTACGCTCTCAACCACCTGCTCCTCCGTACCCAGCTTCACTGAAATGATGACGTTGCTCAAAAACTCCTGCAGAAGGCTCTTGTCCTCCTTGGTATCAGGTTTTTCCAAGTCGCTTATGACCAGGATATGTTGTTCCGGATAGAAGGAACTGTAGTTCAGGGCTTCCAATGCCTGCATATATGATTGGGATATCGCTGATGGGAGATGTACCAGGTTCCCGACACCTATGACCATGGGGAAGGGGAAGTATTTTTCCAGATAGGAGTGCAGCTGTTCGACTTTCCTGAACGTCTGTTTGCGGAAGAGCGAATCGTATTGCCCTTCACCATGGCTGTTTGCCGTGAAGATGACGACTATCTGGTTTTCGAATTGGAAAACAAGGTCGCTACCTTCCTTTTGCAAGACATCCATGGTCACTTCCAAAAGGGCCATTGCCTCCAACGGGTCGTCCTGCTTGTCGTGGTCTGTCTCAAAGGTGGCTACAATGAACTCATCCCCTTCAAGGTTGAAGCCGTAGTCCTTCGCTTTGGCGATGAGGCTTGTATTGGGTATCTGATGTACAGGGGTGAGTAGCGAGACCAGGAATTTTTCCCTGATGAGCGGAAGGGCCTGGTTGTAGAGATTCTTCAGCCTGTTCTGGTCCTGTATCCTGATGATATCCTCATCCAGGCTTTTCTTTGTACGTTCGAGCAGATTGCAGATATCTTCGCTTGTGACCGGCTTGAGGACATACTCGCTGACATCATAGCGGATAGCCTGTTGGGCATAGGTAAACTCATCATAGCCGCTGATAATGATGATGGTGACAGGGGGGTGTGACCGGCGAATCTCCTTGATGAGCTGCATGCCGTCGAGATAGGGCATCTTTATGTCGGTGATGACCACATCAGGGTGGAGTTCCTCGATCATCTCGAGGGCTTCGATGCCGTTTCCGGCTTCACCCACCACCTTGAAGTCATAGCGTTCCCAAGGGGTGCAAGTGCGTATTCCCTCCCTCACGGCACTCTCATCATCAACTAGTAAAATAGTATAGGCCATAGATGATATGGTAGTATGAAATGGGGGAGGGCGCAAGAAAATTAGCCTTTACACCAGTGATCGAACATGACTTTTGTAGAGCGGTTCATCTCCTCCATAAAATCACTGGTATGCTTTTTGAAGTAGTAGTGGTCCGCTATGCTTCCGGTGTTGTTGAAAGGCAGTATCTTGGAGTCCCTTCTTCTTTGTTCATGCTCAGAAAAAGCGCTCTCCAACTGCTCCAAAGTAGGACTCTGGTAGCTGTCTTTCATGAATATGGCTTCCTGGGGACATCGTGGAGTCTGCTTGCCTGTCGGCTCTGACTTGGGATGCCCAAAGATCAGCATACATGCGGGCACGGTATACTGCTTCAGTTGTAAAAGGTCCCTTACCCCTTCGAAGTTCTCTATGACGTCACCAATATAGCAGGAGCCGATGCCAAGGGATTCGGCGGCAACCACAGCATTTTGTGCTGCGATGATCGCATCTTGCATACAGAGATGCAGATCGCCCAGAGCTGGGTCTCTCCAGCTTGCAAGGCCCTCTTTCTCTCCTTTTTCCCTTGATCCTCCCTCTGTGAAGTAGTTCACCCACTTCTGCATGTCTGCAAGGAATACCCACACCAGGGGGGCTTTGGCTATCATGGGCTGGTTGTCACAATACTTGGCAAGCAGCTCTTTCTTGCTCTGGTCGTGCACTTCAACAACTGAGTATAAGGCCATGTTCCCAGCTGTAGGTGCCCTGAGAGTTGCATCCTTGATTAGGGATACCTGTTCTTCTGTCAACGCTTTCTCGCTAAATGCGCGTACAGAACGTCTTTTTTGTAGTATTTTTAAGGTTTCATTCATATGCTGAGTATAGCAATAGGTCAGCTTAAATGCAAAGAGCCAATATACAAATAGCTATTTTTGTTCTATCATAAGGGGTATGAAAAGTGTAAAGGCATACCGCTTCCGATGGCTCATCCTGTTCTCTCTCATGGCTCTGATTCTCTCTGTAGAGGTGCAGTGGTTGAACATGGCCCCTGTAGGAAGGGTTGTCAACGTATATTATCAAGGGCAGGTTTCCACCAGGTTTTCAAACCCGGTAGAGTTGCTCTCCCTTGCGTACCTGATCATTTTTGTCATAGCCAGCATACCCGCTTCCTATATGATACACCGCCTAGGGATAACGTTGAGCGTCCGCATAGCGGCAGGGATGATCATCTTTGGCTCACTGGGCAAGTGGATCTATCTTGCTAATTTCCCAGTGGTCCTTTTCTGTCAGATAGTTCTGGCCTTGTCGCAGGCGCTGGTGCTCAACAGCATTACGGAGATAGTCTCGCGTTGGTTCCCCATCCGGGAGCGAGGAATGGCCGTAGGCATGGCATCATCAGCTCAGTATCTCTCCATTGGCGTCGTCATGTTCCTATCCCCTCTTATGGTGATCACCAAGGCAGGTGCTCCCGATTATGGAGTAGGGTTTGAAAGGATGATGGGTCTGTATGCTGTGGTCTGTTCGGTCTTCGCTTTCGCCGCCGCCTTTTTTATCAGGGAAACCCCCCCCACTCCTTCCTCTATTCTGGAGAAGACCGAAGATGTCTCGTTCCTCAAGTCCTTTAAGGCCATCAATAGGATACCCTCACTGAGGGGCATAATGATCATCTTTGCTCTGGGCTGGGGAGTGCTAGCGACCTTTTTGGTAAAGATTGACTCTATAAGTGCAGCTTTGGGCTTTCCCGATTCCGACGGGAGGGTTGGGATTTTCCTTCTCATCGGCGGTATGATAGGGGCTATCCTGCTTCCCACCCTTTCCGACCGGTGGAGAAAGCGCAAGGCCTTCTTTGTATTCTGCAATCTCTGTTCAATTCCCGGAATTCTCCTGTTGGTATTCAATCGGGATCTGGGTGCACTGTTTTGGAGTAGTGAGATATTCGCCTTGATAGGCGCCTTCATCCTAGGCTTCTGCCTGCTCAGTTCCATACCAATCGGAAGCCAATATGCAGCAGAGCTCGGCCATGGCATCTCTGAAGAGATCATCCAGGCGATGCTGTTGCTCTTCTCCCAAGCAAGTGGGGCTGCTATTCTTATCATCACCTTGGCAAGCAGAGGTCGGTTCTCCGGTCAGCTGCTCTCCGGCCTCGCTGCCTTGCTCTTCGCTGCAATGATGGGAAGTACCTTCCTCAAGGAGAGTGATGTCATCATCACAGAAGAGGAGAGGCTGCATGAAGTCATCGAAAAGGAGATCGTGCACCTCCAATGATGAGCATACGGGAGGCAAGGCGGGATGAGTTGCCAAAGATTCTCGAATTCATCGTTGAGTTGGCCCGATACGAGAATCTCGGACAACAGGTGGTAGCGTCGCTAGAGAGCATGGACCGTTGGCTTTTTGTTGAAAAGAAGGCGATTGTGCTCTTCTGTTGTGAAGATGGGGTACCTGTCGGTTTCGCCCTCTACTTCTACAACTACTCAACCTGGGAGGGGTGCTGCGGTCTTTACATCGAGGACCTCTACATCAAAAGACAGTTCCGCGGTAAGGGGTATGGCAAGGCCCTGATCGGACATATAAGCACTATAGCCGTAGAAGAGGGGTGTGCGAGGGTCGAGTGGGTCTGTCTTGATTGGAATAAGATGAGCATCGACTTTTATAAGGGCCTGGGTGCAGTCCCCATGGACGGATGGTCGACCTATCGCCTAAGTGGCAAGGCCCTTTCCATAATGGGAAGCAAGAAAAAAAACAAGCTGCATAAGGGTGACAAAGACCAGCAAGGGGAGCTCTGTTCCTCTGACAGGTGAATACCGATGAGCAACACAGGGTAGCCTGTGTTGCCTCTCTCGTATGCGGTCTATTTTTTCGATTTGGGAACCAAGAGTTCAGTCCAACGGTCGAAACTTGCTACTTCCTCAAGGTTTTTCCGATCCCTTTTGCTCGATTCACTCTCCAGGTGTTTCTCGTTCAGTCCGTTCTTTTCGCCCGGGTATCCCAGGACGATCAATGTTTGAAGAGTATCCTCTGCCCTGATACCAAGGACCTCTTTTGCCGCCTGGGCATTGTAGCCCGCTATGGGATGGACATAGAGCCCCTCTGCAACTGCTTGGATCTGGTAGGCCATGGCCGCCATGCCCAGCTCAAATGGAGAGTAGGAGACATCACCCAAGGTAAGGCCCCAAGCGCTGTTGGTGACAAATGCTGTTATGGCTGGGGCATTTTTTGCCCAGTAGTTCCCCGGGGAGAGTGTCTCTTTGAGCTTGTCCAGGACTGCCGGGTCCTTTACCGTGATCATGCGCCATGGCTGGCTGTTCAGGCTGGAGGGCGTCATGTGTGCAGCCTCTACCAGTCGCAGTAGCACCTCTTCCTGTATCGGAGTGGTTGCGAGGGCCCGTTTGGCCCTTCTTGTCTCTATCTCTTTGAGTATTTTCATAACTTTTATCTCCTTGGCTTGGAAATATGATTCGATGGCTTCTCCATTCCCCTATGAAAAAGGGGCAGATGGGTGGAAACTAAAAACGGGGGTTGCAGATGCAAACCCCGTTCTTTAAACCTTTTCGCGGTTAGTCGCGAACTGAAAAATCCGATTTAGGTGCTCCGCAGAGAGGGCAAACCCAATCTTCTGGAATATCTTCAAAGGCTGTACCGGGCTTAACACCATTGTCGGGATCACCTAGTGTGGGATCATACACATAACCACAAAGGTCGCATTCATATTCTTTCATAGTTGTTTCCTCCTACAGGTTAGCATACTGATAAACGGCACGAGGGGCAAGAAAAATATTATTCATACAGTGCGAGGATCTTGCTGAGCATCTTGCAAAACTTTTTCTTGAAGTTTTCCGGGGAGATGATCTCGACCGAATCACCACACTGGATGATCCTCAGATAGAGCTCGATTGAGTTTTCGACATCCATGTTGCATAGCAAGGCCCCCTCGCTGTTCTTGGTGAAAACCGGAGGTCCGTGCACGACTGAGCGGAAGACGTTCATGGCAGAGCGCTCCTTCAGCTTGAGGCTGAGAGGTATCATATCCAGACTTTCATAGCGTTCCACCGTCTCCTGCAGTTTGAAGGGCTTGAGGTTGTCGGGAATAGTGTAGGTCTCATTCAATATGGTCGCACTGGTAATGGTGCTGATGTCTATGGTGACGATCTCAGTGGTATGGCGCAGTCTGCCTGTCACGCTTATGGGGTGTCTGCCTCCACTGTCCTCCTCCCTGAAGCCGATGAAGTAGGGTGCGAGCTCCGTTTCGATGGGGTCGAATCCTTTCAGACTCTGGATGACACGCACGATGCGTCCGGACACCCAAGAGTCTATGAGGACTTCCAAAATCGAGTTGAACTTGCTGCTCTCCTTTTTCTGTTGTACCTGCTTGTCGATCTGTTCGGCAAGGTTAATGACATTGTCGCTGATCTTAGGGGCATAGGAACGCATGTTCATCGCAAGCTTGCGCAGCCCTGAGGCAAGGTGCGGGTTCTGGAACTCGCTTGTCGATGCAAGCACTTCTGCAGAGAGGTTGAAGGCAAGGCTCTCGTAGACGCTTAGGGCTATGTTCTCATCGCCTTCACGTGGCTTTATCTTGATGAGATTATTCTCTTCATATATGTCTATATGTTGTTTGAGTTCATCCACATACCTGCTGATGGTGGAGCGATGGACTCCAAGACGCCGTGCTATCTCGGCACGTCTGAGCCCTTCGGGGTGTGAATGTAGGAGTAGTTCAAGTTGTGCAATACGTTCGCCTTTCATGGATTACCTCTTTATTTGCACCATTCTGCAACAAAATTCAAGTCAGTATACCATGGATACGCACTAATTCAATAGTTTTGCAACAGAAAAACACCTATTATAGAACATTGAAACAGAGCCCCGACCATGATAGTATGCTGGTATAGGAGATGTCGCTATGGATGAACGTCTGATGAAACTTGAGGTAAAGCTTGCATATGCAGAAGAGACGGTCCTTGCCCTTGATGCTGTGGTCAGCGGCCAGGCCCAGGAGATAGCCATCTTATTGAGTCGGATCGATGCCCTGGAAAGACGTCTTACTGCATTTATAGACAGCGGTGAGGACAGCCTTCCCGAGAACGAGAGGCCGCCTCACTATTGAGCCTAGATAAACAAATTGACCTTACTCTTTGAAGCCGCACCCATATAGGTTGCAACCCCGCCGATCTCAACGCCATCGAGCAGCTCTTCACGTGTGATGCCCATGATGTCCATCGACATCTGGCAGGCTATCATACGCACTCCCGCCTTTTTGGCATCCTCATACATGGCTTGGACCTGGTCGACATTCTTTTTCTTCATGCGCCCCTTCATCATCTTGGCACCCATTCCGCCCATATTCATGGAGGAGAGCGCTAGAGAGTCCATCCCCTTGGGGAGCATCGCTGCGAACATCTTGCCCATGAAATCCTTCTT
>LSQX01080140.1_pt1 | contig 13501 bp, 14 predicted proteins | sample 654561 | NCBI WGS metagenome assembly LSQX01 (sample SAMN04489861, study PRJNA283612) | anaerobic digester metagenome | isolation source: 4 biogas reactors fed with cattle manure at either 37C or 55C with and... | place: Denmark: Kongens Lyngby | collected 2014 | reverse complement strand
AGATGTGTTTAAGAGACAGGTCTTCACTCAGACGCCGGAGGAGACGGCGGCGCACTTCGCGGCACTGGTGGAGGCGGGCGCGCGGATCATCGGCGGCTGCTGTGGGAGCGGACCGGAGCACGTCCGCGCCATCGCCGCCGCGCTCCCATCGCACCGCGAGTAGGCTATTCGCTATCCCATGTCCGTCGACCGAAATCCATCGTGAGGAGGACCATCCATGGCGAGCAAACTGGCGATCGACGGTGGCGTGCCCGTCCGGCCCGAGCGCCTGCGCGGCGGGTTCCACGGCGCGGCGGTGATAGACGAGCGCGAGACGGAGGCGGTGTTGAACGTCCTCCGCAAGCGGCGGCTGTTCCGCTTTCTCTCCCCGGGCGCCGAGGAATCCGAGGCCGCCAAGGTGGAGAACTGGTACCGCGAGCGGCTCGGCAGCCGCTATGCCCTGGCGGTGAACGGCGGCACCGCGGCGCTCATCGCCGCGATGTTCGGCGTCGATGTGGGCCCGGGCGATGAGGTGATCATCCCGGCGCACACCTTTGTGGCCACGGCGGCGGCGGTCATCGGCGCGGGGGGCGTGCCGGTGCTGGCCGAGGTGGACGATTCGCTGAACCTCGACCCGGCCGATTTCGAGGCCAAGATCACGCCCCACACCAAGGCGGTGATCCCGGTGCACATGCGGGGCGTGCCCGCTCGGATGGACGAGATCATGGCCGTGGCCCACAAGCACGACATCCTCGTCGTCGAGGACGTCGCGCAGTCCAACGGTGGCACCTACAAGGGTCGGCCCCTGGGCTCCCTGGGAGACATGGGCTGCTTTTCCTTCCAGCAGTACAAGATCATCACCTCCGGCGAGGGGGGGCTGATCGTCACCGACAGCGAGCTGTTCTACGACCGGGCGCGGATGCACCACGACGCCGCGGCGCGCTTCTGGGAGGGTGAGGGCACCAAAAAGTACGATTTCGTCCTCTCGGGCGAGAACTATCGCCTGTCGGAGCTCTCCGCCGCGCTGGTGTGGGCCCAGTGCGGGCGGCTGGAGCCGCTTCTGGCCATCTTCCGGGGCATCAAGAAGCGCATCGTCGACGGGTTGAAAGGGGTGCCGGGCATCACCCTGCAGGATGTGCCGGATCCCGAGGGGGATTGTGCCATCACCTTTGGCTTTTTCGTCCCCGACGCCGAGTGCGCCAAGCGCTTTAGCGCCGCGCTGAACGCCGAGAACATCGCCTGCGGCACGATGTACGACAACACCATCCCCGACCGGCACATCTACAAGAACTGGCCCTTTATGATGAGCGGCCTGGCGCCCGATCGCCGCGCGCCGTGGAAGAGCCCGTTCTACAAGGGGAGGATCCAGGGCTACTCGCCGGACCAGTGCCCGCAGACGCTGGATTACCTCGGGCGGGCCATCCTGATGCACATCGACCAGAACTATACCCCCCAGGATGCGGATCTGGTGGTCGAGGGCGTCCGCAAGGTGGCCGCGGCACTGTTCTAGCGCCCCCGCGCGACGAACTCCCTTCCCGGAAGGTGCCTTGCCTTCCGGGAAGGTGGGGGCTCAGCCCTCCACGTACTGCTCCGAGAGCAGCCGGTAGCTGTCTCTTATACTCGCCGCGAGGGTGAGGACCAAGCCGACGACTCCCGTGACGGTGAACACCAGGGCGATCCCTCGGCTGGCGCCCGTGCCGAACCAGTCGCCGATGAGTTCCGTCCCGCGCCCCGTGGTCATCCAGGGGATAAAGAGGAGTTCGGCGATGGGGCCGATCAGGAACGTCGCCACCGGCGTGGCGGCCTGCTCGATGCTCTGGGCCAGGCCGAACACCCGCCCCTGGCGCTCCGGAGGCACCACCTTCTGGACGATGGTCTGCTCGGCCGCCTCGATGAACGGCACGGCGCTCATATAGCCCAGCATCCCGGCCGTGAGGAGCACGATGGAGGGCTGTATCGTAAAGAGGGCGGCAATCGCCCACAGGACCACGTTGCCGACGAACAACGTCCGCACGGGATTGCTCCCCAGTCCCCAGCGGGCGACGGCCAGCCCGCCGAGGACAAACCCCGCGCTCACCACGGCGAACAGCACCCCCCACGCCTCGACGGCCATCAGGGAGAGCCCATAGGAATCCAGGAGCCCCGCGAACACGCCCCCCAACAGGTTGTTGATTGTGGTAAACAGGATCAGCGCCAGGAGCCCCGGGACCGCCGCGACGGCGACGAACGTGCCGCGCACGTCCACCCGCGGCGGATCGCCCGCCTCGCCCTCCGTCGCACCCTCTGGGATGGGCAGCGTCAGGAGGTGCAGGAGCGTCGCCACGGTCAGCACGATCCCCAAGATGAACACCCACACCATCCCGGCGGTGCCCACCAGGAACCCGCTGATGGCCGAGACGATCAGGATGGCCACCCCCGTCGCCGATCCCGCCAGCCCGTTCGCCCGATCGCGCTCGGTGGCGTCAAAGAGGAGGGTGATGATGGTGAGCAGGGCGATGCCGCGGATGTTCCCCGCCAGCACCCCGGCGATGAGGAGTAGCACGAAGGCCCACAACGTGGGGCTCGCGAGGTGTTGAAAGGCCCCCGCCGGGGCAAGGAGGTAGACACCGAACGCGGCGGCGTAACAGGCCAGAGAGGCCACCCCCGAGAGGAGCATCACGCGCTTCTTGGGGTGGCCATCCACCAGGCTGCCGAACCACACCCCCGAAAGCGAGACGGCGACGAAAAAGATGCCGGAGGTGATGGAGGTGGCAATCACCGAGCGCGTCTCCAAGTACACGAAAAAGACCACGGCGAACCACACGGTCATGTTCGTGATGTTGGCAACGATCGTGTTGCCGAGGAGGAGGTAAAAGGTCCTTCGCGATTCGGTACTGCTGGATGTTTCGGTCACTATCAGTACTCCACATCGGTCCCTATCGCTACGCCCGTGGCGGGGCGGCCCGCTGCGACCCTAGGCCAGAGCGCTCCCCGCCCGCCGCTTGGCGATGCCGAGCAGGTAGCGCCCGAGGACGATCCCCAGCGCCGCCACCAGCACCACGAGCCAGATGGCCCCGCCCAGGTTCAAGATCGCCACGATGACCAGGCCCTCAAAGAAGGAGATGAGGGTAAAGCCGATGTGCTCGATATAGTCCTGGCGCCAGCCCTCCGGGCGGGCCTCCAGCACGCGCCGCGCCCGATGCCCACGGTAGACCATGTACAGGGCCAAGAGCAAGAGCCCGCTGAACGTCAGGCGCGACCCGGGCGTGTACACGTTCCAGTAGGCCACCATCGCGCCCACCAGGCTCAGCACCATCCCCACCAGCATCCACCAGTACACGGCGAACAGCCGGCGGCTGGTAGCAAAGCGGGTGGATACGACGAGCACGATGCCGGCGAGCGAACAAACAGTAGACGTCGCGGCATGCAGGATGATGGCGATGCGATGGGCCGCATCGATATCCATCTGGCGAGCACCTCCGGAGCGCCGCACACCGCCAGCGGCGTGTAGCGCCGGCGGCGTGCGACGCCGGTCACAGAAATCCAACCTTGCGGCGGGATCTTGCCGTCAGTCCGACGGACCGGTCTCCGCCTGAAAGACCCCGAACGCCGCCCCCTGAGGATCGCGCAGGACGGCCGCCCGGCCAAAGCCCGGGATGTCCACCGCTTCCAGGAGCACCTGCCCGCCGCCGGCCTGCGCCTGCTCCACCGCCCGGTCCACGTCCTCCACGGCGATATAGGCCAGCCAGTGGGGCTGGGGCCCGCCCGAGGGCCAGATCGGACCTTGGGCCGTGGGCCCCGTGATCCCGGCGACCGGGAGGTCGCCGTCCATCAGCAAGAGGTAGGGCCCGGCGGGCGACGAAGGGCCGTCCACCACGGCCAGGCCGGTCACCTCCTCGTAAAAGCGGCGGGCCGCCTCCAGGTCGGTGGTCATCAGTTCGTGCCAGTTAAAGCCACTTTGCGCCAAGTCTGTCATCGTGTCCTCATCCTCCTGTTGGGCGGCTCTCCACCGCCCGCTGCCCCTCAGCGTACGATGCGGTACCGCAGGTGCGTGCGGCCATTCGCCATCTCTACCACGGCGATGCGCTCCAACCGCAGCGCGGCAGGGTCCACCCCGTCCCACAGGCGCGGTCCCGCCCCGAGGAGCACCGGCACGATGTCGAGGTGCAGTTCGTCCGCCAGGCCCGCGTTCACGCACTGGCGAAAGGTGCTGATCCCGCCGACGACGGTGACGTCCCGCTCTCCCGCGGCGGCCCGGGCCTGCCGGACGGCGCTCTCGATGCCATCGGTAACGTAGGTGAAGGTCAGCCCGCCGGCCTCCCTCGGCTTGCGCGCAGGCGGCCGGTGGGTGAGGATGAACAGCGGCACCTGGTACTCGTAGTGGTCCGCGTACAAGTCCGGGTCCTCGGCCATATCGTACGCCCGGCGCCCCAGGATCGCCGCGCCGGTAGTGCGGATCGATTCCTGCAGCACCTCCGTCTCGCGCAAGGCGTAGAGACAGGGGTACAGCGCGTCGAGATTGCCCTGGGGGTCGCTGGCCAGGCCGTCGAGGGATATCGCCGCTCCGACAAGTACTTTGCCCATCTTGCCCCTCCCCTATACGGTCCCCGCTATGCCTTCCCCGCGGTGCGGTACTGCAGGATCACGATCCCCGACGGAGTGCGGCGCAGGTTCACGAGGTCCATCTCCATCCGCGGCACGTCGTCGAACAGCCGCTTGCCGCTCCCCAACACGAGGGGGTGATACCACAGGGTGTACCCATCCACCAGGTTGTGGCGCATGAGAGACTGGGCCAGGCGGCTGCTCCCGATGACGGCCAGGATCCCCTCCCCCGGTTGCTCCTTGAGCCGGGTGACCTCCTCGACGAGGTCGCCGCGCATCAGGTGCGAGTTGTTCCACTCTACGTGCTCCAGGGTGTTGGACCACACGTACTTGGGCAGGGTGTTCAGAATCTTGGCTATCTCCTCGTCCTCCGTGGCGTGCGGCCAGTAGGATGCGAATATCTCATAGGTCTTGCGGCCGAAGAGAAACCCAGCGATCGTGGACCACTCCTCGTCGATCAGGCGGCCGGCCTCCTCGTCAAAGATGGGCATCTGCCAACCGCCGTGGCGAAAGCCGCCCTCGGTGTCCTCCTCGGCGCCCCCTGGCGCCTGCATCACGCCATCCAGAGTCAAGAACGTGCTGACGACCACGGACCNNCCGCTGCCCATCATCAGGATGCCGGATGGCTCCTCGGCCTTGATGCGGGCCAGGGCCTCTGCCACGTCTCCCCGGAGGAGGGCCGAGTTCTCCCAGGGCAGCGGCTCCTCGAGCGTGGTGGACGCTACGTACTTTTTTACCGTGTCCATCCACTCGGAGAACGGGTTGTCTCTACGTCCATGCCAAACGTGATAAAAGTCGGTGTACGTCCGGCGGCCGAGGAGCATTGCCCCCGTTTCCTGGCCCATCCCCTCGTTCGCCATCTGGAACTGCTCCGGGCTGTCGTAGGGAGTGGCCCAGCCACCGTAGGGGAAGCCTCCCCGGGTGTCCTCGTCGGGCCTGCCCGGGGCCTGCATCACCCCGTCCAGGGTCACGTACTCGAGCGCTAGTATCTCGCCCATGCTTTTTCCTCCCCCTGCGTTTCGCTCATGCCTTCAGCACGCGGAACAGGAGGTGCGTGACGTCGCGCCCCTCGACGACCCGCAGACGCTCCAGGCCGATCGCCGCGTCCCCTATTCCGTCGAACAGGCGCACGCCGCCCCCCAGGAGCACGGGGGCCAGGTCGATCTGGATCTCGTCCAGGAGCCCCAGGCGCAGGCACTGCTGGACGAGGCTCGCCGCGGAAACGGCGACGTCCCTGTCGCCGGCAATCCGCCCGGCTACCTCGACGGCCCGCGCCACGCCCTCGGTCACAAAAGTAAAGGGCGCCCCGCGCCCGGTGACGTACTCTTGCACCCACGCTTCAGGCGCCTCGTGGGTCACCACCACGATTGGCACGTCGCTCGGGTGCCGGCCCTCCCAGCCGTTCGTGATGTCAAAGGTGCGCCGGCCGGTCACCAGGGCGCCGATCCGCGGGTACATCTCCTCCAGGAGAGCGGCGCTGGCCGCGGAGACGTGAAAGGTCATCGTGCCGCTGGGCACGATGAACGGCGTGTCGCCCGACTCGTACCAGCGAAACAGCGCCGTGCCCCCGTCGCCCAACGGGTTGTCTGGCCCGTCGTGGGGGCCGGCGATGTACCCGTCCAGCGACATGGATAGCTCCGTCATTACCTTGCCCATACCGCCCCCTTGGCGGCTAGCGCCTTGCGCCGCCGGCCGTCGCCTCTCGCAAAAAGAACTCGCGCAACACCGGGAGCAGCGCCTCCGGCTCGACCTCGTGGGTCTGGCCCTCCAGGGTGCGGTGCTCCGCGTGGGGAATGGCCTGGGCCAGCGCGACGGCGGTGGTGTGCAGGAAGGACCATTCCGTCGCCCCGCCATCTATCACCAGGGTCGGCACCGCGAGGCGCGCTGCCCGTTCGGAGGGCAAGGCGGCTTCCTCGCCCAGGGCGGCGGCGTCGTATTCCAGCGTGTGACCCAGCGCCTGAAACTGCGGCCAGAACGGATCCTGTTGCATCCCGGCCAACTGCTCGGGCGGCATGCCCAGGAGCACCATAAAGAGGCCCACGGCGTCGCCCGGGCGGCCCGCCGCGAGCGTCTCTCGGAGCTCCCGCCGGTAGTTTCTCCAGGCCTGGCGCGCGGCGGGTTCGTCGTTGTAGGGTGGCTCGTACATGGCCAGACCCCGCACCCGACCCTCGCCAAGGGCCAGGGCCGCCTCAAAGGCCAGCGCAGCCCCCGAGGAGGCGCCAAACAGGTACGCCGACCCGCCGGCCGCGTCGATCAGTGCCTCGATGTCCTCGATCTCCCGCTCCAGGCCAAAGGGCGACGTGTCGGAACTCTCGCCCCGGCCGCGGCGATCGTAGGCGATGGCGGTGAATGCCCCGGACAGCGCCTCGGCGATCGGCCTGCTGCCGTACAGGTCGCGATAGCCCAGGGCCCCATCCACGAGGATGAGGGGCGGTCCGCCGCCCACCTGCTCGAACGCGATGGTCGTGCCGTCTCGCGAAGTGACCGTACTCATCTCTTCCCCTTTCGTTCGGCTCACACTAGGCGCGGGCGATCTCGGCGGCCGGGGGGATGTTGTAGTTCAGGTGGAAGAGGTTCGTGGGATCGTAGCGCGCTTTGATCTCCCGCAGGCGCTCCCAGGTTGCCCCCGGGTAAGCGGCGCGCACCGGCGCCTCGCCCTCCTGGCTGACAAAGTTCACATAGGCGCCCTCCGCGAGGGGGAGGGCGGCGGCAAAGTCGGCGATCCAGGCCTCCCGTTCGGCGCGCTCCTCCGGCCGCTCCCAGAACGCCGCCAGGTTCACCAGGATCCGCGCGTGGCGGTGGGCAAAGGCGGTGGCCTCCACGGGCACCCGGGCCATCGCTCCGCCCAACACCCGCAGCTGCGCCACGCGCATCGGGGCGTTGGAGGACTCTAGGTGCGCGAGGATGGTCTCCGCCGTGTGGTGGTCGATGGCGTCGACGAACAGCGTGCGCCCGACCGCCGTGGGGTGGTAGGAGTCATCCTCCGGCTCATAGATCTCCGCATAGCCCATCGGCCGGATCAGGTCGGCGAGGGGGGTCGCCAGCGAGCGGAACGGCGCCACGGCGCGCTCGCCGGCCTCGAGGGGCCCGGCGTACACCATCAGGGCCATCATGGTGAGGCGGCCCGCGAACTCGGCGGGCAGGAACGGCATCGGCGGGGCGACCATCACGTTAGCGATGGTCGTCAGTTCCTCCGGCGCAGCGTCGGCCGCGGCGATGAACCCGGCGACGACCTCGGGCGTGGCCGGCAAGACGAGCATCCCGCCTACGACCGTGCCCACCTCGTGGAGACGGAAGCGGAAGCGGGTGGCCACACCGAAATTCCCCCCGCCGCCGCGAACGGCCCAGTAGAGATCCGGGTGCTGCTCGGCATCCACCCGCAAGAGTCGCCCGTCGGCGGTGACGACGTCGGCGGCCAGGAGGGAGTCGATGGTCAACCCGTGCTTGCGAACCAGAAAGCCGATGCCGCCGCCCAGGGTCAGGCCGCCGATCCCGACGGAGCCCGTGTCACCGAACCCGGTCGCCAGGCCGTGGGCCCCCACCGCGCTCGTGTACTCGCCTGCGGTCAGACCGGTTTGCGCCCAGGCGGTGCGCCTGGGCACGTCGATCTCCAGCCCCCGCATATCCCCGAGGTCCACCACGAGGCCGCCTTCGGAGACGCTGTGGCCCAGGGCGCTGTGGCCGCCGCTGCGCACCGCGAGGCCCAGCCCGGTCTCCCGCGCCAGCGCGACGACGCGGGCCACGTCCTGCTCGTCCGCCACGCGGACGATGGCGGCGGGTCGCCGGTCGATCCCGCCGTAAAAGGGGGTGCGCGCCGCGTCGTACCCGGCATCGCCTGGCGCGATCACCCGCCCCCTGACGCGCTCCCGCAGTCGCGGGATCGATAGCGCGCCGCTAGAAGTCGGCGCTCGCGAACGGTTGCGTCTGGCCATCTATCGCTTACCTCCCACCTAGAGCCTGTGGGCTCCCCACAACATCGACTCGGTTCGGGCCACCGCGCGTGCGGGTGTACCCGGCAGGGCGTTCGCCGTGGTGCATGGCGGGCAGGCAAAGGAATGCGCGTCGGGACGATGCGGCGTGCGACTTGTGGTGCAACGGGGCGGAGCGGAGGACTGCGTGATGGGCGGCGTGGGTCTGCGGCGACCCGTATCGGTGCGATGCGGTGCAGGTCTGGGTAGCGGGCGAACATGCCCTACCCCCGTAGTGTCGGTCCATTGACGCGAGATGTCAAATCTCGGGATTGAGGGGGAACGGACGTTCTATAGCGGGCGGGAGAGCAGGGGGACCCGACGATCACGGCGAAAGGGTGCCGCCCGACGCTCGCCGGGCGGCACCGGGCGGCCTACCGGCCCGAGGCGGCCACCAACGTATGGTACTTGTCGATGTGCTGGCGCAGCACCTCGGCGGGCTCCTGGGGGTTGATGATCTCCACGGAGAGGTACCCGTCATAGCCGTCCTGGGTCAGCAGGTCGACCATGCGCTGCTGGTCGGCATCCGACACGTCGTCGGTGAGGGCGAAATGCACGTGCCGGACGTGCTCCCGGAGATAGCCATAGGCCTCGTCCACCGACTGCCCCCGGGAGAGGTGGTGAAAGATGTGCCACAGGACGCCGAGGTGTTCGGCGCCCGAGGCGTCGACGATCCCCCGGGCCCAGTCGCCGCGCATGTTCGTGTGGGTCTCTACCAGCACGGTGACGCCATGCTGGCCGGCGAACGCGTCCACCGCGGCATAGGATTCCGCCGCCAGGCCCAACACCTTCTCCCGCTCGGCGTCCGAGTCCTCGGGGAGCTTGTCGCTGAACGTGCGGATGCACGGCGCGCCGAGGGCGGCGGCCAGCTCCACGTACTGCTGCAGCGTCTCGCGCTGGGGCAGGTGCTCCGCGGGATCCGGCGAGTTGAACCGCACGCTGGTGGCCAGGCAGGAGGCGCCGATGCCGGCATCGGCCAGCATCCGGCGAGCCTCGGCGATCTGGGCCTCCGAGGCGCCCAGCTCGATGCCGTGGGCGTGCTTCCACTCGGTGCGGAACTCGATCCCCTCATAGCCATACTGCCGAGCGGTGGCGATCAGCTCGGCGAGGGTCTGCTGCGGATAGACGGAACTCATGAATCCAGGCTTCATCGGATGTCCTCCTGGTGCGGGCCGAGTACGCGACGTGTCAATGTTAGTCTCCACAAGGCGGGGGCGCTGTCAAGGCGGGTGCAACGGAGACAGGATGCGCGGGATCGGAGGCAGAGCGCGTGGTGCGCCGTCCTTGCGCGGCGCGGGGGGCGCGCTATCATGGGGCGCAGCCAGCCGCCATCTCCAGCGCGCAAGGAGGTCACCGTGAAGATCGCCCAGGTCGACGTACTACGCAGCCCGGAGCCCATCCCCCTCTCGCACCCCTATCGCTCGGCGTGGACCGAGCCGCGCGGCGCTTTGGCCCGCACCATCGAGTTCGCCTTTTACCGGCTCACCACCGACGACGGCCTGGTGGGCTATGGCCCCTACAGCGGGCACCGCAACCCCCAGAGCGTCGTGGGGCGCGACCCCACCGAGGTCGGCGCCTTTTGGGAGGCCGAGATGGGCGGCCGCCGGGCGGGGAACGCCGGCCACGGCGCGGCGGGGTTGGAGATCGCCATGTGGGACCTGATCGGCAAGGCCGCGGGGCTTCCCGTCTACCGGCTCCTCGGCGCCACGGCCGATCGCGTGCAGGTCTATGCCGCGACGAACCGCCTGCTCTCCGCCGAGGGGACCGTCGAGCAGGTGCAGGGGATCGTGGCCGAGGGATTTGCGGCGGTAAAGCTGCGCCTCCACCGGCCCGACCCCCGGGAGGACCTCGCCGTGGTGGAGGCGGTCCGCCGGGCGCTGGGCGACGACCTCTTGATCCTGGTGGACGCCAACCAGAACAACGCCTCGGAGGGCTACAACTACTGGTCGCGCCGGACGGCCCTGCGCATAGCCCAGGCGCTGGACGACCTGGGGATCTATTACCTCGAGGAGCCCCTGCCCCGCCAGGATGTCGAGGGCCTGGCCGAGATCGCCGCCGCGGTGGATACGTTCATCGCCGGGGGCGAGCACACCCCCACCTGGTGGGATTTCCGCCCGCACCTGGAGGCAGGCGCCTACGACATCGTCCAGCCCGACGCGCTGTTGGGCGGCAACCACGGCATCTTGGGCCTGCGCCGCATCGCCGCCTTGGCCGATGCGTACGGGCGGCTCATCGTGCCCCACGTCCTGAGCCTGGCGGGCTCGGGCATGGGCCTGGCCGCCACGCTACAGGCCATGGCCACCGTGGCCAACTGCCCCTTGGTGGAATACCCCTACGACCCGCCCGTCCACACCCCGGCAGAGGCCCAGGCCATCCTCAAGGAGCCCCTCCTCGCGGCGGCGGACGGGACGATCGCCCTCCCGGAACGCCCCGGCATCGGCGTAGAGCCCGACGAGGAGCGGCTGGTGGTGATGGCGTAGGGCAAGGAGAGACAGGATTACAGGATTTACTGGACAGGATTCACGGGTCTGGCCCTGTACAAAGATCTTGCACCAGGGCCAATCCTGCAAATCTTGTCCTGTAAATCCTGTAATCCTGTCTCTCTTCTCTTCTCGCACCCCAAGCGGCGCGCCCGGCCCTACACCTCGATCCCGAACACTTGGCGCACCACATAGCCGATGCCAAAGGAGGCCAGCGCCACGCCAAAGGAGATCAGGACCATCTCGGTGAAACGTCGGCGGAAATTCACCCCCTGCGCGACCGAGGTATAGTAGGAGAAGAACAGGATGATCCCCACCGCGAACACGAGCGTCAACGCCAGCGCCAGCATATAGTTCCCAACGATCAGATACGGCGCGATGAGGATCGCCACAGTGGTGATGTAGGTCAACCCGGTGTACAGCGCCGCCCGGCCGGGATCCACGTCCCCGCCCTCCGACTTGGTGGATAGGTACTCGGAGGCGGCCATGGAGAACGAGGCCGCAATCCCGGTGATCAGGCCGGTCATGCCGATGAGCCGCGTGTTCTGGAGCGCCAGGGTGAGGCCGGCAAGCATGCCGGTGAGCTCCACGAGGGCGTCGTTCAGGCCCAGGACGACCGAGCCGACGTATTTCAGCCGCTCCTCATCGATCATCTCGATGAGTTCCTCTTCGTGCCGGTCCTCGTCCTCCACGATGCGCTTGGCCGTGGGGATGTCGTGGGAGATCTGCTCGTAGACGACCTGGGCCTGCTCCTCGCCCTGCTCCATCAGCCGGATGCCAAAGGTCAGCCCGAGGACCCGGGAAATGGCGACGTAGCGGCTCACCTTGCCCCGATCGGGCTCCACGTCCTGATCGGTGTACTGCTTCCAAAAGCCGTAATGCTGCCGCTCCTCCTCGGCGATGCGGTTCAGGACCTCGCGGTTGTGGGGATCGGCAGTGGCCTCGGCGAGGCGGCGGTAGATGTGGTACTCGGTGATCTCGTTCCGCTGCGAGCGGAGGAGGGCCTCCATCGCGGTCGCGGGGGCCTCTGCGCCGCCGGCCCCGGGGCCCGTGTCGGGTCTCTGTCCATCCGAATCCATCGCGTCGCGTTCCCTTCTAGCTGCAGCCGGCCCGGGAAGGCGGTGGGGCAAGGGAGGTAGAGGGCGGCCGGTATCGGTTGACCTCACGGGAACGGTACGCGAGAGCGGTGAGGTTGTCAACAGCGTGGAACGTCCATGGCGGAGGAAGACGACGCCAAATGGCCCGGCCTCTCGCTCTCCCTGCCGATGCGCGGGATGGAAGATGAGGAGGCGCCCGAGCATACTCGGAACGACCTTCAGGAGACGTTCTGATGCCAGGGCCAGGACAAGTGGCGCTCCTCGCTTCCCGCAGAGCGACCTGACCGAGGGCAGAATGCCTGCAAGAACCGCTGCGACAGGCGGCCTTTCAGATAGCCAGAGGCTCAAAGGGCGGATTGGTCAAGGCGTACGCAACACCAGTTCACCGCGCGCCTGGCTTCTCTAGCGTCGGTCACGGTCAAGCGTCTCGATGACTGCATCCAGGGCAGCTAGTTTGTCATCGGTACCAAGGCGGCGTTTCTCGTACTCTATCAGCCGCTCCAGCCTCTCGACGTCTCCATCCAGAAGCGACTTGGCATAGCGACACCGTTCCTGTATAGGGTCTAGGATCTCCGGCAACAGTGGCCGTCTCGGGGGTTGCCTCGCATCGTTCGCTGTCTTGGCGTTTCCTCCAGCGATCCAGCCAAGGAACCGTTGCAGCCAGGTCGGCCGACTACCCCGCTCGACCTGTCCCGAGTTCGGTAGATCATCCGGCAAGCCCTGCACGCGCAGCACCCATTGGTAGGCAAACTCGTACTCGGCAGCGGAAAGGTAGCCGATGTGCACTCTCGTCCAGCCAGAAGGAGTTTGCCACGCCTGCGAGTAGCCCTCAAGCACGAGCCGACCAAAGCCACACACAAAGGTCGCTAGGTCGGTTAGCCGCTCCGTCTCTTCGCGGCTACTTCCCCGGATCCCGGACATTTCCAGGACGTGGTGGCACGCCTCATGAGCCAGTATGGTCAGCACCGCAGCTCTCCTGGGTGCCAACTGGGTGCCAACGTCGATAGATGGGTAACCGTCCGTATCCACGCGAAACTGCCCACCGCTGACGAGGTCTCTTGCATAGCACACCTTGGGCACGCCAAACGGCACCTCAAATCCTGGAGCCCATATACGCGCGTGCGTATAGAGTGCTTCTACGATGCTACTCAGGGGCTTGCCGCTGCTAACTCTGGGCAGGGTCTCTGGACTCAGCAAAAAGTCGTGGCTGGGGAGCGTTCGGCGTGCCGCCCAGGCTTCCTTGGCCAGATCGTACAGCGACTTTTCGATCGCGGGGCGTCCGCTGAGACTGCCGTCATTGGGCATTGGTTCGAATTCCTCTTGCTGTAGCGAGCGACAAGTGGTCGCCTGGCCGCCTCGGTCCGGAAGGCTTCCCCGCCGACCATTTCAGGGAGCG
>LSQX01205915.1_pt1 | contig 13502 bp, 14 predicted proteins | sample 654561 | NCBI WGS metagenome assembly LSQX01 (sample SAMN04489861, study PRJNA283612) | anaerobic digester metagenome | isolation source: 4 biogas reactors fed with cattle manure at either 37C or 55C with and... | place: Denmark: Kongens Lyngby | collected 2014 | reverse complement strand
GGGTAATATTTGGCTCGCTCTTGTATTGGGTGACCTCCGGAGCCAGTGGTGCCGGCGGTTTTTCCGTCGTGAGGTCCGGTTTTTGGGACGCCTGATTACATCCTGACACTGCCAGCAGGGCTGTCACCAGAGCCACTACTAGCAATGGGACTGTTCTTTTCCGATTGCTGGGCCGCAAATACATCTCTCCTTTACAATTACTATACTTCGGGTTTATTCTTTGCGACCGGGCAAATTGTTATGAATGCTCCTATCAGGTATAATTTGGGGAATAGCGGCGGCAGCATCTTAATCAGGGTCAATAAAGACGCGACGGCGGCGTTGGCGCAAACAGACGATGGGAGCCATTGAGCCGGGCTGGACCAATGCTTGCTGGCATCATATTTCCAGAACCCTAAATCCAATGACGGTGGTGAACGAGGAGTCATGCAAATAGTCCTGGTGGAACCGGAGATACCGCAGAATACCGGTAATATAGCCCGCACCTGCGCGTTGACCGGTACCACTCTGAATCTGGTCAAGCCCCTGGGGTTTTCAGTGAGCGACCGTTATCTGAAACGGGCCGGGTTGGATTACTGGGATCAGGTAGAGGTCAAGCTCTGGGAGAGCTTCACCGATTTTTGCCAGGTCAATCGGGATTGTCGGTTCTACCTGGCCACCACCCATGCCCCCCGCAGTTACCACCAGATTCGCTATCATCCCGGGGATGTGCTGGTTTTTGGTTGCGAGACCCGTGGCCTGCCCCCGCATATCCTGGAGCCCTTCCCGGAGAGCCAGATCCGCATCCCCATGCGGGATACGGGGCGCTCTCTCAACCTATCCAATTCGGTTGCCATAGTATTGTTCGAGGCCCTGCGGCAGAACGATTACCCCGGCCTGAAATAAAAACAACTCCCACCGTGGATTCGGCAGGAGTCGAACTGCTAATTTTATGACTGCAGTGATTATTCTATTCGTCCATTGGCTGCGGAGCTTCGGTCGGGCATATATCCAGGCATGCACCGCAGTCGGTGCATAAATCCGGGTCTATTACGTATTTATCTTCACCCTCCGAGATGGCTTCCACCGGGCATTCCTCCAGGCAGAGTCCGCAGGCAATGCAATCATCGTTTATGAAGTAGGCCATTCGTTTCGCCTCCTTTGCTAATCACAATAATAGCATTATAGATAACCGACATTTTTTTGTCAATTTGCAAAAAAACAATTTCTATAATCTCGCTTTTGGTAAGTTTTAATCGTAAAATCACGTTGGTCTGTTTATGGTATCATACAGGCAGGAAGTTAAAATATGTGCAGATCGGGGTTGCAGGGATGCGCTGTATTATAATGGCCAATGGCGAATACGGGTTATTAGATGCCTACAAGGATTTTTTCGAAAACTCGGATACCATCCTGTGTGCAGACGGAGGAGCCAATTACGCCTTCCAGATGGGAATCATACCCGACAGCGTTATTGGGGACCTGGACTCGGTGCGGCCGGAGGTAAGGAAGTATTATACTACTCAAAGGGTGGAATTCATCCAGTACCCGGTGCGCAAGGACCTTACCGACCTGCAGTTGGCGATCGAATTGGCCCGGGAACGGGGTGCCGACCAGATTGTGCTGCTGGGGTCACTGGGTAAACGACTGGACCATACCCTGCACAGTATGTACGCTGGGATAGAACTGGTCCGGCAGGGAATAAGGATCAGTCATTACACCCCGGAGTGCTGGGTGTACCTGGTGAGGGATGAGCAGGTCATCGAAGGAACAGCAGGGGATATAGTCTCTCTAATAGCCCTGACTGATAAAGTGGAAGGGATTGGGGTGGATGGTTTGGAATACCCCCTGAAGAATACGGTTTTACGGAGTGATAATCCCTACGCGGTATCCAACCTGCTGACCGGGGCACGAGGGGTAATCAGGCTGCAATCAGGCATCTTGGCGGTCTTCCATTACTTTTAATGTGAGCGCCCGACTGACTTGGTCTGGGCATTAGTCCGGTCCCATGCGGACATTGGGGTTATACGTTATTGAGGGGCAAGGCCATGCCGGCCGCAACGACGGTTACTGTCGGCTCCAGCCACAGACAACCCAAAATATTTATGTATTCGTATACCTTATCCGGTTGGCGGATCGATTTTTCGTAAACATTAATGGCAGGGATTTTTCGCCTGCCACGGATAGGTTGAATCCAGATGGCAGGCAGAGGCTTGAGCAAATATTCTCAAATCACCGAGGGGGATTATTAGTTGGATTTGTCCATCTTGACCGGGGTTTTCGCCAGTCCTTGGGACGTGGTTCGCAGTCTGGTCGACATTACTATCGTGGCCTACATATTCTACCGCCTGTTGGGGTTGATCCAGGGCAGCCGCGCCGAACAACTGCTCAAAGGAGTAATCGTCCTCGTGCTTATCTCCGCGGCGGCCGCCTTTCTGCAATTCGATCTGCTCGACTGGCTGCTGGAGAAAATTTGGATAGTCCTGGCCATAGCTTTGCCCATCGTTTTTCAACCTGAATTGCGCCGATTCTTGGAACAGCTGGGGCAGGGCAAATTCCTCAAGAGCTACCACGGCAGCCGCGATCCGGACCAGAACCGTTTACTCATTCATGAAATCATCACCGCCGTAAAAGTGTTGGCCCGGGACAAGATCGGGGTGTTGCTGATCCTGGTGAGGGACACCGATATCGATGAATACCTGGACAGCGGAACCAGAATGGACTCGCTGGTTTCAGCGGGGCTGCTTATCAATATATTCATCCCCAATACTCCTTTGCACGATGGGGCGGTAGTAATCAAGGGCGGCCGCATACAGAGTGCGGCCTGCTTCCTGCCTCTGAGCACCAATCCGGCCGTGGACCCCAATTTGGGCACCCGCCATCGGGCCGGACTGGGCATATCCGAGGTGTCCGATGCCATCGCGGTCGTTGTTTCCGAGGAGACCGGTACTATTTCGGTGGCCCGGGGGGGACGGCTGGTCCGATACCTGGATGAGAAATCCCTGCAGGACATCCTGGAGGTTGAGCTGGTCTCCCCGGCAGTTGCGCCGGAAAGAGTTTGGAAGAGGAGGACGCCCCATGGCCGAAAAGTCAGCGAGGAATAAGAACTGGCTGCGGGCAGCTTCATTTTTAATGGCCCTCCTGCTATGGTTCTATGTGGTCAACCAGGGGGATGTCACCTCGGCCGGCAAGACCACCGCCGTTGCTCTGCAGTATCATAATGTTCCGGCGGGGCTCAATGTCAGCGGACCAGAAGAGGTTTCGGTGCGGATATGGGGAGCTACCGGGGGAGCCTCTGATATCCAGGCCTATATTGACCTGGCCGGTTACAGCAAAGGGGTGTATCAGGTGCCGGTCAGGCTGGCTGATGTGAAGGGTGCGGTATTCACGTCGGTGCAGCCCACACAGGTGCAAATCACCCTGGAATCCCTGGGAGAACGAGTTATCCCCATCCGGCATGAAATCCGGCAAAGTCCCCAGCCTGGTTATGATGTCACCCAGGTCTTGCTCTCTCCCGATCGTTGTGTTATTAAGGGTGATGCGGAAGCCATAGGCCGGGTAGCTTCGGTAGTGGCGCCGGTAAGACTGGCCGAAGTCTTGGATATAGCCATGCTTAAACCGGAACTGGAAGCCCGCGATGCTAACGGTAATGTTGTAACTCAGGGGGTCGAGATCGTGCCGCCGGTTATCAATGCTTATGTGGTGGTGGAGAAAGCCCAGCTGAGCAAAAAGGTGGCGGTGGTGCCCCGGTTTACCGGCGTCATCACACCTGGTTATATAACCGGAGAAACGGTCATCGAACCGGCCCAGGTTACCATTCTGGGAGATCAGGCCCAGGTCGAGAGTCTAAAAGAGGTGGTCACCACCCCTATCGATATAACTGACCGCACCGAAGACTTTACTCAATTGGTGGAGCTGGTTCAGCCGGAAGGGGTATCGATGGTGCCAGCCCGGGTCAATGTCCTGGTGAAGATAGCTTCACCGCCGATTGATGACCTACAATTGCCCTGATCGGCGGCCAAGATGCGCCCAGTTCGTATTTGGCGGGCTGAGCGCTTTATAATGGCCATAATGGACTACCAGAAAATCAGATTTCAAGGTAGACTATGGTTTGTAGAAGATTTTTTACTAGCATTGCCAGGGTATTTCCCAGTGCTTTTACCGGTTGGACAGTTGTGTTAACATAGTGTGGTTAAAAAGCATAATAAATAGAACATCGCAATAGAATGCGGTGGTCCCGCCGCCATCCTGGACGACCGGGCAGGGGCGCGAGGGGGGCGATAGCAAGCAGCAAGTATTCTTGAAAATGCAGGTGGAGGTATTTTACATGGGAGAGTTGTTTGGAACTGATGGGGTTAGAGGCATCGCGAATACTGAATTAACGCCGGAGTTGGCTTATAAACTGGGTAGGGCGGGCAGCTACGTGCTGGCTTTACAGGACACTGCCATCCGGCCGCGGATTCTGGTGGGGAAGGACACCCGGATATCTGGTGACATGTTGGAGGCGGCTTTGATTGCCGGCATCTGTTCGACCGGTGCCGATGTCCTGACCGCGGGGATAATACCTACACCGGGAGTGGCCTATCTCACCCAGTTGTACCAAGCATCCTGCGGAGTTGTGATATCCGCCTCGCACAACCCGGTACCGGATAATGGCATAAAATTTTTCGGCCCCAACGGCTACAAGCTGCCGGATGAGATAGAGGAACAGATTGAGAGTCTGGTGCTTAAAAGCACCGCCGACCTGAGCCGTCCAGTGGGGGAAGAGGTAGGTCGGGTCTATGACGTGGAAGAAGCTCTGAACCGGTACCTGGACTATCTGGTTGGTTGCTATACCGGCAATGATAAACTTACCGATCTGACGGTGGTGGTAGACTGTGCCAACGGGGCGGCCTACAAGGCCGGACCCCGTCTGTGGAGCCGTTTGGGGGCGCGGGTGATAGCCATCAACAACACCCCTAATGGGATCAATATCAATGACCGCTGCGGTTCCACCTATACCGAGGGTTTGCGGGCGGCAGTGGTTCATTTTAAGGCCGATGTGGGAATAGCCTATGATGGGGATGCCGACCGCTGCATCGTGGTGGATGAGTTTGGCAACGAGACCGACGGCGATCAGCTGATGGTCATATGCGCTCTGGATCTGCGCCGGCGGGGACTTCTCAATCCTCCTACGGTGGTGGCCACCGTGATGAGCAACATAGGTCTGGATATCGCCTTGCGGCGGGAGAGTGTCCTGGTGGAAAGCTGCAAGGTGGGGGACCGCTATGTATTGGAAAAGATGAAGGAGACCGGTGCCATCCTTGGGGGTGAACAGTCCGGGCACGTCATATTCCTTGAACACGCCACTACCGGCGACGGTCTGCTGACCTCGCTCAAACTGGTGGAAGTGATGAAACGTACCGGGCTGCCCCTGTCGATGCTGACCCGGGAGATGGAAAAGCTGCCCCAGATGCTGGTAAATATAAGACTCGAAGACAAGGAGACCATCCTGTCTCATGAGCTGGTCACCGCCGCTCTGGGCAGGGCTGAAACCAAACTTGGCGAAAAGGGCAAATTGGTGGTGCGCCCTTCTGGAACCGAGCCGTTGGTTCGGATTATGGCCCAAGGGCCGAGACAATATTTGCTGGAGGAAGTGATCGCTGAGATCAGCGAAGCCATCATGCAGGCCCAAGGATAAAATCGTTTGACCCGGCTGCGTTTTCGCGGGATCGCGGGGACCAGCCGCGCCAGGGTTGACGGTTGGGTATGAGGTGGAGGATAGGAGAAGGCACCAGCAGAATAGACATCCTTACCATGTGGGGATTAACAATGGAGATTAACTTGAACGGCACAGGGGTTATCATGTTGGCAGGTATTCCGCTGTGCCCCTGCTGTTATTGGGGGGTGCTGCCGCAGGCAGCCAGGCAGAGATGTGGAGGGTGGTAATTTGGCCAGATATACTGATTGGGAAGCCCTGGAGAAGGAATTGGAACAGACTCGGATGATACCGCAGTGCTGGTCTTTCATGCAGCCGGAGTTCGTTGAGTATGTGGAGGGGGAGAGCTTGACCATGGCCTTCCCGGTCCTGGAGGTATACTCCAATCCGCGGGGCACCATGCAGGGCGGCTTCATGACCGCCGCCTTCGACAACACCCTGGGGGCCTTGCTGCAGATGGAGACCCGCCGCCGCGATATGGCTTCCATAGACATACATATGAATTTCCTGCGCCCCTTATTTGTAGGCGATATCCTGGTAGTCCGCGCTCAGGTCAAATCAATCGGTCAAACCATGGCCCACTTGTACTGTGAAGGGGTCGATGGAAGCCAGGGCCGTTTGATCGCCACTGCAGTCAGCAACCTGGTGTTAATGGGTCAGGAGAAGTATGCCAGGAAAGAAGCCGGTCCGCAACCTGAATAGTCCCGCCCAAACCCCGACATAGTAATTGGCTGGCAGCTCCAGCCGCACGCTGTATTGGTTGTAGTGGGTCTGGCTGACCCGCCTCCGCAGTGACTGCCTGATAAATGAAAAAGAAAACAATCACAAGCATTGACCTTCCCCTTTGTTTCGCATATATTGAAACTGTCAGGAAACAGCACCGGCTGAAGTACTGGCAGGTACCCTGCATCAGGGGACGAAAAGAGAAAAAGTCTTCCCAGTCTCATTACTAATTCCCGGCAGTCATACCAAGAGAGGTGTTGCTGAAAAAGATCCAGGGTTAAGGTATAGGTGCAAGACTTAGACGGAAATCCAGGACAAGGGTAGTAAGAAAGGTTAGAGAAGACGCGTTCTCCAGGTAAATCCAAACCCATAATATCGCACGGTATGATTGGATTGGGAAAGAAAGTCCCCGTAGGCGGAAGTCCGGAGTCCGACTCCAATTACTCTGGAGGGAAACCGGAAAGTGACAGGGTAAATCCCACAAGGAGGTACTAAGTGATCAGTACCGCACAAAAGTAGAGGGCCAACTCTATTCCGTATAGAAGTTGGTCCTTTACTTTTTCTGACCGGATGGGGGCAAATTATGCCTGCCTGTCCTATAATGGCAATAAACGATAGAGTTGGAGGAGGGATTCCCTATGAAGACTTACCGGGAGGTGCTGCATATGCACCTGCCTACCCGCCGGGGACTGCAGAATATAACCCGTCAAGTACAGAGGGCGGTAGAGGCCAGCGGTGTCAAGGAAGGCCTGGTGCTGGTCAATCCCATGCATATCACCGCCAGCGTCTTTATCAACGATGATGAGAGCGGACTGCATCATGATTTCGAGATGTGGCTGGAGAAACTGGCTCCGGAGAAGCCCTACAGCCAATACCGCCACAACGGCTTCGAAGACAATGCCGATGCCCATCTCAAACGCACGGTAATGGGGCGCGAGGTGGTAGTGGCCATCACCGGGGGCAAGCTGGATTTCGGCACTTGGGAGCAGATCTTCTATTTCGAGTTTGACGGCAAAAGAGACAAGCGGGTATTGATCAAGATAATCGGCGAATAAGCCATGTGGAAAAAACGAGCCTGCCTGGCGTGCGGTCCGCCAAGCCTAATACCATTTTCGCCGGGGCGGTTATAATGTCATTAAATGCTGGAGCCGGTCCCTGTCCTGACGTCCGGTTCGGTGGGGATCCGGGAGGCGCGCCTTCTGAATCAACAACGATTGTTGGGGAGAGGGAGCAGCCGGCTGGTCTGGATTAGGAGGAGCAGGATGGATAAACTGGTGAATTTGTTGTATTTCAGCGCCACCGGCACTACCGCTCGGGTGGTGCAGGCGATCGGGGAAGGCTTGGGCAGTACGGTCAGAGAATGTGACATTAGTCATCCCTATAGCCGCCAGGATTTATCCTTTGGCCGGCAGGATTTGGTCGTGGCCGGGGTGCCGGTATATGGTGGCCGGGTGCCGGATTTCCTGGTCGACTACCTGGCCCGGGTCAAAGGCGACCAGACCTTGGCGGTTTGCGTGGTAGTGTACGGCAACCGTGACTATGACGATGCTTTATTGGAACTGAAAGACACTATGGAAGGCAACGGCTTCCTGGTGATTGGGGCCGGGGCTTTTATCGGCGAGCATTCCTACACCCGATTGGTGGGAACCGGCCGGCCCGACCGGCAGGATTTGGAGCAGGGCCGCCAATTTGGGCGCCGCCTTCGCCAGAAATTGGCGGCCATCAATCCCGGGCAAGAGGTACCGTTGGCCGTGAAAGGTGATTTCCCATATAAAGAACGGACCCCCAAAATCCCTGCCATACCTGTTATAGGGGCGGATTGTCTGGAATGTGGAATGTGCGCGGAGAGCTGCCCCATGCAGGCTATCAACTGGAAGAACTTCCATGATATAAGCGAGGGTAAGTGCATCCTGTGTTGTCGTTGCGTTAAAATTTGTCCGGTACAGGCGGTCTCCGTCGACCATGAAAAACTGGACCGGATACGGCAGACGCTGATCGCCCAATGCAGCCAGGTGCGCCGGGAACCCGAACTGTTTATTTGAGACAGTCCAACCTGGTTTGGCCAGCAGATCCAAATCAAGACCGTTACACCTTGTAATCATGACGTCCGCCAAGATGTATGATTTGCCCGGGGCTTTGGTGTAAAATATATTCATTCACTTTACGATTTAGTTAAACTTGCCAGGCGGTGGATGCTCGCCTTTATTTATAAGGGTTTGCTGCATTGGCGATTATCACGGCACGCAGTGACTGCGGCTGCTCCGACTTGGCAGTTAGGTGCAACAGGCTGGTCAAGTTCTGCCGCGCTGCTCTATCCCCTTAAATATCAACCGGAGAGAGGTTTAGCGAAGACATGATTAACAGGATTTTGCCCGATGTGTATCTGATTGAGATACCTTTGCCCAAGAATCCCCTGCGGGTTCTCAATTCCTATTTCTTCCGCGGCGGGGAGAGAAACCTGCTGATCGACACCGGCTTTAACCTGCAGGATTGCTGGGTGGTCATGGAGGATGCCCTGCGGCAACTGGAAGCCGGTATCGACGACACCGACATCTTTTTAACCCATGCCCATTCCGACCATGCCGGACTGGTGGAATACCTGGCCACCCCCAACAATCGGGTTTTGATGGGCGAGCAGGATGTCCTCATCCTGGAGATGGGGTTGCGGGACCGCAAGTTCCTGGCGGCTTCAGCCCTCCATCTGCACCAGAGCGGGTTGCTGGCTGCCGGAGCGCCTTTTACCCCCGGGGAGGAAGCCGTGGTCAAGTACGCCAGCAATAAGGCGGTCAGGCTCACCAAGCTGCGGGAGGGTGACCGGGTGAAGGCGGGCCGGTACGACTTCATATGCGTCGAGACCCCCGGGCATACCCCTGGACATGTGTGCCTCTATGAACCAAATAAGAAGATATTGGTGGCGGGCGACCACATCCTGGATTCAATTACGCCCAATATCGGTCTCTGGACATTGAATCGCGATGCGCTGGGTGAGTACCTGCGGAGCCTGGATAAGACTGCGGAGCTGGAAGTGGAGTTGGTTTTGCCAGGACACCGTAACATATTCCAGAACATGCAGGGTCGGATTGCGGATATAAAGGAGCACCATGCTCGTCGTATCCAGAATGTTCTCAACATCGTGGGCAGGGAGGCAATGACTGCCGCCCAGGCAGCCGCCCAGATGGAATGGGATCTGACCTACAAGACCTGGGACGATTTCCCTTTCAACCAGAAGATGCATGCCGCCGCCGAGGCCATGGCCCACCTCTACCATTTGGTCTGCCAGAAGCGCTTGAAAATGAGCTGCGCAGAGGGAATCTACTATTTCCGGGCATTATAAATATCCCGATTAAACGCAGTATCCTAACGCCCCAGAGGAAAATCACCGGGGCGGATTATTTTTGCCATATATAGAATAGACTCCGGCCGGGGCTACCGATCACCACACCCGGCGTCTCATACTGGGGGAAAGAAGGCCTTGATCGACCTAATCATACGGCGCTGGATAAAGGATCACCAAAACATAAACAATAAGGATGTGCGCGAATCATATATCGTGCTCTCTGGTATTGTAGGCATCCTGTGCAACCTGCTCCTGTTTGGGGGCAAGATGGCCGCCGGCCTTATTTCCAACAGCATCGCGGTCATATCCGACGCTTTCAACAACCTGACCGACATGGGCTCTTCGCTGGTGTCGATCCTGGGGGCCAAACTAAGCAGCAGTCCGCCCGACCAGGAACACCCTTTCGGGCACGGCCGGATCGAATATATCGCCTCGCTGGTGATCGCCTTTATCATCTTCGGGGTGGGCTTCGAACTGCTGCGCAATTCCTATGAACAGCTAAGAAATCCGGAGAAGGTGATTTTCAGCTATGTGACCCTGGGTATCCTGGGGGCATCAGTGCTGGTGAAGCTGTGGATGTTTTCCTACAACCTGTATATATCAAAGAAGATCAAGTCAACTATCAACAAAGGTACCGCCTACGACAGCCTCAATGACAGCATTGCCACCGGGGTGGTCATCCTGTCCATGATCCTGGGGCGCTTCTGGGATTTTCCCATCGATGGTCTGGCCGGGATGGCCATATCGCTGTTCATCATCTATGCTGGCTTCGACGTCGCCCGGGATACTGTCAACCTGCTGTTGGGATCGGCGCCGGACCCGGAGGTGGCCGCTCGTATCAACCAGATAGTCAGAAATGGCCGGCACGTAATGGGGACGCACGAATTGGAAGTCCATGATTACGGTCCCAACCGGGTGATGGCCTCCATCCACGCCGAAGTGCCGGACTATGTCGACATCGTTGAGGCCCACTCCTCCATTGATGCTCTGGAAAACCAGATCAGCCAGGAACTGGGCATAGAAATCGTAGTCCACATGGACCCCATCACCACCGACAATCATAAGATCGCCCAGGCTTGGGCGCAGGTCTCGATCTGCCTGAGCGGCATGGAGGAGGAAGTCCGGCTGGAGAATTTCCGCATCGCCCAAGGCGAAAATAAGGTAATAGTTATCTTCGATTTGGAGATACTGGGGCCCATTCCGAAATCCGAATACCTGCAGCTGGCTAGTCAGGTTCGGCAAAGGATAGAGTCCGCCGGCCTGAATTTTGAGGTAGTAATCAACCAGGTGGGGCGGGACATCCCCAACAAAGAGGCCAATGGGCTGAACATCTACAATCGTTAGAGGTTATAAACCTTGTGTCGGCCACCCAGGTCAGTTTGATCATTTTCGGCTTGGCTATTCGAACATGCACCGCTTCAACAAAGCGCCCACCGAATTTTCCCCTGATCTCTGCTGCCAGGAGGATAGCCCCTGCCTTCCCTCCCCGCAATAGTCCGGTGAAAATTTGCCGCTGCACCCAACGCCGTCCCAACGACTTCAATTCTTGAGAATGGAGTGGCCGTGTTTTGGTTCCCAATTTCTGAAAGGAGATTGGGGGCAGGGTCGCCATGTCTAAATCACTCCAATCCTGGCACGTCTCTTGCTTATAAGATGTGTAAAAGCCGTTTGACCAATGACCAGGTCACGGCATTTAAAAAGAGGGAGGTGTGGCCGCTGATGATCAATGATCTGCATGGCAACGCGGATTGCCGGGAGTGCAACCATTTTGGATTCTGCAAGATTTACTGGGGACCAGAATGCAAAAGGCAGGGAGGCTCCCGCACGCCGCGTCTCAAGAGTGGAAATGAACGCAGCAGAAATGAAACCGCCGTGTTGGTTGAAGTGAAGCCCGGAACCAAACGGGTGTCCCTTGACCAACCGATCCGCACAAGGGTGGTGAACTGGTGATGATGAACGGAGAGAAGCGAATCCCATTGGACAAATTGAATCGCATCGAGCTGATTGCCCTGGTGCTGGCGGTAGCCTTAAAGAAAAGCCAAAATTCGTATTAAACTGTATTCATAATTATACAAACCTGTATTAAAATTGGACACTTAATTGGGTCGGATCGGGCCGACGTATATCAGGACAAACAACGAAAGAATTTCATAGCAGTAAACGCAGTACGCGTCGGTTCGGTTTATATAGCCCTGGCCGCCTCCCGGTGAGCCAGGGCGTTTTTGTTTTCTGGTGCCACCGGAAAATAGGCCAGAATCGGAACGCTTGCCTGGCCCTCCAGGAAAAAGCCGCTAATTATGTCAGATCCGATCAGGGCAAAAACCTGTAATGCCCTCTGATTTCAGCAGATAATAATGACTTGGCTTATTAATTGACAATAATGGCAGGATATTCTAAGATGATACTGAAGTTTCAATACACATTAACACTGGAATGTGAATAATAATTTAACCTGGTGATGGAGGAATGTTAAGGTGTTCATGTGAGATCATCCCAGTTAATCTAACCAGTATGGAATTAGACCTAAAAAGAGAGGGGGTGTAAATCATGCGAATAAGAGTAGAATATGAGACCAAAAAAGAGGGACTCCCACTAGAGTACCGAAGAAAGTATATCTCTTACCTGAAAAGCGCTATTGAAGACTATAATCAAGACCTTTTGGCGGCTCTGTACGGAGGCAGCAGTACTCATAAACCCTTCTGCTTTAGCCTATATTTCCTACCGGAAGTAAAGGTGGCAAAAGAAGGAGTATTTCTTTTCAGCAAACGCTTTCTTGCTACCTTTACCACGCCAGATGTCCTGATGGGAGTGCATCTGGTCAATGCCTTGATGGGCCGCCGCAACAGATGGCTGCCTCTGGCCGATTGGGATAATCAAATCAAAATCCTATCTTTGACCAAGATGCCCGAATATCCAATCGTAAATAATACCGTGGCTTTTAAGATCCTATCTCCCATTGTAATCCGGGACCATGACGAAAAGACAAGAAAGGACTGGTACCTTACCTGGGAAGACCAAGACTTTGAACAGGTCTGGAAGCGCAATTTGCAATCAGAGCTGCGAAATGTTTTCAATCAGGATGTGCGCCGCGATGTGGAGGCGCTGCGGATCAAACCCGTTCATCTCGGAAAAACCGTGATGCTAACCTATAACATCTATATACCTGGCACCATCGGAACTTTTGTGCTGGAGGGCGAAAAATACTTATTGGAATATCTATATAAAAGCGGGGTTGGCAGCAGGCGCTCAATGGGCTTTGGTTGTCTCGATGTCATATAGAAAGGAGGGATGGAAACGTGGATATAAGTGATGCTTTAATTCTTACGCTGGGAGATTGGCAGTGGAATGCGTCATTAATCGGCTTTATCAATATTGTCGGGAAGGATCATGTTCATTTATATAAAGATACGGTGGAGTTTTCAGTCGATCTTTTAGAAGGCTTCGAAGAGAAATATTTTGGTTATTTGATTCGCACCTATGAAAAAATGCTGTCCTGGCATAAAATCGTGTCAATGATGGACCGGTTGGACGCCTACGAAAACAGTGAATTTGAACATTTCAATTTGGAGGCGTTGAAAAGCTTAAACAACTACATAAAAGATGTCAAGCTCTATCTTAAAAGCAACAGTTACAAAGCCGCCTATGAACTAGTCGCCTCGAAGGTGGACATACTCTCCCTGGAAAAACAATTGGCTCCCGTCAAAGAGCCAAAAAATCAGCAGCAATTCGAAAATGACCGGCTTAAGACCATCGCCGAATTGAGAT
>LSQX01238795.1_pt1 | contig 13503 bp, 23 predicted proteins | sample 654561 | NCBI WGS metagenome assembly LSQX01 (sample SAMN04489861, study PRJNA283612) | anaerobic digester metagenome | isolation source: 4 biogas reactors fed with cattle manure at either 37C or 55C with and... | place: Denmark: Kongens Lyngby | collected 2014 | reverse complement strand
ACCTTAAATTAAAAACTCCAAAAGCTTCTATTAGTGATTTAAAAATTTTAATAAGATGTTATATTTTAAAAGATTACAAAGACATTATGAAAACTAAACTATACAAAGTATTTGGATCAGAGTATTGCAGATATCTAGAACTAATTAATTATATCAATACTGTCAATATGCATTAAAAAGCTATTATCAAGGTTAGGCGGTCATCCTTAAAAACCGCCAGAAAGGGGAAAAACAACATGGAAAAAACAAAAGAAGCTCAAGAAAGGTACGTTGAAGATCTATTAGAAAGAGTCCAAAACTACGCAGAAAAAACCAATAAGCGCGAATATGTAGCAACAGACAAAGAAAGAGAATTATTTAGGCAGATTTTAATTATAGTAAACAACATTAATAACTATTTATAAAGTCTTATAAAGTCGAAACTAGGGAAATCCCTAGTCTGCAAGGTTGGTAACTTGCACTGATGAGATAGCCAAAAAAAAGAAAGGGGGAAAAACAACATGAAAAAAAAGGGATTAATTAACGAAACAAACGAAAAAGAGCTACTAAATTATATTTCAAACATGGATCAAGTAAAGAAACTTATAAACTCAAAAATCAAAAGTTATGGGATCAGATACCAAAACAACAACCAGCCGACCATCATCAAGAAAGACTGGAACAATCAACGAGTTAATGCTTACGTTGTAACTCTTAACTCTAAACAATTTAAATATTATGAAGGGGTCGGACATAAACCATTAAGCGACAACAAAACGGAGCGAGAAGCTAAAATATTAAATTTGCTTAATTGTTTATTGGTCGATTATGATTGCGCAAATATTACAATAGAAGAATATATTGCAACGTTTGGCGAGATAAACCAAGCCGCAAAATTATTGAAGCAAATCAAAGCAAACTCAAAAAAACTTGAAGAAATTTTCACAATTGAAGAGATCCAATTTTTAAGAGATAACATCCAACTTTAAAAATTTAACAAATTATCAAGGTTCAAAAGCCTTCATTATTCAAGACTTTTAAAAGGTGCCGACAAAGTCGGCCTCTCTCTAATGCTACCACCTGAAAGGGTGCTGGTTGCAAGTCCAGAAAAAAGCAGAGCAGAGAGAAAGGAAGGAGGAATAAATATGATTAAATTACCATTATTCAAGAATGATGTACTTATTAGAGATTACATTGTAGTTGATCCAAATCAACAAAATGTTGTTGATGAAATTTATCAAGAGTGGGCTAAAAGAGAACATATTGCTACTCGTTTACAAGGCGATTTGGTCGGTTCTGGAGTTCCAGCACCAGCAAACGAAATCAACGCCTGCAAAAAGGAATTTAAAGAATGGGTTAAAAACAATTACCCAACTGTCAAAATTATTCGGGAAGAATTATAATGAAAAGGAGGTTATAAAAAAAATAATAAAGAATAAATAAAGAATAAATATAGGGGGATAAATTCCCCCTATAAAAAAGGCTTATTTTTACTAGCTTTTTACTGTTTTTACCAACAATTTATTACCAACTTACAGCGACATATTTTAACGTATTAAAAGGAGGGGAGAATTTAATCATGCAAAGACACAAAATAAAAGAACTTGGAAAGGTGTTTAAGGTAGCGAAAGCTAAGCAAGAGATGACAAACAAGGAGATCGCAGAAGCAGTCGGAATCATACCACAATCTGTTACTCAATATTTAAACGGTAGATTGCCAAGTTTACCAACCTTTTTTAAGTTAGCAAAGGTGCTAAATATAGACCTAGGCGAATTAAACCATATTAGGGATAACATCGATCAATTAATGACTTTAGAAGGGGAGAAAGCCGAAAAAAACAACTAAAAGATAGGCAAAAGATGTATTTACATATAATATACATTTAATAGTGCCTTGTAGTGATTTAAAAGGCATTTTTAAGCAGAGTATTAAAACAATAAAGGCAGTAGATAAAAAAAAGAGAGGGAAAAAAAGTTACCCTGCTTTAGCACCTTACCCAGAACTAGAAATAAAGAGGTATAACAACGAGAAATATAAGGGAATAAAAAAAGAGTAGTTTTTTGCTACTCTTTTACTCTATTATAGAATGTTCATAGACTTAACTAATTTCTTTTGTTGTTCTGGTAACTTCCCTAGATAGGTTTTTAGAGTTTCGTTAGGATTAGAATGTCCACTTCTTTGAGCTACTGCTATAACATCCATAACATCGCTACACAGTGTTATTTGATAGGTTACACTAGAGTGTCTTACATCGTGTAATCTAATGTGAGGTAGTCCAGCTAATTCTGCATGTTTGTTAAAGTGCCTTCTAATTGTGTTTTCACTTGGAACCTCTTTACCGAAGAATAAGAAATCATCCTGATCTAGTTTTAATGTGTCGATATAGTTCTTTATAATATCGCATACATTATCGGGAATAAATACTTCTCTAACTCCTGCTTTAGTTTTAGTTTTCTTGAGTTCCCATTTACCACCAGAGAACCCACCTTTTACCCTCGTGTTAAGTTGTTTATAGACATTGAAACATTTATTTGTATAATCGAAATCTGCAACTTTAAGTCCTCTTAATTCTCCTAGTCTAGTTCCTAGTGTAAAGTAAGTAAGAAAGAACACAAACCACTTATCTTCTTTGTCAAACGTTGCAAAGAATTTTTTAAAATCCTCAATATCCCAGATTGTCATCTCTTTCTTAATTTCTTCATCTTTTACATTCTCTAGGTGTAGTTCTAACTTAGATGCGCTTTGTGGAATTATTCCTCTATTAATTGCTCTAGCTAGGATCTTTCTAAAATGTCTTAGAATCATATTTTTCCGATTGGCTTTAATTTGTTTTGTTTCAATTATTTTTGTTTTCCACGAAACAATGCTATCTTCTGTAAAAATCTCGTTCAGTTGTTTATTTTCAAACTCTCTAACAATCCATTTATTTAGTGCAACTCTAACAGTTTCAGCAGTGCTTCTTTCGTTTTTTTGAACATAGTTACGTAAATACTCGGCAACAATAGATTTTAAAGTAGCACTACCTATATCTTCAAACGATAACTTTTCTACCCACTTTGCCTTAAACAATTCAACTTGCCTATCGTAGTCATCTTTCGCATCTTTTAGTCTTTCATAACCTCGAACAACCATGTGTTTGAAGCTACCATCACAAATCTTGACTTTTTCATCAATATAATATGTTCCTCTTTTTTTGTCCTTGTAAATTGCCAATTATATCATTCCCTCTCTTTTTTTATAAATACATTGCTCCTCCTGTTATAACTAAAGCTGTTTCCATATACTAACTAATTCTTTAAATCTTTCGCTAAATGTTTTCACTTTTTATTTCCCTCCTTTCTCAATATTATATTAACACATTTTTTCTATTTTACAAGAATTTTATATTTATTTAACAAAAAAATTTCGTTTTTAGGAATTTTATTGTTGACATCTATCGATTTTTGGGTTAAAATGTAGGCAGTTAGAAAAAATATTGTTGAAATCTCGTTAAATTTCTAGATTGTTGTTAAGTAAACGAAAGGAGAGAATTATTATCTATGAGTAAACTTATGAGTAATCAATACAATAGAAATAGTAAAACACAAAAAACACAATTTGATTATTCAAAATTAAAAGGAAAAATAATCGAAAAGTATGGAAGTCAAGGAAAGTTTGCAAAAAGCATCGGTATCTCCGAATCAGTTTTAAGTGCTTTTTTAAACAACAAGAAAACAAACATTAGACTTGAAACCATCAGAAAAATGATAGAACTATTAGAAATCACCGATGATAAAGTTGGCGAATATTTTTTTAAACCATGAGTTTCTTATTAGCTGAAATTTTAAAATGTGAAATGGGATTGCATAAACATGAAAACTGAAGAAGTATTTAAAAGAGTTCCTTATACCGACAAAGAAACGTGGTTGAACTTACGTGTATTAGGTGGAAGTAGTGCTAGTGCAATTATCGGTGAAAACCCTTACATGTCAAATGTTGATGTTTGGGAGAAACTGATGAAAAAGAAAAAGGGAGTGATATTTGACAGCGAACAAGAAGAGTTAGATAGTAAACCTTTTATAATTTACGGAAAAAAAGCAGAACATTATATAAGAGAATTATTTGCACTAGATTATCCACAATACGAAGTCTTACATACAGAAGAAGTCCTAATAAGTAATTACTACGATTTTATTACTGCTTCGCTAGATGGAGAACTGATCGAAAAAGAAACAGGCAAACGTGGAGTCCTTGAAATAAAAACAACTGAAATCATGTCAAGTATGCACAGGGAGAAGTGGGGTAAGGATGGAGAAAGACAAGTACCACAGAATTACTACATTCAATGCTTACATTACCTATATGTAACAGGATATGACTTCGTTGTTCTGCACGTTCAGCTTAAATACGATTATAAGCGCGAAGGAATCGTAACAACAAGAAAAACTTATCGTTGGGAAAGAGAAGAAGTATTAGAAGATATGAAATACTTAATAACAAAGGAAGTCGAGTTTTACAACAATTATGTTCTAACTGAAACAAAACCACCTAGAATAATAAATTTCTAGAGATAGAAAGGAAAGAGATAACATGGAATTAGCATTTGAACATTTCATACCATTATTGATTTATGTTGCAGTAATTACTCTTGTAAGCGTTATATCGTTCTTTGTATATTGTTTAATAAGACCTAAATTAAATAAAGATTACTACTCACAGATTAATTGGTGGGTATTAATATTAGCGTTACTAATGCCTTTATTTGCTTTGATTATCTTCCCATTTATGCTACATTTGGATCTTGCAAGACTAAAAGAAGTCTATGCATTAGAAGAAGAAATTAAAAACGGTAAGAAAAGAGCGGAAGAACTTATTGCACGTATTTTAGAACTTAAAAAGAAAAAACCAACTAAAGGAAGATTGGCAAATATCTTAAAGATAATTCAACACTTGAAAAACGTTAGACTAGGGCATATAAAGGAAGACCCAGACAGTGAATTATCTGAAAAAATGAGAGCTGAAATTGTGATACTAGATACTATCGAAAAGATTATTACCGATAATGAGCAATTAAATAAGTATCTAGATTTAGCAAAAAAGTAAGGAGAGCAATAGATAAGTATGGAATTTAAGATTGTTAAAGTTACAAGTGGAATTGCAATATTTAATTATCAAGAATTAAAACAACAGCTTCAAGAGAAGTTGAACGATTACAAGGGTTATCTTGTAACAAACGAGAACTTAACTCAAGCGAAATCTGATCGAGCCTTACTAAATAAAGTGAAAAAAGCGATTAATGATGAGCGCATAAAGGTTAAGAACGAAGTATTAAAATTATACAATGAAACCTTTGAACCACAATGCAAAGAACTAACTAGTTTGGTTGATGATGTAGTAACTAGCATTGACAACCAGATTAAAGCACAAGAAGAAATTTATAAGCAAAACAAAAAAATGGAAGTAAAAGACTTATTTAACTCCGTTCTCTCGGATATAGATTTCATACCTAATCCAGAAACCTATTTTGAACTCGTGTGGAACGAGAAATGGCTTAATAAGACTTATTCCCTAGAAGACATAAGAAAAGACCTAGAACAAGGCATAAACCAAGTTAAAAACGATTTAAGTGTTATCGAGATGACAATCCAAAATGAAGTTGACAAAGCCGAAGTTAAAGTTGAGTATTTCAAGCATATGGATTTATCCGTAGCACTCAAAGAATATAACGATAGAAAGCAACTTAAAGAAAAAGTCTTTGCTCAACCTAGTGCAGAAACAAAAACTGAAGAGGTTGTAGCTATTACAATAAAGGTTAAAGACCTCAAATCTAAAGTCCTTAAACTAGCCGAATTCTTAAAAGCAAATAATATTAATTACAAGCAAATTCAATAAGTAAATGAAAGGAGAATAATATGGCAAATAAATTAGTCAAACAAAAACCTCGTTTCAGTGTTGCTATTCAAAGCGATGCATACAAACGACTTATAAACCAAACGTTGGGTGATCCTAAAAGAGCTGCTAAATTCATTACTAACATTAGCAGTGCAGTGGCGGTTAATCCAGCATTGCAAGAATGTGATGCAGGAACTATTTTGAGCGGTGGTTTATTAGGAGAATCACTAAATTTAAGTCCTAGCCCACAATTAGGGCATTTCTACCTTGTACCTTTTGAAGATAAGATCAGAGGTAAACTAGCTCAATTTATTATAGGCTACAAAGGTTATATTCAACTTGCTTTAAGAAGTGGTGTCTATCGTAAATTAAATGTTATCGACATTAAAGAGGGAGAATTAGTCGGCATTGATTTACTAAACGAAGAAATTACTGCAATGATGATTGAAGACCCTGTCAAACGTGAGAAAGCAAAAACAGTTGGATATTATGCTATGTTTGAATTAAACGAAAGTCACGGTGGATTTAAGAAAATTCTATATTGGTCTAGAGAAAAAATGGAAGCTCATGCCAAAAAGTATTCTAAAGGTTATGCAAATGATTTGGAAAAAGGAACTAAATGGACATTCTGGAGTAAAGATTTCGATGGAATGGCTTTCAAAACAATGCTAAGACAATTAATCTCTAAATGGGGAATTATGTCTACCGAAATGCAAACTGCCTTTGAAAGAGATATGGCAGTTATTAAAGAACACGATGATTACGAATATGTTGACAACCTAGATTTAGAAGACCCTCTTATCACAAATGATTCTAGTTTTAATAATGCCAATGAAGTTTCGCAAAAGGAAAATAATACAAAATCTAGTATAAAAGGCTTTGAAAAAGAATCTTCAAAAGAAGTAGCTGAAACCGAAATAGTAGAAGATATCCCTGCTAAAAAAGGTAAAGCAAAAGACCCAGAAGAATTTTCTTTCAAACTTTAAAGAACATCATGGGTAAATCAAAATTAACCTACGTTGACACTTATTTAGAGTGTTGTGAATGTGGGAACATTTTGAAAATTTGGAGGTATTACTCAAGGCAAAAAGAAGTAGGACATATCAAACATATGTATTGCTACAAGTGTAAGGAAACAACACCTCATAAGGAACTCAAATACTTGTGGGGTGTTCCTAAAGATAGATATAAGGGTAAACGTAGGGTTGGTATTAAATGAATCTAGTTGTATTAACAGGTGCTTATATTAAAGATAAACCTGATCTAAAGACTGATGAAGTAACAAAAGAGAAATACGCTAGATTTATCCTAATCTATCGAACAAGTCTTGAGAAACCACCAACATATATGCTTTGCCGAGCGGAGGGGAAAGTAGGGGAATACTGCTTCAATATTTTAAACAGAGCTGATATGGTCGAGTTAATAGGAGAATTAGGGAGTGTTACTATTAGGAAGACATTTTCTAACTACATAATTGTCAAATCAATACGAGTTTTAAATAAAAAAGATACAACAGCATTAGCAGATGGAATGAGTATCGAAGAATTTGCGGAGTTATATGCACCTAGCAAAATAGCAGAGAGAATCAAAAACAGAAAGAAAGCATACAAAAAGGGGGAAATGCCACAATGAAAAACTATAAGCAAACAGTCGAAGCAAAGAAAAATTTTAGAAGTGAACTTCTGGATATTTGGTTAGATTATAACGGGGGTTCTAGAATTACAAGACAAGAATTAAAAGATTTGTGGGGTAGAAGCGATAGAGCTGTTAGAAAAGAAATTAATAGAATTGCTAATTACTTCGCAGTTATCTCTGTATCTAGTAGAAAGGGTTATGAGTTAGTTATTACTCCACATCTAGTGCAAAATAACCCATTAGTATTAAAAACCCAACTTGATGATATAGAACATTGTTTAAGAGAATTTGAATCTAGAAAAGAAGAAATAAACGCTAGAATGAAACCTCTAATTGCTTGTAAAGAAGTAATAATCAGGTATCTGAAAAATTGGGGTATGGAGGAAGTTAACTCATGAACGACAACAAGATAATTGCGATAGATCCCGGCAATGGAGAGAGTGCCTTTGTCATTATGGATGCTGAAACCTATAAACCAATAGAGTTCAACAAGATAGACAACGAAAAACTAGCAAACATTCTCCCATTATTTATAGAGGGTTACAAGATTAAAACTTGTATTATCGAATCTATTGCTTCTTATGGTATGCCTGTTGGAAAATCAGTTTTTGAAACTTGCATATATATAGGTAGACTTACCCAAATTTGCATATATAACAACGTTAAATACGAGTATATGCCGAGATTGAAAGTTAAGTTAAATATATGTCATTCAGCAAAGGCGAAAGATAGCAATATAAGGCAAGCTCTGATAAATAGATTTGGTATTGTAGGCACAAAGAAAAATCAAGGATTCTTCTATGGGTTTAAAGCAGATATATGGAGTGCTTTCGCGATTGGAACTACTTACCTAGATGAAATTAAAAACTATGAGTATATACCTAAATTTTAGAAAGTGGTGGGGGTAGAAGAACATGGCTGAAGTAAAGTGGATAAAAATTGTTACAGACATATTTGATGATGACAAAATACTCTTAATCGAAAGTTTACCTGAACACGATGCGATTATTGTTATTTGGTTTAAGTTGTTGTGCCTAGCTGGGAAAATGAACAATCATGGAGTATTTATCATGAATGGGCGAATAGCTTATACCGATGAAATGTTTGCAACTATATTCAGGCGACCTTTAAATACTGTAAGATTAGCTCTTGATACTTTTGAAAAGTTTGGAATGATTGAAAGAATTGATAACGTTGTAACAATTCCTAATTGGAGCAAACATCAAACATTAGATCAATTAGAAGAAAGAAAAAAATATATGCGAACTTATATGCAAAAGTATCGTGAAAAACAGAAACTTCTAATTAAAGAAAAAGATGGGAAAGAATGTAAAATTAACAGTAAAGTTAACAGTAAAGTTAATGTTAACTCCCTAGATATAGATAAAGATATAGATATAGAAGAAGATATAGAAAGAGATAAAGAGAAAGATTATAAAGATAATAAGATAAATCTGATAAATGATAAATCTGATAAAGCACTTCGTGTTGATTGTCATCCACTCACTCTTGAACTGATTAAACGTAACTACATAACTGAGCATGATTTAGACATACCATCATACAATGTGCTGTTTGATGCAATGTCTAATAACTATCCTAAAGAGCAATTATACACAACAATTAGCTATATTGTATCTAAATCAAGAGGAAAGCAAATCGATAATAAGTACGCTTACTTCGAAACAGCTTTGATAAAAGGTTTAAACAGAAAGCAGTTAGAGTACAAAGCTAATGGCGAAGTTGAAGTTTATTAAATACTAATCGATAAGAGAAGTAGCTAATTACAATTGGTTAGATAAACATAAAAGATAAAGGAGAGATAACATGTTAATTTGGATTAGAAGTCAAGATAGAAAAATATTAGCTGCTGTAGATTCAGTAGAAATACATTACAATCGAATAATCTATGTATGGGATGATACTGCAGATCATGAAATCATCGTGCTAGGCACTTATGCAACAAAAGAGAGAGCTATGGAAGTTTTAGATGATATTCAAAGTGCTATTGAAAAACAAATGAAAGTATTCCAAATGCCAAAGGAGTGAGAGTATGAAAAAAAAAACAAAGATCATATTAGCTTAACTGTATTTTTCGGAGTTCTTACGCTTATTAGCTTTTTAGGATTGTTAGTTACAAAGTATATGCTAGATCAAACTTGCCCACAAATACCTTGGCTATCCCTAATCTGTATGGCAAATCCAAAATACCAAGAGTTATTTAACATTCACCAATTCTTTTATAATTTAACAATTGTATTTTGTATTATTTTTGTTTTATTATTATTAATTAGTCCTTTATTAAAAGATGAAAAGGAGGAATAAAAGTGTGCTAAAAATCAAAGATAATGTAGATTTGAAAGAATTAGAAAAGTTTGGGTTTAAAAATGTGTCTTATAAGAATTATGTTTATAAACCAAAAGTTGATATAGACCTAAATGAGATATGGGTTGATGGTGATACCAAAAAAATCGATATTATAGATTGTGCTAGTGATGTAGGACACATTGTTGATGAGAATTTAGATAAACTGTTTGACCTAATCCAAGCGGGACTTGTAGAGAAAGTGAGTGAGTAAGATGAATAAATATCAAAAGGCATTAGATTATCTTGCAGAAAACAGTATGTACGAAACTGTTGGACGTCGTGGTAGAGAATTTTGGAAAGAAGTAACACATGAAGGGATTGAAGCACAAGAGTTATTACAAGAGCTAGTCGATAAGGCTGTCCCGAAGAGACCGAAGAAAGTGAAGAGACTGATAAGAAAATTAGATTATACGTATTTTGAAGGAATTCAATATGGCTTTGGTTATTATGTTTGCCCTAATTGTTCTTCGACATTAGGAGATGCCGAAGAGTTAAAAATCAATAATTTTCAAGACAATTATAATAAAGATATAGAGTATTGTAGATGTTGTGGACAAGCACTAGATTGGAGCGAAGAGAATGATTAACAACGTAACACTAACAGGAAGATTATCTCGTGATCCTGAAATATTGGTGTCAAAAGGACACCAAATCTGTAACTTTACGTTAGCTGTAAACGATGGATACGGTGAAAAACAAAAAGCAAACTTCTTTAAATGTCAAGCGTGGAATAGACAAGCTGAAATTCTAGGTAAGTATACTAAAAAAGGAGATTTGATAGGGATAGTAGGTAAACTAATCCAAAACCGATACGAAGACAGCAACGGTAGAAATGTAGTTTCAACAGAAATATTATGTCTTCAAATTATATTCCTAAGCACTAAATCAAATTCTAATTCTAATGCTCAATATAGAGAATACGAAGAAATGGTAGAAACACCTACTTATATCTCTAAACAAGAGGAAAACAAACCGATATACGACATTCCCGATGAAGATGACTTACCGTTCTAACTAAAAATACAAATAAACGTGTCTAACAGTCTATTACAGGCGACAAACTAAATCGGAAGTGTATTTATACTTGGAAAGAAAATTGTCGCTTGTCGTGTCTTAAAAGGGCTTAAAAAGGAAAGAGAGGTAAACTATGTTAGGTAAATACAGAGGTAAAATTGATTGCACTGAAGAAGAATTATCCGAGATTTTAGAAGAATATAAAGGCAGTAAACTTACATGTCCAGTCGATGAAAAAGGTTGGGTATATGGAAGCCTGATCAATGGTAAAACACCATATATCGTAGGTGAAGTTAGAGAGTCAATGCCTCACGGTGGAATTGTTCTTGATTACTGGTATCCAGTAAAGAAAGAAACGATAGGACAATTTACGGGATTATATGACAAAAACAGAACTGAGATTTATGAAGGCGATATTGTCAAATTTGAACTAGGTGGTTATCAAGCAATTGGTGAAGTTGTCGAATTTTGTGGAAGTTTTGGAATTGTGTTCGAAGAATTAGATAGTGATGTTTTAGAAAATAATACTTATTGTGGTGATGCTTATTGTGGCTTATACATTGATTACTTCTTGTCGCTTTTAGAAATCGCTTGGAACTTCGAATCGGGATTTGATAACTCATTTGAAAGCATCGAAGTAATCGGCAACAAATACGATAATCCAGAACTGATCAAGGTGGAATAAATGGAAGTAAAATATAAACCAAACAACATTTATAATGTAGATAGTTATAAAGCAATAAAAGAAATACCAGACAAAAGCATAGACTGTATTTACACAGACGTCCCCTACTTGTATGATTCTGGTGATGGGGGGTCGAGTGAATTATCTAAAAGAATTATCAAAGTGGATAAAGAATTAGAAAACGCAAATATAGTTAGTGGTTTTGACTATTCAATATTAGATGAATTTGTTAGGATTATGAAAAAAGTTAATATTATAATTTGGTTTTCCAAACTACAAATGCAAGATATATTAAATTATTTCATGAACTTAAAAGACAAAGAGATATATTTTGAACCACTTGTTTGGAAAAAAACAAATCCGATACCAGCGACAAACAACACGTGGTTGCCAGATTTAGAATATGCGTTCCATTTTAGAGAAAAAGGAGTTAAATTAAACGATGGTTATGAAATAAAAAGTAAAGGATATGTAAGTCCACTTAATAAAAAAGATAAAGACTTATACGACCATCCAACAATTAAACCACTTGAATTTGTAAAAAATCATATCTTACATATCACACAAGAAAATGACATTGTATTAGACCCTTTTTTGGGAAGTGGCACGACAGCAGTTGCTTGTCGAGAAACAAAAAGGCAATTTATAGGCTTTGAAATTGATAAAAGTTATTATGATATAGCACAAGATAGGCTAAATGGAATAACACAAGTAAAACGTAGAGAAAAAGAAGCAGGCATAATGGATATATTTGATTTAATGAAAGAGTGATAAAATGGAAGTTAAATATAAACTAAACAACGTTGAAATAAAATTATATAATGGTGACTGTTCGGTGGGAATGAATAGAAGATGAAAATAAATAATGTATATGTTGGAAATAACATCGACATATTAAAAACCTTTCCAGATAACTCAATAGATAGTGTTGTAACCGACCCACCATACGGTTTAGGTAAAGAACCTAACGCTATTGAAGTGCTACAATCATGGATTACTAAGGGTTATCACGAAATAAAAGGTAAAGGGTTCATGGGTAAGGAATGGGATGCATTTGTTCCACAGCCTAACTTTTGGAAAGAAATATATAGAGTATTAAAACCAGGTGGCTATGTATTATCATTTGCTGGGACAAGGACATACGATTGGATGGTAATGGCAGTTCGTTTAGCAGGTTTTGAAATAAGAGATATGATAGCGTGGTTGTATGGTAGTGGTTTTCCTAAATCTCACGATATAAGTAAGGCTATTGATAAGATTAATGGGGAACAAGGTAGAGAATTAAAATTCACAAATTGGTTAAGAACAACAGGTATAAAAGCAAGTCAATTAAATAAAATTACTAACAGTTTTATGGGAAGTCATTATTTAACTAATAAAACACAGCCTGCTATACCAACTGCTGAATATTGGAAACTAATAAGACCAAATATAAAATGTGATATTCCTCAATGGGTTGATGAGTTAGTTGATAGAGTAGAAGCAGAAAGAGAAGTTATAGGAACTACAACTATGACAAAAGGCATAGGAATACCATCATTGGGCAAAAAATTAGATAAAATCGAATATGATTTAACAACGCCAAAAACCGAAGAAGCCAAACAATGGCAAGGATGGGGAACAGCACTTAAACCAGCATTAGAACCTATCGTAATGGCTCGTAAACCATTAGATGGAACGGTAGCACAAAACGTATTAAAACACGGTGTAGGTGGTATTAACATTGATGAGTGTAGGGTTGGGCAAGGTAGAGATAAAGAGCAAACACAAGGAGTATCAAATAGCGAAACACAAGTAGTAGGTAGAGATGAAAATAACGTTAAAACATATTCAATAGATTTAGGTCGTTTCCCAGCAAACGTAATCCATGATGGAAGTGATGAAGTAGTAAGTTTATTTCCAAGTGAAGAAGATAACGAAAGTCCATCACGTTTCTTTTACACAGCAAAAG
>LSQX01198993.1_pt1 | contig 13503 bp, 10 predicted proteins | sample 654561 | NCBI WGS metagenome assembly LSQX01 (sample SAMN04489861, study PRJNA283612) | anaerobic digester metagenome | isolation source: 4 biogas reactors fed with cattle manure at either 37C or 55C with and... | place: Denmark: Kongens Lyngby | collected 2014 | reverse complement strand
GACTGCCCCTGGGAGGTCATTATCCTGTCCGCATCCAGTCGATGACCAATACCGACACTCTTGACACAAAGGCTTCAGCAGCGCAATGCATACGGATAATTGAAGCCGGTGCAGACATGGTAAGACTTGCTGCACAGGGCATAAAAGAAGCCCGTAACCTTGAAAACATCAAAAGGGAGATCAGGAATGCAGGTTTCAGCACACCCCTTATAGCAGATATTCATTTCAATCCTGCCGCAGCAGAAAGCGCTGCAAAAATAGTTGAGAAGGTCAGGATCAATCCCGGGAATTATGCCGACAAGCGGGCTTCCTTCATCAGGAATGAGCTCAGTGAAAAGGAATACAATGAGGAACTGGAAAGGATTCATGAAAGGCTTCTTCCTCTGATAAACATATGCAGTGAAAATAACACGGCTATCCGTATCGGAATCAATCACGGTTCACTTTCCGACCGTATCATGACACGCTACGGGAATACTCCCGAAGGAATGGTACAGTCAGCCCTTGAATTCATAAATATTTTCCGGTCCGAGAATTTTGGCAGACTGGTTTTATCTGTCAAATCTTCTGATACAGGAATTTTACTTGAATCCAACAGACTACTGGTACAAAGAATGCAGGAAAACGGCATGGTCTTTCCCGTTCACCTCGGAGTAACCGAAGCCGGTGAGGGTGAAGACGGGAGGGTGAGGTCCGCCGCCGGAACAGGGGCATTGCTGTCTGAGGGAATAGGTGATACGATAAGAGTATCGCTGTCTGAAGATCCGGAAAAAGAAATACCGGTGGCAAGGGAAATAGTGGATTTCCTTTGTGGTCCAAGGGGCCGCATAAAAATGCCCGTCCCGGCACAGGATTTTGTAACAAGGGAGAAACCTTGCAAGCCGGAGGTAATCACCTATAATGAGGGACGTTACCTGAAAGAGGACAGTACACCGTTTACCGGGAAGATGCTTATTTTCAATTTCAACTCCCCTCCTCTCCTTTCAGGCAGGCCTGATGCAGGCGATTATCTCAATCCTGTCTTCGATGAAGATGACCCGGTAAAACTTTCCATCCGCGCATCAGCATTGCTTGGACGCTATTTCATTCTGAGGCAGCCCGAAGGCATCTGCATAACCAACAGGGGAAAAGTACAGGGAGAAACATTAAAGGAACTTTCATTTTCAATACTCCAGGCAACCGGGGCCAGGATAAGCCGTAACCAATATATTTCATGTCCCACCTGCGGGAGAACAAAGTTCAACCTGCAGGATGCGGTCAAAAAGGTTAAGGAAGCAACAGACCATTTCAGCGGACTTAAGATAGCGATAATGGGATGTATAGTAAACGGGCCGGGTGAGATGCAGGGGGCTGACTACGGCTATGTGGGTTCAGGCACCGGCAGGGTTCATATCTACAGGGGTAAAGTTCCGGTATATAAGAACGTTCCCGAAGAGGAAGCCATCGCGAAGCTGCTTGAAATAATAAATGCAGACATGGATCAGGATTCCTGAAAACCAGAAAAATGCACCGGCTCCGGCTCAGACCATCCTGAAATCAAGCTGCTTTTTCTGCAGATCGGCTTTCACCACTTCTATCATAACCTTATCACCCAGAGTATATACTTTTCCTGTTGACCGGCCTCTCAGGCAGTAATTATCTTCATCATATTCATAATAGTCACCGTCAAGTTCCCGGATATTGATCATGCCCTCACAGTGGTTCTCAATTATCTCCACATAGATTCCCCATTCAGTAACTCCCGAGATGATTCCTTCATATTTTTTCCCGGTCTTGTCACTCATGAATTCCACCTGCTTGTATTTGATGGATGCCCGTTCAGCCTCGGCTGCCAGTCTTTCCATTTTGGAGGAATGATCACACATTTTTTCATAATTCTTCTTTCCGCCGGGATTTTCGCCGTTCAGATATGCAGTAAGCAGCCTGTGCACCATCATGTCGGGATACCTTCTAATGGGGGATGTAAAATGAGTATAATGCCTGAATGCCAGACCATAATGTCCTATATTATCTGTTGAGTACACAGCCTTTGCCATGGCCCTCAGTGCAAGCGTCTCAATTATGTTCTGCTCCTTCCTGCCTGATATTAAAGTCAGCAACCTGTTCATCGCCTTTGGAAAGGGAGCACCGTCTTTTCCCTCAAGTTTATAGCCAAAACGGCTGATGAAATTGGTAAAGTTTGTGATCTTTTCAGGATCAGGCTTATCATGTATTCTGTAAACAAAAGTCCTTCCCCTCAGTTTCCTGCTTACAAGTTCTGCAACCCTTCTGTTTGCCAGAAGCATGAATTCCTCTATCAGCTGATTGGCAGTTCCCGCATCACGGAATTTTATTGCCAGGGGCCGTCCGTCCTTGTCCAGGTCAAACTCCACTTCAACCTTTTCAAATGCAAAAGAACCCGAGGAAAATCTTCTCTTCCTGAGCTTCTGTGCCAGGTTATGAAGAACAAGAAGCTCATCCTTCATCGCCCCGGATCCCGTATCAATCACATTCTGTGCTTCGGCATACGAGAACTGCCTGTCGGAGTTGATTATGGTTCTCCCGAACCATTCATTGAGGATCTGAGCCTTGTCATTCATTTCAAACACTGCGGAATAAGTCAGCTTATCCTCTCCCGGGCTGAGTGAACATATATTGTTTGAAAGTCTTTCGGGCAGCATCGGAACAACCCTGTCAACAAGATATACTGATGTGGCCCTCTGCTGTGCCTCTGCTTCGAGGAGTGAATCCGGACTGACATAGAACGTGACGTCAGCAATATGAATGGCTGCTTCCCAGTTTCCGTTATCAAGCTTCCGGAGTGAAAGGGCATCATCAAAATCACGTGCTTCGGCGGGATCGATGGTAAATGTCGGAACAGACCGGAAGTCCTTTCTCGCCTTTATTTCCTTTTCAGTTATCTCTGCCCGGATTTTTTCGGCATCCTTCACTACCTCCTCACTGAAATGATAGGGTAGTTCGAATTCCGCAAGTATTGCATGCATTTCCGTCTCATGCAGTCCCGGCTCACCCAGAACATTGATTATCTCACCAACAGGATTCCTTGATTTTGAATCCCATTCAATGACCTTTGCAACAGCTTTCTGTCCCTGCCTGGCCCCGTGTAACTTTGAAAGAGGTATGAACAAGTCGAAATGCATGTTTTTATTGTCGGGGATCAGAAATGCAAAACCCGGCATCACTTCGACGGTACCTACAAAAGAAGTACGCCATCTCTCAATAATTTCCACCACTTCACCCTCGGGCCTTGCACCCTTTTTCCTGGCAAACAGACATATTTTCACCTTATCGCCATGAAGAGCTGTATTAAGATTCCTTGCCGACACGAAAATATCTTCCTTAATATCATCTCCGGTGATAAAGGCATATCCCATCCGCGTCATGTCAACAGTTCCGTTTACGTAGGAACAGACGGTCCTGCCCCTGTACCTGCCCGGTTGAACCTCTTCCAGAAGCTCCTGCCTTTTCAGGCTTTTCAGCATCTCAGCAACCTGCTGTTTTTCAGCCGGATCAGTGACATTCAAACGTTTTGTAATCTGTTTATAATTTAAAATCTGTCTGTTATTTCCCGATAATACCGCAAGAATTTTTTCCTTCATCCTCTCAGCGGCTATCCCTGGTTTCTTCTTCCCCTTACCTTTTTTACTCATAAAAAATATTTCTGCGAAGTTACAAAAAGGATTATTACCTGACTTTGAGAATTAATAGTTTTAATTTTAATACGAAAATCAGATTTCCTTATTCCACTATAAAGTGATACAAAAATGTTATCCGGCAGCGACCCTTGTACTCAAAGTATCTGCGCAGTATAACCATCACATCAATTACCAACCAAGCCGGCTTTAACACAAGTCCGGCAGCGACCCTTGTACTCAAAGTATCTGCGCAGTATAACCATCACATCAATTACCAACCAAGCCGGCTTTAACACAAGTCCGGCAGCCACCCTAATACTCAAAGTATCTGCGCAGTATGACCATCACATCAATTACCAGTCCAGCGGGCTTAGGACAACAGTTTCAGTCATTAAAAGTAAAGCGTCTGCCTTTTGGGAATACTTGGCTTAAATTTAATACATTTGAAATGTTAATGCTGAAATATGATAAATCTGAAATCTGTTCCCCGGCGATCTGAATCGATCGTAACCAGGAAAACAGGCAATGAATATGTTCTTGTTCCGGTAACGGACAATATTGCCGATATGAACAGTGTCTATACTCTCAATGATTCCGCTGCCTTTATCTGGGAGCTCATCGACGGAAAGAAAAACGTTGAAGAACTGATTGAAGCTGTTACAGGCAGATATGATATTGACAGGGAAACTGCAGTTGGCGATGTGTTTTCACTTATGCGAAAAATGAGCGATTACCTGGTTATAAACGGATGACCCCGCCGGGATGGTGACGGAAAACAGTAATGAACATACCAGACAATACCTTATAAACTGATTTTATATTTTGAAAAGCTATGTATTGAATATCGCAAACTATAAGATCAGATTTGAAAATCCCGCAGGCGATATTGAATTGATCCCTTCTGAAAGATTTACCGGCTTTTTATCAGATACTGAAAGATATGATGTATGCATCAGAGTGTTTTCCGGTGAAACGGAGTTGCCGGCCGCTGCCGTAAAGGTTTTTTCAGCTCCTTATATCGAAGAGATCAATGGTCTGAGAATAAAAAAGAACGATAAGTTCTGGAGTGTCCACAAAAAAGATGACTCCCTGTATATCCTTTCTGAATTTCCTTTCTCCGCGGATAAAAGATCGGGAATGCTCAGATTCTCCCTTGAAAGCAAATACTGGGATCTTTTCCTTCAGGGTGGGCCGGTTCAGACTGGCCAGATTACCCGGGACGGCCAGGTTTCCACGGCCGGGCAGCTTACTCAGGACGGTCAGCTCCACGGAACCAGTCACATTCCTCAGACTGATCCGATTCCTCAGGACGGCCAGATCCCTCAGGACGACCAGTCCGGTCCGGCGGGAAAAGCCGTTCCGGCATCCCTGTCTGCTCGGGCAGGCCGGATCATTACGGCTGACCCCATGGATTATCCTCTTGACGGACTGATCCTGTATTACCTTACAGTTATCCATGGCGACATCATGATCCATGCTTCGGGAATCCATTTTCAGGGAAAAGGATTCATATTCAGCGGCATATCAGGAAAAGGAAAGACAACCATGGCTGAATTATGGGATAGTCACGGAGCACGGGTAATTCACGATGACAGGCTCATCATCAGAAGGACCCGCAACTTTTATTCAATGTTCAACACTCCCGTTTACAGAAATGATGAAGCCCGGGAATCCCCCCTGGATGCCATATTCATCATAGAACACGGGACAGAAAATGAAGCCCTGCCCCTGAAAGGAGTGAAGGCGATCACATCCTTATTGTCAAACTGCATCCAGCATAACTGGGGCAAATCAATAATCAGGCAGTCGCTTGACGCAGCAATCAGGATCTGTACCGACCTGCCCGTTTATCAACTCCGTTTCAGACCCGACCATAGTATAACTGACTATCTCCTCCGGCACAGTAAAAAATATGGGAAAGAGCGGGACTGATCATAAAACTGCAAGGGATCTTGGTTTTTCCCTTCTTTCCGAAGGCAGGGTCCTCAGGATAAAAGCCGGCGGTTACAGTATGTATCCCTTCATCAGGCCCGAAACAACCATCTTTATCGCTCCCGGAGAGGATCTGAAAAATATTGTACCAGGAGATATCATTGCATGGAAAAGGGAACAGGGATTTGTTGTTCACAGATTAATAAGAATCGAAAAAAGAGAAAATGAAATTCTTTATTACACTAGGGGAGACAGTTGCAGATATGAAGACAGACCCGTGACAGGTGAAGGGATTGCCGGAAAGGTAATCCGGACAGAAGACAGGAGAAACAGGATAAAAGAAGGAGATCAGCTCAGAAAAAAACCTTTTTATTCAATTAACCGGATAACCGTAAGATTAATAACCGGAATAAAACATCTGACAAATAAACTGTCTGCTATCTTTGTAAAAGCATCAGGGCCGAATGAATAATAAATTCAAATATTTCAGGGAATCGCTGAAACTGGTATGGCAAAGTGCTCCGGGATGGACTTTTGCCAATATCCTGCTTTCTGTCCTCAGGAGTATTCTGCCCCTGCTTCTTATCTGGCTGCTGAAGAACCTCGTTGATGAACTGACAAAGACTGTATCACTGAATTCCCCTGAAGTCCTGCCTTCAATCTTATGGCTGATTACTGCAGTTGTTATAATCTGGTTTGTAGATGAAGCCACATCGGACCTCGGAAATTATGTCCGTAAAAAACAATCGATGAAACTGGAAATTCACATGTACGGTCTCATCCATTCAAAGTCCGTGAGGCTCGACCTGCTTAATTTCGAATATTCCGGATATTTCGATTCTCTTTCAAGGGCTTCAAGGGAAGCACCCTGGAGACCAAACAGTATACTCAACAACATAGTATCGGTTTTCCGGAGCCTTCTGTCACTTATGCTCATGGCCGGAGTGCTGGTTGTTCTTCACTGGGCAGTGGCACTGCTGCTTTTCGTGGTGAACATCCCCGGAATATGGCTCAGGCTCAAATATGCCGGTACCCTTTACAATTTTCAGCGTGAACAGACGCCGGAGGCCAGGAAAGCAGCCTATTTCAACTGGCTTCTCACGGGCGACAGACCTTCACGGGAAATAAGACTTTTCGGTCTTGGAGACTATTTTACCGTGTTATTTAAAAAGTCCTTCCTCAAAACAAAAGAGGAAGAGATCAGGATAATCAGAAAAAGAACGGTCATTGAACTGGTTTCCGATCTGGTTAAGGCATCTGCCGTGATGATTACCCTGGTCTTCCTGACAAGGGAAACCATAGGAGGGAAACTCACCCTTGGACACATGACCATGTTTGTCCTGGCATTCCGGCAGGGAATGATGTATATCAAGGATCTTCTCAGCTCACTGGCCGGCCTGTATGAAGATTCACTCTTTATCGGGGATATATTTGAATTCCTTAATCTTGAAGAAAAAATAAAAGCCTTCCCCCCGGTCGCGGAAATTCGGGAATTCAGCTCTGATATCAGGGTGAACAATATCTCCTTCACATACCCGGGCAATAATACCCATACAATTAAAGATGTATCCTTCAATATCAGGAAAGGAGAGGTAATAGCTGTTGTCGGGCCGAATGGTGCGGGAAAAACGACCCTTGTCAGACTTCTTTGCAGGCTGTATGATCCGGATTCGGGATCAATAAGCATTGACGGAAAAAACCTGAAAAACCTTGATCCTGATCAATACAGGAAACTTCTTTCAGTGGTCTTCCAGGATTTCATGCTTTATAATCTTGGTGCGGGCGAAAATATCCGTCTGGGAAACATTTCGGAATCAAATGCTTCAGAAAATATCATATCGGCTGCCAGAATAACCGGCATTCATGACCTGATAAATGATCTTCCGGACGGATATTCCACGATCATAGGAAACCTGTTCAACGACAGCCGTGAACTGAGCTGGGGAGAATGGCAGAAACTTGCACTTTCAAGAGCTCTTTTCAGGGATGCACCCCTGCTGATCCTTGATGAACCTTCGAGTGCCCTCGACGCTGATACCGAATATGAAATATTCAGCCGCTTCAGGGAGATTGTCAGGGGAAGAACATCGATCCTCATCAGCCACAGGTTTACAAATGTGAGCCTTGCCGACCGCATAGTGGTACTCGCCAATGGCAGTATTGCGGAAATCGGAACTCATGATGAGCTTCTGGAAAACAAGGGTATGTATCATGCCATGTACACGAAACAGACAAGCAGATTCCGGAAATGACAGAGTCTATGAACCTGAGAACTGAAGAACTGCTTTTATGCGGACTTTGCCGGCTGTCATTCAGCAGCGGGCAGATCAAAAAGCTCAAAAACTTAATTGACAACACAAATGACTGGGATTATTTTTTGTCGCTGACACACAACCATGGTGTTTCTGCCCTGGTTTACCATAACAGCGGTAGGCTAGGTCTTGCTGATCATATCCCTCCGCCTGTGACAGGCCATCTGCGAAATTCATATATGATGAATCTGGCAAGAAATTCAGGCTTCATGGTAAAAATGACCCGTGTCCTTAACCTGCTCAACAACCGGAATATTAAAACAGTCCTGCTTAAGGGACTTGCACTGGAGTTATCGGTTTACGGGAATTCCGGATTGCGTCAGATGACTGATGTGGATATCCTGGTTTCGCCTGAAAATGCTCTTGCAGCCAGACAAATACTTATTGAAAACGGATTCGTGTCAAAGCCTCTGAAATCTGTCCTGTACAAACCGCTGCTTACCTGTTCGGGAAAGCATCTTCCGGGTCTTTCAGGTGAAGGCCTTTCTGTTGATATTCATAATGATCTGTTTGGAAGAAAGAAATCTTTCCTCACCCGGATATTTTATGATGAGAGTACAGAAACGCCTGTAGGCAAGAGACAGGCTTATATGCCTGCCCCACTGATGTTTTTTGCCTATCTTGTAAAACATCTCTGGCTCCACGAGATGAAAAATGAATCCCAGCTAAGACTTTATACCGACCTGGTGGTCCTGATTGAAAAACATGGCGGGGAAATTCTGGGACCCGCACTCACCACACTTGCTGAAAAGGCTGGAATAAATGAGATCATGGCATCCCGTCTGAAACCATTGAGGGATATTCTGGAAATACCCTTTCCTGCCGTAATAAATAGTTTTATTGATAAATGGGCTGCCCCGGAATCACTGGATAAATTCCTGTTTTTTCTGAAAAGTCCAAAGAATAACCCGCCTGTAAACAAGACACGGCTTTATCGTTACCATTTAAACGAAATACCCGGATTGCACCGTAAATTTTTATTTGTTGCCGGTGACCTTTTCCCTTCTCCAGAATTCATGAAAAACAGATACGGGTGTACCAGCAGACTGGAAGCCCTTTTATACTATCCCCTCAGACTGGGAAAGCTATGGTATCTGATCGGATAAAAATCAGCATTGCGGGAATGTAACCGGATTTGACAGCCTCCGGTTTTATCCTGATATTCAGAAACTTTAGAATCAACAGGTAACAATTCAGCACTTGTTTCTATAAATCATCAAACCTAAAACCGGCTTACTGGCCTTATCTTCCCTTTCAGCTAACTGAATAAACAGACTAAAAATGTTGTCAGGTCGTGAAATATCATTTTCCCCGGAAGCTTTGCAAATAAAAAAATCAAATTTTTTAAATTTCTTTCAATACTGACATGCCCCCTGATTATTTATGAAAATTTAGAATTAAAAGGCAATGTCATATTATCCAAAATCCTAATAATATGACAAAAACAAAAAGAGAACTAATAAAAGAGAGTATCCTGAACCTTATCAGGCTCAGGTCTGCCGGCACTCCTGCTGACCTGGCAGACAGATTTGGAATAAGCGAGAGAAGCATAAAAAGAATGATAAGTGAGTTGAAACGTGAAGGTTACAGGATTATATTCTGGCATGGAGGAAATACTTATATCCTTGAATACGATATGGATGAGGATATAAAACGTGCTGTCTGAAAAGATCTCCGGCATTCCGCCTGAAAAACCACCAGTGCTCCGCCTCAAAAAGCCACCTGTATTCCACCTGAAAGACCTTCTGCCCGGGATGGATCCGGATATAACAATCCCCGGATCGTCAGCATCCTGAAAAGTGGTTACCTCAAATCCGGGGATATAAGGTGTTTCTTTCATGAAACACCAACCTTTAAGCACAACTTGTGCAGCGAGATTTCATCCGATCCGTGTATTATTTACCACGGACCCGTAGCAGATTAATATTACCCTAAAAAAACCAATTTAAATCCCCCCGGGGACAGACAAGCCATTTAAATGAACTATTTATCCACACGTTATCAACAGATTAATCTATTATAATTCAAATGTTTATCTGTTAATTGTTAATAACTTTAATAATTGTCTGTATTACATTCACTTGACAGATAATCTGTTCAACATACAGCACTATTTCAATAGCTTGCTGTCTGCTTTTAAAAGATCTGCTTTGTCCCGGATTCAGATTGTTCTTTCGCAAACAGCGCCAATCCTGTATCCATTCAGCAACACTACAGCCACTGAACAATAATATTTCATAATACTTTTATCATCAATATTATTGAAACAAGCACGAAGAAATATGGATTTTCAGAATATCAATTACTGATCATTGGGACCACTCACTGGGCTCACGATCCCAGCGATGCTTTCTCAGCTCCTGCAACAGGGCATCACTGAGCGGACCTGCATCACTTGTTGAGATATTGGATCTTACATGAGAATCCTTACGCATACCGGGGATTACCGTGCTGATGGCAGGTTCACTCAAAATAAACCTGAGTGCCATTTCAGGCATTGTCATCCCTTCCGGAACCAGCGGTTTAAGAGCATCGGCATGCTCCACACTGGAATCCAGGTTCTCCTTTACGAAATATGAATTTCTCCAGTCACCTTTCGGCCAGGTACTGTCCTTTGTCAATTTACCCGTCAGGGTACCTTCATCAAAAGGAACCCTTGCTATAAGCGCAACATTCATTTCACGACAGGCAGGAAACAGTTCATCTTCAGGATTCTGATCAAAAATATTATATATTACCTGAACGGAATCAATCAGGCCGCTTCTTACTGTCCTGACGCCGTTCCACGGCTCCCAGCGGTTAACGCTAATGCCAATGGCATGAAACAAACCCTGTTCCTTCAGCTCCATCATCTTTTTCAATCCCCTTTCATCTTCCAGCCATCCATCCTCCCAGGTATGGAACTGCATCAGATCATAGGAATCCAGCCCGAGATTCTTCAGACTGCGCTCAACAAATTCCTGAATATGATCAGGAGGAAAACAGTCCTCAAGTGTATATTCCCTTTTGCTGGGCCACTTGAAATTCCTTGGCGGCATTTTGGTTGCAGTGTACAGCTTTTTGTCCGGGTTGGCTCTTACAAGCTGCCCGATCAGATCTTCACTCTTACCCCTTCCATAGGCCCATGCCGCATCAAAGAAGTTGCATCCGAGATCAACTGCAAGCTGAAGGGATTTCATTGATTCCTCATCATCCGAACCGGTCCACGATCCCATTCCCCATGTACCATATCCAATCTCGCTTATTTTCCATCCTGTTCTGCCAAATGTTCTGTATTTCATGTGCTTTGCATTTAATTTATTTCACAACATATCAAAATATTTTGAAGTCTTCCGGAAAAACACCTCAGATCTCATCTGTCATGAACAGGTCTCACCGGACATGCTCACTGAAAACCGTATGATTTCCCCGGTGATCCTTCCCGGTTCTTATTTACTTATCTATAAGGATATTCCTTAACTGATCAGTTTTCGTGATATCAAATCCTGATCCGGAAAAATATTCATTTATCCCCCCATAATGATTGTCAATACGATCGAAAACAGTAATGATGTCTTCCTTTTTTTGTGTTATGGCGTGCAGCACCGAATCAGCCGGAAAAAGTCCCAGGGTAATAAGCCTCCTGATTCTGAGCAGCTTTGTGTAATGAGGTACCATTGATTCGTTTGAAGCCATATAATCCCTGATGATCTCATCCCTTTCAGCGCCTGCAATCATCTGGAACAGTGCGCTCAGAACGCCGGTTCTGTCCTTTCCTGCCTGGCAGTGAATAAGCAGCGGAGTATTGTCCGTTTCAAGAATCAGTTCTGCCGTCCTGCCCAGAACTGGTCTGACAGCATCAACAATATCAATATAAAGTCCGTTGATCACCCGGTTTATTGCACCCGGATCATAACTCCGTTTCATCAGTGGCCTGAGTCTTTCACGGGTAACACTTTCAAAACTCAACGGAAGATTTATGATACTGATCCCGGGAATTTTTACTTTCCTTTTTGAAAACTCCGCCGGGTCCCTCAGGTCTGCAATTGTTTTTATTCCCAGAGCCTGTAGCTTTTTAAAATCCCTTCCACTGATCCTGTCCGGACTGGCCGATCTGTATATCAGGCCTTTTCTCATGGTACCGCCTCCGGTAAGTTTTAACCCGCCCGCATCCCTGAAATTTAATACTGATTTGATATTGGTATCTGCACTTATATTCTTCATTGAGGTAAAAATAACGAATATTGTCACAAAAACTCAATCTGAAATACAAAAAGAAAGCTAGCGGGAATCTGAAATCCGCAATGATAATACAGGGGAGCACTTGTTCACCAGGAAGAACACTTATTCACCAGGCGGAACACTTGTTCACCAAGGCAGCACTTGTTTTCCGGGAGAAATATTTATTCACCGGGCGGAACACTTGTTCACCAAGGCAGCACTTGTTTTCCGGGAGAAATATTTATTCACCGGGCGGAACACTTATGCACACACAAATTGTTGATAAATCATGTTTTTCTGCCTTGCTGATTTAATAATTCACAGTTCACAATCAGAAAATCAGTTTTATTTTTAAGGCCGTCTGATATCAGTGTTTAATATTATCAAATAAATCGATCCATCACGGATTGTTATGTAAATTTTTAAAAACCATTTATTATGAAGAAAATCGGATTATTATTTCTGACAGGAATTTTATTTATTTCCGTATCCTGCAACAAGTCTGAAGAGGATACAGGCAATCTTGTTTTCAAGGGTGTAGCTCATCTTGAAGCAGCACCTCCATCAGATGCTAAAAGTGCCAGGGCAGCATTTGCGGATGACCCGCCGGTTCATACCATGCATGCCGCCAATATGAAGTTTGATGTTGCTGAAATATGGGTTTCTCAGGGTCTTGCAGAAGATGGTGTTGAAAATGATTTTAAATGGCACCTCATAGGCAGTAACGAGGGACTTAAAACTGTTGATGAGTATTCGTTCAGTGCCGCAGATCTGCCCGTAGGTGAATACAGAAGTCTTAAAATGGTGTTCAGGAACCGGGTCATCCGCATAGCAGTATATGCAGATGATCTGACCAGATCGGTTGAAATGGCCGGTTCCCTTAATGAGCAATCGGAAGAAGACGATACCCTTATAACAAATTATTTCTCCCAGAACGGAAATTTTTCATTATCGGAAAACAAATTTAAACTGGCTTCACCAGGTGAGAAAATAAGCGGATTCACAATAAAAAGTGGCGAAACAACGACTGTGGCATGGAGACTGGGAGGTCCTGACAGCAAGATTACCGATTGTACATTTGACTGGGTTGATACAAATGGCAACGGTGAATGGGACCCGGGTGAGGATGAAATTGGTAATTACGAATGCACCAAGGATAATCCCATGTTTTCATTCAGTATTGAAGACTGATTGTTTTCCTGGCAGGAGGAATAATAGTTGTTTGTGTTGGTCTTTATTTTTCAGGACAAAGCCTGACAACACTGTATTCCTCCTCCTAATTTACTGCGCTGAGTTTTTATTCCCTTTTTAAAAGCTGTCAGCACCACCCCGCTGTACTGCCTCCAGGGATATTCATTATCGCGGGACTATTGTATTTTTATGGTTCTTTGGCCCATTGCAGCAGTGTCCGGATAAAAATCTAT
>LSQX01342867.1_pt4 | contig 13504 bp, 10 predicted proteins | sample 654561 | NCBI WGS metagenome assembly LSQX01 (sample SAMN04489861, study PRJNA283612) | anaerobic digester metagenome | isolation source: 4 biogas reactors fed with cattle manure at either 37C or 55C with and... | place: Denmark: Kongens Lyngby | collected 2014 | reverse complement strand
TTTTTTCTCCTTTTTTCGTGCTTTTCGCAAGTTTTTTATATTGCCGTGACGCTTTTAATGCGTTTTGAGCCTCTCCGGTATCGTTTTTTGTAATTATTTCAATTTAACTACATATAGTGTTTTGTGATTGACTCAACCACTATATTTAGTTAGAATAAGGACACCTTCTAAGGAAGACGCAAGCTTTTCTGACGATTTTTAGGGATAGGACGGACGCAAATGAACATCAACGGGCTGATCAAGACCACATTGCTGGATTTTCCGGGTCGGGTCGCCTGCACGGTATTCACATCAGGATGCAACTTTCGTTGCCCCTTTTGCCATAACGCATCGCTGGTCGTTCCCGAAAAGATTGAAGAACCATCTCTTTCCGAACAAGACTTTTTCGATTTTTTGCATTCGCGTAAGCACAAGTTGGACGGCGTCTGCATCTCCGGAGGGGAACCGCTGATTTATACCGATATATCCTCATTTATCTCTAAGATAAAGTCGATGGATTTTGAGGTAAAATTAGACACTAACGGTACCTACCCGGACCGCCTTAAGGCACTGATTGATGAAGGTCTTATGGACTATGTGGCGATGGATATCAAGAGTGCGCCGGATACGTATCCGGACGCAATCGGCATTTTAGAGGCGCCCATCGAGGCGATCACTGAAAGCGTCAATCTCTTGATGAAAGGGACGATCCCTTTCGAGTTCCGCACCACACTGGTCGACGAGCTGCATGACGAGGCCGTCATTCGTCGAATCGGAGAATGGATCAAGGGTGCGCCGAGGTATTTTCTTCAGGCCTACGTCGACAGTGACGAGGTCATTCGGAAAGGACTTCACGCCTGCAGCCCGGAAAAGCAAGACGCTCTGCTTTCGGTCATCAGAGAATATGTGCCGACCGCTGAGCTTAGAGGCGTCTAGCAAATCGCGAACACCGGCAACACACATGGGCCATGCCCACTCAACTCAAATGCACATCACGGAGGGAAAGTTATGTATCAGGTCGTAAAAAGGGACGGAAAGACCGTTGACTTCACACTCAAAAAAATCGGAGATGCCATCAAGAAGGCCTTCGATGCCCAGAATAAAGACTACAACCAGGACATCCTCGATTTCCTTGCGCTCAAGGTGACCGCGGATTACAGCGCCAAAATCAAGGACGGCAAGATCAGCGTTGAAGAGATTCAGGACAGCGTCGAGAGTGTTCTTCAGAGAAGCGGCTATGAGGATGTTGCCAAAGCATATATTCTCTACCGTAAACAACGCGAAAAAATGCGCTACATGAAGTCCGCGCTTTTGGATTATAAAGAGCTCGTTGACAGCTACGTCAAGATTAATGATTGGAGAGTCAAGGAGAACTCCACCGTCACCTATTCGGTTGGCGGATTGATTCTCAGCAACTCCGGTGCCATCACCGCAAATTATTGGCTGAGCGAGCTTTACGACGATGAGATTGCCAAAGCGCATCGCGAAGCGGATATTCATATCCACGACTTGTCTATGCTGACCGGCTATTGCGCCGGTTGGTCATTAAAGCAACTGATTCAAGACGGTCTCGGCGGTATCCCCGGCAAGATCACCTCTTCGCCGGCTAAGCACCTTGCTTCGCTTTGCAATCAGATGGTTAACTTCCTCGGTATTATGCAAAACGAGTGGGCCGGCGCGCAAGCGTTCTCCTCGTTTGACACCTACTTGGCAGCTTTTGTTAAGGCTGACAACCTCTCCTATAACCAGGTCAAGAAGGCCATTGAATCCTTTATCTATGGTGTTAACACACCTAGCCGCTGGGGTACTCAGGCGCCTTTCTCCAACATTACCCTGGACTGGGTCGTTCCTCCGGATTTGGCGGATCAACCGGCCATCGTCGGCGGCAAAGAGATGGATTTCAAGTACAAAGATTGCCAGAAGGAAATGGATTTGGTCAATCGTGCGTTCATCGAGATTATGATCAACGGCGATGCCAACGGTCGCGGTTTCCAATACCCGATCCCGACCTACTCCATCACCAAAGAATTTGATTGGTCCGATACCGAGAACAATCGTCTGCTTTTCGAGATGACCGCCAAATACGGCACACCTTATTTTTCGAACTACATCAATAGTGATATGGCTCCGAGCGATGTCCGAAGCATGTGTTGCAGATTGCGTCTAGATCTTCGCGAACTTCGCAAGAAGTCCGGCGGTTTCTTCGGAAGCGGAGAAAGCACCGGTTCGGTCGGAGTCGTCACAATCAACCTGCCTCGTATCGCATACTTGGCTGCCGATGAAGGTGCCTTCTTCAAGCGTCTCGATAAGATGATGGACATTTCCGCTCGCTCACTAAAGATCAAGCGCGGAACCATCACCAAGCTTCTGGAAGAGGGTCTTTATCCTTACACTAAGAGATATTTGGGATCCTTTGACAATCACTTTTCAACCATCGGCCTCATCGGTATGAACGAGGTCGGGCTCAACGCCAAGTGGTTGGGCGAGAATTTGACATCCAAAGAGACGCAGGCATTTGCCAAGAAAGTATTGAACTACATGCGCGCGCGTCTCTCGGATTACCAAGAGCAATATGGCGACCTTTATAATCTTGAAGCCACGCCTGCCGAGTCCACCACCTATCGTTTGGCCAAGCATGACAAAAAGAATCATCCGGGTATCATCACGGCGAACGAAGCCAGCGGCGTACCCTATTACACCAACAGCTCTCACCTGCCTGTCGGCTACACTGAAGATATTTTCGAGGCCCTGGATATTCAAGACGGCCTGCAGACGCTTTATACTTCCGGTACGGTTTTCCACGCTTTCCTTGGCGAAAAAATGCCAAGCTGGAAATCTGCTGCTGCGCTGGTAAGGAAGATTGCAGAGAACTACACTTTGCCTTACTACACCATGTCCCCGACATATTCGGTGTGCTCGAGTCACGGCTATCTTTCCGGTGAGCAAAAGGCCTGCCCGCATTGTGGCGGAAAGACCGAGACATACAGTCGCATCACCGGATATTACCGCCCGGTTCAGAACTGGAACGATGGTAAGTCACAGGAGTTTAAGGATAGAAAACTCTATGATCCCGATCACTCTGTCTTGAATCCTGTCGAGCGTCGCGCCGCATCCATTGTTGTCCCGGAGCCGGTCGCAGAAGAGGACAAAGATATTATCTCTGTCGTCTATGATCAACCCGCGAAGGCGATGCTATTTACCACCAAGACTTGCCCGAACTGTAAGATGGCGAAGGTTCTTTTGGACGCAGGTCATGTCGATTACGAAGTCATTGATGCGGAAGAACAAGCCGACCTGAGTCGTTACTACAACATTAGCCAAGCGCCGACACTAGTCGTTGTTGATAAAGACAAGGTTTCTACCATCAGTAACATTTCGAATATCAAGCAATTTATTAAGGGATAATCAATCATGAAGGACGTTATTATTATCGGCGGCGGCCCTGCGGGGCTGACCGCCGCCCTTTACGCCTCGCGCTCCGGACTATCGGTTCTACTTCTTGAATCAGATAATGTCGGCGGACAGATTACTTCGGCCCCTTTGGTCGAGAACTACCCCGGCACGCCTCAGATCAGCGGCATGCTTTTTGCCGATCAATTATTTGAGCAAGTCATGGGACTGGGCGTAGCGTTTGAGCTTGAAAAAGCAGTCGAAATTATCGATAACGGAAGCCATAAGACCGTTGTGACCGAGGACGGAAGACACGATGCCCGTTCTGTTATCATCGCCACCGGTGCCAAACACCGTCATTTGGGAGTCGCTCGCGAAGCAGAGCTGGTTGGGCGTGGCATATCATATTGTGCAGTCTGCGATGGTGCTTTCTACAAGAATAAGACCGTTGCGGTTGTCGGCGGTGGCAACAGCGCAATCTGCGAGGCACTTTTTTTAAGCTCTATATGCGAAAAAGTTTACCTCATCCATCGACGAAGCGAATTCCGAGCAGATGTCGCTATCGTAAATCGCTTAAAGTCTTTACCCAATGTGACCTTCTTGACCGGATGTGTTGTCGATGCGCTTGAAGGCGCACCCTCTCTTCATTCCATCATTTTACGATCTGTCGAGACCCATGATGTGTCGACACTCGAAATTGACGCACTCTTCGTCGCTATCGGTCACGCGCCGGACAACTCGGCTTTCGTGCCACACGTCACGCTAGATGACGAAGGATATATTATTGCGGCAGAAGACGGGACAACAAATACATCGGGGATTTTTGTCGCCGGGGATTGTAGGAAAAAGGCCGTTCGTCAATTGACGACGGCCGTTGGAGACGGTGCCAATGCCGCAACCTCCGCTTGGGGCTGCAATATGAATTCACTCTGACGCTTGTTGAGTTAAGTCAATCATTCACCGAGTGACATCCATTCCAAAATGTTCCTCATATATTTACTTGGAACTATCCGTCTTGGACGCTTCGGCACAAGGCGGTTTTTTCATTTTCGGCTCGATTTCTCCGGCCTTCGTTAGAGCCGCCTTTGTGATCAGCGGTCCGACCAGCTCATATACCAACGTCGCACACAAGATGACCGCACGAATTGTCTCTCCGTATTCCGGAAAAACGCGCATTGCCACCAGAGATAAACCGATGGCCACACCAGCTTGCGGAATGAGCGTGAATCCAAGATAGTTGCGAACCACCGCAGGCGCCTTCGAAATGCGAGCACCCAAGTACGCTCCGATTATTTTGCCGATAACGCGACCGATAATATATACAATACCCACAAGGCCAATGCTCTTTAACACCGTAACATCAAGCTCTGCACCTGATAGGACGAAAAATATCAGAAATAGCGGCGGCGTTACCGCATCCGTCACCTTAATTAGCTTCACAGTCTGCTTACTTAGGTTCGTAAACACGGCGCCGGCCATCATGCAAAGTAATAGCGAGGACAAGTGAAAAATCGTCGCGACACCGACACCACCCATAATGACACAAAGTGCCAATCCCAGTCGATCCCCGTCATTTTTGAATCGACGCAAGAAAAATGCAGCTAACACACCAATTGCGCCTCCGATAACCAGCGATCCAAAAATCTCCCACAGCGGCTCAAGAATCATAGGCGCAAGACTGACATCTCCTTTTCGAATAAGCATCTGAGCAATGGCCGTTGAAAGCGAAAATAGTATCAACGCCGCCGCATCATCCATTGCCACCACCGGTAAAAGCATTCTCGTCACAGGACCGTCGGCTTTGTATTGGCGAACCACCATCAAGGTTGCGGCCGGCGCTGTTGCGGCACCGATGGCGCCAAGAAGAATCGCAGCAGGAAGCGGCAAACCTATTAAGATCAATAGCAAATCCAAAACAAGGACAGCACCCACTGCCTCGAAAATCGTAATAATCAAGGGTGCTGCCCCTACTTTTTTCAAAAAACTGATCTTAAACTCACTACCGATCGAAAAAGCAATAAATCCCAGCGCCAAATCCGCAAGGAGGGCCAGCCCATGAATGGTCGAAGTCGCGATAATCCCTGATATCCCCAGCACAAGACCGCCAACCAAATAGCCCGTGACCGCCGGAAAAGACAGTCGATGGGCCAACGCAGACCCCAAAAAGCCAACAATGATAATAATCGCAATTGAAATAAATATGTCTGTCATTCCTTGTCAACCTTTCCGTCAAAAAATGAAATTGGAAGGCCGATAAGCACGCCTGTGTCCGGCTTATGGAGCCCTCCCAGAACGCGGTCAACCGTGGCGCGAACCGCTTCAACTAAGTCATCGTTGACAGCCATAAAGACCATTTTGCTAGACTCTGTATCAGAATCAACCAGCATACGAAGTGATCCAAATATGCTATGGCCTTCCTCTCCGACAATTCTTGCCATTCCCTTGCTATCGACGACCGTAGCCCCTTTTACGCCAATTTGAATGAGTTCTTCGAATAAGTAATCCAAACATTCGACTTTATTAAGCACCAAGATGAGTAACTGCATCGGTTTATTCATAGCCTACCTCCAATATTTTCATGAACACACAAAAAAACCGACGCGCAACGCTCCGGCCTCAAAACTTTGATTACCTGTATATCATAAACCTGAACGCAGAATATTTCAAATATTCTCCTGCTTTTCTTGGAATAACTTCGCTCAAAGGATTCAATAAAGTAGTTTTTCGGTGATTAACGCTTTTGGATTCTCGTTTTATTGTTTGTAACACTGTTACAAACATTGAATGCTCAGGGCAAATATTGCCATCGCCGCGTAGTATGTCAATAAATTCCATTGGCCGAGACCGGCGCGCTCTTTCTTCGAAAAATACATCACTAATAGGATAAAGTCCGAGGATAGAAACAACATAGAGGCCACAAGAACAACGATGAGTGAAAAATTCTCGCTCATCGAAAATTGACCCGCTGAGATCGATAGAAATAACTGTGATATCATTTTCGACGGCACCAGACTAACACATAATGCATAGGGAAACACCAATGTTTTCATTTTTCCAAATTCAAAATCCCCACGTCGTGTGACGAGCGCAACAATGGCAATCACAACGACCGGTACAGCACACTCCCCTATCGTGACTGGCCATACCCTCGAATATGCGATATAAAACAAAACGTGCGTCACCATAAATGCAGTCGCTCCGGCTAAAAAAGTCATGCCTTTGTGGTTCTTGTTTTTGTGTGCAATGCCAAGGAAATAATCTCCCGCGAGTGCCGCCCAGAACGCCGGAAAGAGAAGATAAACGATACTCTTAAACTCTACTCGATACGCGCTATATATCGCCAAAATAATGTAACCGAGACCAGTTACCAATTTCGCTTGTGCGTATAGTCTTCGATGTGAGCCACTCGACCTGTGAAGGAACGCTGTCACCCCGACGAACACGGCATACAAGATTATCAGCAGTGTAATTTCCGGATTCACTGTTCCTCCTTACACATACTTCTGCCGAAGTGGCAGTCACCTCGGTAGAAATTGTCTATATATAATTATGTTCATGCCATGACATATCGTCAATCCAAATAGAATTCCAAAACCGCATTAACCTCATTATTGTCTGTGCCGCAATATTCATACACAACATTTAAAAAATCAGCCTCGGTCACAATGCCGAATGCGTGCCGTGAAACATACGTGCGCATCATATGATAGAAGTTTTCAGCGCCCATCGCGTCTCGAAGGTAATACAACATCGCCTCTCCGGTCGTATATGCGCTTGAAAAATATACCATTTCTGAGCCAAACTGATCATATGACCTGTTGACAGGTGTATACTCGCGTCCAAAATATGAGTCCGGGCGATAACTGTCGAATTCTGATGACATATAGTCATCTCCGATTACATCCGCATATACAATCTCAGAAAAGGACGCGAACGACTCATCCAGCCACGGCTCCAAATACGGATTCGTCCCGACTATACCGTAAAACCATTGGTGCCCCAACTCGTGTGCCGTCACTTCTTTAACAACAGAGTAATCCGTTGAATAAAACTCTAAATCTCTTCCAATCATTACAAGACCGCTATATTCCATACCGCCTGCAAAAAGTTCTGTCTCAATAATATTCACATCCGGATATGGGTATTTGCCAAAAGCCTCACCAAAGGCCTTCATCGAGTCAATACCGGCCTCTAACATCGCCCGCCCGAACTCCATGTCATCTCCGATGTAGTAAGCTTCAATCATCACGCCGTCGACTTCCTCGCTCAGCATATTAAAATCCGCTCCGGCAACGAACGTAAAATCACGCGCACATGGTGCAGCAATGTTCCAGTATTTCCCATCTTCCTTTTCTTCGACTTCAACGGTAAGGCCTGTAGAAATAACCGTAAAGTCCTCGGGCGTCTTTAACACAACGGTATAGTCCGATACTATGGTATAAAAGCATTCTCCCATATCAATATATTGCTCTCTGCTCCATTCACCGTTTTCAAAAATGGAAAGCACGGGATAAAAATTTGCTACATTATAGCACTCTCCGTAAGCGCCAAATCGGTCTGCGTCAGTCGGAATATTCGCTTCAAACTCATATTCGATGACATGTCTTTGACCCGGCGAGATCGGCTCTTTTAGCGTGACGGTGATGACAGAAACATCATTGTCATCCCGTTCATAGGCGAGAATCTCTCCGGATTCATCTTCGAAGTATGAAATGCTTGTCATTTGCTCATTGTCCGATCCCGCCGTATATGATGCGGCATCAACTTCACCGTCCGCTGTAAATAAACTCGGATAATCTCTAAAAACCAATGTGTTCCACGTTGCATCCGTTTGATTGACAATATCAACCCGAACTGTACCCCGAACGACCTGAGCATCCGCATCTAACTCAAGAGTCATGTCGTACTTGTGCCCCAAATCGTATTGCATCGATATTGGTGCCGCTTCTTCAGGGACATTGAAACTCGGCATCTCAACGGAAGTCGTCGTCTCTGCCGTCTCTGAAACAGATGAAGAAGCCTTCGTACTAGACTCTGTTTCTTTTACTTCGGTCTCTTCGGTCTCTTTAAGCAATGTTAGATTGGCGCAAGAAGAAAGAACCACGGCCAAAAGAAGACTACTCGCCAGTATGATAGAAAGTACTTTATTATATTTTTTCATCGGGTCTCCTCGTTCCTTCAGCGTTAGTAAATCATTAGCAATATGATAAACGCCAACAATGAAAAGATGACGTGTACCGACAGTATATCAGAGATTAATGACTTTTGTCTTTCCCCGGCCTTGCTGACATAAATCGGAATTACAAATGGCGGCGGGAGAATAAACAACGTAAAAAGAGCCACACTAAACATACGATCTAATCCCAGTAGCTGTTGTATCACAAAATGACTAATCAAATAGGCCGAGGCAATCATGACCGACATCCGTGCAAGAATCGTCAGCAAAGTCACCTTGAAATTTTCAGCTCGCATGCGCAACTCATAGCCAATAACGATACATATGAGTGGCTGCGTCATTGCCCCTAATATCTCCAACGTGGATTTTACACCCTCGAAGGCCGAGAACTTGGTGACCCAACGATACCCGCCGCTCGCACTCATAAAGACACCAAAAAATATTGCCAGTATTACAGGGGATATTGCAAAACTTTTCATTAACTTCTTTACTGCCGTCTTAGATCCCGTCTTCTTCTGAAGATAGAATGTCATGACCAAAAAGACAAACACCACTTGCCCGATGTCGATTACCGCAAACTTAAACAGTTCTTCTCTTGCAAAAAAACTGGCAAACAAGGCGTAACCCATCATACCGGCTTCGAATCCGCTATAAAGCGCCGGATAAACAGGGTTATCCGGAAGGACACTTCGACCGACACGATCTCCGACAAACAGCATGACCGCACAAAACACAAAAACGATAGCAATGAGTGCGACATATTGTCTGTGAAAATCTGTATTTGCGAATGTAATAAACAACGTCGCAGGCAAGGAAATATTTACGATTAGCTTTTTCATATCCGCCAATGTTGATTCCCGAAAAAATCGCAGATTTTTCAAGACAACACCCACAAGTATCATTAGAACCAGCGGAATGGCTTTTACGAGCACCATCAATACATCACTCATGATTTTCGCCTCCAGGCCAATAGATAAAGGATTTGTAACAGTGTTACTTCCTGATTGCGTTCTCCAACATCAACGTTGAGAGGCACATTATTCTAGATTTCAGACAATTGTAACGGAATATTATCTATCTCTTCCATTCTTACTTACGATCTATAATCTCAAGGACTCTCTGCAGGTCATCATACGAATAGTAATCAATTACGACGGTTCCTTTGCCCTTGATCTGATCCTTTAGCTTAAGCTTTACCTTCGTTCCGAGACGTTTCGTCAGTCGCTTCTCGCAATCCTTAGCGCTCAAAATAATTGCCTCTGCTTCCTTGGTCATCGGCTCCTTGGGTTTGAGCTCCGTCGGCTTCGCAGTAAGCAATCTGGTGACATAGGCTTCTGTCTCTCGAACGCTTAATTCCTTCGCTAAAATGAAATCTGCTGCATTTCTCTGCATCTCGCCGGTTGGCAAAGCCAATAACGCCCTCGCGTGTCCGGCAGACAAGTCTCCGTTATATATAAAATCTTGCAACGATTCATCGATGTTCATCAATCTTATGGTGTTTGCAACGGCGGACCGGCTCTTGCCTAGTTTCTTCGAAAGCTGTTCTTGTGTCATCCCGTGCTCTCGCATCAGATTATCCATTGCGATTGCTTCTTCCAAGGGATTCAAGTCTTCTCTCTGAATGTTTTCAATCAGTGCCTGCTCCATAGTCTGAAGATCACTGAGTTCACGTACAATTGCCGGAATAACTGACAAACCCGCCAATCTAGAGGCTCTCCAACGTCGCTCGCCAGCAACAATACGATATCCTGTGCCTCTTTTCGTCACGATAATCGGCTGAATGACACCATTTTCTTTAATCGAATCTGAAAGTTCTTTCAATAAATCCTCATTAAAATGCTTTCTCGGCTGATCCGTATTCGGATTAATGTCGTTCATCTTGAGCTCAACGACAGAGTCTTTCTCCTGCTCTGGAATACCCTCAACAGACAAGAGTGCTCCAAGACCTTTCCCTAATCCTTTGTTTGAGGCTGCCATATTATCCACCTTTCATATAGACGCATATCTATGTTTATGCTTTTGTTCTCTTAATTACTTCTAGTGCAAGTGCATCGTATGCTTTTCCGCCCTTTGACTTATTGTCATACTCCGCTATCGTCTTTCCATGACTCGGCGCTTCTGCAAGACGAATATTTCTCGGTATAAAAGTCTTGAACACTTTTTCACCAAAATAGTTCTGTACTTCTTGCGTGACCTGCCTTGTAAGTTGCGTTCTACCATCGAACATCGTAATGACAACACCAAATATACCTATCTGGGGATTAAGATGCCGTTTCACCAAGTTTATCGTGTCGACAAGCTGTGTAAGACCCTCTAGTGCGTAGTACTCGCCTTGTATCGGCACCAAGACACCGGTAGACGCCGCCAATGCATTCAGCGTAAGAAGCCCCAGAGACGGCGGGCAGTCAATTAATATGTAGTTGTAGCTGCTTGATACTTCCTCTAGTGCTCGCTTGAGTATCGTTTCTCTGGACATTGCGCTAACCAACTCCACCTCAGCACCTGCAAGATCGATATTTGTCGGACACATATCAATGTTTTTTCGCTTTGTCGTTTGAATAACGTCTTTTATGTCCGCATCGTTCACAAGCAGGTCGTATACCGTTGATTCTAGCGCGGATTTATCATATCCATATCCACTTGTGGCATTTCCTTGTGGATCCAGATCGACAATCAGAACCTTTTTCCCTCGCTGACCTAAATATGCCGCCAGATTAATTGTTGTTGTTGTCTTTCCGACACCACCTTTTTGGTTTACTACAGAAATAATGTATGCCATAAGTGTCTCCTCACTATTAATAGTACATATATATAGACATCTTAACAGATATATCCTCTTTATATATTTCTGTTTTCTTACTAAATACGCCAAATTTCGACAATAACTGTAACATCCCATCAATTTTGACCATGTTTCATTGTTTCACGTGAAACAATCGTGTCTTTATCTCATTTGTTTCGATAGACAATCAGCTTTCGAAGCAATATACATTCCCATTTATTTCAACTCGACCAGAAGCATCAATCGATAATTGTTCTGATTCGAGGATATCCGTGGCAATATACATAGATTCCGTTGCTCATATAGATTTCTGGCTGTATTTCTGCGTCAATACTTCAATGATCAACAGAAATGTTTCACGTGAAACAAAAAAAGCGCCTCGCGATTGTACGAGGCGCCACATATATATGAAGTATGCTCGATTTAGATGTCTGTTACAGCATATTTTGCGTTTTCAATAATGAAGTCACGGCGCGGCTCAACTTTATCGCCCATTAGCAGAGTAAATACTTCATCTGCAGCCTGTGCGTCATCTATGGTCACTTGAAGCAGTTTGCGAGATACCGGATTCATTGTCGTCTCCCACAGTTGCTCCGAGCTCATTTCACCAAGACCTTTGTATCTTTGAAGTTTGGGCTCTCTCCAACCCGTCTCTTTCTTAATCGCTTCTACTTCCTTCTCATCATATGCGTAATAACCTTCATTTCCTTGATATACGCGGAAGAGGGGGGGACAAGCAATATAAACAAAGCCACCTTCTACGAGCGGTCGCAAATATCTGAAGAAGAAGGTGAGCAACAGCGTGCGTATGTGAGATCCGTCGACGTCAGCATCAGCCATAATTATCGTCTTATGATATCTAAGCTTCGTAGCATCAAAATCTTCGCCAATTCCTGCACCGAGCGCCATAACGACAGGCTGCAACTTATCGTTGCCATATACCTTGTCAATTCTTGCCTTCTCAACATTAAGCATCTTGCCCCAAAGCGGAAGAATAGCCTGATATTTTCTTTCTCTTCCTTGCTTCGCGGACCCACCAGCCGAATCTCCCTCAACAATAAAGATTTCACACAGCGCCGGATCCTTTTCTTGACAATCTGCTAACTTACCAGGTAATGCATTAGACTCGAATACACTCTTCCTTCGAGTCATGTCTCTGGCTTTCTTGGCGGCTTCTCTGGCGCGTGATGCTGACAGACATTTATCCATCACGATCCTTGCTATAGAAGGGTTTTCTTCGAAGTATTGCGCGAGCTTTTCATTCATGGCAGATTCAACCATGGTACGGATTTCAGAGTTGCCGAGCTTCGACTTGGTTTGGCCTTCAAACTGAGGCTCCGGAAGCTTCACGCTAATGATCGCTCCGATGCCCTCACGCGCATCTTCACCTTGTAGATTCCTATCAGAATCCTTCAAAAACTTGTACTTACGAGCATAGTCATTAACAACCTTAGTGAGGGCGGATTTAAAGCCTGTAAGGTGTGTGCCGCCTTCTACCGTGGCAATGTTATTGGCATATGAATATACATTCTCAGCAAATGAATCATTATACTGAATTGCAACCTCTACAAAGCAATCTCCGGCCCGCTGAGCAAAGTAAACCGGGGGCTTATGAAGAACCTCTCTGTGACGATTCAAGTACTCTACAAAGGAGATAATCCCTCCTTCATAATGAAGCGTTTTCTCAACAGGTGTCTCTTCACGATCATCCTTAAGAATGATGGTCACTTCTTTGTTAAGAAATGCCATTTCACGATAACGTGTGATCATCGCAGCAAAATCAAACGTACGATCCGGGAAGATATCCCCATCGGGCGTAAACGTCGTCTTTGTGCCGGTATATGAAACATCACATGTTCCGACAACAGCCAACGGTCGCACCGTAATACCTCGCTCAAAAGCAATCTCGAAGACTTTGCCTTCACGACAAACCTGAACACACATGGTGGATGAAAGCGCATTAACTACTGAAGCGCCAACACCGTGTAGACCACCGGAAACACTATAAGCACCACCGCCGAATTTACCACCGGCATGAAGTACGGTATGAACGACTTCAACCGTAGGTATGCCCGCTTGTGGGTGAATACCCACCGGAATACCGGAACCATTATCTACAACAGTAACTGAATTATCCTTATTCACTGTTAAATTAATGGTATCGCAACGACCCGCAA
>LSQX01012310.1_pt1 | contig 13504 bp, 8 predicted proteins | sample 654561 | NCBI WGS metagenome assembly LSQX01 (sample SAMN04489861, study PRJNA283612) | anaerobic digester metagenome | isolation source: 4 biogas reactors fed with cattle manure at either 37C or 55C with and... | place: Denmark: Kongens Lyngby | collected 2014 | reverse complement strand
CCTAAGAATTGCTCCACATCTTAATGAACCGCTGTATACGAGGCCCGTACGTATAGTGGTGTGAGAGGCGCTCCGGTGGGCTTAACGGCTCACCGGCCGTCTACTCGATTGTAAGCTGGCCTTCTGTCCTCCGTCATTGTCAAGTTGTTGTATATCTGTGTTTTTGCTGTCATTTTATTTATTCCGTTTTTGTCTGTCGGGTGTGTGTGTGTCGGCTGTTTTAAAAATTTTAGAGGGAAGGGATTTTAAAAAATAATTTTTCCTTCGGGGAGCAAAGGTGGAAGCTCTTTTGCAATTTTTGGTCTGTGCGTTGGGTTGTGCGAATTGCAAATGTGCTTACACCTGTGGGTTGGCTTAGATTAGTTCTTCTATTGCTGATTTCCATATTATAAATCCTTTTTTGTTGTCTGAATAATCGTGTATAACTCTTGTAAAGTTGTCAGGACTATTTTCTAAAAATGTTTGTCTTCCTTTTTCTCTAATAATGTTTAGTTGGTTGTCAATTTGTTTTACTTCTTCAATTAGAGAAGCTTTGATTTTTGGAGTATGCCAAATGTATGTTGCTTCTTCTGTGTCCAAGGTTTCCAAAACAACAAAATAATTTTGCTCTCCTAAAAGCAGAAATACGAATGAAAATGGGTTCAGCACAAAACGAATCTTCATTACTTGACTTTCGTGTCTGTCTGCTAAATATTGAATGTGTTGTGAATGTTTGTATTGCTTGTTTTTAAGAATTTCATTCAATAACCCTTCTGCACTAGAATAAATTTTTCCCTGCTCTTGTAATTCATCAGATGTCAGGATGTTTTGTTTTTTTGGAGTGAATTGCTTTAGCAACCCTTTATTCAGAAACTGAAATTTTACTCCTTCAACCACCTCTTTATTTATATGGTCAATATCAGTTGATAGTGCTAATTGAGAAACCAATTTTCCGTTTTCAAACTCGGCAAATATTTCTACAGTAATATTCTTTGATTTTAATGTTTTGATGAAATAGGGTTTTAACACCTCGAATTCTGGTCTAATTTCGTTGTTTTCAACCTGAAATTGAAGTTCGGTATTCATCTCAACAACTGAATATTTGAACGCTACACTTCCGTAATGAAACTCCAATTCCTCAATTGGAACTTTGATTTTCTTTTCAATAGTTAAAACCTGATTTGATGAAATGATTTCGCCCTTTGGTTCATCAAACAAAGTTGCTTGCTTGTCAATTTTTCGATAATAGGTATTTCGCTTTAAGAAAAGTCTGTTGAGATAATCAATCTTATAATCTCGATAATCATAAATTGTTGGGTTTATTTCCGAGCGTTGTACCCTGCCTATGTATTGGATTAGTTTACCTTCAAAAGAAAATGGATAGACCAAAAATAAACAGCTAATATTTTGCAAGTCTGTTCCTTCTCCAAAATATTGTCCTGTGGTAATTAAAACCTGAAAATTACCTTCTTGTAATATTTTCCATTTGGCTTTTTGGGAAGTTTCTGAATCTTCTCCGCTTAGGGCAATTACTTCATAGGACTGTTTCAAAAACAAATACAGTGTATCAATATGTTCTTTGCGTTCGGTAATGATAACCGNNGTTTTTACCCTTATTTAATTCGGTATTTACATCTTCCAATATCAGTTTATTTCGGGCTGTATCGTGAACCAATATTTTTGATAAAGATTCAAAATTGTCTGTTTTGGAGTTGTAAGGAACATTTAATTCCGTGTTTCGGATAATGATTTTTGCTTGTTTGTAATTTTCAATTTCAGTGGGCTGAATATTGGCAATGATTTCTCCCAAATGTGTGAAAATCATTTTACCATCATTGTACTTTCGGAAAGGAGTAGCAGTCAAACCATACAGATAATAGGTTTGTAATTTTTCAATTGTATTCCTGAATGTTTCGGCAGGAACGTGATGGCATTCGTCCACAATGATAGTTCCGAATTGATTTTGAGTAGATACCATTTGTTTTGGCAAACTTTGAATCGTTGCCACGGTAATTTGTTTGCCGATTTTTGACTTCCCTTGACCAATAACACCAATATCTCTTTTCGGAATGCCCAAAAATGCTTCAATCCGTTCTGTCCATTGCTCCAATAATTGTTTTCGGTGAACAATAATGAGTGCAGGTTGTCTTTTATCCGCAATTATTTTTAACCCAATAACCGTTTTTCCTGAACCTGGTGGTGCAACTATTACTCCATAATCCTTTTTAGAAACCGTTTCAATTACACCTAGTTGATGATTTCGCAATGCAGCATTAAACGCAAATGGAATAGATGATTTTAGCTTTCTTTCATCTAAAAAATCAAATGCTATTTGTGATTCCTTGCAAAAGCGTAATAGCCTTCCGATAAACCCCCGAGGAATGAAAATTTCATTTTCCGATTCCTCAATCAGTTTAAAATAACGAGCTGTTTCATATGTATTTCTTCCTGATTTCTTTTTGATGAAAAATTCAGAGTTTGCAAAATTTAATTCTTCCTTTAGAAAATGAGTAAGCGTTGGTGTTAATCCTTTTCTGCTGACTCTTATGGTATTGTTTAAAGAAATGCTAAGTTTTCCATTTGTTGGTTGCGGTGTTATTATCGGAACATCAGGCGATAATGTTTTGTATAGTTCATCTAAATAATCCGTAGAAACCCTTTTAATATTTTTCAAAAAGTTCCATTGGTCAGTGATAGCTTCAATGGTTTCGGAATTAACAAAACAGCTATTTCCTTTTTCAAAAGTCGGTTTAAAAAGTGGCAGAGCAATCAAGTTTCCGAATCCTTTACCTGAAAGAAAATCCTGATTGGGAAACAATCTATCAAAACTTGAACTTTTGTCAAACATTGAAAATGCACCCGACTGTTCCAAAATTGATATGAATATTTTTCGGCTTCTTATTGCTGGATATGGCTTGTCAAAAAATATCCAAACGTGTCCACCGTTTCCCGAACGGGAACGCTCCAAGTAGGCTGGAATTTCTTTTTCTTTACAAGCGTTAAGAAAAGTAAGGGCTTCATTTTGCCAATTTGCTTTGTCGAAATCAGCTGCTAAAAACCAAGTGGTATTGTCTTGTAGTAAGGGATAAATTCCAATATGATGAAAACCATCCAAATGCTTTTGGATTTGTTCATCAGTAAGTTTCAGATAAGACTTTTCGGTAAAATTCTGAAAAGTTCCACCATTCATTTTATGTGCCCTTAAACGATATGGGTCATAAAAATAGGCTGGCATATAACCCGATTTATTCCCTTTCTCCCAACGAACCGCAAATACATCTTCTCGTCCTTTGAAGAGGGAGCGGAAGATGTGAATTAAACTATTTTGTAATTCATTTTGCATTAAATAATTCGCTTATCTAAGTCCTAGACTGCTTTCTTAAGCCAATTACTGCACTTTCGATATCTTGTTTGGCTTCTTTATTACTCCATTCTTTCCAAAATTTTATTGTTGCACTATCTGGTTTTATTGTTGGCTCTGATATAAGTACTCTTGTTGGAAGAAGAGATGCATCACCAACTATTAATGCTTCGCCAATATCCAAAATTGGAAGAACTTCTGTTAATCCTGTAAGATTATCAGGTAAAAGTCTTTTAATAACGGCTTGGTCTTCTGCATTCGAAAGACGAAGAGATATAAAGTTGTTGCATTGGCTTAAAACGGTTCTGTTTACTTCGGCAGGGCGTTGACTAATTACAGTCAAACTAACTCCATATTTTCTACCCTCTTTTGCAATTCTTTCAAAACTTTTTAAACCTAGTTCGGAAGCACTATCTTGATTTGTTCTTTCAGGTATGTAAAGATGAGCTTCATCACAAAGTAAACAGATAGGATGTTGATTTTCTTTCGAAGTCCATTGTTGAACTGTAAAAATCATTCTCGCAACCAAGCCAATAACTAACGGCAAAACATCAGATGGCACTTCTGAAAAATCTATAATTTTTACACCCGATTTTTTTCCATTGAGTTCAGAACCGTGCATTAAAGCACTGCAAAATTCATTTAACCAATCTAATTGCAATTCATCTTCTGATATTTGAAAAAGAAAGCCTAAACGTTTATCCTGACTTTTTGCTTCTAAGCGCTGTATGAACCTTGTTAATTTAGCAAAGAAAGGACCTTGTTTATCTCCACGGGAACCTGCTACCATTTCTTCATCAAGACGTTTTAATTCTTGAAGAATATTATCAATTTTGTAAGGAACAGGGCTGTCAATTGTTATACTGTCTTTAAAAACAGTATCTTTAATTTCATCAAGGTAATTTTGTTTTTCAGCAAATACTGTTTTTGAAAATAGCATTGCTTGATTTGGAGCATTACTATCGCTTCTATCAAGTAGCATAGCCAACATTTCTTCATAGGTAAGTAACCAATAAGGCAACATTAAAACACCATTTCCAAGATTACCTTTTTTACCTAAATCAGAAGGGTTAGCAATTCTGAAATGCTGTATTCCATCTGCTTTAAAATTAGCTCCGCTGTATTCTCCGTGTATATCAAAAAGTATAGAATTTGCCATTGGGAGCTTGGCTATTTGCTCAATTATTCTCGCTACACACCAAGATTTTCCTGAGCCTGTACTTCCAACAATTACTGCGTGTCTTTGAAAAAGTTTATCTCCGTCCAAATACGCTTCTGCATTTTCATCAATAGAATATTTTCCGATTGAAAGAGGAATTTCATAGTTCTCTTTAGAGGAAATAGTTTGCATAAACTTAGTAATGTTCTCCCCGTCAATTGGGTAGCACTTAGCTTCTATTTCGGGGACTGTATCAAGTGTTCTTTTGAATACATTTTCTTTTTCTCCGTGTTTGTTCAATAAAGTCCCAATCAAATTTACCTTCAAAATATTTTCGGTAAAAAGAAAATTGTTTAAGCCCAAATCATCTCCGACTGGTTGCTCTTCATCGGATGCCTTGCGTGTTATACGGTTGATAATACCGATTAAATGTTGTCCCGCTTTAGAACTTTGAATTGCTACCAAGTGATTTACTTGAAGTTTTCTTAGTTTTTCAAGTTCATCAACCTTTATGATTAGTGTTGCTGTATCAACACTAAAAACTGTTCCGATAGAAGAATTATCTTCAAATGTGAATATTGCCATATTTTCTTATTGTATTCGTTTTAGATATTCAGACAGATTCCAATAGCTCACATTTTCGATTATATGTTCCCCTTGACTTGATGAATATACTTTCGTATTGATTCCGTTGTTTTCTTCCATTAAGATGAAATTTTTGCACCCTCCATCAATTATTGTCTCTTTTGTTTTAGGTGTTAATTCCTTAGTGATTACAATTATTGGTTTTGTTTTAATTTGCTGAATGAGTTTTGGTTGTACGTGAACATCATTAAAGCCGTATCCAATACATAAGTAACCATTCGCTTTTTGAATTTCATTATCTGCTTGTGCAAAAATGGTTCTATAAGGTTCATTATGTGTTTCGGCATATTTACTAAGTCCTGGAGTTACAATCAGCGGTTTGTAATCTTGTGGAACATCTTTGCGTGAAGGCAAGTGAACGTTTTCTTTACTTGGCGATTCAAACCAATCTAAAGAGCCGTGAACTTTCCAAAGATTAACTTGTCCACCAAATCCTTTTATGTTTGCTAAAGCATTTGAGTGTATGCTATCAGAAAAATGCCCAATGTAATTTTGAGCATATCCCGTACAAATAAATGCTTCCGCAGTGCTTGCGCAATATTCGGCTATTCGGTCATAATTGGTTGTAACTATAGATATTTTTCTATCAGTTGTAGAAAGTAAATACTTCATCAATATTACCAAAGGAGTGTCCTTTCCGTTTAAAACCAATTGCTCGTATGCTTTTAAATCGGCTTCTGAAATTAATTGCCAAGTAGCTTTAATTACGGCTTTAAGAACATTTTCATTAAGCTGTATTGCCAACAATGCTCTTTCTAAATCGTTACTTTCATCAAGACTTTTCTTAAAAGCTTCAAGTTGGGTATTATCAACATCATTATCGAAATGTAAAGTGTTTTTCAAATGTTCTCCAAGTGTCCACATTGATGGCAAACCAAAAGGAACGGAAGCACCACTACCCAAAATGAGTAATGGAACTTTATTCGTCCAATCTTGAAGTTGTTTTAATAATGCCTCAAAATCCATTTTATTTATTCCTATTTAATCTCCTTGACGAAAGTTTCTTCCAAATGCTATCCGCAAGTTTTATTTCTTTGTCCGTAAAGCCATATCCGTCTTTCAGAATTTGCTTGTTTGTTATTTTCAAAATTTCATCAATGCTTTTTTTCTCTCGCATCATTTTGTCAATGGTTGAAAGTAAATCAGCATTTTCGCTTTGGTAGGGGAGCAGTATTTTTCCTGCTTCGCTTGGCATTAGTTCTAAAACACCACCACCATAACTACGACCAACAATTTCAGAAAAAGCCAATGACAATGAATTGTAAAAACTGGCTATGAATGCGTTATTGTTCGTGTCTTTTTTCATAAATACACGGTGCATTGTGTCTGTTGTGTATGCGTTTGCTTCATTCAGAATCAAACGAGGATAGAGGTTGTTTCTACGGATAAACAAAGCATCAGAAAGTTTGATGGAAGGAATCACAAACCAATCATCACGAATACTTGTTTTGTAGCCTTTGTTTACTCCCATTGATTCACCCAAACGAATGTATGAGTTAGCTCCTTTGTGCCCGTTGATTTTCTCTTTGGCTGGAAATACCAATAAATGTGCTTTTGCTTTGGTTTGTCTGTTTAGTTTCCAATCCTTTTCCGTGAAAATTACGCTATTGACCTGTACACTTCTGCCAACCATAGGCTTCGCGTATTCTTTCAGGTCGTATGCTTCTACAACTGGCAAAGGAACAGTGAAGTAATTATTTGCACCTGTGGTAATGCCAACTTCTACACTGGCATAATTACTAATTGTCGGAACTTTTCGTTTTTTGGCAATCTGTTCCAAAAAGTCAATTTCTTCTTGCTCTAAAAAATAATAAGTCCATTTGTTTGATTTAAAATCAATCTTTTTGGAAGGACTTTTTAAAATGTTTACATCTAACTTTTCAAGTTCTGATGCGTCTCTTAATTCAAGGTGTTCAATCAAATGTGAATCACTTCCGTTCTTTTCACACAACAACAAAACAACTTCTTGCTGAATATCAGGAAACACCAATTTTTCAAAAGAAATGATGTTGATTTTATTGTAGAAGTGTGCTAAAAAACCACGGAGTTGTTGAGCATACGAAACCTGTAACAATTCCGCAGGAATTACAAAGCCAATTTTCCCTTTTTCTTTGAGTAACAAACTTGAACCAACCACAAAGGAAACCCAAGCATTGGTCAGTTTTGAATATTTTAATTTAGCACGATTGAAAACTTTGATGGCTTCATTTTGCTGTTCTTCCTGAAAATATTGATAACGAATGTAAGGCGGATTGCCAACTACTAAATCAAATCTCTGTGTGGTTTCGTTGCAATACAAATGAAAATCAGTATTGATTACATTCTTGTTGTTGAGTTTGATTTTGTCGGCTTTTTCTGCTTCTACATCATCAAATTCAATAGCCGTTACCGATTTGAATTTATGTTTGTTCTCTTTGAGTTGTTCAAGGAAAACACCATCACCACAACTCGGCTCTAAAATTTCATAATCAGAACTTCCATTGATTCCCCATTTCAAAATAAATGCAGCAATTGGCTCAGGTGTATAAAATCCACCTCTCAATTTCTCGGCTGTTGCGTTTTTAATTAGCTTCATACAATTCTTTGATTAATGGGATTAATGAATCTTCACTACCTAAATCGTATAGTTTAGCTAATAGCTTTTCTAGGTTGGCTTTTTCTCTTACAAATTGTCCTTGCAATGGAGTTAAAGTCCTTTTATTTCCTGCGTTTGCATCTATTTGGTCATAAATGCTGATTAATTCTTTTTGAGTTTCTACGATTTTGTCGTGAAGTGTTTTTTGTTTAGAATCTGAAAAATCAATCTTTCTGATTGGTAGGTTTTTCAAAACCTTTGTACCTCTTGCTATGTAACCACCTCTGAAAACTTCGCCATACAACGCACTGAACCATTCCAAATATTTTGAGTTGAGAATGGCTTGAATGTAGTAAATGGAATAATCGGAAGTTAGTGGAATTGCCACAACACAATATCCTGCTGTTCCACCTGATGAAATCAAAGTTCCGTGAACATCTATTGCGTATTTATCGCCAACAGAGAGAACACCAACAATAATTTTTGAAGGAAGTCCGCAACTATCCAAACTTTGATGTCTGCCGTATCTGTGCCATTCATTTTTTGTTTTTGGCTCTGGTTTTATATCTCGTTTCGGATTATTTAAAATGGCTTTATACTTTTGCAAATAGTCATAAGCCAAAGGGAATTTCTTTTGAATTGTTGTTAGAGGAATAATGTCAACTCCTGTTTTTGTTGTTATGTAAGGATAAATTACCCTTGCATTCGGTTTGAAAGTTCTGTAAGTGTATAAATTATCTTCGCCTGATGAAGTTTGAAAATAGGGTTTTGTTATTTCTTTTTCAATCTTGTAATCAACTCCTTTTTTCGTGAAATAGAAATGCTTCTTATCCTCTTTAGTTGGCGAAAAAATGTAAACCTCATTTGCACTGGTCTGAATACCATTGAAAATATTGTCACTTCCAACCAAATCATTAAGTTTTACACTTTGAGAAACGATTTTATTGTAAGTGTTTGTCAATTCGGGTGGAACTAAAACCCAAACTTCACTATCCAATTCATCTGTTTTCTTTAAACCGTATTTTGCTGCCTCTGGCTCTCTAACTTTCCAACTTTTCAGGCTTCTTACTTCCGCATATTGGAAAGTCTTTTGTGGCTTCTTATTCAGAATCAGCAAACAAGTGTAGGTTGTTTTGTCTGCAAAAACCTGATTTGCACCAAATGAAACGATTGAATGCAGATATTCTTTTTCTGCGAGTAATTCACGAAGTTTTTTACCTGCTCCAACTTTTGTAAACTTACTGGGAACGATATAACCTAAAATTCCATCATCAGCCAACAAATTGATTCCTTGTTCAAGAAAAAGGAAGTATTTGTCAAACTGCTTGTAGGCAGAATTGAAATTTGTTTTGTAAAGTGGTAATTCAAGCGGAGTAATGTTTTTCATATCTTCCGATTTCATATAAGGTGGATTACCTACAATGACATCAAAGCGAAGTTTTGAAAAATCAAAAGGATTGATAATTACCTGGTCTTTTTTGTTCGTTACTTGCTTCGGGTTCAATAAACTGTTTCCAAAGAAAATATTTTGAGAAAGGTCGGGTAAAACTGGTTTCGTTTTGTTGGTTGAATTTACATCTTCACCTTCAAGTAATTTGAGAAGCAAACCAAATTTGGCTGCTTCAACTGCGTTATAATCTTTGTCAACTCCGTAAATACAATTCAACAAAAGTTGTCGCTTAATTTCAAACGGCAGTTTGTAGGTGTTGATATTGGTTTGAATGAGTTTTGATTTGTCATTTTTCAGATAGTAGTCAATCAAAATATCATTGAGCAACTGAAATAATTCCAATAAAAATGCACCTGAACCACAAGAAATATCAGCGAATTTCAGTTTAAGAATTTCCTTATCCGTTTTTCCTTCGCATTTTTTCAAAACGGTATTTCTTAAAATATCACTAATGATAAATGTTGGTGTAGTGATGATGTCACGGTCAACATTTTCAGGTTTCTTTACCAAAACAACTGAACCGCTTTGAACGGTCAATTTTTCTGAAAGGAAAATTTCATAAATGCTTCCTAACACATCAGAGGAAAAAACACTGAATGAATAGGGGCTTTCAGGATAATACAATTGTTTTATAATTGTCCAAAATACGGAACTGATATTTTCTACAAGCTTATCTTTTAGCAATTGGTCAAAAAGTCCTGAATTATAGCGTTTGTCTGCTTGCTCAAATTTTTTGATTAAGGAGTTAAAGTCATTTGTATTGGCAAACTTCAAAAGAGTTTGGTAATCTTCTAAATTTCTATCCTCACAAACACGAAGGAAAATAATTCTGTTGATGTAACTCTGAACAATGTCATTAAGTTGTTGCTCTTCGATTTTTGGGTCGTGTTTGAAAATTTCAGCACCAAGTGCCTTTCTCCATTCATTGATTTGATTTAGAAATAAATTGTCAATCGAGTATTGATTGATTTTGCTTTCAATTTCTTTCCACTCCGTTTCAAATGCACCTGAATAAACAGATTCCTTTCCTAAAAGCTGTTTGATTTCTTCAAACTTACTTTCATATTCGGAATAATGGTATTTTTTTACAAGTGCCTTTGTGTGGTTATCGTCTTTCTCAACTTTTACAGAAGTGTCGTAAATGATTAAATATTCAAAGTTTGAAAGAACTGAAATTTTCAACTTCGCTGTAAATCCATATCGTCTTACTTGTTTTGCAGTGTCGTTGTTTGATTCAATGGAAACGCAAGGTTTTTTTGCTTCCAAGAAGTATTTTCTTTCAGAAAAAAGTCGGAATGTGTAATCAGGTTTTTTGGAGTGTTCGGAAGCACTTGCTTTCAATGCTTCTTCCAAAATTACTTCTCGTTCGTTGGTCGGTTTTCCTGCATTGTTTTTAATGTCCCAACCAAGCAACTCGAAAAACGGGTCTAAGAAATCACTGCGAAGCAGTGTTTCATTATACTTGCTTGTCAAGTAATAATCCCTGTCGGCTGTATATTTTTCTGTGAGTTGCTTTATTGTCATTTCTTCTTATTCGCTTTAATATATTTGGCTCTTTCCTCTGCTACTTTCAGGGCTTCTATACCTAAATCTTCGTCTTGAATTTCATATAAAATCTTGTCGCTAAGAAATGAAACTAAAAGGTCGTTTGCGTTGTAGCCGTATATGTCGGCAAGTTTCAGAACTACTTCTTTTGTGATTTTCCGTTCCCCTCGTTCCATTTTGCTCAAAATAGCAACATCAATGTCGAGCAATGCAGCAACTTTCCGTAAGGGAAGTTCCTTTTCTTCTCGAATGTGTCTTAGCTTTTCGCCTATCGTTTCTGTTGACATAATCTCTATTGACATAATGTGTCAAAAGTAGAAAAAGATTTTTGATTTGTCTGCACTTATTTCAAATTATTTTCAACATTCCTGTCGAGCGTTAGGAAATTGGCTCTTTTGCAAAACTTGGGTTGGGTGTCGGCTTGTGCGGTTTTGCAAATGTGCCAATGTGCGGCTGGCTAAATTTATTTTTTTAAATGTGCGGTGGGAAAAATTTTTTAAACAATCGGGTCGGTCAGTGTGTCGCTAAAGTCAGTCCGTAAGTTTTTGTCAAGATGTCAAAGTTCGTTTTTTCGGAGTCTGTTTTTTCGGAGTATGGTCGTTCTTTAGGCTTGCTTACAACGGCCAAGTATAAGAGCAGTAGCGGATTTCAAGGCTATTACCTGACCGCCACCACCAAAGTTTATTAAATGCAAAGACCTTGAATTTACCACTTCACCCGCTATTGCTTTTATACAATGTTGTATGCCCGTGCTTTTTCTTTTTCTTTTCTGTCAGCGTTGGGGCAACCATACTCTTTGGCAAGTTTTGGCTTGTGCGGTGGCTTTGAGCGACTTGCCAATGTGTACGGATGCGGAGGGTTGACTTCATATTTCCAATGCTTTTATTCGTTCAATCACTTCTAAAAGTCTTTGTTGTCCAACACTTTCAACGTCAATTGCTACTCGTTTTGCAGTCTCTCTTGCGATAATGTGTTTTGAGTTGCTTCCCAATATTTCTTTTTGTTCAGCTTCCATTTCTGCATAATCTTCAAATGAAGCTCTCAGTGTGGTTTCAAAGTCAGTCCCGAACACACAGAACTGATCAGAGATATTCCAATCATCAATTCCAAGTACTCCGTCCAAATCCGCTTCTGGAATTCCTATCGCTTTTAAAGCATCTTTTCGTTTCGCTCCATTACCATCTTTGCCAGCATCATTATCAAAACAAATAAAAGTTGGAATTCGATAAAGTGTAAATAGTCTCCACCACTTAGCTAAATTGCCTTTTCCGCTAACTCCTATAATTTCTATTCCGTATTCGGTCGGATCTAAGCCAAGTCGTTCAAAATACACTGGTAGGGAAAGCTCTTCTGTCAAGCCTTCGACCAAAACAATCTTGTTTGCAAAGAAGCCTGTCAGAATATGAGCTGTCGCTTGATTTGCGTAAAATGGTACGACTGTTTCCAATTGAGTTTTCCCTGGATTAGAACCAGTTTCAATACAATGGTCGTAAAGTGATTGAGCATCATTACTAACTACATATGTTGAGCCTCCACTTTTACGAACAAGATTAATTCCATTAATGTATTTCAAATCAATGAAGTAGGGGCTGTGAGTGGTAAGAATTACCTGCAAGCCATCTTCCGACATTTTAAACATTTGCTTTGCCAGCCATTTTTGAGCTAACGGATGAAGATGAGCTTCTGGTTCGTCTATTACGAAAATCAAACCTTGCCCAAGAAATGATTTAGCGTAGGCGTGGGCAAATGAAAGTGCTAAAATCTGCTGCTGTCCTGTTCCTAATTCTTCATAGGCTCGAGTTTCTCCATTTTCAGTTGGATGAACCCGCATTGTCTTAAAATAATTACTTGGGTCATAAGCGGAGAAGTCAAACGCAAGTGCATGAGTCATGTTTGATAGAACACTTTCGGCAAGAGCCGACATATTTGTATTGAAAGCGTTGAATTCTTCAACTTCAAGAAACGTGTTCTTTATTTCTTCAAAGAAACCTTTTAGGCGGTTTACCTTTTCTTCATCTTCTGTTAGTTTGTCATGAAAGGCTTTTGTAACTCGTGAAAGTAAAGTGTATTTGGTTGAATAGCTTAATTGGTAATTTAAGTTTTGCTCTGAGTTGACTACTACACAAAGCAATTCTTCACGTAGTGCTGTGCTCACATATACGTTCTCGCCACCGTCTTCTGCTTGAACCGCTGCAAAGTCATTTTCACTTCCTCTCTTTGCTCTGAAATTGAACCCACCACAACTAAATTCTGAAGCTCTCCCAAGACGCCCTGCAAAACCTGAAACTTGTGCTTCAATCGTTATTTGATTATTGGTATCTCTATCAAAGTGGTCATAATCATCAAGCTTTTTATACTTGGGGTGAAACTCGCCAAACATGAGTTCGATGGCCCTAATGATATTTGATTTTCCTGAGTTATTCTCACCAATGAGAACGGTAGGTTGATTTTCAGGAAAATTGATAACTATTTGGTCATCAATTGACCTAAATCCTTCAATCGCAATTTGTCTTAGTCTTGGTGGCATTATTCAAACATTTTTTTAAAGTCCTTCGTGAAATAGCCTTTTACTGATTCGTTAACTCCTGTCGGTTCATTGTAAAAGAACAAATCAATTTTTACGTCCTTGTCTTCATATTTTACAGTGTGTCCGTTAAATATGTGTTCGTAACCTTTTGCTTTATCTTCCGCATTTCCTGTTCCTATTCGGTTACCTTTTGGGTCTATGAATTTTATTATCAATTTGTCAGATCCTTTCTCCTTTAGCCAAAAAATGAAATCAGGAAAGAA
>LSQX01277584.1_pt1 | contig 13505 bp, 7 predicted proteins | sample 654561 | NCBI WGS metagenome assembly LSQX01 (sample SAMN04489861, study PRJNA283612) | anaerobic digester metagenome | isolation source: 4 biogas reactors fed with cattle manure at either 37C or 55C with and... | place: Denmark: Kongens Lyngby | collected 2014 | reverse complement strand
CCGCGCCCGGCACCCGCCACGCCGCTGGAGATGGCACTGCGGCTGGAGCGCGAGCTGGCGCGGGGCGCGGGTATCCTCATGCCGGATCCGGAGCGTCCGGTCAAACTGGACGGGGGTATCATCCCCCTGAACGGCAACAGGGGCGGCTTCCCGGACGACTTTCTGGACGGTCTCGTGCCCGAGACCCGCAACGGTGTTGACGTATGGCGCGCGGTCCTGCGCGCGGACGACGCCAGCGGCGACATGCTGTTCCACAACGCTGCCGGCGAGCTTTTCTGGACGGTTCCCGCCACCGGCGGCACGTGGTCGGCCGACTGGATCGCCAGGCTCCACACCCCCGGTGGCAGGGTGACGGACTTCTTCAGCACCGAACAGAGGTATCAGGAACTGCGGGCGCGACCCTCGCGTGCAGAGGTGCCGGACAAGGTGCTCCGCCGTTCGGCGTGGCTTGACACGCGCCAGTATTTCCGCCCCTCGCGCGTGGAACTGACCTTCTCCTTCATTCTGCAGGATGACCTTGCCGACTACCGTTCGGCGGCAGCGGCAGCACGGTCACAGGCTGCGCAAAGCGCGCCGGTGCGCTCGCCCGCCGCGCTGACCGGTCTATCACTGACCGGCATCGCCTGCGGCACCAACGGCGTCACGCTCTCCGCCGCATGGCCGACTAACACGGTTATATCCGGCGATGCGCTCGACATCTTCTTCAGCCGCAGCCTGCTCCCGCAGGCGTGGACGAACCGGTGGTGGGCCGCGGTCGAGCCCGCGGCGGGCGGGGTGGACATCACCATTCCACAATCCGATTTGCCACCGGTTCCGGATGCACCGGCGCCTGCATGCTTCACGAACATCGCGCCCTCGGCCTACGATCCGGGCGTCATCTACACCAACATCGTCTGCACCAAGGCCATCCGGCCGGCGGTCTCGGGCTTCTTCCGCCTCGCCGATCTTGCCGATACCGACGGCGACGGGCTCACCGACGCTGCCGAGACCTGGACGCACGGAACGAATCCCGGCCTCGCCGACACCGACGGCGATGGCTTGACGGACGGCGCGGAGATCTCCCTGGGCACCTCGCCCGTCAATCCCGACACCGACGGCGACGGCATGCCCGACGACTGGGAGATCGTCGGCGGGCTCGATCCCCTGGACTCCGCCGACGCCTGCGCCGAGCCCGACGCCGACGGCCTGCCAAACACATGGGAATTCCGCATAGGTACTGATCCTCTCGACTCCGACACCGACGGCGACGGCGTTCCCGACGGCACCGAGGCCGCCTGGTGGGAGGCCGCCGCGCCGCTTCCATGGTTCGACGTCTCGGACGGGACAGCCGTCCTTGTTGATGCTTACTTGAACTACGGCCTGCTCCCTGCCACGCTCCCTTTTCCTGTCCGGCTGGGGGGCACGGTCTGCACTAACGCCCTGCTCGACGTCAAGGGAGTCGCGTATTTTATTGATCGCTTCAAGCCGGTGGACGAGAGACTTTTCTGGCGTTATGACAACTCTGTTCTCGCTGAAGACTCGCCTCTGACGGACAACCATTTTGCCGTGGCGGCCTACTGGGACAACCTTCGTGCCAGCACCGCAACTCCCGCCTCGAGGATCACTGTGGCGGATGTCGCGACGAATGACGCGCGCTACTGTGTGATCGAATACCGGAACATGAGCTTCTCATTTTTCCAGAGTCTTACGCGCATATCGTTCCAGATTGTCATACCCGCAGGCTCGACAAACTCAGTTTACGTCCGTTACTCCGATCCTGCCGGGGACAATATCGGTGCCTCGGCAACGCTGGGCGCGCAGGGCCCCGGCGCCGCCATCAACATCCCGGTCTCGTACAACCAGCCGTTCATCACCGACGGCCTGACGCTCGCCTACCACTTTGGCTCCGGCGGCTCGCCGCTCCTTAGGGACACGGACGGCGACGGACTGGAGGACGGCACGGAGATTGCCCTGGGCACCTCGCCCGCGAACCCCGACTCGGATGGCGTCGGTCTCACGGATGCCGAGGAAGTCGCGCTTGGCACAGACCCTCTGAAGAGGGATACCGACGGCGACGGCATGCCGGACGGATGGGAGGTCTTTCACGGCTTCAACCCGCTCGCCGTCCAGACCGACGGCACACACGGCGTGGGGGATGACCCTGACGGCGACGGTCTGGCCAACCTTCAGGAGAGTCTGTACGATACGGATCCGTTCAAAGCCGACACCGACGACGACGGCCTGGCTGACGGGGAGGAGATCACCCTGCAGGCGACCTGGCCGTGCCTTGATCCGCTGGCATGGGACAGCGACGGCGACATGCTGCCTGATGGATGGGAAGTGCAGCACGGACTCAACCCCTGCGAGTGCGCCACGGCAGGCGGTCCAGCCTGGGACTCCGACGGCGACGGGCTGGGCCTGTTCGACGAGTACCGCTGCTGCACAAGCCCGCTGAACCCCGATACCGACGGCGACGGCGTGAATGACGGCGACGAGATTCCGCACAGCCCCGGCTCATGCCCGAACGACGCATCGGACAACGGGAGCCCCACAAACTGCGTCACGCTCAAGCTCACCGTGGGCGACTCCAGCGGCAGCGAGTCCGAGCGCTGGAATCTGGACGTCTTCGAGCAGGACACCGGCAAGGCCGTTTACCGCCACTGCGACGCCGGCTTCGGCACGCCCGGCAGCACCAACTATGCGCTCGTCAAGGGCAAGGCCTATACCTTCAAATTACGGTGGATCGCCACCGATCCTGAGTACACCGACACGCCAAAGCCCGATTTTGACTGGCAGGCGAAGATCAACGACTCAACCGCGGCAGGCGTGTACGAGGGCCTGTACGGCACCGGCGCATTCATAGTCGAGGATCCTGACACGCTCCTGACGGATGAGACACACGGCAACAATAGCAACATCACCATCGGCAGGGAGGGCAGGATCATCGTGCCGAAGGCGGAGTTCGATCATGCCAAAGTCAACACAAGAAATCTAACTCACGCGGATGACGATTTCCCAGATTATGAGCATTGCGTGGCAGAGATTTGGGACTCATCACGCGAAGTGAACCTTGAGGATTTCCTGACGGCGGAATCGCTCATCTTCAAGGACTGCCTTGACTGGTACGTTGACGGAACGAAGCAATCGTCATCGATCTTGAATTACGGCAGCGCGCCTGGAAACAACGAAATCAAGGACTACGAGGTTCATGTCACCGTTAAAGACTCTTTCACTATTTGTGATCGGCTGATTCTTGTCATTGTCCCAACATCCACCGAACAAGCGCATAACGATTGGGTCACAACTTGGTCAACCAATACTGCATGGCTCGCAGAGCTTCCAGCTGCGTATTCCGCTTTGGCGTCAGGCAACGCGAATCCTGAGCCGGGAACATGCGCGACCCTGTATTGGGATGAATGGGGTGTGAGAGGGCTCAATAATTACTATCATCCGGGCTCGGCTTTTGACATGCGTTCGAATGAAACGCCTGGGGGGCATGGACATCAGACGTGCTATACCGCGGCAGGAGCCATTATCACTTCAGGTGTTGCGGCTGGGTCTGCGGATCGCTCCCATCATTCCAACAAGATCCCGTTTTCAACCAGTCACCGCATCTTGGATGTTTTGCCCTTTGTTCGTGCAGCACAATTGGATGGCAATCCAGTATCTGCAAATGATCTTATTCCTACTAATCTTAACCGTCCTATGATGTTCGAGGGTTCCCATCTGCAGCAGTATTTGCAGCTAAGACCACCGATGCCAAACAACAAACCATTACTGACACCGGGGACATGTGCGCCATGAAGAAAGGAAGACTTATGAACCACTTATTCTTGCTCAATCTTGTGCTCTTTGCTGCCTGCGCATTCGGTTCCGATATGCGAATTGGCACCAATGAAGTAAACCTTGCGTTTGGACATGACACTTCATCGCAAGCCGACAAGGCCCGGGAGCGTTCGTCTGTGGATGAATCTTTATCGCAAGCCGATAAGGCCGCTATTATCGAAGACATTCGGCATGTGTTATCAACAGCGACCGTTGGCAAGATGAAGTTGGAACCATATGAAGACACCAAAAGGCAAGCGCATGGTATAAAGGGGCGCATTAGCATAGGGTCTGGGGGCCATCTCTGGCCGCGAGCTTTCTGGGAAAATGACTTTGGCCAATATCGCGTCGATGAAAAGACCTCAAGGATAGAATTGATTGTTCCAGAGAAGCTTCTAGAAGCCTACCGCGAAGCAATCGAATTCAAGAATACCCATCCGGAAGCGTTTGTGAGCCTTAAACCGTTCTTGTTGCAGATCAATCGAGGTTATAATCCAGAACAAATGACGCTTGCTGAAAAGAAAGCGTTATTTTGGTTTCATTCTGAAGAACCAGCATGGACGAAAGAAAGCTACTACGACAAGAATATTGAAGGTATCAAATTGATATCTTTCAAGCATCCAAGCCTGCTAACTTTTCAGGAATCACGGGTTGGCAGCAATACCGTGATCATCTGTAAGCCAATCGTATGCTCAAAGCAGGATGATAGCTTTGATCAAATGACACTGGTTTATGACGGGACTCGATGGCGGATTGCGGCTTTTTGAATAAGGCATCCGACAACGGCCAGCCCCCGCCGCCGGAGGACATCCTCGAACTGCCCTTCCACATCTACGGCGACTGGGCCGCGTGGGAGATGACCATCGAGGGCCGGGGGCCGTCCGACCACCGCGTCCTCAAGCTCAACACCGACGCGTCGGGCGACGCCGAGACCGTCACCAACAAGCTGCACAGGGGCAACTCGTACCGCCTCACGATGAACTGGCTGGGCTCCGGTTCTCACGTCAACCCCTACTGGTACTGCTGGGAGGCGCAGGTCGGCGGGCTGCCCGCCCAGCGGACTTACCAGGACTACAACGGCACCCGCATCCCCGGCGCGGCTGTTACCGTGGTCGGCGACGGATGGCTTCACCGCCCTCGATTTGATCGAAAGTATTCTGCGACGCGTTCATTTTAATTCTCCTGAATATTTGCGGGAGCGAGCAGAAATGATGCGGCAAGAGGGATTCAGCCAGGATGTGATTGATAAGGAGTTGAAATTGCTCAAGGGTTCCGCTGTGCCGGGGCCTCGGCGAACGGCAGATGACATTCGAAATCTGGAGGAAAACCTGCGATTGTTGAAAGGTGCCACCGAAAAGGAAAACGAAGATGCGGGAGTTCGAAAATGACTAATAACCCGCAGAGTTATACGCCCAGCGGCCCTTGTGAAACACGTTCAGGAAACAGGAGAGAATGCGCAGAGCATCTACTCCCAATGGCGCGTTGATCGGCTTGCGGCGCATGATCCCGTGAAAGCGGAACTCCGCCGTCCGCAGGATCTGGCGGGGGTGCGCTTTTCCTTTGCCTCTTTCAGCTTTGAATTGCTAGAATACTTCTTATGAAAAAGCATCTGCTTGTTGCGGGGATAGTGATGGCGGTCGGAACTCAAGGTGTCGGAGCCCAGACGGGCGGAAGTTTTGCCAATGCCCTCATCGGCCAATGGTGCGGGGGCACGGAGAATGTCGTCTTCTCCCCCTACAGTCTCTCGGCCGCCCTGGCCATGACGGCGGCGGGCGGACGCGGGGCAACCGCCGTGCAGGTGGCGGACGCGCTCGGTCTGCCGCACGTGCCGGAGGTGCTGGCCGCAGCCTTCGGGGCACTGGACCAGTCGCTTGCAGAGGCCCGTGACAAATCACCGGGGCTCGCCCTCTCGATCGCCAACGCCCTCTATCCCCAGCGCGGCTATGCCATAAGGCCCGGCTTTCTGGAACTGATCCGCAATAGCTTCGGGGGCGAGGCGATGCCGCTGGACTATGCCGCCGATCCCGAGGCCGCACGCTGCGCAATCAACCGCTGGGTCGAGGAGCAGACGGCTGCGCGCATCAAGGATCTGTTCGTGCCGGGCGTGCTGACGCGCGCCACGCGCATGACGCTGGTTAATGCCATCTACTTCAAGGGACGCTGGGCGACGCCCTTCGATGTTGCCCAGACCAAGCCGGCACCCTTCCACGCCGCAGGGAGCGTCAAGGTTGAGGCGCCATTCATGCAGCGGCGTGGCCAGATGCGGTATGCGGAACTGCATGGCATGCAGGCGGTCGAGCTGCCCTATGCGGGCCACCGCTTTGCCATGCTTGTGCTGTTGCCTGCCCCGGAACAGACAACAGCGGATGTGACCCAGTCGCTGGCGCAGAAGGGGGTGGGGGAGTGGAATGCCGCGCTTGCCGAGAGGGATGTGACGCTCTTCCTGCCGCGCTTCACCTGCACCTGGTCGCGGGAATGCACCAAGACGCTCCAGACGCTGGGCATGACCGCGCTCTTCGATGCTGGTGCGGTTGACCTTTCAGGCATTGCCGGTAAGCCGGGTGAACTGGTTGTCTCGGCTGTGGTACACAAGGCCTTTATCGAGGTTGCCGAGGAGGGGACCGAGGCGGCCGCGGCCACGGGTGTGGCCATGAAGATGACGTCCTTCCGCCCGCCGGAGAAGCCGGTGGTGTTCCGTGCGGACCGTCCTTTCATCTACCTGATCCGCGAGCGGGGCTCGGGCTGCGTGCTGTTTGCGGGAGTTGTGAACAAGCCGTAGACGGGACAGAGGGTAGGGGAGGTGAGGATAAGTTAACGCCCGTGGACAACAACCCTCTCGCTTTGGACTCCGTAATCAGCGCGCTGCGCAATACCACATATAGACGGTTAATCCTAACCTTCATCTGTCTTGTCTTCGGTGCCTTCGGACTCGTGTTTATGGTAACGTCGCTCAACGATTACCAACAGCGCCTGGCCACACGGCACTGGGTGGCGACCACCTGTGAAATTGTCGAATCCAGTATTGCCGATGATGGTTGGTGGTACCGATTCAACGTCGTGTTCAATTACCGCTTCAATGGGCGTGACCGCACCGGACGCGACTTCACTCACAAGGGCGGTCTGAAAAAGTGGCGGATAGACGATGTGCAGCGGATGCTTGAACAGTATCCCCGGGGCACCAGCACAACCTGTTACGTCAACCCCTTGATACCGGACGAGGCGCTGATCCTGCGCGATCTCTCCATGCACAGTCTCATCAAGCGGCTCCTGTTATTGCTGCCACTCACGATCCTAAGCTTCAGGATGCTCTTCGTCGTCTGGCGCCATGAACAACCAGAACCGCCGCCGACTAGTCCGCCGACCGGCGGCAAGGCGCCACGCGGCACGTTAGCCGCATTTATAATCTTTGGCTCTGTTTATCTTTTGGCGGGACTGGTGTTTACCTGTCAAAACTTCGAGGGCACCATCCTCAAGCAGCGCGCTGCACGTGCCTGGACTCCGGTCAAGGCGGTCGTTAGGAATAGCGCGGTGCGTGTGCGTCCTGACCAGTATTGTGCAACCTACACAGTGGCCATCTCCTATTGCTACCAAATTGACGGGCGCGAATACCGTGGCGAGCGCTATGCCTTTAGAAACGATGTTGGCTTCAGCTATGATGCTAAGCAACAGGTGGTCACTGCCCATCGTCCCGGATCTACGATCCGCATCTATGTCAATCCTGCCGATCCTAACGACAGCGTGATTGTGCGCGACATGGGTGCCGCCCTCTATTACGGCCTGTTACCGCTGGTTTTCAGCGTGATCGGGGCTTTGATCATTGCCTTGGGCATCAAGGTGTGCCGGTAATCGGCGGTGACAGGAGGCTTTCGAATGGTTCGACCACTTTGTTCCTGCACTTTATCCCCACGCTTTGTCGGTTACACTTCGTCCAAGCACTTTGTCCCTACGCCTTGTCGGAATCACTTCAGCCGCTGAATTTTCCGACAAAGTGAGGAGACAAAGTGCGGGGACGAAGCGTAAAGGGACAAAGTGTTGAGACAAAGGTTGAGACAAGGTGTGGGGACAAGGTGTAAGCGCGAAGCACCCACTTAACCCCACACTTAATCCCACTCTTCAACAGCACGCTTCATCCACCCGCTTAATCTTTTGCTTTCGACAAAGTAACCGACAACGCTCGCGACAAAGCGGGGTTTGCCAACGCCCACTTTCCATGCACTGCCCGCGCCCCCCCCTGAACCAAAACATTGCCAGCCGATTACTTTCCATCCTTGCTACAAGTCCACTGTCGTGCTAATTTGTTGTTGGGTTGAGGCTCTTGCAAAACCGCTCGTGGCATGGGCGTCCCGCCCATGGACGGATCACGGGCAGGATGCCCGTGCCACGTGCCTGCAGGGGTTTTGCAAGAGTCTCGGGCTGTTTGTCACTGTGCCCTGCCTTGTAATAATAGGACTCCCGTATGCCGCTCAGTTGGAACGAAATACGCCAGAATGCCATCCGCTTCTCGCGCGAATGGTCCGATGAAGGCCGCAAGGTGGCCGAGGCCAAATCCTTCTGGGATGAGTTCTTCGGCGTCTTCGGTGTCCGCCGCCGTCTTCTGGCGACCTTCGAGGAACCCGTCCGCAAGATCAACGGCCAGTACGGCTACATCGATCTCTTCTGGCCCGGCACCATGCTCGCCGAGCACAAGAGCCGCGGCAAGTCCCTAGACCAGGCCGAATCCCAGGCCTTCAGCTATATCCGGGATCTCGCCCGCGAGCAGCGCACCGACGAGCTTCCGCGCTTCGTCATCCTCTCCGATTTCGAGCGCATCGCGCTGTACGACCTCGAACCCGGGGATCAGCCTAACCTGCCGCCCTTCGAAGCCCGCCATTACTACAAGAACGAGTTTCCGCTCAAGGATCTCCACAAGCACCTCCACGACTTCGCCTTCATCGCCGGCTACCGGCAGCACCGCCTGGGCGACGAGGATCCCATCAACATAAGGGCTGTCGAGATACTCGGCACCCTCCACGACGCGCTGGCCGCCGGCGGCTACGCGGGCCACGACCTTGAGCGCTTCCTCGTGCGTATCCTTTTCTGTCTCTTCGCCGACGACACCGGTCTTTTCGAGCCCGACAGCTTCAAGCTCTACATCGAGAACCGCACTGCTGCCGACGGCTCCGACCTGGGGCTGCACCTGGCCCGTCTCTTCGAGGTGCTCGATACGCCGCCCAAGCGGCGCCAGGCGCATCTCGACGAGATGCTGGCCGCCTTCCCGCACGTCAACGGCGAGCTTTTCAAGGAGCGCCTCGCCTTCGCCGATTTCAACCGCGCCATGCGCGACGCGCTGTTAAAGTGTACCGAGTTCGACTGGTCGGCCATCTCGCCCGCCATCTTCGGCTCGCTCTTCCAGGGCGTGATGGATCCCGCGGAACGCCGCCAGACCGGCGGACACTACACTTCCGAGCGCGACATCCTCAAGGTCGTCAACGCGCTCTTCATGGACGATTTGCGCAAGGAGTTCGAGTTCGCCCGGCGCAGCAAGGCCCTTCTCAGGCAGTTCCACCGGAAAATCGGAACCCTCAGCTTCCTTGATCCGGCGTGCGGCTGCGGCAATTTCCTGGTCATCACCTATCGCGAACTGCGCCTGCTGGAAATCGAGGTGCTGAAAGAGATTTACGGCGACGCGGCGCAGATGGAGATGAAACTCGATGTCCAGTCGCTCTCCTGCGTGGACGTGGACGCCTTCACCGGCATCGAGATTCAGGAGTGGCCCGCCCGCATCGCCGAAGTCGCCATGTGGCTCATGGACCACCAGATGAACATCCGCCTTGCGGAAGCGTTCGGCCAGTACTTCGTCCGCCTGCCGCTCCGCAAGGCCGCCAACATCGTTCTCGGCAATGCCCTGCGCCTCGACTGGAATACGATTCTGCCATCCGGACAATGTTCCTACGTGCTCGGCAACCCGCCCTTCATCGGGAAGAAGGCGCGGAACCGGGAGCAGGTGGAGGACATGGAGCATGTCTTTGGTAAACTCAAGGCCGCAGGTAATCTCGACTATGTGACGTGCTGGTACAAGAGGGCGGCAGAATATGTCCGGGGGACAGGTGTATCCGTTGCCTTTGTTTCCACGAGCTCGATAACACAAGGCGAGCAGCCGGGGATATTGTGGCCGGAACTCTTCCAGGAATGTAATCTGAAAATCCACTTTGCCTACAGGACGTTCCCGTGGGAAAGCGAAGCTCGGGGCAAGGCGCATGTGCATGTCGTGATCATAGGTTTTGGCGCCTTCGACATTAAATCCAAGCACATCTACGAGATGGCCGGCAACGAGACCGTCAGCAGCGAGGTGCGCAACATCAGTCCTTATCTGATTGAAGACGATGACCGGGTCTTGTCCAGCCGGAAGACCCCGATCTCAGACGTGCCCGAAATGATGTTCGGAAACATGCCGAACGACGGCGGCAACCTGTTGCTTACCGGGGAGGAGAAGCAGAACCTGATCAGGGCCTGTCCCGAGGCGGATCAGTTTGTCCGCCCCTTCATAAGCGCAAAAGAATACTTGCACGGCGAAGAGCGCTGGTGCATCTGGCTGAATGGTGTCTCGCCGCACCTCTATAGCCGTCTGCCGCAAATCATGGACAGGGTGGCGGCAGTCAAGGCATTCCGTGAAAACAGCAAGAGGGAAGCGACAAGACAGCTCGCCGCTCTCCCTTCCCTCTTTGGCGAGATTCGCCAGCCGGATACGAACTTCATTCTAATTCCGCGGCACAGTTCAGAGAATCGGCGTTTTGTTCCCATGAGTTACTTTATGCCAACTCATATTATTGGCGACAGTTGCCTTTTTGTTCCCGACGCCACGCTGTACCACTTCGGCATATTGACCTCCACCATGCACATGGCCTGGATGCGGCAGGTGTGCGGGCGCATCAAGTCTGATTACCGCTATTCGGCGGGGCTGGTCTACAACAACTTCCCGTGGCCGCGGCTAAATCTGCCGATGCAGGAGGGGGATGCCCGCGTCCGGGAATCGGCGTCACGGATCTATTGGTCCTCCTATCACGAAAGCTGGGAAGACGAGGACGGCGTACGCCAGCAACCGGAGCCCCCGTCCGTCCGCCTGACCGGCGACGCGCGGAAGATGGCAGCCGTCGCGGCCAGGGCCAAGGCCGTGCTCGATGCGCGTGCGCGGTATCCTCTCGCGACGCTGGCCGAACTCTACGACCCCCTGACCATGCCGCCCGACCTGGTCAAGGCGCATGCCGACCTCGACCGCGCGGTGGACCGCTGCCACCGTACTGCGCCCTTCACATCCGAACGCCAGCGCGTGGAGTTCCTGTTTGCCCTCTACGAGAGCTACACCGCACCCCTGCTGCCCGCCACCAAGACAAAGCGCAAGCGCGTAAAGGCACGTTCGGCTTCGACGCCGTCCCGGAAGAGCCCATTTTGACGTTTGCGTTACCATTTGGTATTAATAATACCATGAAAAGGGCTGTATCCATAGACAAGGCCGGACGACTGGTTCTACCGCAGCAAGTTAGGCGGCATTTTCGTCTGTTGGCTGGTGATTCGCTGGATCTGGAAGTTCTTGCCGATGGGATTTTCCTGCGCACGCGTGCCCGGCAGGCTGATCTTGTCGAAGATAACGGGTTGCTGGTGCATGAAGGTGAGATTGATGGTGACTTGGTACCACTGGTTGAGCGGTTGCGGGATGATCGAGATGCCGACGTTCTAGGTTTACAGCGATGACGAGAACTTGGTGGCGGCAAGGTTTACGATGCCCTTTTGATTGAATGCGCGCGACAGGCGCACCCCGATCGCATCTCTACCTTCAATCTGCAAGATTTTCGCCGTCTGGCGCCCGATTTGGCCGGGAGCCTGGCTGCACCCTGACCACTTTTTCCACACAGGAGAGCCCTGACGTGAAAACCAAGGGAATCACAATGCGCACGCCACGCACCGGAACAGGCGGAATATTCGGTCGGATCTTCGCAACCGTCTTCGGGCTGATCTTCGGCTCCATCGGCCTTATGATGATGGTGCTGGCTGTCCGTGACTCCCTGCAGCGACTTGAGACGCGCCACTGGGTGGCGACGCCCTGCGAGATCGTCGAATCGGGTATCACCGAAGAAGGCGAACAGTACCGTTTCGATGCCGTCTTCACCTACAACTACAACGGGCAGAGCCACATCGCACGCAACTTCACCCACAAGGGCGGTCTGCGGAAGGAGCGGATCGGCGATGCGCAGCGGCTGCTCAACCAGTACGCCAAGGGCGCCGGCGCCACCTGCCACGTCAATCCCGCCGCACCGGACGAGGCGCTGATCCTGCGTGACCTCTCGCTGGGCGGCCTTGTCGGGCCGGTTCTCTTCATGCTGCCGTTTGTCCTCTTCGGCTATGGCTTGATCTTTCTGGTCTGGCGCTTCAGGCGGCCGGAAGCGCAATCCGGCACCACTTCGTCCAACACCAAGCCCTCGCGTGCCGCCATGGCCTTCCCCATAATCTTCGGGGTTGTTTTTATCGCAGTCGGTCTGTTCGTGACCTGCGCTTTTTTCGTCAAGCCATTTCTACGGCAGCAGGTCGCGCGCGCCTGGACACCGGTCGAGGCGGTCGTCGAGCAAAGCCGGGTGCGCACGCACAGCGGCGACGACAGCACAACCTACAGTGTGGACATCACCTACCGCTACCGCATCGGCGGACGTGAATACCGTGGCGACCGCTACCACTTCCGCTCCGGTTCAAGCAGCGGCTACGAGGCCAAGCAGCGGGTGGTCGCCGCCCATCCGGCGGGGAGTACGCTCCGCATCTATGTCAATCCCGCCGATCCCTTCGACAGCGTGATCGTGCGCGACATGGGGGCAAGCCTCTACCTCGGCCTGCTGCCGCTGATTTTCACTATCGTCGGGATCCTGATCCTTGGCTTCGGCATCCATGTATGCAGACGGGTCGCCCATCCGCCAACCGGGGCAGCCACCTGGACTCTGCGCCCGGCCTTCCGTGCCGGAAAGCCGCTGGGAGTGCTTCTCTTCGGGCTCTTCTGGAACGGCATCATCTCGGTTTTTGTCGTGCAATGTCTCCGTGAATGGCAAAGTGGCGGACGCCCCATCGGCACGACGCTCTTCATGGTGCCTTTCGTGCTGGTTGGTGCCGGCTGCATCGTCTGGTTTTTCATCGAACTGCTCCGTCTTTTCAATCCCCGGATCATCCTGATTCCGCCTCCGGGGCCAATAGTGCCGAGCTTGCCCACGATGCTAACGTACCGCAGTCGCAGACGTATTGACCGGGTGACGCGGCTTACAATATCCCTGGTGGGGCGCGGCGTCGAAAGAGACGGCGGGGATGATGCGAGCGTCCGCGAACTCCACCGCATCGTCGTCCACGAACAGGAACAGCCCCTGCTGATGCAGGAAGGCCTGTTCCGGCTCACGCTGCCGCCGGAGCTCATGGGGCGGGAACCGGATCCGTATAACCCCATTAGCTGGCACCTCGAGGTCAGGGGAAAGATACCCCGTGGCCTCGATATCGTCGAAGCCTACCGCCTGCGCCCGAACCGCTAGCGGCAGGTGGTGCGTGGCGAGGGCATGGAATGAGGAGGAACGCGAAAGGATCGACCTCTTCCTCGTCCTCGTTATCGTCCTCGATTCGGCAGACAAAGTGTGGGGACAAGGTGTGGAGACAAGGTGTAAGCGCGAAGCAGCCACTTAAACCCACACTTAAACTCA
>LSQX01367880.1_pt1 | contig 13506 bp, 14 predicted proteins | sample 654561 | NCBI WGS metagenome assembly LSQX01 (sample SAMN04489861, study PRJNA283612) | anaerobic digester metagenome | isolation source: 4 biogas reactors fed with cattle manure at either 37C or 55C with and... | place: Denmark: Kongens Lyngby | collected 2014 | reverse complement strand
TGGATTGCATATAAAAGCCACAAAAATGGTAAACGCAAAGGAACAGGCAAGGGCTTATGAAATGATTGAAAATACACTTACAGAGGAAGAACAGGCAGTTTTCAAGCGGGGCAGAAATGCGCACAACGGCACAGTTCCAAAAAGCGCAACCATAAAGGAATATAAAACTGCAACGGGTCTTGAAACGCTTATAGGCTACCTGTACCTTACAGGGGCAGACGATAGGCTGAACGAGATTATGAAGCAGATATTGAATACCAAAGGAGAAACCAAAGATGCCTGAAAGTCGATTGAAAGTAAAATTATTAGAGCATACACCAAACCCATTAGAAACCATAGCACTTTCTGCAAGGCTATGCTATTCGGATAGCGATATAGATTCGCTTTACGACAAATCGAAGGGAACGGCAGAGGAGTTCGTAAAAAGGCTTATGAATTTCGGACATCTTTCGCCCATAGAACACGCCTCATACACTTTCGGAATAGAGGGAGTGTCCCGTGCTTTACTCGCACAAATCACACGCCATAGAATAGCCAGCTTTTCGGTGCAATCCCAACGCTATGTGAAACAGGGGGCAGAGGGCTTCAACTATATAATCCCTGAAAAAGTGCGTGAATTGGGCGAAGAAAAACGCTTTATAGAGCAGATGAACACGCTAAGTGAATGGTATTCCGAATGGATAGAATTGGGCTTAGTAGCAGAGGACGCACGCTTTGTACTCCCAAACGCCGCAGAAACACGAATGGTTTTAACCATGAATGCGAGAGAGCTTTTGCACTTTTTCTCACTTCGCTGTTGCAATAGAGCACAATGGGAAATTAGAAAACTATCTTGGGCGATGTTGGCACTTGTAAGGCAAACCACGCCAATTTTATTCGATAATGCAGGGGCATCATGTATAGGTTCAACCTGCAAAGAAGGCTCTATGAGTTGCAAGCAGGTTAAAGAGATGAAAGAATTATCAAGCAGGCTAAACGAATTAGTTAAAAAAGGCATCAACGATGAGGAGATAATGCAATTTGTTGAAAGTATTTAAGAAAAGCATACTGTTTTTACTTGTGGTGGGAATTTTGTGTTCCTGCTTTGGTTGCAATATGTTTATAACGATATACGAGGAGGACACGCAGGCAAACGATTTGCCCCAAATGCACCCCGATGACGGCATAAAGCAAAGCGTAACTCAAACACTTTACTACAAACTGATGAATACAAGCTATCTTGTTCCAGTCGAAAAAGAAATTGAAATTACCGTAAACGAGCCAATATTCGAAGCGCTTCTGCGTTACTTATCGAAGGCAAGCGATACCGTTTCCGCATATTCAAGCGCATTTCCAACCGATGTAAGAATCATTGATGTTTCTCAAAGCGGAAATATTATCTATGTAACATTAAACCAAGATTTTATGCAGAATGAGCATTATCTTGAGGGCGAATACTCAAAAAGTCAAATCATAAACTCAATAGTCAACACGATTACGAAATACAATAGTCAAGTAAGCGTACAAATACTTGTTGATTCGAATGGTGATGGAGTAGGTGAGCGCCTAAGCTATAGCGCATTAAACCTTAATCCAAGCCAATCCTTAGTTGAGCCTTTGGTGTTTAATTCAGATATGGTGGCAGATGCAGGCAAGATTTTAGGGCAGGCATTCAACAGCCTTGCAAAAAAGGAATATGAAAAAGCGTTGTTGCTTTTTACTGCAACAGATACCAAAATTGACGAAAACAATTTGCGAATCTTATTCGGAATAGAGTACAAGCTAAAGGATTTTGAGGTAAAAAGAACGATTTTAACCTATGGCTCTGAAACCGCCTACGTTGAAATAAATGCCTCATTTGAGCATTCCTCGCCGAATGGAGAGCGAATAATTCTTCTGCAAGGAATCAAAGTCCCCATGAACCTATCAGACGGAATCTACAAGGTTAGCTTTGAGGATTTAGTGAGAATAATCGAGGAAGCGCCATGAAAAGAATAACTCTGCTTGCATTAGTTATCATTTTGCTTTTATCTTCTGTCGCTTGCCAAGACACAAAAATACCCTCTGCGACCGCGCTTCCCCCCTTTGCACCCCCCGAAAGAACAGAGGTCGCAGGCACATTCTCTGCAAAGCTGTTTTATATTTTGGAGGACACAGGCGCACTTTCGTATGAGGTTAACGAGATAGAAGTATATAACGACAAGTGAACCTTAGATATTTTGATAAACAGGCTACTCGAAGCGCCTAACTACGATTATCACAGAAATCCTATTAACAAAAGCTACTCGCTAACCGACATTGAGGTTTCAGATGGAGTTGCAAATATTTTCTTTGAGGGCGACGAGTTCATTTCAAACAGCGCATCCGCAATTAAGCAATACTTAGAAACCCAAGCGGTGATTTTGGCAAGCTTAGAGATGTTCGGAGTAAATGCTGAAAACGTGTATATAAACGGAGATGTGCCAAGCTATAAGTCTTGCCCTGTTGGATATGCCTCAATGCCTAACGGAGAACTTTCCGAGCATATTGCAGAGACTATAAGGGATTACACCGCCTACAAGGATTTAAGCGAGGATTCGCCCTACACCTCTAATTGCGTTATTTATGTGCCGGACAAAAGCGGTAATTATTTGGCCAACAAGCAGCACATAGTAATTAAAAACGCAGCTACAGACAAAGAGCTTGTAAACGTGGTATTAGAGCGTTTTCTTACGCTTTATGACGAGCTTTTGCCCGCAGATATAGAAATTATAGAGATAACAATCAACCAACATTCTGGCAAACAGAATGTTTCAATATCGGTTAACGGCAACCTAAACGATGTAACCCTTGAAATGCTAAGAGCAGGCATAACGCTAACGCTGACGGGCTATATTCCCAACCTACATTATGTAACGATTATTTTTGGTGAGGATTCCGCAACCATACAGCGCAAGGATTACGCCTACAAGATAGGCAATGCAACAAAGGTTTATTATCCGTATCTATTAAACGATGTGCTAAGCGCGCGCAGCATCACAATCAATAAGGGGCTTGCCTGTTGCTACTTAAAGGACTATTTGGGTACATATTTTGCAAGCTCTGTAGAGAACGGCAGCATATTTCGTGGTATGAAGGAAGAGTATATACTTGATATTTATGTAAACAACGGAGTTTGCGTACTAAACCTAAGCCAAGAGTTTTATGATATGTTCGACAAATACATAAACAACGAGCACGCTATTGTAGATGGCGATGTAAGCGAAAGGCTAATCATTTATGGAATAGTAAATTCGCTAACAGAGGTACACTATATAAACAGCGTTTTGTTCTTGTCGGAGGGCAAGAATTTAGGGATTATAAAAAACCTCTACTTAGGTGCTCCGCTTTATAAAAACATAGGTCTGGTTTACGGTGCATAGGAGAGTTATATGAAGATTGATTTAGCAGTAGCAGAAATAGGCTCAACAACAACGATTATTAACGCATTCGATGATATTTCGGGCGAGTGCATTTTCATAGGTCAGGGCGTAGCAGATACCTCTGTTTTGCAGGGCGATGTGCTAATCGGTCTAAACAATGCGCTTCATGACTTAGAAAATACCTTAGGCGAAAAAATAGAGCCAAAAGAAATGTTCGCAACCTCATCAGCCGCAGGCGGCTTAAAAATGTGTGTGCATGGGCTTGTATATGACATGACTGTTAAGGCGGCTCATGCGGCGGCTTTAGGTGCAGGCGCAATCGTAAAATTAGCCACAGCAGGGCAGCTAAAGGAAGAGGACATACAAGAAATAAAAGATATTGCCCCCAATTTAATTCTAATAGCAGGCGGAACGGATTATGGCGAGCGTGAATGTGCCCTGCATAATTCAAGGCTAAATGCAAAAAGCGGAATTTCAGCTCCTGTAATCTATGCTGGCAATGTGCAAAATCAAAAAATGGTGGCAGAAATTTTTAAGGATGCGAATGTGCCATGCTATATTGTTGAAAATGTGTATCCGAAACTTGATGTGCTAAATATCGAACCCACAAGGCGAAAAATACACGATGTATTTGAAGAGCATATAGTAAAGGCAAGCGGTATGGAGCATGTAAGGGACATGGTAGGTGGTCCTATAATTCCAACTCCTGGCGCAGTTATGGAAGCGGCAAAGCTATTATACGAGGAAATCGGCGATTTAATGGTGTTGGATATCGGCGGTGCAACCACAGATGTGCATTCGGTGTCCTTAGGGTCGGAAGCGATTTCAGTAATTCAAACAGCCCCGGAACCCTTTGCAAAGCGTACCGTAGAGGGCGACTTAGGTCTTTTTGTGAACGCAAGCCATGTAATAGACAGCATAGGTATGGACAGGTTGTCAAGAGAGCTAAACTTAGACATGGAACATGAGTTACTTAGCTACACAGCCATTCCAAAAACCGATACGCATATAAAAATCGCACAAAGGCTATGCGTAGAGGCAGGAATTACAGCCTTTACCCGTCATGCAGGCGCATTGCGTTACGTTTATACGCCTTCGGGCAGGCAAACCTTAGCAGAAGGCAAGGACTTAACGCTTGTAAAGCATATAATTGGCACAGGTGGCGCACTTACAAGGCTACCGGATAGAGAAGAGCTACTTAGAAAAATTGCAAACTGCAATACAAACGGCACAATGTTAGCACCTGCACCCGATGAAGCAAAAACGCTATTTGATAATGATTACATATTTGCATCCGCAGGGGTTATAGCAAAAAAATATCCGCAAGCGGCAATAAGGCTAATGAAAAATAGTATGGAGGAAGCAAAATGAGATGTATTTACTGCAATGGCTCTGAAAGCAAGGTGTTAGATTCACGCTCAACAGACGAAGGCACAGTTATTCGTCGCAGAAGAATGTGTACCGACTGTGGCAGAAGGTTCACTACCTACGAAAAAATTGAGGAAATCCCGTTCATAGTAATTAAACGTAATGGCGCAAGGCAAACATTCAACACAAGCAAGATTTTATCGGGCGTTAACAAGGCTTGCGAAAAGCGTCCTATACCTATCGAGCTGCAACACAAGGTAGCCGATGATGTTGTTAGAGAGCTATTAAGTACGATAGACGACCAAGAGGTTGAATCAAAGGTAATAGGCGAATATGTAATGCGCCACTTGAAAGACTTAGACGAGGTGGCTTATGTGCGCTTTGCTTGCGTTCATCGCCAATTCAAAGACATCAACACTTTTATGGACGAGCTAAAGGTGCTGTTAAAAGAGCAAGATGACATTTAGTGATTACACCGTCTCGGTGAAAAATGGTGTAGGAATAGTTTGCTCAAAAGGAATATCCTGCACTCATGGCTATACAACACGCTTAGGCGGAGTAAGTGAGAAGCCCTTTGACACACTAAATTTGGGTTGGAACAGGGCCGAGCCGACAGAAACGGTAGCAAAAAACTACGAATTGCTTTGTGATGCGTATAACTTAGACATAAACAGCCTAATTTTGGTCAACTACAAGCATGGCAGTAACGTGTTAGCTGTGGATAAAAGTTCTTGCGGTAGAGGTATTTCACTTGAACCCCTGCCCGAGTGCGATGGACTTGTAACGAATGACCCAAGTGTTGTGCTAACCACTCTCCATGCCGATTGCGCTTGCCTTTTTGTATATAACGAGGTAGCACAATGCATAGGTATTGCCCATGCAGGCTGGCGAGGAATTTTTAGCCGAATAGGTGCAAGGCTGGTAGAAAAAATGGCAGCACAATACAACTCAAAACCATGCAATGTTAAAGTTGCAATTTCGCCCTGTATATGCGAAAATTGTTACGAGGTAGATAGAGATTTGGCAAACGAGTTCGTGAAAGAATTTCGCACAAAAGATTTGATTCTGCCCCATAAAAACGAGGATAAGGCATATTTGAACCTAAGGCTTGCAGGCGAGCTTCAGTTTTTGGAATGCGGAGTTCAAAAGCAAAGCATTAACCACATTAGCTGCTGTACCTACGAAAACAAAACGCTGTTTTATTCGTATCGCAGAGATGGCAATAATGCAGGCGCAAATGCAGGCTTTATTACATTAAGGAGTAGCACATGAAAACGCTTTTTGAAGCTATAAAGAAAAACAAAACCATAATAATAGTAATAGGCTCGCTAACCATATTAGCGGCAATACTAATCGTTGTTAGCGTTACGGTGCTTAACAACCTTAATAAGCCCATAAGCATTGAGTTTTTAGAGGAATCTTTTATTATTCATGCGCCTTATGAAACAAGGGAAGTGAAGTATAGCACAGTTGAGATGTACGAGTTCAAAGCCGCATATCCCAATGTAGGCGTTGCGGTCGATGCACAGGTGAATAATAGGGTTATGTCGGGCATATTCCAAAACGAGGGCTTTGACCCGTACAAATTGCACATATACTCAAATACCGAGGCATACATCTACTTTTATTATCGAGGGCAAGCGGTAGTATTCAATTTGAGTAGCGTAAAGGAAACGCGTGAATGCTATGCTCAGTTAAGAGAAAGAATATTTGGCGAAAATCCCGAGCCTGATATGACGCTATCACCAACTATCAAGCCGGAGGACTCACAAAGCTAATATGAGCAAGAAAGAGAAAGCAAAGCTAAAGATAAGCAAAGAAAAGCGTGAAAAGCGTGAAAAGCGTGAAAAGCGTGAAAGAAAGCCTATTCCAATATGGATAAAGCTAATAATTTGTGCAGTGCTAACGCTTATGGGACTGTTTTTGCCAAAGCTATTGGCTAATTCTTCAACCTTTATAGAAAAATACTTTTCGAATGGGCTTTTTGTGGGAATATCACAAGCCTTTGGTACTTTTACCTCAATAATTCCTATATCGCTGATAGAAGTGCTTATAATGGCTGTTATCATAGCCGCAATAGTGATTTTGGTGTTCGCAATAATCAAGATGAGCAAAAGAAAGTTACCACTTATGAAAGTTGTAAGGTTTTTAATTTCGCTTTGGTTCGTGGCAGCAATACTGCTTAATCTTTTCTACTTCATGTGGGGCTTTAATTATTACAGACAGCCTATAGAAACCTCTATGGGGCTTGAAGTGAAAAACCGCTCTGCCGAAGAATTATACGAGCTTTGCGTTTTCTTGAAGGACGAAGCAGTTGCCTACAGACAGCACGTAACAATAAACAGATACGAGATTTTCTATATTGAAAGCTACTACGATTCATTCAAAAGCGTTGCAGAGGGTTATGAGCTTTTAGGCAAAGACTACAAGGTGTTCTCAAATAAAGTTTATCCTGCAAAGCCTGTTATGTTCTCTGAAGTTATGTCCTACACAGGCACAGCGGGTATGTTCATTCCCTATACAGCAGAGGCTAACGTAAACACAGACCAACCTGCGCTTTTGATTCCCTCATCTGCGGCACATGAAAACGCACATTTCTTAGGAATTGCAAGGGAGAACGAAGCCAACTTTGCCGCATACCTCGCTTGCATTTACTCACCGGATATTAACGTAAAGTATTCGGGAACCATGCTTGCACTTATAAACGCAGGCAACAAGCTACATTCTGTGGATTCAGAAAAATACGCAGAGCTTTACTACTCCTACAGCGAGGAAATGCGTAAGGATTTAGCGGATTACAGCGACTACTGGAAAGCATACGAGGGCAAGGTAAAGGAAGTATCGCAAAAGGCAAACGATAATTATCTAAAACATAACGACCAACAAGACGGCGTTATGAGCTATGGCAGGGTTGTAGATTTGCTTTTAGCGTATTATTTCAGAAACGCTTAGCTTGGGTTTTCGTTTACTAGTTGCTTTTCTAAACGCTTTTCAATGGCTTCCTTAAGCAACACATAGATTACAGAGGATAGCGGGATTCCAATAAGTATTCCCATAAGCCCGAACAAACTGCCTGCAAACACAACAATCGAAACAATTATTACACCTGGTATGCCAATAGTTCGTCCTACTACCTTGGGGTAAATCAAGTTGTTTTCTAATTGCTGTAATACGAGTATGAAAATAAAGAACAGCAATGCCTTTAGCGGCGAAACCGTAAGCATCAAAAACACGCCAATACCCGCGCTTATAAACGAGCCAACAATCGGGAAAAGCGCAAATATGGTTACGAATATTGAAATAATAGTTGCATAGGGGAACTTGAATGCCACCATTCCCACAAAGCATAGCATTCCTAAGATTATGGCTTCAAGTAATTGTCCACGAACGAAGCCCGAGAACATTGTATTTGTAAGTCTGCTGACTCTGAAAAACTCCTCTTGATGCTTTATAGGCACAAATGCCTGTGAGAACCTAATAGCAAAGCGCTTTACATGCTCTTTATTCACTAAAATATAGATTGATATAACTATCGAAAGCACAATATCAAACAACGTTCCAAGTACGCTTGTTGTAAGGTTTGTAACATAGGAAGCCAGCTTAGCCGCAGATGCCTGTATAATGCCTATTATTCTTTCTACGAACATTCCCCAGTCGAGCTGCATATTTTCTATTGCGGCAGGAGAGATATTCATTTCGGTTAATACCTTTTTCAGCCAAGTTGTTACATTTTCGCCAAATGTTGATGAGTTGGCTATCAAGGTTTGAACTGTGGTAATCAGCTGTGGAATAAGGATTGCAAGGGCGGCGAATATAATACCAAGCACAAGTATAAATGTTAAAAGCAGGCTAACATATCTGCATATTTTTTTAGGAGCATCTCCGCCCTTTTTCTTTATGAAGCCGAATATGTTGTTTTCGAATAGCTTTAGCGGAACATTAAGCACAAAGGCTATTCCGATGCCTGCAATGATGGGCGATGCAGCTCTAAAAATCAGCTTAATAAGCGCAAACAGTTGAGAAATATGCAAGGCGCAAGCAAGCAGTATAGCCGCTAACACCATAAGCCAGATTATTCCCTTTCTGCGTTCGGGTATCTTCATTCAAAACCTTTCGGTAAATATTTCTAATGCCATTATACAGAACAAACCCAAAAAGTGCAATTTATACTTTGTTAAGTTTTAACTCGTTTATTCTGCTTTTTCTTCTTGCCTGCAATGCGGCAATAACAAGAGCGAAAATCGTTGCGGCGTAGGGGATAATAGGTGTAAGGTTAGCCGATATTATATTCTGCAAACGCAATCCCAAGGCATCTAAAAAGCCAAACAGCAATGCGGCTAAAAATACCTTTACAGGGTTAGACCGCCCAAATATAATACAAGCAAATGCGATAAAGCCCCTGCTTGCGCTCATGTTTTCGGAGAACAAGGTCAAATACCCCAAGGACAAATGCGCACCAGCTAAACAGCAAAGAATTCCGCATATAAGGCTTGCAGAATACTTCATAAGATTGGGGCTAACACCTATTGTGTGCAATGCCTTAGGATGCTCGCCAGAAGCCCTAAGCCTAAAGCCATAAGGCGTTTTATACACCAATAAATAGCATACAATAACCAACAGCCAGCTAACATAAACGAGTATGGAGTTGTTGTTCAAAAGCTCGCCAATAATCGGAATCTTGTCTAAAAACGGAATGTTTACAGACGGAAGCCCAACTACACCGTTAGAAAATGCACCCTTAACCCCCGTAAGCGTTCTGAGTAAAAACACCGTTATTCCGCCTGCGAATATGTTAAGCGCTATTCCGATAATAAATTCGTCTGATTTGAATTTGATTACAAACAAACCGAAGAAAAGACCCAACAGCACACCAAGCAGTATTGCCAAAAGCACACCCATCAAAGCGGATTGAAAGAAAAAGCTACCCATAACAGCGGCAAATGCCCCTATAAGCATCATTCCGTCCATTCCTATGTTCATAATGCCTGCATGGTCGGTGAATAAACCGCCCATTCCTGCCAGCACTATGGGAGTAGCTGTCCTCAAAGTATTTTGAAGCAACGCAACATTAAAAATTGCAAAAAAATCGCTCATGTGTTACCTGCCTTTGCGTATTCTCGCCTTGCTTTACGTATCGCCGCTTTTTCTTTTATTATTTTTGAAATTCCATTTTCCGCAGCCATAAAGAAAATAATAATCGATTGCACTACAAGTATTAGCTCGGACGATATTCCAACCCTCATTTCCATTCCTGTAGAGCCCATCTTCAAGGCGGCAAAGAAAACGCTCATAATTACGATGCCTATCGGGTTGTAGCGCATAATCATAGCCACAAGCATTCCGTCAAAGTAAAAGTCCTTGCTTATGGATTCTATAAACCTGCCATGCATTCCAAACACCTCGAACATTCCTACCAGTCCGCACATAGCACCCGATATAATCATAGAGATTATTGCAATTCGCTTGGTTTTTAGCCCCGAATACTTAGAAAAATCAAAGTTTTGACCAGTAAGCCTTTGCTCGTAGCCCTGCGAGGTTTTGCTCATTAAATACCAAATCACTACAGCAATTATAGCCGCAATGAATATGCTTTGTGTTAGTGTAGAGTTGGTTATTAGCTTTGTGAACTTGAAGTCGGGGTCAATCGCCTGCGTACCGGATGCAATGCCCTTTTCGGCAGTTTTAAGCGGACCGTTCGAAAGATAAACGCATAGATAAATCGCAATCGAGTTCATCATAATAGTTGTGATAACCTCGTTTACTCCTAAGCGCACCTTTAATATTGCAGGAATGTAGGCATAAACTCCGCCTGCAATTATTGCTGCTAACATACATACGGGGATTGCTATAATAGGCGAAACACCCATTAGCACAGCACCCATAACAGCCGCCGCCATCGCGCCTAAGAACAGCTGACCCTCTCCGCCCACGTTGAACATACCAGCCTTTGCCGCAACCGCCATAGCCAATGCAGTCATAGCAAGCGTTACAGACTTTGCCAAGGTGTCGCCCAACGCTCTCGTACTGCCAAATGCACCCTTTATTAGTGCACCATAGCCCTCAAGAGGATTGTAGCCCAAAATAAGCATAATCGCAGCGCCTACCCCCAACGCAAGCAAAATGCTTATGCTAAGTGAGAGTATGTAGCCAAAATCATACTTTTTTCGTTTAGTAAATAATTCTTTTAGGAATTCTCGCATGTTTCCTCCTTGCTTTGGGTTAGCATTGCAAGTCCAACCTCTTCCTTTGAAGCGGTTTTGGGGTCAAATTCGGCTGTAATTTTACCCTCGTACAGGGTGCATATACGGTCTGAAAGCATAAACACCTCGTCTAAATCCGCGCTGATTAGTATTATTGCCGCTCCCTCGTTGCGTTTGCTTATTATTTGAGTATGTATGAAGCCCATTGCCGCAATATCCAAGCCCCTTGTAGGCTGTGAGATTATGAATGCCTTTGTGTTTTCGAATGAAAACTCTCTGCCAACCACAACCTTTTGCATATTGCCGCCCGAAAGCGAAGCCACAGTAGTGTGAATACTGCCGCCCCTAACATCGAATTTGTTATATACGCCCTTTGCATATTTGTTGATTTTATCTCTCTTAAGATGAGTTTTGAAAAGTGAAAACTCCTTGCGTTTATGCTTGCCTACCAAAAGATTTTCCCAAATAGTTGCATCCTTTGATAGACCTGTTTTTATTCTGTCCTCGGGAACGTGCGCCAAGCCAAGTTTACGGATTTTTTCAGGGGATAGCCTTGAAATTACAACCCTGTCAAGCAGTATTTCGCCTTTTAGCGGTGTACGCAAGCCCGTTATCGCCTGTGCAAGCTCGCTTTGACCATTGCCCTCAACACCTGCAATACCAACAATTTCGCCCGAATTAACCTTCAAGCAAAGATTATCAACAGCAAGCAAGCCGCGTGAGTTCGAAACGGTTAAGTTCTTAATCTCCAACACAGGAGTTTTTTCGGTTTCGTCTCGGGGAATGCTTTCGAACAATACATCATGTCCAACCATCATAGAGGCAAGTTTTTTCTCGTTTACGTCTTTAGTTTCTGATATGCCTATTAGCTTTCCTAAGCGCATAACGGCCACACGGTCGGATATTTCCATTACCTCGTATAGCTTGTGAGTGATAATGATTATTGTATGTCCCTTTGCTTTTAGCTTTCTTATAACGGCAAAAAGCTCGTCGGCTTCCTTGGGGGTTAGTACCGCAGTAGGCTCGTCCAAAATTAAAATTTTTGAACCCAAGCTAAGCGTTTTTAGAATTTCAACTCTTTGCTGTAAGCCTACGCCCAAGTCCCTAATCTTTGCGTTTGGTGGAACCTCTAAGCCGTATTCTTCAATCAAATCCTGTGTGAACCTTATAGCCGCCTTGTTGTCAAAAAAGATACCTGACTTTTTAGGCTCTCGTCCTAAAACTATGTTCTGTGCGGCTGTGAATGAATCTATAAGCATGAAATGTTGGTGAACCATTCCGATTCCTGCTTTAATTGCGGCTGTTGGTGTGAAGGTGCTAATCCTGTTTCCAAAAACCTCAACGCTTCCAAGAGTTGGCTGTAATTGACCTGCTAAAACATTCATTAAGGTGCTTTTGCCTGCGCCGTTTTCGCCAACAATCGCAAATATTTCTCCCTTTTTTATGGATAGGGATATATCATCGTTTGCAAGCGTTTCGACGAATCTCATGCTAATATTCTGCATTTTTACGGCAATATCGTTTTCCAAATATATCACCCTTTTTCATTATTCTTAAATTATATTCTAACCCTTTTTGCTGAATAAAAGCAAGTATATAACGAATAATAATCTTGAACCAATAATGGTGGCGAAAGGAGGCGAAAACAATGGATAAGCAAAATAGGAACAATAACAACAACAATCAAAAGCAGAACAAGCAGAACACGAACAAGCAGATGTCAAAGCAAGGTTGTAACAATGCGAAAATCCGCTCGGATGTTGAAGGCAGTTATACAGGCACATCGGATTGCAACAAAAAACCGAGGCAAGACCAAGACGATTTATAATTTTTGGCAATCAAAAAGGCGGGGGAATCTCCCCCGCTTTTCTTATTTTAATGAATGATGAATGATGAATAATGAATAATGAATTGTAGGGGCGCGCACTGCGCGTCCGCTGCAAAACATAAACATTTTTTTTGCGAATCAATCCACAATCTTGTTTGCGAAAGCCCAGTCAGAGCGAAACGAATTTGCTGAAATTGCATGTGTAAAAAGGCGGACGCGCAATGCGCGCCCCTACAGTTGGAAGAAATAAGCCAAAGGAATTGCATACCCAAACAAGTATTATCTTGCTTTTGCTACTTTTAGCAAAAAGTTGTGGGGGCTTTGGGGGCAAAGCCCCAAGTGCGTTCCTAACTTCTTCTTCTGCCGCCGTTCAAAATCATTAAAAACCTTAAAAGCGTAACAGCACTTGCCAAAGCTGCTACAACGTAGGTTGCCGCAGCAGCGTTTAGCACCTTCCTTGCGCCCACTTCCTCGTCATACTCGATATATCCGCCCTGTGATAGCATAGCGATAGCACGAGATGATGCGTTGAACTCAACTGGTAAGGTAGCCAACTGAAACAAAAGCACAACAGAGTAAAGAATTACCCCTGCCCACATAAGTCCAAGTGCGTTCATAAAAAAGCCTATTAACACAAGCCAAGGCGCAATACCCGAACCAAAACTCGCAACTGGCAAAATTGTGTTTCTTATCCGAATCGGAAAATAGCCGTCCTTGTACTGCATAACAT
>LSQX01039547.1_pt1 | contig 13507 bp, 13 predicted proteins | sample 654561 | NCBI WGS metagenome assembly LSQX01 (sample SAMN04489861, study PRJNA283612) | anaerobic digester metagenome | isolation source: 4 biogas reactors fed with cattle manure at either 37C or 55C with and... | place: Denmark: Kongens Lyngby | collected 2014 | reverse complement strand
GGCAAATACAAGGCCGGAGTCCTGAAGCGCATTCTCACCGCCGAGCCCTCAGCCGATACGCCGGCTTCCTGGCTGCGCAATCATCCCAATTGCTCCATCTTTGCAGACCGCGAGGCCGCAGCCCAACTCTGGGCCGGCTCAGCAACCGCGCCTGCACCGATCAACCTGGATTAATTCACCCACTACCCTCTCCTGCTCAATGACCCAGCCGCAAAACCTCTATAGCTGCAAGCTGACCGAGCCGCAGGCAGCGCGCCTGGAGACGCTGCTGCGACAGGGCAACTATGAGCCCTATGAGGTCGCTTATGCAACCTGCGCAGGACGGCAGGAAGGCCTCAATATCGTTCTTTATAAAAGCTTGAAACTGGTTATCCAAGGCAAGCGTACGGCAGAATTTATCGAGTTCACTCTCGAGCCCGAAGTCCTCCAGGAGGCCCGCATCGGCTACGAAGAAGAGCTCGAGCCCGAGCGCTACCTCCCGCGCATCGGCGTGGATGAAAGCGGCAAGGGCGNNGCAAGGGCACGGAGGATTTCGTGGTCTTCACGCTCGAACCGGAGGTGCTGGGACGCGCGGAACTCGGCTACGAGAAGATCCTCAAGCCGGAGGCCACCGCCCCGCACATGGGCATCGACGAGAGCGGCAAGGGCGACTTCTTCGGCCCCCTCTGCGTGGCCGGTGTCTATGCCAATGAAGCGGCTTTGCGCTCCTGGAAAGACCTGGGCGTTCAGGACAGTAAAAACATCAAAAACGATCAGCAGATTTCCCTTCTGGCTCAGAAAATCCGCGCAACGCAGGGCGTGGTTTATGACGTGGTCGCCATCGGCAACGAGGCCTACAACCGCCTTCACACGAAGATGAAGACGGTCAACCTGGTGCTGGCCTGGGGCCATGCACGCGTCATTGAGAACCTCCTGGGCAAATCCTTACAAATGGTTCCCCCACCGGTGAAGGCGATCTCCGATCAATTTGCCGGCACCGCTGCCACCGTAGAGCGGGCACTGATGAAGCTGGGCCGTGCCCTGCCCTTGGTGCAGATGCATAAAGCCGAGAGCGATCTGGTCGTGGCGGCCGCCTCCATTCTCGCACGCGATGAATTCGTCAGGCGCCTCAGAAAAATGGGCGATCAATATCAATTCACCTTCCCCAAAGGTGCCGTGCAGGTCATTGGCGCCGGAAAAGAATTCGTCTCCAAGCATGGTAAAGAGGCCCTGCCGATGGTCGCCAAAATGCACTTTCGCACCTCCTTTCAAGTACTGGGGTTGCCGGTGCCCGAGCGCCCGAAATTCTCTTTCAATAACAAGCGCAATCCCTCATAATATAAAAGTTGGGGGATATGATTGTCCGCATTCTCATAGATGGTTACAACCTGCTGCACGCCTGGAAACACCTGGCCGTCGGCAGTGAGCGCTATTCCCAGACCGCCCGTGAAGAGCTTATCAAGGTCCTGAGGCGCTATGCCGATACTTCCTCTACTCCGGTCACGGTCGTCTTTGACGGACGGGCCGAGAGCTTCCAGCCGGAGCGTGACCCCGATTCCGAAGAAAATCTGGAAATTCTCTACACATCCAGCCGGAAATCGGCTGACGAGGTCATTGAGCGGGCCGCCATTCTCTACCTGCGCTATGGAGAGGTCATGGCCGTCACCAACGACACTTCTATCCGGGATCTGGTGATCGGCAATGGCGGTGTGGTCTCCTCTTGCGATAACTTCCTCCTAACGCTTCAGGATACCTGCCGCGAAATGGGCCTCAAGCTCAAGTACTACAACTGGGATACCAATAACCGCTTCAAACGCTGAGGGCCGGTTATCGTTTCACCTGTGATGTTCTCCTTTACTCCGGGCCCAAAATGCGGTTAACTGGAGCTCGCTTTGACTGAGGCACTATGAAAATTGTTTTAGCATATTCTGGCGGGCTCGACACTTCCGTATTACTTTCCTGGATCAAGGAAAAATACAGCGCCGAGATGGTAGCTTTCTGTGCAAATATCGGACAGGAAGAAGAGTTGGACGGGTTGGAGGAAAAAGCTCTGCGCACAGGAGCCTCCAAGCTTTACGTGGATGACTTGTCCGAGGAATTTGCCCGGGATTTCATCTTCCCGATGGTTCAGGCCGGTGCGATTTACGAAGGCCAATACTATCTGGGCACCAGCATCGCGCGGCCGCTCATCGCCAAGCGCATGGTGGAAATCGCCCGCGCCGAGCGTGCGGATGCCGTCGCCCACGGCGCTACGGGCAAAGGTAACGACCAGGTCCGCTTTGAGCTCACGGCCGCGTCTCTGGCTCCGGATTTGAAGGTGATCGCTCCCTGGCGCGATGAATCCTTCCGTGCCACTTTCCCCGGCCGCAAGGAGATGATCGATTACTGCGTCGATAAAAAAATCCCCGTGGAAGCTTCCTCCAAGAAGCCCTACTCCATGGACCGCAACCTGCTCCATATCTCTTATGAAGCCGGCATCATGGAAGACCCCTGGATGGACGCCTTCTCTCCTGAAAACAAGGCTATGTTCAAGCTCAGTGTCTCCCCGGAAGATGCGCCCGACAAACCCGAATATGTGGAGCTGGATTTTGAAAAGGGACTCTGCGTGGCCGTCAACGGCCAGAAGATGACCCCGCTCAAGGTGATGCAGACTTTGAATAAATTAGGCGGCAAGCACGGTGTGGGCCGCGTGGATATGGTCGAGAACCGCTACGTGGGTATGAAATCCCGCGGCGTTTATGAGACTCCGGGTGGAGCCATCCTGATGTTCGCCCACCGCCAGATGGAGAGTCTGACGATGGACCGCGAAGTGATGCACCTGCGCGACAGCCTCATCCCCAAATATGCCGAGCTGGTCTACAATGGCTACTGGTATGCACCCGAGCGCTTAGCCCTCCAGGCACTGGTCACCGAGAGCCAGCGCAATGTATCGGGCACGGTTCGCGTGAAACTTTACAAGGGCAACATTATGGTCGCCGGACGTAAATCGGCCCTGAGCCTCTACAATCCGAATATCGCGACAATGGAAGCCGACCCGACTCAGGCCTACAATCAGGATGACGCCAGCGGCTTTATTCACCTGAACGCCCTGCGTCTCAAAGTGGCCTCCCATGTACATGGGCCTCTTATGAAATAGCTGAAACCTGAAGCCGCCTCCCAAGGGGCGGGAAAAGCAAAACCCCGGTGGACTTAATTGGTCCATCGGGGTCTTGCTTTTACGGATTCACTCATCCGTCTCTCAAAAATATTATTATCCTTCAGTAGTTTCGCTCTTGAGGAACTCTATCGCTGCGTCGAGTGAATCAAAGATGTCAAAAATTTTATTTGCGCGGGTGATCTCAAAAACCAGTTTGGGTTTGGACTGTAAACTGGCCAAGGCAAATTTACCTCCACGAGCTTTAAAATCCTTGTAAAACCTCACAATCAGCCCCAGCCCGGTACTATCCAGATATTCCAGAGTGGAGCAATCAAAAACAATCTTGTCCGATTTGGTGAGGAGCCCGCTCATCTCAGATTTAAAGAGCCCTTCAGTGGCAGCCGTCAGGCGCCCATCCACTGATACTACCAAAGTACCATTTATCTCTTTATCTGCAATTTTCATAACCAGGCTTTGTTCCTAAAAAAAGAACCTGTGTGATTGATAGCACACAGGTCCATATCTGGCAAGAAGATTTGAGTATGTCCCTCAAATAAAAGGCCCTTTTTTCTATCTTCTTGAGATAAATAAAAAGAGAGAGGCTACTTCTTTTCTTCCGGGTTTACCGGTGCCTGACCTTTTTCTTTTTGCTGTTCTTTGAGCTCTAATTCTTTTTTGAGGGCTGCTTCTTTTTCGCCCGTAGGGTCGTCGTCAACACTGATCAGGACACACCAGAACTCGGCTGTGGATTCGGTTTTACCGGCAATGGATTGAGGCTTTTTAGGGGTGATCCTGGCTTTCTTTTTGACCACCATTTTATCTTTTCCAAAGAGTTTCACTTCCACGACTTCATCTTCAACTTTGCTGATTTTGATTTCGCAATGTTTGCTCATGACGACTGAATACTCTTTGGGCTCTTTCAGATCGACCTTTTTGGAGCTGATCTCGTAATAGTAGTTCCACTTCAAGAATTCGCCCAGCCGCTTCTTGACGGCGGGGTGCACCTCTTTGAACTTGCCCTTGAGATGCTCAACATCATTGATATTGGTATCCGTCCCCCAGATCAACTGCAACTTGAGAGGGAAGACCGGATTAATATTTTTCTCCTCTTGAGGCTGTTTGGCTTTCTGGGCATCTTTAGGCTCCTCGGCAAAAAGATTCGAGAAATAGGTTGAACCGCATAAAAGCAGCGTTCCCAGGACGAAGACAGCGAGCCTCCGACAAAGCTTGACCCAAAATATATTCATTTTCAATTGTTCCAAAAAATTAAGTCTCTGATGTAAAATCCTGCAAAGGGTTACTGTAGGTGATCCATTCGATGCAGATCGTGTCGCTCTCCAAAGTCGTGGCGGAAACTCCCGCACTGGTCTCCACTTCGTTGTAGCTCGAACCATACGAGGATTGCCGCCCCTGTTGACCGCTTTCGTAGAAAAACAGAAAGCCCATCACGAGGCTGGCGGCCATAGCCGGAGCCCAGAAACGGCGAGCATGCGCCAGGCGGCGCCAGAGCTCGACCTTCTGAGGCACGTTTTGCGAAGTTTCTTTTTCTGCTGCAGTGGGGTTCAATTTCTGCGCGATACCCGCCCAGTAAACCTCCTGCGTCACGGGGACCGGCATCGGCTCAGCTTCGAAAACGCTCTTCATGAGCGCCGAAACCTGCTTCTGCTCGAGATATTCCTCTGCCAGCTCCCCATCTGCATTCAATAATGCTTCAAGATCGTCGATTTCCTGAGGGCTCAGGCGCCCGTCAGATAAGCGAACGATTTTCTCTATTTCTTTTTCATTCAAGGGGCTCATAGGACATCCTCAATATTCATGCCGCGTTTTTCCAAAATACTCTTAATCTTCTTCCCTAAAGCTTTTTTTCCGTAAAAGAGCCGGGACATCACTGTTCCGATGGAGCAGCCCATTTCCTGAGCAATCTCTTTATACTCCAGCTGCTTCACGTACATGTGCTCCAGGACAGTTCTCTGCTCTTCGGATAATTCATCCAGAGCTTCCAGGATCAGAGCTTTACGCTCTGCCTGGTCGAGTTCCTGATGCGGGTCCGTCTCCACCACCGGGGTCCAACTGCCTTCGCCGGATTTTTCGGTCAATTCTTCAATGGAATCCTCCGCCGGGCGTCTTTGCCTTTTGCGGTGATAATCCAGGCAGACGTTGATCGCGATCCGGGTGATCCAGGTCGTGAAGGGGGAATCCCCCTGGAACTGGTAAAGACGCGTCCAAGCCTTTACCCACACATCTTGAGAAAGATCCAATGCTTCATCAGGGCTGGAGAGCATTTTATAAACCTGCCCATAGACCCTGTCGCGATGGCGCCTGACCAACTCTCCGAAAGCGGCTTGATCGCCTTCCTGAGAGAGACGGATCAGCTCAGCATCACCTAGCGAAGCATACTCAACTTCTCCAGTCATACCTTTTGACGCTTTCTTGGGTTGGTTTATTCACTTTAGCGTGGATACAGTGCTGTTTTTCTCGAATCAGAGCTTTCCTTTGGTGGTGGGCAAGTCGCTGCCCCGGCGCGGATCACGCTGACAGGCGGAGTCGACGGCACGGGCCCAGGCCTTGAAAAGACCCTCCACAATATGGTGCGGCTCTTGACCATAGAGAAGCTCCAGATGAAGATTGCACCGCGCTTCGTTGGTAAATGCCTGGAAAAACTCCCGGGCCAGACCGAAGCGGAAAGAGGAGGACATATCCTGATTCTGCTCCTGGAGCGTCACCTTGCGCATCGCCTGGTCATCCAGGCCGCGGTAGACCAGATAGGGCCGCCCGCCAAAATCGATCACGCAACGGACCAGGCATTCATCCATTGGCAGATAAGCCTCTCCGGTAAAGGGGTTGCGAGGATCAAAACCGGTGCCGTAGCGGCGCAGACCGGCCTTATCGCCGAGAGCTTCCAGGAACGCCTGACCCAGCGCCAGACCGCAATCCTCCACCGTATGATGGGCATCGACCTCGATATCTCCCTTGCAGTGAAGCTCAAGGTCCACCAGAGAGTGCTTGGAAAAGAGGGTGAGCGCGTGGTCGAAGAAAGGTATCCCCGTCTCCACGGTCGATTTGCCCGACCCATCCAGATTCAGCTCCAGGCTGATATCGGTCTCTTTAGTCGTTCGTTTAACTCTAGCTGATCTCTTCAACGTGAGGAGGATGATATATCAGGAAGAACCTTTTTTCCAAGCGTAAAAAGCGGTTCGCCCTCTCCGGAATAAAGGTTTTAGCCGGTTTTTTTTTGAAATCGCGTCCGGCGAATACAAAAGTGGCTTCAAAGTGTTCGATTTTTCTGGATAAGAGAGAGTTCCGGAGGTATGATAGAGTGCGTTATCTTCCCAACAATTGGGTAAAAGCATTTTATATTTTATAAGTCACTGATTCGATGATATGAGCTACGAAATGATCAATTCAACGGAGCGGCGTCAGAAGTGCGCCGAGTTACTGAAAGCCAATGTATCGGCAGCAGCCAAGATGAGTGCCTTTATCGGCATGGATGGTTTTATTGATGAAATTGTTCATGTCGTAGATAAGAGGGTGAACCCGACCGAATTTGTTCGCCTCCCGACCATCGAGAAATTTGGCGCCCGCGTCTCTGCCGCTGCAGGCAAAAGCACTAATTTTGAAATGGTGCCTCAACTGGTGAAGCTCGGCGGCAACGGCCCCATCATGGCCAATGCGATTGCGCAGTTCGGGATCAAGCTCTCCTATCTGGGGGCCTTGAACTATCCCGATATTCACCCGGTCTTCAAGGAATTTTCCGAAAAGGGCGATGTCCACTCCATCGCGAATGCCGGGCGAACCGATGCTCTGGAATTTGACGACGGCAAGCTCATCATTGGCCGCATGACCCAACTGGGCGAAGTGAACTGGGAGAACATCGTCGCCCGCTACGGCAAAGAGAAATTCATCGAGAAATTTACCAACTCAGACCTGGTCGGCTTCGTCAACTGGACGATGCTCCCCTTCATGAGCGAAATCTGGGAAGTGGTCCTGAAGGATATCTGCCCGACCCTGAGCGGCAAGCGCCGTAAGCTCTTCTTCGACCTGGCCGATCCGGAAAAGCGCTCCAAGGCGGACATCCAGCGCGCTCTGGCTCTCATTAGCCGCTTCGAGAAATATTTCGACGTAATCCTGGGCCTCAACGAGAAAGAGGGCTATGAAATCGGCGAAGTGCTCTCTCTGGATACGAGCGACCACTCTCCGGAGGGTCTGGCCCGCATGGCGATCAAGATTCAATCCGAGCTCAAGATCAACACGCTGGTGATTCACCCGGTCGCCTTTGCTCTGGCCGTAAGCGACGGCAAAGCGGACCTGGTTCAGGGACCTTTCTGCGAGAAGCCGCTCATCAGCACCGGTGCCGGCGATCATTTCAATTCAGGCTTCTGCCTGGGCAAGATGCTCGGTCTGGACAACGTCAATAGCCTCATGGCAGCGGTCAGCACCAGCGGTTTCTACGTCCGCACCGCCAAGAGCCCCACGGTCAGTGATCTGGCCCAGTTCCTGGCGGATTGGCGCTAAAGCAGCGGGAGCTTTCGTGAAATGGGGAGCGGGACCTATCCCCTCCCCATTTTGGTGAAAAGAATGGAAAAAGTTTACACCATTGAGGATTATCAAAAAGGGATTTCGGGCGAGACGCGCCCCGAAGATGCGTCCGAAGTCCGCGAAGCGCTTTTACCGATCACGAACCTGATTGATCCTCTGGACTGGGCCCTCGTCTTCCCGAAACAGGCCCCGATCGAGCTCGACCTGGGGTGCGGCGACGGAGGCTTCCTGGTAGAATACGCGCTGCTCCATCCCGAACACAATTTTCTGGGAGTGGAGCGGCTCATGGGCCGGATTAATAAAATTATCCGCAAACGGGAACGGCTGGGGCTCGAGAATATCAAAGTCTCCCGCATCGAATCGGCCTACTTCCTGAAATACCTGGTCAAGCCCGGTTCCCTTCACGCTATTCATCTCTATTTTCCTGATCCCTGGCCCAAACGGCGGCATGAGAAATACCGTCTGGTCCAGGCGGATTTCGTCCGGAGCTGCCGCAAATCGCTCAGCCCCGAAGGGGCCGTCTACCTCCGCACGGATCACCCGGAGTATTTCGAGCAGATGCGCGAGGCCTTTGCCGCGGAGCCCGCCCTGGTGCCGATTCAAACGCCTGAAGAACTCAGTAGCGTCCAGACCGATTTCGAAAAACAGTGGCTGGCTCAGGGTTTAAAGACCCACTATGCCGCCTATGGAAAAATTCAACCGGGAACAAACTAATTTAGCCTACACTCAAAACCATTTTACACATCCTGCGCTTTATGAATAAAAAATTAATAATGACTGCCTTTATCGGGACTCTTGCCTTCTCTCTCAATGCGGAACAAGTGGAATTGAAATATCCGGAAACGCCGACCACCAACCAGGTGGATACTTTCCACGGCGTCGAGGTCCAGGACCCCTACCGCTGGATGGAAGATAACAATTCGGAAACTCTGAAAAACTGGGTCCAGGAGCAAAACAAGCTCACCTTCGGCTATCTGGAGACGATCCCGGAGCGGGAAAAAATCAAAGAGCGTCTCACACAACTCTGGAACTATGAGCGCTTCGGAATCCCCACCCGCCAGGCAGACCGCTACTTTATTTATAAAAACGACGGGCTCCAGAATCAGAGCGTTCTCTACACGATGACGAGTCTGGAGGCTGATCTGGAGGAATTGATCGACCCCAATAAGCTCTCCCAGGACGGAACCGTGGCGCTCTCGGGCATCTCCATCAGCGAGGACGCCCGCTGGCTGGCTTACGGATTGAGCGCCTCGGGCTCAGACTGGCAAGAGTGGCGCGTGCGCAATATCGAGACCCGCGAGGATACCGCGGACCATATCCGCTGGGTGAAATTCTCGAGCGCCGTCTGGCGCAAGGATGGCAGCGGCTTCTACTACTGCCGCTACGATGAACCCGATGCCGCCAATCAATACCAGAGCAGCAACGAGAATCAGAAGATCTATTTCCACAAGCTGGGCCAGAGCCAGGAAAAGGATACCCTTGTTTATCACCGGCCCGATTTCGCTAAATTGAATTTCTCGGTGACTGTGACCGAGGATGACCGCTATCTCGTTATCTCTGCCCACAGCGGCACCGCTCCCCTGGAAGAGATCTACTACATCGACCTGGCGAACCCGAAGGCCAAACCGGTGACGCTTCTGCCCGGATTCGATGCCGATTACCGCTACATCGCCAGTGAAGGCACGCGCTTCTGGTTCTTCACCGATTTTGAAGCACCGCGCGGCAAAGTCATCTCTCTGGATCTGGCCGCACCGGAGAAGGCTAACTGGAAGACCGTTATCGCTCAGGCACCGGAGACCTTGCTCGGGGCCGACGTCGTCAATCATCGTCTGGTGGCCAACTATATGAAGGACGCCTGTTCACAGGTCAAGATTTTCGACATGGAAGGCCGCTTCGTCCGCGAAGCGACGCTGCCGGGGATCGGGACTGTGGGTGGTTTTGGCGGCAAGAAAGAATACCGCGAGACTTTCTACTCCTTCACCAGCCAGACCACGCCGAGCCAGATTTTCCGCTATGACATGCAGTCCGGCCAGAGCACTCTTTTCAAGAAACCGACCGTTGATTTCCAGAGCTCCCAATATGAAACCAAACAGGTTTTCTACCCGAGCAAAGACGGCACACTCATCCCCATGTTCATCACGCACAAGAAGGGGCTCACCCTCAACGGAGAGAACCCGACACTGCTCTATGGCTACGGCGGCTTCAATATCAGCATTCGCCCGGGCTTCTCGGTAACGCGCGCGGTCTGGCTGGAAATGGGCGGCGTCCTGGCAGAAGCGAACCTGCGCGGCGGCGGCGAATACGGCGAGGAGTGGCACCAGCAGGGAATCAAACTGCGCAAGCAGAACGTGTTTGACGACTTTATCGCGGCGGCGGAGTGGCTCATTGCCCAGAAATATACCTCCAGCCAACGCCTGGCGATTCAGGGCGGCAGCAATGGCGGGCTCCTCATCGGCGCCTGCATGACCCAGCGGCCTGAGCTCTTCGCGGTGGCCTTGCCACAGGTAGGCGTCATGGATATGCTGCGCTATCATCTCTTCACGATCGGCTGGGCCTGGCATTCGGATTACGGCCTGGCGGAGAATGAAGACGAGTTCCGGGCTCTCTATGCCTACTCGCCTCTCCATAATTTGAAAAAAGGGACCGCCTACCCTTCCACGATGGTGACGACCGGCGACCATGATGACCGCGTGGTGCCGGCCCATTCCTTCAAGTTCGCCGCAGCACTCCAGGCGGCCCAGACTTCGCCCAAACCGGTCCTGATCCGCATCGAGACCAGCGCAGGCCACGGAGCCGGTAAACCGACTACCAAGATCATCCAGGAAGCGGCCGACACGCTCTCCTTCATGGTCAAGGAAATGAACTTTAAACCAGCCCTCTAGCCCCAAAGACAAATGCAGCCTCCTTTCCCTATCTCTCAACTGGCGATTCTCAGCAAAGTGCCGCGCTACCAGGAAACCGTGGAAAAGCTCCTGGATAATGCCTCTGAGCAAAATCTGGAAGAGGCCTGGGAAGAGATACCTTTTGTCCGGAAGACCGACCTGCGGGAGCGTTTCCCGGAGAGCTTCGGCTTCACGCGCGAAGAGCTTACCGAGATGGTGACTCAGCAGAAAGTCGAGATCGAACGCACCTCGGGCACGACCGAAGAATCGGTGGAGCTCATCCTGCCCGAAGGCTGGTGGGCCAGGCAGGAAGCGCGGGCTCTGAGCCTGAACCAGCGGATACTGAGCACCTTCGAGCCGGACCCCCTTTACGACAATGCACCCATGCCTCCGCGCAGGGTCAACATCGTTTCGCCGGCCTGCAATAACGACGTCTCCTTCACCGGTGTGCCCTCCTGCGAAGCTCGCACACTGGGCCGGATCCTCTTCGTCAATCTCTCCAAGCATCCCTTTCTCTGGACCGATGAGGTGAAAAAGCAGATGCTCGAAGAGACGCTCGAATTCAAACCGGTCTTCCTGGATGTCGACCCGGTTTACGGGACGCTCTTTGCCGATTACTGCCGCAAGCAGAATATCTGCATCCCCTCTCTTAAATATATCGTCTCGTCCTACGAGTATCTGAGCCGCGCCCATCGCCGCTACATGCACGAGGTCTTTTCCGTGCCGGTCTATAATCTCTACGGCTCCACTGAGACCGGGCACCTCCTGATGGAGGATGAAGCGGGCCTCGTGAAAGTGGTCAATGAAAACGCCTTCTTGGAATTCCTGCCGCTGCTCTGCGATGACGCCCTGAAAGAATGCGTGGTCACGACGCTCACCAACCCCTACATGCCGCTCTTGCGCTACCGCATCGGCGACCTGCTCTGCAAACGCGAGGACCGCTACCGCCTGATGGGCCGCCTCAAAGATGCCGCCTTCACGCGCACGGGCGAATGCGTCCCGGTTGCCTGGATCGATGACGCCATCACGGTTTCGCAGAAAATCCTCCACTACCAGCTCATTCAATCGCCGGAGAATCCCCGCAACTGGCGCCTGGATTACTATCTGCGCAACGACAAGGGGCCGCTCTCGGATCTGGAGAAGCGCCTCATTAACGGCAATCTCTCCACCTTCCTGGGTTGGGATTTCAACCTGGAATTCAAGGAGACCGATTACATCGCCTGTGAGCCCTCGGGCAAATTCAGGCTGATCCTCGCCCATCGAGAACCCTGCAAAGGCACTGACAAACCCATGCCATGAAAAAACACCTTTTCCAAACGCTGAATTTCTGCAACCGCTTCCACCGCGAGGCGATGAACCTCATGCAGGAAAATGAGAACCCCATGGATTACTCCTCCCAGGGCAAATCCCTCTGGAGACGCATTCTCTATTTCTGGCTCATGGTCTATCGCGGATTCACCAAGAGCCGCTGTTTCGTACGCTCTTCGGCCCTCTCCTATGCGACCATCCTGGCGCTGGTACCGATCCTGGCCCTCGTTATTTCCATCTCGGCCAGTCTGCTCAAGACCCAGAGCGGCGAGCAGCAGATCGTGGAGTTTACGAATAAGGCCATCTCCTTCCTGGTACCTCAGCTCAACCTCCTGGGCAAAGAAGAGGTGATGCAGGAGAGTTTCTCGGAAGATCAGCTCGATCAGAACAAGGTCGCCCAATATATCAATTCTCTGGTGAGCAACGTCCGCGGCGGCGCGCTGGGCGTGACCGGTTTCGTCTCCCTCATCGCCGTGGCGATTCTTCTTCTAACCAAAGTCGAAGATGCCTTTAACGATATCTGGAGGGTGACCCGGCCGCGGGGATGGAGTATGCGCATTCTCTCCTATTGGGGGGTCATCTCGCTGGGACCGCTCCTGATCTTCGTTGCCCTGAGTCTCTTCGGGACGGCGAAGATAGGATATCTGCAAAAAATATTCGGCATCATTCCCGGCGTGGGCGATCTCTTCTACAAAGAGGTCCTTTTACGCGGTCTGCCCTGGGCCCTGATGATTGTCGGCTTTACGCTGCTCTATTATTTCATGCCCAGCACCCAGGTGAATTGGAGCTCCGCGCTTCTGGGCGGCACCTTTACCGGAGTGCTCTGGCAGTTCAACTCGATGTACAGCATCATCTATGCTTCCAGCGTGGTTTCATACAGCAAGATGTACGGCTTCCTGGCGGCGATTCCAATTCTCCTCCTGGGCCTCTACCTCTCCTGGATGCTGGTGCTCATGGGGTGCCAGGTCGCCTTTACCTGGCAGAATCGCAAATTCTACGTTCAGCACAAATTTACCAAGACCATCGGCCAGAAAGATAAGGAGCTGGCCGCTCTGCGAATCATGACGGCGATGGGCAAACGCTTTGACCGCGGTGAGACGCCCTACACGGTTAAGGAGCTCGGCGATGCCCTGTTCCTCCCGGGCAGTCTGGTGCAGGAGGTGCTCAGGCAGTTCGTCAATACGGGCCTGGCGGTCCAATCTGACCACGAGCAATTCCTGCCGTGCCTGCCGCTCGATAAACTCTCCTGCCATCGGATTCTTTCGGCCTTCTGCCAGGGACGCAATGAGCTCTCTCAGAGCAGCACCCCCGGGGCTCAGGCCGCCGTCGAGGTCTATCGCGCCATACAGGCAACCGTCCAGGAAGCCTCCGAAAAGATCACCATCCGGGATATCTTGCGAAAAGAAGAAGGCTCATAACGCCGCCCCTCATCCCCTGCAGAGGGAAACGTTTTTAACCGCAGATTACGCAGATTCGCACAGATTATTTGAAGGGATGAGCGAATGCGCAGAAAAATAAGGTAATCCGTTGCCCGGAATATTCGCCTCCGGGATGCGACAGACACCAGATACGTAAATGCGTTTTATACTCTCACTGGTGTGAATCATTTTCTTCTGCACCCCGTCGGGGTGCAGCAAATCTGAGGTATGCGGATTCGTTTGTATTT
>LSQX01387679.1_pt2 | contig 13508 bp, 13 predicted proteins | sample 654561 | NCBI WGS metagenome assembly LSQX01 (sample SAMN04489861, study PRJNA283612) | anaerobic digester metagenome | isolation source: 4 biogas reactors fed with cattle manure at either 37C or 55C with and... | place: Denmark: Kongens Lyngby | collected 2014 | reverse complement strand
CCCATCGAGTCCTTATTTAAAGTACACTTGGGAGTTTTTAGAGATACTTTGTAAAGGAACATTGAAAAAGGAGGGTAGCAAAGATGACATAGATATTTCCGCTGAAGAGTTTAAAGAATGGGTCGTGGCAAAATGGGCTAATGCTCCTGAAAAAGACATTGCTAAATATGGGCATCCAGCCATGTTTCCGGAGGAATTAGCTAAAAGAGTTATCAAGCTTTTTAGTTATAAAAATGACGTAATATTAGACCCATTCAATGGAGTAGGCACAACAACTGCTGTAGCAAAAAAACTGGGTAGGAAGTTTTTAGGTATAGACATTTCAAAAGAGTATTGTGAAAAAGCTTTAGATAGAGTGAATCAAATTACTCTACCATGAGCAAAAAGGCGAATTATATATCGTCCGTGAAAAGAAGGAGGTTAATAAATGATAACCAGTATAATGCTTTCAGATGAAGAAAAAGCCAGGCTCAAACGCTATTACATCGATCAACTCTGGAACTTCGTGCGAAAGACAGGCGCAGAAGTAGAAACTAAAACCGGTAAGTTGACTTTGATAATGAACAGCGAACATATGGCAGAGTTCATCGAAACATTCACCGTTGACGACGACCCGATCAATTGTAAAGTTAAGGACAAGAAAATCTACGTTGAAGCGAGAAACCTAATGCCGGCATCAACAAAAGACGACGAGATACTTGCAGGAAAGGAACTGAGCGATGAAAATAATCAAGCCATCTGCGCGGATTGTGTCATCGGTTGACGGTGATGAAATCCTCAAGCGCATAGAAGAATACGGACGCGTGTGTTACAAGAGCGAGAACAGGATCACCGAGGACAGCGCAAAGCGGTTTGTCGAGAACCTTATCAAGCGCGGGCACGAATCGGTGCTGGAACACATATCGGTGACGGTCAAGTTTGTTTGCGACCGCGGAGTGAGCCATGAGATTGTAAGGCATAGGCTGGCAAGCTATTCTCAGGAATCAACGAGATATTGCAATTACAGCAAAGATGATTTTGGCAGTGAAATAACAGTAATTGAACCTTGCTTCCTGGTTCCTGGAACAGCAGGTTATGATATGTGGTATAGGGCTTGTTTAGTTGCTGAACAAATGTATTTCAAAATGTTAGATTGGGGATGCACACCAGAAGAAGCAAGGGCGGTTCTGCCAAACAGTTTGAAAACTGAACTTGTGATGACCGCCAACCTGCGCGAGTGGCGACACTTCTTTAAGTTGAGAACATCTAAGGCGGCCCACCCGCAGATGCGGGAGTTGACAGTGCCGCTGTTGGGTGAGGAGTTTAAAGAGAAGATTCCGGTTGTGTTTGATGATATTAAGGTGGAAGAATGAGTTGCGATATTACATTGCGCGATCCTGTAACAGACGAAGTTATTAAGAAAGGAAAGATATAATGGCTGAAATCAAAGATAGTGACACTCGAAGAGAATTCAAAACGGGGGCTGTGCATGAATTATGAAAAACGTCTACATGGCAGTAACTGCCGACAAATACGAACTACCCGTTGCCACCGCAGACACAGCATTTGGACTTGCCCGGCTGCTTGGGTTACATCAGAATCGAGTGCATGAGGCTATGTCAAAGGGTGTTAAGTGGACTAAGTTGAGTGATGGGCAAAGGGTTAAGTTTGTGAAGGTGCCTATCGAGGATGATGAATAGCCAGATGCAAATACGCCAAAAGGAACATAACATATGTTTGACATTACCCAAATCAAATCCCGCATTACCTGCCTTGACTACGCCCAGCGAATAGGTTTGCCCGTGCGCAAGGATGGCGACCGATGCTGCTCTCCCCTGCGGACACGCGCCGATAACAAGACCGCCTTCGTGGTACATAAAGACTATTGGTTTGACTTTGTAATTGGGAAAGGAGGCGATGTGATCGACCTATGCGCGTTCACGCAGTTTAACGGCGACCGAGGACAAGCCATCCGCGAACTGGCGCGTATCACAGGCATAACCAATAGCAATGATTACACCGACTGGAAAGAGCGGGTACAGAGCCGAGTATCACTTATCCAAACATGGCACGAAGCCCTGCGCCCGCAGGATCGCGAGTATTTGCACGCCCGTCGCATAACAGACGAAACCATCGATCGCCTACGCATTGGCTTCACGGGCCTCGGCATAGATGTAATCGTGCGAGGCGAAACCAAGAGCAACTTCGCTGCCGGGCGCATTGCAATACCCGCCTACAAAAACGGTTATGTAATCGGCTGGGTAGCTCGCGCGACGCGACCCGAACAGCAGCCCAAGTACCTCAAGCCACCGTGCGATGAGATAACCGAGTATGAGCCGTGGGGCTTGCACACGCTTGACCGTCAGAGCGACACGCTGTATATCGCTGAGGGCGCGTTTGACGCACTTGTACTCGATCAAAGTGGATTGCCCGTGCTCGCCACAATGGGCGGTTATTTCGGGCGAGAAACGCTCAAAAACGTGCTTGCCATTGCAAAGGACTACAAACAAGTAGTCCTGACATTCGACAACGATGAAGCCGGACGCAAGTTTACGCGCGACTTCGGAGAGATACTATTCAACTATCGCATACGCTTTGCCGTGGCAGAGATACCGAATAAATATAAGGACATTTCGGATTATTATGCAGACGGAGGTGAGATAAAAGATTTAAAATTGCAAGACGGCATCCTGTATCTTGCAAAATTGTATAATTCAAAGGACGACTTCAAAGTGTTCGCGTACAAAGCCGCGCGGATGCTGGACAAAGCCGAGGTAGCCGAGTTGATTGCGGAAGTCAAGCGCACTACGGATTGCTTTAGTGAGGTTTGGCTCAAAGAAATCCAAAACTCTTGCTTTCGCGCCCCGCCAGAGCCGATTATTGTCAACGAGATTATCGAGCGGCATCGGTTACTCTATATCGCTAATGCAGGATTCTATGAGTATCTGCCCTGCGGTAAATGGGAGCGCCTGCAAGACGAAGTAATCCACGAGTACATATCCGAGGCTCTTGGCAGCTTCACATCCGGTAGGCGATTAGAGCCTATCGCTAAGCTAATGCGCGCCAAGCTATTGTCCAAGCAGGAATTTGACCGTAAGCCTGTAGTCAACTTTATCAACGGCACATTGGAACTCGAAACCGGCACTTTTCGTGAGCACCGCGAGGAAGATTTCTGTTCCATTCAATTGCCTTACGCATACGACCCAAGCGCCAAATGCCCGCGGTGGGAGAAGTTTCTTGAGGAAGTCACAGCGGGTGATCCCAAGCGGCAGGAGATTCTCCAATTCATTGCAGGATATGCCATGCTCAGCGATTGCAGGTATGAAAAAATCTTTGTGTTGACAGGTTCCGGCGGAAACGGCAAAACCATCTACACAAAGATTCTTACCCAGCTTTTCGGGCCGGAGAACGTTACAAACATCACTCCTGCCGGCTTATGCGAGTCGTTCCAAGCTATCCATTTACGCAACGCGATACTCAACATCGCGGGCGAGATTAAATCCGACATTTCCGAAGCCGAAGAAAGGCTCAAGCAGATAGCCTCCGGCGAGCCGGTGCAGGCGTGTTACAAAGGCAAAGACCATATCATTTTCCGTCCGCGCGCAAAGTTAATCTTCTGCTGCAACGGACAGCTCCGTGCGAGCGACACCTCCGACGGACTTGCTCGACGTTTGTCAATCATCGACTTCCCATGTAAGTTCGTGGACTTCCCCGATCCAAGCGACCCGTATCAGCGCACCAAAGACGTTCAGCTTGAGCCCAAACTCCTCGCCGAATTGTCCGGCATATTCAATTGGGCGTATCAAGGCTACAAAGACTTGCTCTACTTTAACGGCTTCACCGAAACCGACGAGCATGAGCAGCTCATGGAAAACTTCCGCAAGGTATCGAACCCCATCGAGGCATTTATCGAGGACTTGATGGATGATCCGCCGGAGCAAATCGAACGGCAAAAACTATACAACCAATATTATATTTGGTGTGATATGAACGGGCATCGGCCAGTTTCATCCACGCGATTCCATCCGGAATTCCGCGAAAAGGCAAAACAATATTATGTATCTATTGATAAAAGTGTGAGAATGGACGGAAATCCACGCAAATGGCGCGGATATGTTTTAGCATCAACGCCCAAATGTAGTCAAGTAGTCAAGTCTGTAGTCACCTTCGCTAACTCCTCTTGACTACGCATAAAGTAGCCTATTAGGCTTATTATTCTTATATGTAGTCAAGTAGTCAAGTAAAATACAATATAATAGATAATAAAAAATAAAAATAATATATATATAAAAGTATAGGGAAAAATCTGACTACATGACTACACAGGCAAAAAATCAGCCTGGCAGGCTGTAAAACTCGGTAGTCAGGGCCTGACTACATCCTGACTACAAACCCTGACTACCGGCTGCCAAACTAAAGCATGAGGCGAAATATGGAATTAGAGCACATACTTTAGCCCGCTACGGAGGATTCCCAGCGCGTGCATAGCCCAGATAAATAATACAAAACGAAAGGACAAATGTAGAACATGGCAACTGAACCTAAGAAACGTGGCAGACCGCCTAAGCCGAAAGAGGTGGAGGGCGAAAATGTACTTGACGCAGGAAAAAATTTAGTTAAGCAAAGAAATTCTCCGGTTATAGGAGATAACGGACTCTATGTCAAGCCGGGCGATAACTCGCAATTTCTCAATCATGGCTTGGCTATAATGAATCTTCCACCAATTAACTTAGAGAACGCAGAGGAAATAGAAAGGCGAATAAATGAGTATTTTAGCCTCTGCGCAGATTATGATGTAAAGCCAACCGTGAGCGGTTTGGGTATGGCGCTTGGATTAGATAGGCGAAGATTGTGGGAGGTTAAAGCGGATGTTGAGGGTAGGAACACGAAACTAACCCCGCGAGGACGGGACGCTATAAAAAAAGCGTATAATTTTATGGAGCTTTTGTGGGAAGATTACATGCTTAATTACAAAATTCATCCAACCGCCGGCATATTCCTCGGCAAAAACAACTTTGGATACAAAGACGAGCAAACATACAATCTTGTGCCCTACCAACCGCTTGGCGAAGATGGCGACCCATCGACTTTGGCGCAGAAATACCAAGAAACTCTGCCGATACCGGAGGACGACGCGAAAGACCCGAGCGACTCTTGAGCGACTTTTGTAGCGACTTTCGCGCGACTTTGCTTGGCAACTTTGGTTTGCAACTATGCTAACGACTTTCCAGCAACTTTCCAGCAACTTTCCAACGACTTTCAAGCAACTTTCCCGCAACTTTTGAGCGACTTTTGAGCAACTTTTGAGCGACTTTTGCTCAGCGACTTTGACACGCGCACCCGGCGAAAAGTGCACAGAAATATACCCCGGCTTTCCCATGTGGATCGCCGGGGTTTTTTTGTCAGGATCGCCGGAAGCTGTACCGGGGCCGCTGGTGCCATCACCCCGCATTGCCCCAGAACAATACGCGCCGCGTGTGAGGCTGTCAGATGCGCGTACAGCGCGTTATATGGCAGGGATATATAGATATAGCGCCATAGCGAAAACACGCGCAAAACGGCTTATACGGGCTTATAGCGCATGGCATAAGAAAAGCCGCCCGAAGGCGGCAGGATTGGTTTAGCGATCATATTTCATTAGTTCGGCCAATACTAAGACCGGAAATAATATAATAACGAGTATCCAGGCTAACATTTATCCCCTTTCTCCCGCGCTTTGGCTGGGCGGGTCGGCTTGCATATGATGGCGTCGTCATCTGCCTGACGATCCTCGTAAATACGGAGCAGCTCGCATATCGCGTCGGCCTCGTCTGCGTCCAGCTTGTACTCGGCTATGAGCTGCTCTCGGTCTGCTGCCCTCCAGCCTCCGTCGTATAGTGCTGCTGCTGCATATTCTCGTTCCGCGTCTTTAATCATGATGCTCTCCTTTCTCCCGCCCTTTAGCCGGGGCGGGTCGGCTTGTTGATTTGATTATATCGCCGTTACGATTGTTTGTCAAGCTCGGCACCGGGGCGCGTGGCCCCGTCACTCTGCTATTTCTCCCCGCTGCCGGGGCTGTCAGTCTGTGATTGTTGTGCGGCGCAAAACTCACCCGCCCAGCCCTGTATAATACGCCCCGTTTCGTGATTTACTGCTGTTACCCACCCGCGCCGGTTGTATGCAACGCGATAAATGGAGGGAAGGCCACGATAACGGATTGCCGGCCCGTTGGCGTTGGACCTGATTTCGTCCTCGTTTTTAAAAATGGGCGCCCCATCCGCTGTAATATTGTATTTCATGACCTGCTCCTTTCCGGTCAGATACTTGACTGTGTCCTTCGCTCCGCTCCAAAAGTCAAAGTTGCTTATGCTCTCTTCTCGATATAGTTTCATCTGTCCATTTCTCCTTTCATTCTTCCCGCCGTGCGGCGGTCGTTTTTTTTGTTTACGGTTATATTATAGCACATTTACACTTATTTGTCAAGGGTTTTTGTAAAATAAATTCTTGATTTTTTGTATTTTTTTTGCTGCCTGCCTGTCGTCGCGCGCGCATTGCGTTTGTCGAGCGCACGTGCCGCTGTTGTTTTCGCGCCATCACTGCACCACCGGTGGGGGATATGCCGCGCCCCTGCCGGCCCAGTTAGGTGTTTAACTACCGAAAAAAAGAAAAAGGGGCAAAATTACAAAAACCCCTTGACAATTACAATAACATGTGTTATAATGTTTTTGCAATCAAAAAGGAGGCGCGAGATATGAATCAAGCAATCGGATATTTGAGGGTATCGACCGATGGTCAGGTCGGCGAAGATAAATACGGGCTGGACGCTCAGCGGGAGCAGATTAATCTGTACGCTTTGGCGAACGGATATGAGATAGTTGAGTGGGCGAAGGACGAGGGGTATAGCGGGGCCACGTTGGACAGGCCTGCGTTGAACGAGTTGTTGTACGGCGATATAGCGAACCCGCCCATTTCGGCTGTGATTGTGGCTAAGAATGACAGAATTAGCCGAGATATGGAGCAGTATTTTTATGTCAAATACTCGCTCAAGAAGAAGAACATTGATTTAAAGAGTGTTAGCGAGGATTTCGGGCAGCTTGGGGTGTTCGCGCATATTATGGAGAGCCTTGCGATGTTTATTGCGGAGCAGGAGCGGATCAACATTGCGAAGCGCACCAGTGGCGGGCGCAAAATCAAGGCTGCCGCGGGCGGATACAGTGGCGGACGCGCGCCGTATGGGTATAAGGTGGAGAACGGCCAATATGTTATAATGCCCGAGGAGGCCGAGATGGTGCGCAAGGTATTCGAAATGCTGGATAATGGCGTGACGCTGGTGGATACGGCCGAGTGGCTGAATGATAATGGATATAGGGCTCGCAGCGGCAAGAAGTTTTATGCGTCGCATATAAGGGCGATCAAGAAAAATCGCCCGCTGTATGAAGGCATGTATAAGTATGGGGATATGGACTGGGTGCGCGGTGTGCACGAACCGATATTAAAGGGGTGATTAATATTACTGCAACGAGTTTTCTGAGATATTGAATATATATTAAATCTATTCGAGCGCCCTTGAGCGCCTATCCTACGAAAATTACGAAGGAGGGCGCTTATTTTTATGCCAAATTATGAAGATTTACTTGCAAGGATAAAGGCGGTTATCAAGAAAAGCGGTGAGTTTGAGGCTTATCAGGATTACTTTGACACACTTCGTCTGCTGGGGAAAGAGGATAAAAAGAAGTCGTTTGAGCACAATCTATGGCTTCGCAAGGAAACGGCAAGGCTTGTCCGCGAGAGCAAAGATCCGGAAACGATTATAAAATTTTTCGAGCTGAACAAAAAGACGTATTTGTACATGGCGCAAGACGATTTTGACTCGTACTGCATTTATTTGGAGTGGAACCGGGCGCCGCAGAAGAAGTTTTACCTACCGCGCAGGAAGGTGCTCTATCCGCTCGTGCAGGATTTGCAGGATTTAGCAGATGGGAAGATAGACTTTCTTGGCGTTTCTATGCCTCCGAGGACAGGAAAATCCACTCTATGTATTTTCTTTATGACATGGCTCATGGGTAAGAATCCTGACACCGCAAACGTCATGTCCGGCCACAGCGACAAACTGACTGACGCTTTCTACCGCGAGGTTCTAACTATTCTGACCGACAATGAAACTTATTTGTGGGCTGATGTATTCCCTACCGTGCGCTTGGTCGATACTTCTGCAAAAAACGAAACGATAGACTTGAACCGCAAGAAGCGGTTTCCGACGTTTACGGCGCGTTCGATTGGCGGTACGCTAACTGGTGCGGTCGAAATAGGCGAAGGCGGATGCTTGTATGTGGATGACTTAATCGAGGACTTGGAGGAAAGTCTTAACCCCGACCGTTTGCAGGCGAAATATGACGCGTATCTGAACCAGTTAAAAGACCGCAAGAAGGAAGGCGCGAAAGAACTGATGGTTGGTACGCGTTGGAATGTGCTTGACCCGCTTGGGCGCATACAGCAACAGTACGCAGATAATCCGCGCTATAGGTTTAGGGTGATCCCCGCGCTGAATGAGAAAGGCGAGAGCAATTTCGTTTATGATTATGGCGTGGGATTTACCACGGAGTACTTTTTGGACATGAAGGCGAGCATTGACGATGCCACATGGTGCGCCAAGTACATGGGCAGACCGTATGTACGCGAAGGCTTGTTGTTTCCTGCTGACGAGCTAAGGTATTATAATGGCACACTGCCTGACGGTGAGCCTTATAAGGTTGCGGTGTGCGACGTTGCTTGGGGCGGCGGAGATAGCCTTGCGATGGTGTTTGCATATGTTTATGGCAATGACGTTTACATACACGATGTGATATTCAATAAGGGCGACAAGACGGTGACACAGCCAGTTATAATTGGGCGAGCCAAGCAGTTGATGCCGAACAAGATACGGTTTGAGGCTAACAATGGCGGCGGAGAATACGCTGATGCAATTAACGAAAGATTGCGAAGCGACGGAGTGCACATAAACATTATCGCACGCAAAGCTCCAAACAACCAAAGCAAAATGGGGCGCATTATTCAGTTCTCGCCGGATATAAAGAAGTTCTACTTCCGCGATGCCAAGAACCGCTCGCAGGAATATCAGGCTTTTATGGATGAATTAACGATGTTTTCGCAGGCTGGCAAGAACGCACATGACGATGCTCCCGACAGCTTGGCTATGCTTGCCGATGAATTATATCGTGGAGCAGCGCGAGTTGAGGTTGCCGCTCGACCGTGGTAATCCACAATATATAGTGGTGTTAACAGTTTGTTAAACACAATATATTGTATTTTTAACATTTTTATGATACAATTATATATAATGGAAGATTTATAAATAGGAGGGGGCAAATTGCGGGTAATTATAAGAGAGTATCCGAGAGATTTGCCCTATCTTACGCTGTATCCCATCGCGGACGTGCACTGGGGCGCGGCGGAGTGCATGGAGGACGAGTTTAAGCGGTACATACAGCGTATAAAGGACGACCCTACAGCGGCGGTGATACTTGCCGGAGACTTGATAAACAACGGCATAAAAAGCTCCGTTACCAACGTGTACCGCGAAAAGTACCCGCCGGACGTGCAAAAAGACATGATGATCGAGCTACTTGAGCCGATCAAGGACAAGATCGTGGCCGGAGTGTCCGGAAATCACGAGTACAGGACGGTAAAAGAGTCGTGCCAAGACGTATCAAAAGACATCTTCGCCGCTCTGCAGCTTAAAAGCGTGTATGCACCTGACGCGGTGTTTATAAAGATATCGCTCGGGCAAAAGCCAAACAAAAAGCCCGCCACATATATGATTTACCTTTCTCACGGATCAGGCGGCGGATCGTTACTCGGCAGCGGAATCAGCCGGCAAGACGGATATCAACTTGCAATTGAAGGTGTTGATATTTCTATTAGTGGACATACTCATAAGCCTGCAAAAGTGCCATCTGCAAGGCTAATATTTGACCCGAGAAACAACAACATAATCCGCAGTAATACCTTGATTTTTGTTTGTACCGCATGGCTTGACTACGGCGGTTATTCGGTGCGAGGACAAATGAAGCCTACGGCATTTTATCCTGACACAATTACTCTTTACGGCGATCGCAAAGAGTGGAAATGAGTGATATTACCGCAAAAGCGGTTAACATACCAAATCCGAAGCTGGCAAACATGTATTGGTTCGCATGAGTGGGTAGAACGCCGCAGTGGATGGCTCAGGGGTGGGAGAGCGCGGCGTAGACGATGTTTGTTGCGCGCACCGGGGTTTTGCTCCTTTTACCCGGTGCGAGCGATTAACTATGATTGGGGATACTGAATGAGTGTATTGCTTGGGCAATCGAGAATTTCGTTTGGGCGCAAGAAGATATTTGCTGACGAGCCTGTAATAACGCCCGATAATGTTATACAGGTATTGAGAGATGCGATCACCGAGCATATGAGCAATCGGGCAGACATTGATTACTTGTATCGCTATTATCGCGGCGAACAGCCCATCCTGCGTCGTCAGAAAGATAAGCGGCCTGAAATTTGCAATAAGATAATTGAGAATCGTGCAAACGAGATAGTTACATTTAAGACCGGATATCTCTGTGGGGAGCCGATACAGTATGTAAGTCGCGGTAGCACGGAAGATGTGTCTGAGGATATAAGCAGACTCAATGACGCTATGCTACTATGTGGCAAACCCGCTCGAGATAAAGAGTTAGCCGAGTGGATGTACATATGTGGTACAGGCTATCGCATGGTGCTTTCCAACACGGAAATAATCAATACTCGGATAGTGCCCAGTTTGAGCAAGGGGCAACCCGTTGATGATCTCGATGATGCCCCATTTGAAATATATACGCTCGACCCTCGCAACGCTTTTGTGGTATATCATTCAGATGTTAGCGAAAAGCCTCTCATGGCTGTGAAATTTGTCGAGCGCAAGGATAACACAAAAGTTTATAGTGTATATACAGAAGAATATTACTTTGAAATCAATGACAATCATGGAATACATACGTTATCCCTTGAAAACATTAAAAAGCGATCGAACCCGATTATCCCTATTATCGAATATCCTCTTAACAATGCACGGCTTGGCGCGTTTGAGAGCGTCCTGTCGATTTTGGATGCTATAAATACCGTCCAATCTAATCGTGTAGACGGAGTAGAACAATTCATACAAAGTTTGCTGGTTTTATATAATGCGGATATTTCTGAAGAAGATGCCAAAGCGATTAGAGAGGCGGGCTTAATTAAACTCAAGAGTTTTGGTGATAACAAAGCCGATGTAAAAGTTATCGCAGAACAGCTCGATCAGCAACAGACTCAGACGCTTGTTGATTATATGTATCAGACGGTGCTTAATATCGTTGGCATGCCCAACCGCAACGGCGGGCGAAGCACAAGCGATACAGGCGCGGCAGTTATTATGCGCGATGGTTGGGAATCCGCTGAGGCAAGAGCTAAGTCGGACGAGCTTATGTTCAAAGAGTCCGAACGCAAGATGTTAAAGCTGGTACTTGCAATCATGCGTGGCACAGTGGGCACTTCGCTTAGACTGTCCGATATTGAGATTAAATTCACCAGACGCAATTATGAGAATTTACTGAGCAAGTCACAGGTGTTTGCGACACTGCTCAAGACAGAATATTGCTCGCTTGAAGAAGCATATGCGATTAGTGGCATTTCGCCAGACCCCGCCGATTCTGCAAAACGCGGTGAGGAATGGTACAAGAAAGTTAAGGCGGAACAGGCAGCCCCAATAAATGGAAAGCCAAAGGAAGGCGATGCGTTTGCTTGAGTTTAGATGCGCCAAGTGCGGTAAGTTGCTTGGTAGAATAGATGGCAGCGCAGAGATAAAATGCCCGCGATGCGGAGAATTAAATACTATAAAAAAGCCCCGCGAAATCCGCGAGGTTAAAAATTACAGAGCGTCACAGAACGCCGATAAGCCTAAGAGATAGGTTTATTGGCGTTTTTCTTTTTCCGCCAGAGAAGGCGGTATATAAGTTTCGCACAACAGGCAGAGAAGCCTAAAACCACAAGACATAGTGGGAGATCACTTAAAAGCGCAAGGAGTAATTAAGCATGAAAATTGATTTTACCAAAATAGAAGGTTATCGCGAAGATATGTCCGCCGAAGAAAAACTGGCGTTGCTTGATAAATGGGAACCTGATGGTTGGGTTAAAAAAGAAGTGTTCGATAGAACCGCATCGGAACTTGCTGAGTATAAACGCAAGTTGAGAGAAAAAATGTCGGAAGAAGAACGCAAAGAAGCAGAACGCCAAGAGGCCGAAGCGGCACTTAAAGCTGAGCTTGAATCGCTTAGAAAAGAAGCCGCGATAACCAAAAACAAGGCGAAGTTCCTGTCGCTTGGATATGAGGAGGAACTGGCGGAAGATACTGCTCGCGCAATGGCAGATGGTGATTTTGAGAAAGTGTTTGCTAATCAGGCAATTCATCTTGAAAACGTAAAGAAAGCCGCTATTGCCGCTGCGTTAGCGAACGATCCCAAACCGCCTGCCGGTGGTGGGGGTGGTGCGGAAATCACAAAGGAGCAGTTTGACGCTATGGGCTACTCTGACCGCCTCAAATTGTTCAACGAACAACCCGAAACTTACAAGAAATTTACGGAGGGATAAATGGCTAACGAAACCAAACTTTCCAGCATTATCAATCCGCAGGTTCTCGCGGATATGATCGAAACAAAGCTGGTAAACGCAATGAAGTTTACCCCGATTTGTAAAGTGGATAACACGCTTGTCGGCCGCGCGGGCGACACCGTTACGCTACCTCGGTATGCGTACATAGGAGATGCGGATGATGTTGCAGAGCTTGAAGATATTGGCATTGCCGAGCTTACCGCCACTACGCAGGCTGTACAGGTGAAGAAAGTCGGTAAGGGCGCAACCATCTCTGATGAAGCTGTGCTGTCTGGCTACGGCGACCCTATTGGCGAGATCGGCAACCAGCTTTTGACCTCAATTGCAAGCAAGGTTGACAACGATGTGTTGGCGGCTCTTGACAATGCCACCCTTGTGCATCCTGTCGTGTCTGTAACGCCGAACGAAGTCAACAACGCGCTTGTGAAACTGGGCGAAGATTTTGAGGGTGATAAGTATCTGTTTGTAAGCCCGTCCACTTACGCCGCTCTGCGCGATGCCTCTGACTGGATTCCCGCTTCTGAGATCGCGGCTGGTGCGGTTCTGCGCGGCACTGTCGGCATGATTTACGGGTGCTATGTGGTTATCACCAATAAAATTGCCACGACTGACACGGCATATATCGTAAAGCCTGGAGCGGTAGCCTTGTTTATGAAGCGCGGCACGCAGGTCGAAAGCGACCGGAACATCGTTAATAAGTCCACCACGTTCACGGCTGACAAGCATTATGCTGTGTATCTGTACGACAGCTCTAAAGTCGTCAAGCTGGGCGCGGCTGAGTTGATCGAGCTTGAAGTAAAGCAGAAGGCCAGCATTTCCGGCGACAAGGCTGAGTTTATCATCACAGGCTATCCCACCAACTTGTCTTACGGTTGGAAGGCTTATGCGGC
>LSQX01249918.1_pt2 | contig 13509 bp, 15 predicted proteins | sample 654561 | NCBI WGS metagenome assembly LSQX01 (sample SAMN04489861, study PRJNA283612) | anaerobic digester metagenome | isolation source: 4 biogas reactors fed with cattle manure at either 37C or 55C with and... | place: Denmark: Kongens Lyngby | collected 2014 | reverse complement strand
ACGATGATGCTGATAAGTAACAGGCCCGGCAATAAGCCCCCGATTGTACTAAAAGTGGTGTTTTGTTGATTGTTAGGGCTTGATTGTGACTGACTCATTTTTTGTGAAAACCGATTGCTATGACATTTTTATGACCTCAATATTACGCCGATCTATAAATAAATGAAAATCAGTAATATAGGTATCATCTATAAGTAAAATTGATATATTAATAAGAAGTTTATTTTGAAGGATAAATGTGAAAATTAGCCTGAAGCAATTAGAAGTATTTTTAGCGGTTTATCAAACGGGTTCGACAGTCGCTGCTGCAGAGCAGGTGTTTTTATCACAATCTGCAGTTAGCATGTCGCTCAGTGAATTAGAAAAGCAATTAGACACGACATTATTTCAACGCGTCTCGAAGCGTTTAGTCGCTACGCAGCAAGCGCATAAGCTGAGTTCATTAGCTGGGACCGTTTTGAAACAAGTTGAGCAAATTGAGTATTTATTTGAGCTCAAAGCTGAAAGTTTAGTGATTGGTGCTAGTACCACTATCGGTAATTATCTATTACCTAGGTTGATACGTGATTTTCAGGAACAACACCCTGAAGTTGATATTCGTCTGGCTATCTTTAATAGTGCCGACATTTGTGAGGGCTTATTAAATTATGATTATGACTTGGGCTTTATTGAAGGTGAAAATCCTTTTGTAGAGCTTAAGGCTAAAGTATGGATGGAAGATGAGTTGGTGCTCTTTGCTGCTAAAAATAGTCGTTTCATTGAATTAGGGGAGCCGTTGACTAGTCTTAATGACTTAGATCATGTTCCCTTAATTTTGAGAGAAACCGGTTCAGGCACGAGGACGTTTGTGCAAAAGTATTTATTGCAGCATTTAGAGGGTTCAGTGGTAATGGAGCTAGGTAATTCTGAAGCAATTAAACAAGCGGTGGTCAATGATTTGGGGGTAGGGTGTTTGTCACGCCATGCTTTACAAGATCTGCTTGAATTAGAAAAAATCGACATACTAAGGCTTAGAGCTTCAAAAGCGCTACGTAGATCTTTATACCTATTAGAAAATAAAAAAAGTGTACATTCTCTTGCTTACCAGAAGTTCGTGAGTTTTGCTTTTGACTATCGCTTTAATAGGGCGACATAGGGGCAGATATAAGGTAGGATATCTATATTAATTATTTCTAATATAAATATTTCTTTTAGTTATTAAGAAGTGAGTCAATTTATGAATGTACACGAGTTTTTTCACGAAGATACTTATACTTATAGTTATGTAGTGAGTGACCCTGCTACTAAAAAGGCTGCGATTATTGATTCTGTGTTGGATTATGATGCGGCTGCGGGTCGTACTTCTACCGAGAGCGTTGACCAGCTGATTGCCTATATCAGAGAGCAGAGCCTTGAGGTAGAGTGGTTGCTAGAGACACATATCCACGCCGATCACTTGTCTGCTGCACCTTATTTAAAGGAAAATGTCGGTGGTCGTATTGCAATTGGTGAATACATCACGACGGTACAAGATGTCTTTGGTGATTTGTTTAATGCGGAAAGCGGCTTTTTACGGGATGGTAGCCAGTTTGATCAAATATTCAAAGACGGTGAGAGCTTTAACATTGGAGAGCTCAATGCACGTGTCATTCATACGCCAGGTCATACGCCTGCTTGTCTCAGTTACGTAATTGAAGATGCTGTCTTTGTTGGTGATACGTTATTTATGCCAGATTATGGTACGGCTCGATGTGACTTCCCTGGTGGTGATGCTGCGACGCTTTATCGCTCTATTCAGAAGCTTTTCGAGTTGCCGGATGAGACAGTGGTTTATCTGTGTCATGATTACAAAGCTGAGGGACGTGATTACTTTGAGTTTAAGACGACAATCAAGCAGCAGCGTGAACATAATATCCACGTAGGAGGCGGTATCAGTGAAGAGGATTTCGTCAAGATGCGCACTGCACGTGACGCCACTCTCGGGATGCCTAAACTGATTTTACCGTCGGTACAACTCAATATGCGAGCCGGTGAGTTTCCTCCAGCAGAGGATAACGGTACGACCTACTTTAAAATCCCGATTAATAAGTTGTAATCACAATTACTCGAGCAAGCAGAGGTGACTTTACAACAGTTGCTATTGAGCGAGGTTTTTATGGGCTTTATCATTGACAAGCGACTGATTTAAAGGGTAAAATCTTTGGCTTACTCATCCTCTGACAATTAAATTACATAAGTGTGTAGTTTACATGTTGAGCTCATAGTCGACCAAGAACAAGAGCCGCATGGAGTGTTTTCGTTGTGTATGATGATTTGGAGTCCATATGAACTTAATTCAAACTCTTGAGCAGGAAGAGATTCAGCGCCTTAGCGAAGGTAAGACTATCCCTGAATTTGCTCCTGGTGATACCGTTGTAGTAAACGTAAACGTAATTGAGGGTAACCGCAAACGTACCCAGGCTTACGAAGGTGTGGTTATCGCTAAGCGTAACCGCGGTTTAAACTCTGCTTTTACTGTTCGCAAAATTTCATCCGGTGAGGCGGTTGAGCGTACCTTCCAGTTATACTCTCAGCAAATCGCTTCTATCGAAGTTAAGCGCCGTGGTGCAGTCCGTCGCGCTAAGCTTTACTACTTACGTAACCGTTCTGGTAAAGCAGCTCGTATTAAAGAAAAGTTAGTTCGTAAAGTTGTTGCTAAGTAGTTTATAGCAACTCTGTTAGCGCTAATTTATAAAGCATGTCTTCATTTTATTGGAGGCATGCTTTTTTTATTCCTAGCTTAATTAACTCACTAGGCCTTTAATTGTTGCTGATTTAGCGATAATTAACGCTTGGTTTCTTTTTGTTTATTGCTAAAAGAAATTAGAACTATATAATATAAGGTATTGATATTTATTAAATAATTCTAATTATTATTCATAAAATGAACAAATCTCATAATCCTCCTCATCGATCAGTGCCCGATTTTAATCCACTGACTCAACCGTCAGAGAGTGCAGGTTTTGGATTACCGGTGATTAGAGATGAGGAATTATCTGAGTTATTAGAGCGTGCTTTTTTGCCTGAGCATGCTTGGCGCCAAGATCAGTTAGTTGAGCATTGGAATTCTCAAAAAGAGGTTGTTAAGAGCAGTTTTATTGAGGCTGGTGTCCTGATTCCTATTGTTAACAAGGACAATCAAGCTCAAATTGTACTCACTAAGCGTTCCTCTAAATTACGAAGTCATCGTGGTCAGGTGAGCTTTCCAGGTGGTCGTTTTGAAGAGAGCGACAAGGATCTAGAGGATGCTGCCTTGCGCGAGACTGAGGAGGAGATAGGGGTTGAGCGCTCTAAGATTTCTGTCTTTGGAGAGATGCCAGTTTTTTATACTGGTACTGGCTTCGCCATGAGCTCTTATTTGGGGTGGATGACTGAAGCTTCTCGCTTTATGATTGATACCAGAGAGGTAGAAGAAGTTTTTTTGGTGCCACTGAGTTTTCTGACTGACCCTAATAACTACCGTTTATATACAGCAGACAGAGGTGAGCTGCCTTTTAGCTATTATGGGATTACTTGGGCTAATCACTTCATCTGGGGTGCTACGGCTTCGATATTGCGCAATCTTTATCAGCGCCTACAACAAGCGCGCTGATTTAAGCTTAGGCTATCTATTTACCATCGGCTTGCTGCTTCATTTTCTGCCACAATTCGTTCATAAAGCGCGTAGCGTTCTGGGTGTATCTGGCCGCTTTCAAGGGCGGCTAGTACACCGCAATTAGGTTCACGCAAATGGCGACAATTATAGAAGCGGCAGTGTTGGATGGCTTCGCTAAACTCTGGGAAGCCTTTGACGATTTGTTCATCACTCAAGTGCAATAAACCAAAGTTTTGAAAGCCTGGCGAATCGATGATTGAGGCAGTGATGTTGTTATTTTCCCGAACATCATACAGTTCTGTTTTAGTCGTAGTATGACGGCCAGCGCCTAAAGCGTGCGAATGCTCTTGAGTGTGGGCTTTGGCTGTAGGTACTAGCACATTGAGAATGCTGGATTTACCCATGGCGCTTTGACCAAGTAAGAGAGCTGTGCGCCCCTTAACAATGGGTAGTAGTTTAGCAGCCAAGTCATTAGGTTCATGGATACTACACTCGATTAGCTTCACGCCTAAATCTAGGTAGCGTTGCAGGCGAGTGCGGGCTTCGGCTAAGCCTTTTTCTATATCGATTTTATTTAAAACGATATATGGCTCCAGATCTTCATTCCATGCCGCGGTCAAGGCACGGCCTAATAAATCATCAGAAAACTTGGGTTCTACTGCGGTGATTAACAATAAGATATCAACGTTAGCGGCAAATTGCTTGCTACGCATCTCATCACTACGGTAAAGCAAGTTTTTACGCTCTAGTACATTTTCTATGCGAGCTTCATTATTACCTTGAGGGGAAAGCTCCACATAATCACCAACGCATATCCCTGCTTTTTTACCACGAGTGTAGCAATGCCATAATTGCTCCTCGACCCGGGCGACATAATGCCTCCCATGGGCAGAGATTATGCGACCCTGCATCATAGGCTGGCTCCTGTCATACCTCTGAGGTGTTGAATGCGGATAGTTGCCGGTGGATGACTGTCATAATAAGCAGAGAATGCAGGATCCGGTGTGAGGGTGCTGGCATTATCATCGTATAGCTTGACGAGCGCAGAAATCAGCTCATCGGCATCACTATGCTGAGCGGCAAAGGCATCTGCTTCGAACTCATCACGGCGTGAAAGGCGGCTATTAAGCGGGGTCAACCAAAAAGTAAAGGTCGGCATGACGAGCGCAAACAATATCAGGGTGAGGGCATGGTAGGCATCATGCGCTGGTAGGCTTACGCCTAATCCTTCATAAAACCAAGTTTTATCACTGACATAGCCGAGTACAGCAAAGAAGATAAAGCTACCTAAAACCATCATGGCTAGACGCTTAATAATATGCTTGTGTTTAAAGTGCCCTAACTCGTGAGCCATAATCGCTTCAATTTCGCTGGCCTTTAGTTTGTTGAGTAAGGTATCAAAAAAGACAATACGACGGTTTTTCCCAAAACCTGTAAAAAATGCATTGCCATGAGAACTGCGTTTGGAGCTATCCATCACGAATAAGCCACTAAGCTCAAAATTACAACGTTCGGCTAAACGCTCGATTTTTTCTTTGACCTCACCTTCTTCAAGGGGATTAAACTTATTAAATAAGGGCATTAACCAGGTCGGTGAGACATACATCATGATAGCCATAAAGCCGAGGACTACAAGCCAAGCCCAGAACCACCAAAGCTCGGTACTTTGCATAAGATATAAAATCGCAATCAGGATAATACTGCCCAGTACTAGGGATAATAAAAGACTAGTGACCGTATCTTTGATAAATAACCCAGGTGAGGTCCGATTGAAGCCGTATTTTTGTTCAAGTTTAAAAGTTTTATAGATGGAGAATGGCAAACTTAAGATACTTAAAATCAACTGTACTGCAATAATAAATACTAAGGACTTGAATAAGCTAGGCTCGACATCCAAACCAAAGGAGCGGAATAACCAGTCAATACCGCCTAAAATGGTTAAGGCTAATAAAATTAGTACATCATAAAAGACCTCTATTTGGCTGAGGCGTAAACGCTCCAGACTATAGCGGGCGGCACGCTGATGACTCTTGAGGCTGATATGCTCAGCGAACTCCTCAGGCACTGCGGTGGCGTGCTTAGAGATGTGACGGATTTGGCGGATATTAAGCCAAGTGCGGATACCGAAATCCAGAATAATCAGAGTGATAAATAAAAATGTAAAGTGATGTGCTTGCATGGGTTCCTGTATAAACAATATATCTGTGCGACAATACTATGATAATCATTATAGTAAATTAAAAGGAAGTATTTATGGCGTCAAGAGACCTTCGTTTAGTTTGGTTGGATATGGAGATGAGTGGTTTAGATCCGGAGATTGAACGAGTGTTGGAAGTGGCTGTGGTAGTAACTGAGCCCGATTTAACCGTTGTAGCAGAGGGGCCGGTGATTGTTATTCACCAATCTGATGAGGTGTTAAACGCAATGGATGAGTGGAACACTAGCACTCATGGGCGTACTGGCTTGACTGAAAAGGTCAGGGCATCGACTACGACAGAAGCTGAAGCAGAGCAGCAGCTAATTGAGTTTCTGAGTCAATATGTCAATAAGGGAGCCTCACCACTTTGCGGTAATACGGTCAGTCAAGATCGTCGTTTTATGTTCAAATACATGCCTGAATTAGAGCGATTTTTCCATTATCGTACGCTTGATGTCAGTACCTTAAAGGAATTGGCCAAACGCTGGAATCCCGAGGTATATCGTGGTGTGGTCAAAAAGGGTAGACATGAAGCCTTAGCTGATATTCATGAGTCCATTGAGGAATTAAGACATTATCGTGATACTTTTTTAAAGTTGTCCGAGACAGTAGAGTAGTGTGCTTATCTAGGGGATTACAACATGCTTGATCCGAGAATTCTTGACCCAAAGCAAACGCCCGCGGCTAATGCAATTGCTGGTATTGGCACCGATTTGATCTATATTGATCGTATTCAAAGTGCCTTTGAGCGTCATGGTGAACGTTTTTTAAAGCGAATTTTGGGGGCTGGTGAAAGAGAAAAGTTTCAACGGCGTTATGATCGTGACCCGCACCGAGGAGTGACTTTTTTGGCGACACGTTTTGCTGCCAAAGAGGCCTTCTCAAAAGCGGTAGGTTTAGGCATGCGTTCGCCAATGCGCTGGTCTGCGATGCAGACTTTAAACGCACCTAGCGGTAAGCCGATGGTGGTCTTGTCCGGGGAATTAAAAGATTGGTATGAAGCACGTTTTGGTGAAGCACATGTCTCATTGAGTGATGAGTCAGACTTGGCAATGGCGTTAGTCATTGTCGAACGCAAACAGTCATCGAATTAACAAAGATAGTTAAAGGCAAGTTATGTCGTCAAAAAATAAACAATCAAGTTTGAGCCTGGGGCCTGTGATGGTGGATGTAGAGGGCTTATGTCTACAGCGTCATGAGACTCAACGTCTTAAAAATCCTCTTGTCGGCGCAGTTATTTTATTTGCCCGTAATTATCAGGACCCAAAGCAGTTAAGTGAGTTGTGCCGTCAAATTCATGAGGTACGTGATGAGCCGCTCTTAATTGCCATTGACCACGAAGGTGGCCGAGTTCAGCGTTGTCGTAGCGGTGGTTTTACCCATTTGCCGGCGATGCGTGACTTAGGTGAGTTATGGGATAGCAATCAGGAAGCCTCACTTGATTTAGCTCGTGAGGTGGGTTATGTCTTGGCAGCCGAATTGGCAGCATGTGGTGTGGATTTTTCTTTTACCCCAGTTCTTGACCTTGATTATGGGCTTAGTGAGGTAATTGGTAATCGTTCTTTTCATCGAAACCCTGAGGTGGTGGCTAAGCTTGCCGAGGCATTGATTGAAGGTTTGGGAGAGGCGGGTATGTCTTCATGTGGTAAGCACTTCCCAGGACATGGCTTTGTCGAGGCTGATTCTCACGTAGCTATTCCAGTAGATACGAGAGAGTTTGATGAGATTTGGGAAGAAGACATCAAGCCTTATGTGGCTCTTGGTCACCTTAAATTACCTTCTTTGATGCCAGCGCATGTGATTTATGAAAAGGTTGATTCCATGCCGGCTGGTTTTTCTAAGTTTTGGATTCAGGAAGTGTTACGTCAGCGAATGAACTATCAAGGTATGGTTTTTTCTGATGATTTAACAATGGAAGGGGCTTCAGTAGTCGGAGGGATTGTTGAGCGAGCTAATGCGGCGTTTGCAGCAGGTTGCGATATGGTGCTTGTATGCAATCGACCTGATTTAGCGGATGAGTTATTGGCTAATTTACAGCACGAAGCGAGTGCTGAATCTATTGAGCGCCTCAAAAAGCTACACCTCAAATCATTCTCCATGAATTGGCAGCAGTTGCATAGTGAGCCGCGTTATGTCAAAGCTAAACAGATGATTGATCGCTTAGCTCAAGAGTCTGAACCGCTTGTTTAAAGTGGTTACGAAGTTAATTCGTTGATAGTCAATGATATGAGTTCTGAGTCGTCTTCTTTTGATATTCAAGATTTTTTAAAAAAACTACCTAATCTACCCGGTGTGTATCGGCATGTCGCGGAGGACGGTGAGATCTTGTACGTAGGTAAGGCCAAGGATTTAAAAAAACGGGTTTCCCAATATTTTCAAAAAAATCTACAAAGCCCACGTATTGCTCATATGGTCGCTCGCGTAGCGAGTGTGGATATTACGATCACTAACTCTGAAGCTGAAGCGCTAATTTTAGAAGTTAATTTAATCAAGCGCTTACAGCCAAAATACAATATTTTATTCCGTGATGATAAGTCTTATCCTTATCTGATGTTTACGGATCACGAATCCCCTCGCATGGTTTATTATCGTGGCTCGACCAATAAAAAGGGGCATTTTTTCGGACCGTATCCAAACTCATGGGCAGTACGCGATACCATGCAGTTGTTGCAAAAGATTTTCCGTTTGCGTACCTGTGAGGATAGTGTTTTTTCTAATCGCTCACGTCCCTGTTTGTTATATCAGATTCAACGTTGCTCAGGACCTTGTGTAGGTTTAATTGGCAAGGAAGAGTATCAGGCGGATATTGAACATGCTGTCAAGGTATTGCATGGGGAGTCCAATGAGGTTTTACAAACCTTAGAAAATAAAATGCTTGATGCTTCAAATGAGCTGCAGTTTGAACGAGCAGCAATGTTTAGAGATCAGATGAATTCTCTAGCTACCTTAATGCAGCAACAAGCAATGGAATCAAGTGATGAGAGTGACGTTGATGTGATTGCAGTGGAACAATATGATGGTAGTTACTGCGTGAATCTAGCGATGGTTAGGGCAGGACGACACTTGGGGGATAAGCCCATTTTTCCGACTCACGTCAATGGTGATGAGCTAGCGGAAGTACTTGCTGCTTTTGTGGCTAGCCACTATTCAGAGCATCAATTACCCCCTGTGATAGTTTGTTCTCATGCTTTACCGGATCCTGAACTTTTGCTATTGCTAAAGCAAGAGGGGAGAGCAAGGACTCAGGTCATTACACGACCTAGTGGTGTACGTAGAAATTGGCTTGAACAGGCTCAACGCAATGCTCAAATTGCCTTACAACGACGTTCTGCAGAAGCGGGACAAATGCAGGAACGTACACAAGCCTTAGCAGAGCTTTTAGAGTTGGATCTGGATTCAGATGCCTTGGCTCAGTTACGTATTGAGTGTTTTGATATTAGTCATAGTCATGGTGAGGCAACTCAGGCTTCTTGTGTGGTGTATCAGCACCATGATATGCAGCCTTCGCTCTATCGTCGTTATAATATTGCCGGTATTACCGGGGGCGATGATTATGCGGCGATGCGGCAGGTACTACAACGTCGTTATGCTCAAGGTTATGAATCAGCTTCTTTACCCGATTTGGTCTTAATTGATGGTGGTAAAGGGCAGGTGGAGGTAGCTCGTCAGGTATTCACTGATTTGGGTCTTGATATCTCTATGATTGTTGGTGTGGCTAAGGGCGAAGGCCGCAAGGTAGGATTGGAAACGCTGATTTTTGCTGATTCTCGGCCTTCTGTCGAATTGGGTTTGGCTTCCAAAGCTTTATTGTTAATCGCTCAAATACGTGATGAGGCGCATCGCTTTGCCATTACCGGTATGCGGAGCAAGCGGGCAAAAGCTAGGAATGTATCCCGTCTAGAAGAGATTGAAGGGGTGGGACCGAAGCGTCGTCAACGATTATTAGCACGTTTTGGCGGTTTTAATGGAGTGGTCAATGCCACCGTTGATGATTTAGCTTCTGTTGAAGGGATTTCTCAACAAATGGCACAACGTATTTATGATGCTTTGCGTTAGGCACTTTTTAGTGTAGCCTACACTTTTCGGTGGTAATATAGCTGCTATGAAATCAATGAACTTACCGATTCTTCTTACTTGGCTACGAATTGCCATTATTCCCTTATTTATAGGGTTGTATTATCTGCCTCTGGACAGTCTTAGCGTGTCTTTGCGTGACTGGCTCGGGGCGATTGCCTTTGTGGTAGCGGCGATTACCGACTGGCTAGATGGTTATTTAGCACGTCGTTGGAATCAGACCTCTGCTTTCGGGGCTTTTTTAGACCCTGTCGCTGATAAGTTGATGGTATGCGCAGCCTTATTGATTCTCCTTGATTTAGGTAGAGTCGAATCTTATATTGCCTTGATTATCATTGGTCGTGAGTTGACTATTTCTGCCTTACGAGAGTGGATGGCAAGCGTTGGTGCTCGTAGTAGTGTGGCAGTTAATCAACTGGGTAAGTTCAAGACCGCCGCGCAGATGGCGGCTATTCCATGTCTTATGGTCTACCAGACTGTTTTAGGCGTCGATTTAGCCTTTGTTGGTAATGTGCTTATATTTATAGCGGCATTCTTAACCTTGTGGTCGATGTTCTATTATCTGAGCAAAGCTTGGCCCATACTAAAACACGCCGATAAAAACTAATAATAAGCAAATGCTATAAGGCGGTAGGAGGGGAAGATGGGCGTAGTAGTACAAAATAAATTATCCTTGCGTCAGATCTTGGTTTGCGGTGGACTGATTGTCACTTTATCCGTTGGTATTCGTCACGGCTTCGGTTTGTGGCTGCTACCGATTAGTCAGGAACATGGCTGGGACAGAGAGGTCTTCTCTTTTGCCATTGCTTTGCAAAATCTGATTTGGGGTGTGGTTGGTATTTTCGCCGGTATGCTGGCCGATCGTTATGGTGCGTTTAAGATCATGGTGGTCGGTGCGTTGTGTTATGCCCTTGGTTTATTGGGGATGGCTTATACCACAACGCCTCTGATGTTTATTCTGACTGCCGGGGTGATTACTGGTATAGCTCACTCAGCCACAACTTACATTATTATTTTCGGTATTATTGGTCGTCATATTAGTGCTACTCAGCGTTCTTGGGCTATGGGTGTCGCCGCAGCTACTGGCTCGTTTGGCCAGTTTATGATGCTACCAGTCTCCAATACTTTAATCTCTCTGAGTGGTTGGCAAAATGCCTTAGTTATCTTGGCGATGCTTTCTTTATTGATTATTCCACTTGCATTTTTTCTGAGAGAGCGGGTAGCTTGGGTGCCTTCTAGCGATGAGCTAGGCAGTGAACAGGATCAAAGTATCACCGAAGCAGTCAAAGAGGCGATGACATATCGTAGTTATGTGCTTCTTATACTGGGTTATTTTGTGTGCGGTTTTCAAGTGGTATTTATAGCCGTCCATTTACCAGGCTACATAAAGGACAATGGTTTGGGACCGGAGGTGGCGAGTTATTCCTTAGCTTTGATTGGTCTATTTAATATTTTTGGCAGTTATCTTGTCGGTTCCTTAGGCCAACGTTTTCAAAAACGCTATTTGTTAGTTGGCATTTACGGGATACGGGGTATTGTTATTGCATTGTTCTTGTTAGTTCCGCTCAGTGCAATAAGTGTTTACTTGTTCTCAATTGCCATGGGTTTTCTCTGGCTGTCAACGGTACCAGCAACTAACGCAATTATTGCTCAGATTTTTGGTATTCGTCATTTGTCCATGTTGGGAGGTATTGCCTTCTTTAGTCATCAAGTAGGATCCTTCCTAGGAGTTTGGATGGGCGGTGCCTTTTATGATAGATTTGGTAATTATGACTTGATGTGGATGCTAGCAATTGCGTTAAGTGTTTTCGCTACCTTGGCTAATTGGCCTATCGTGGAGCGAGCAATTGAACGGCGAAAAGGACCACTTCTTGCAACTAATTAGTTGAGGCAATGTCATGCGTATTGTCTTAGCCTTTGCGGCTATCTTTGTATTACTGCTAGTCTTTACGATGTACCTCGATCCGAAATTTTGGTTAAATATTTCGGATCTGGTCTGGGCATGTTTTTAAATTAAGACACTAAGCTTATTTCAATGTCTGCGCGAAGTCGGCGACTGAGGCAGCATAGAAGTAACTATTATTGTATTTGGTAATCGCAAAAAAGTTTTGAGTGGCGATACGATACTCATTTCTTCCTTGTGTTTCATCCATCAGATTGATAATGCCTAGCTTTTGGCCATTTTTCCATGAAGCATCATTACTGTTGCTGTTTGAACCTTGAGCTTTTAAATCCTGCCAACTTAGTGTTGGCTCTAAACCTTTGCCTTCAATGGCGGCAGGGTTTTGTGGCAGAGTAGCAGGAGCAAAGACAGGCATGCCAGGCTCCCAACCGTGTTTGACGAGGAAGTTTGCTACAGAGTGAATGGCATCCACTTCGCTATTACGTAGATCGATACGTCCATCACCATCGCCATCGACAGCATAGTGCATGATACTGATCGGCATAAATTGTGGTAGGCCGGTCGCGCCAGCAAAGGAGCCTAGCTCGGTATTGGCATTAATCTTGCCCTGATGGTCGAGTTTGATTAAGGCCGCTAGCTGATTTCTAAAGGATTGGTGACGATCAGGGCGATTAGGGTCTGGGTGATGAAAGCCCAACGTGTATAGTGAGTCCAGTAGTTTAAAGCTGCCCATGTAGTTGCCATAGACTGTTTCAACACCAATGATACTGGCGACGATTTCTGATGGTACCCCATATTCTCGCTCCACCTCCTTGAGTGTAGAGGCATTTCTTTGCATAAAACTCTTACCGCCACGTACGCGGATGGGATCCATGACGCGATTTCTGTAAGTTGTCCAGGAACGCTTTACTCGCCCGCTGGAGCTAGGAGCCATGAGGCGCTGAGTTTGGCTATTGACTTGTGCCGAATTCACCAGCTTAGCGACGTGCTTAGTAGGAATTTCGTAGCGTTCGGCAACTTCTTGAATAAACACATCTTTATTAGCACTTAATGAACGACTTTCAAAGTCTGAGCTCAGGCCTACGCTGCCCGGAACATCGGTGGTCGCCGTATTAGTAGCTACTTTATGAGTGTCTGGTTGTGGCTGGCGATTGGCTGTTGATTGGTGGGAAGAGCTACTGGCACAGGCTGAAAGACCAATAACTGAAAGAGTAGTCAGGAGTAATTTTGTCGGTTTCATGTGGCAATGTTTTTTAACTTAAGGAGAAATTGATTTTAAATAAGAGATTAACTATTAAATGATTTAATCATAACTAGCACCTATAAAGTATAGGGTATATACCGAGTCTTTGAAGAGTCAAGTCCGTATTAAGATGTTATTGATAACATTAATTTTTAGTTTCAAAGAGAGCGAGGGATTGTATTGTTAGGCGGTACGCTTTATATTACCCATCCGGATTGCAGCCTGCACAATATGCGCAGCTGGCACCCGGAGTCAGCCAAGCGTTTGGCGGCCATCCACGACCGTCTCTGTGCCACGGATTTGATATGGTGCCTTAAGGAAATGAGCGCTCCTCAAGCAACTGAGGAGGATATCTTGCGTTGTCATGAGGCGCAGTATGTAGACTTTATTAAGTCTAATATACCTTGTGAAGGCTATTTTAATATTGATAATGAGGAAACCAGTCTTAATCCCCATACTTGGAATGCTGCTCTTAGGGC
>LSQX01153102.1_pt1 | contig 13510 bp, 14 predicted proteins | sample 654561 | NCBI WGS metagenome assembly LSQX01 (sample SAMN04489861, study PRJNA283612) | anaerobic digester metagenome | isolation source: 4 biogas reactors fed with cattle manure at either 37C or 55C with and... | place: Denmark: Kongens Lyngby | collected 2014 | reverse complement strand
CAAAAACATTTTTATTTCAAATATTTTTTGTACTTTTGCAGTTGGGTAAGTCTTATACGACCAGCTCCCATCTAACTCCCCCAGGTTCGGAAGGAAGCAAGGGTACGATGGTCGTAGCGGTGCGATATAAGTAGCTTACCCTTTTTTATAATAGAAAAATGAGAATACGTCTATATAACGAAAACCCAAATCAGAGAGATATTTTAAAAGTTGTGGAAGTACTCCGAAACGGTGGAGTAATCATCTATCCCACTGACACCATATATGGTATTGGTTGCGATATTACCTCACAACGCTCTGTTGATAGAATTTCTCAAATTATGGGTATCAAAAAAAACAAAGCTATGTATTCTTTTTTGTGCCACGACCTAAGTCATCTTTCGGACTATACACGTCCGCTAAATAATAATATTTTCAGACTAATGAAAAAGGTTTTGCCCGGACCTTATACATTTATATTAAATGCTAATAATAATGTTCCAAAACTTTTTGAGAGCAAGAAAAAAACTGTCGGTATTAGGATTCCCAACAACAATATTATCCGCGAAATAATAAAGGAACTGGAGAACCCCATTCTTTCAAAGTCGCTACCAACCGACGGTGAATATATTGAATATGCCACCGATCCCGATTTGATTTATGAAAAATATGGCGATTTGGTAGATGTTTTTATTGACGGTGGATATGGAGACCACACTGGCTCCACTGTTTTGGATTGCACCGGAGACGATTTTGAAGTCATCCGCCAAGGAAAAGGTGATATTGATAGTTTGTAATAGAAATGGAAAAAAAATCCTTTTTTAAATTTTCTCACCCCTTAGATGAAAACAGCGAATTTTTTGAGAATCTAATAGATATCAAGCACGGATACGTGGAACGCATTGTGTCTAAGGCACATAGTAGCCCCGACGGCTTTTGGTATAATCAAGAAAATGATGAATGGGTTATTGTTCTTCAGGGCGATGCAACAATTCAATTTGAAGAGGAAAGTGTGGAATTACAAAAGGGTGATTACATTTTTATTCCCGCACATAAAAAACATAGAGTTTCTTATACATCTAGCGAACCAGAGTGTATTTGGCTTGCTATTCATGGTAAAATAAATAAAAATTATGTCTAATTTCAAACAACTATTTTATGCCCACTGCGGACAAACATCTCCTTTTCCATTAGCATTGGAAATTGAAAAAGCTGAAGGAATCTATCTTTACGACAGTTCGGGCAAAAGATATATGGATTTAATTTCAGGAATTTCGGTGAGTAATTTAGGGCACTGCCATCCCAATGTTGTGGAGGCTGTACAAAGCCAATCTGAAAAATTTATGCATCTGATGGTTTATGGCGAATATGTGCACCAGCCACAAGTTATGCTCTCCAAAAGGCTATCTGACATACTACCAAGCTCATTATCAGTTACATATCTTACAAATTCTGGTTCTGAAGCCGTTGAAGGAGCCATTAAAATTGCAAGAAAACATAGTGGTAGGTCGCAAATAGTTTCTTGTAAAAATGCCTATCACGGCAGTACAATGGGGGCATTGAGCGTCATGGGCGACTTAGATTACAAAAAAAACTTCGCACCTCTTCTACCAGATATTATTAATATTGAATTTGGCAATATTGAGGATTTAAAAATAATCAGCGATAAAACAGTGGCAATAATTATCGAGCCTGTTCAGGCAGAAGCTGGTGTGCAAATTGCTAGTTTTGAATATTGGGAAGCTCTAAAAGAGAGATGTGAAGCCACAGGGACGCTGATAATATTTGATGAAATTCAAACTGGCTTGGGTCGTACCGGCAAAATGTTTGGCTTTGAAAATATTGGTATTGTTCCAGATATTATTACCCTTGCCAAAGGTTTGGGTGGCGGAATGCCCATTGGTGCTTTTATAAGTTCGCCTGAAATAATGTCCAGCATAACAACTAAACCAATTTTGGGGCATATTAGCACTTTTGGCGGAAATGCAGTATGTTCGTCGGCTGCACTTGCTTGTATAGATACAATTATCGAAGAAAAACTTTTGGAAGAAGCTGAATCTAAAGCTCAACTTTTTAAAGATTTATTGAGTGAAAATAAAAAAATAAAAGAGTTCAGACAATTGGGCATGATGATGGCAATTGAGTTTGAAAGTTTTGAAATAAATAAAAAAATTATAGATATTTGCATTGAAAAAGGAGTTATAACAGATTGGTTTTTATTTAATGACAAATCCATGCGTTTAGCTCCCCCATTAATCATAAACAAAGAGCAAATTAAAGAGGCATGTAAAATCATCAATAACGCAATAAATGAGGTGATATGAATAACGAAAATTTAAACCCACACATCGAACATCAAGAGTCGGACTATTTGGTTGACTATGACGCAGTTGAGTCGAAGCACGTTTTGGAACTCATTGCCATTTCTAAAGAATATATTCAGTTTATTAGTGATGTGGAAAAGTATGATAAACGCATCATTATAAACTATTTACAGAAAATATTTCCTCTAATTTATCTAAAGAGTTCACTTATTACAAATATTAGAATTTCAGACGATAGTGCCGACGAAAGATTTGTTACAGAAGAGGAGTATGAGTCAATTTATTTTAGTTTAAAAGATATTTTCAATCCTGCTGAGGAGCTAATGGATACAGAAAAAACTGTTGAAGATAAATGTCCAGAGGCTGAATTTGATGTTGCAGAATATTTGAGTGATATTTATCAAGATTTAAGCGACTTTTATCTGCTTTACAGCAAAGAATTAATCTCATCTCAAGAGTGTTCGATTAGGAATATAAAACTCTGGTTTGAAGAGAGATATGGATTTAAAATCTTAAAGTTACTATCATTTTTCCATTCATGTTTATATGGAGAAAATTTAGATGATGAAGAATATAATTATTAACCAATTAGTTTAACTAAAAATGCAAATTATTGACATTCACACACATAAGAGCAAGGCTGATGAGAATGTGATTTCTATTTTCAGTCAGGCTCTTTATGCAGATGAAATTGAGAGTAAATTTAAAAGTGTGGGCTTACACCCTTGGCATCTAGACAAAATGGGTCTTGAAGAGCTTATCAGCAAACTTTTTGAACGTGCCAAAAAGTCTGATGTTATTGCCATTGGCGAAATAGGTCTTGACAGAGCCATTGCTACTCCCTTCGACTTACAAGAGAAATATTTTAAGGCACAACTTGGCATTGCCGAACACTTAAACATGGCTGTAATTATTCACAATGTGAAAGCCAGTTCAGATTTATTGAATATCCGAAAATCTGGAAATTACAAAATGCCATGGATTATTCATGGTTTCAACGAAAAAAAGGATAGTGCCAATCAGCTTATTAGAATGGGTTGCTATCTCTCTTTTGGTCATCATCTTTTGGATGAAAGTTCAAAAGCTTTTGCCACAATTGCATCTATTCCCGTAAAAAATATCTTTTTAGAAACCGATGAAAGCGAACACAATATAGAAGATATTTACAAAGCAGCTGCTAAAGCTCGCAATATGGACATTGAAAAACTTAGCGAAAAGATTTCAGAAAACTACAACACTGTTTTTGGCAAATAGTTTCATATTGTATAGAATTGAATACAAAAAAGACTTTTCCATGTGTAGAAAAGTCTTTTTTGCATCGTTTATTGTCAGTACTATTTTTTGGGTTTGGCTATATTTTCTCTCATTGAAGTATCTGCCTTCACATTTTCCATTTTATAGTAATCCATAATTCCTAAGTTTCCGCTTCTAAAAGCTTCGGCCATAGCCTTTGGCACTTCGGCTTCGGCTTCGATTACACGTGCACGAGCATCTTGTGCTTTGGCAATATTTTCTTGTTCTTGTGCCACTGCCATAGCTCTTCTCTCTTCGGCTTTAGCTTGTGCAATATTTTTGTCGGCATTGGCTTGGTCCATTTGTAGAATGGCACCTATATTTTTACCTACATCAATATCTGCAATATCAATTGAAAGAATTTCGAAAGCAGTACCTGAGTCAAGACCTTTTGAAAGCACTAATTTTGAAATGCTATCAGGATTTTCCAGAACTAATTTGTGATTTTCGGCAGAACCAATTGCCGAAACAATACCTTCACCCACACGGGCAATAATGGTATCTTCGCCTGCTCCTCCAACCAATTGGCGGATATTGGCTCTAACTGTAACTCTTGCTTTTGCAATAAGCTGAATACCATCTTTTGCCACTGCCGAAACTGGAGGTGTATTTATAACTTTTGGATTTACCGACATCTGTACAGCTTCAAAAACATCACGTCCTGCAAGGTCGATGGCTGTTGCAGATTTGAAAGACAAATCAATATTTGCTTTGTCGGCAGAAATTAGGGCATTTACCACCCTTTGTACCCTTCCGCCGGCTAGATAGTGGGCTTCCAACTCATTCCGATTGAGGGGAATTCCAGCCTTTGTTCCTGTAATTAGTGAGTTTACAATTACTGATGGAGGTATTTTTCTCCAACGTATTAATACTAATTGTATCAACGAAACTTTTACTCCCGAGACCAAAGCCGAGAACCAAAGTCCAATTGGCACCATCCATAAAAATAGCCACAAGAAAATTATTATTCCTATTGCTAAACCTGCAATTAATCCTACATTATCCATAAAATTGATTTTAAATTATAATTCTATTTTAATTATCCTGTTTTACTCCTACTGTAATTTTACTTTTTTCTATTCTAAGAACTTCAATTTCGGCATTTACATCAATAAATTCGCCCATAGATTGCACTTCAAACATTTTGTCGTTTATGCGAGCTTTTCCCACTGGTGCTAGTCTCGAAACTGCCACTCCAAGGTCTCCCACTTGAAGTTTTTCTTCGTCAATTTCGTTCACTTTGGAATCGATATTACTATCTAACATTATTTTTTTCCAAGTTTTTGTTCGCAACGAAATCACCACCAGTGCTATGGCTACAAAGGCAGTGGCTAAAAGTGTTAGTGTGCCGGCTAAAACTCCATAAATGGCATAGGCTTGATAAATTCCAATTACAAAACTTACTATTCCTAAGATACCAACAACGCCAAATCCGGGTATAACAAAAACTTCAAGAAAAAGTGCTATAAAACCCAGTACAATTAAGAATATAATACTTCCCCAGCCCATAAATTTATTTTATTTCAACGTTAATTCCTCTATTTAAAATTGCGTCTTTTATTGATAAAAGCTCATCGAGATCACCTTTTTTAACTTCACATTTTCCTTTATAATGAGCTATCCAAGCACATTGTTCGGCCTGAATTTCATCATGTTCACAGTAATCTACTAAAGCATCAACCACATGATCAAAACTATTTACATCATCATTGAAGAGAATAAGCGTGTGTCTCTTTTCCGCTACTTCGTCAGTTTTGTCAAAGGATTGTAATTTCTCTGCAGCCATAATTAAAATATTTTCTCCAAATATACAATGTTTTTTTATAAAAATACTTAGTTTTATTTTATTTCGCCTTAGGTATGGTCAAATTTATCACTTCCGTCATATTGTCCACATAAAAGAACTCCATTTTTTCTCTGTATTGTTCTTCTATTTCCAACACATCTTTTTCATTTTCTTTACTAAGAATTATCTTCATAATTTTGGCTCTTCTTGCCGCCAAAATTTTCTCTTTAATCCCTCCAACGGGCAGAACTTTTCCTCTAAGTGTAATTTCACCTGTCATGGCAAATGAGTAGTCGGCAACATTTTTGCTTATGGCCGAAACGATTGCCGTGAGTAGGGTAATTCCTGCCGATGGTCCATCTTTTGGAGTTGCTCCTTCTGGCACATGAATGTGTATATTTATTTTCTCCAAATCATCGGGCTTAATGCCAAAGGATTGCGAGTGTGCTTTAACATATTCATAGGCAATGGTGGCAGATTCTTTCATCACATCGCCTAAATTGCCAGTTATTGTTAGCAAGCCTTTTCCTTTGCTAACTGACGCTTCCACAAATAGAATTTCGCCACCAACGGCTGTCCATGCCAGACCAATAGCCACACCAGAAACACCTTTTGTTAAAGATTTTTCTCGCTTAAACATTGGCGGTCCCATCTCTTTTTCCACATCTTTCACCGTAAATCCACTTTCAAAGTCTTGGTCCATGGCTTTCATTCTCGCCTTTGAGCGAATCATTTTTGCCACAACTCTCTCCAGACCCCTAACCCCCGATTCTCGGGTGTAATCTTCTACTAATTTATTTATTATGGATTTGGAGAATTTCACTTCACCCTTTTTCATTCCATGCTCAAGCAACTGCTTTGGCACAAGATGTTTGGAAGCGATAAAACCTTTCTCTTCGATGGAATACCCACTCATTTCAATAATCTCCATTCTGTCGCGCAGGGCGGGGTGAATGGTATTCAAATTATTTGCTGTTGCAATAAAAAGCACCTTTGAGAGATCGAATCCCAGCTCTATAAAATTATCATAGAACTCATGATTTTGTTCTGGGTCGAGGACCTCTAGAAGTGCCGCTGATGGGTCTCCACTAATATTCATTCCCATCACTTTGTCTATTTCGTCTAATACAAAAACTGGGTTTGCCGATTTTGCTTTTCTCAAACTTTGGATAATTCTGCCGGGCATGGCTCCGATATATGTTTTTCGGTGTCCTCTAATTTCCGACTCATCGCGTAAACCGCCCAAAGAGATTCTCACATACTTTCTGCCCAAAGCTTCTGCCACCGACTTTCCGAGGGAAGTTTTACCCACTCCGGGAGGACCCGAAAGGCAAATAATGGGCGACTTCATGTCGCCTTTAAGTTTTAGAACAGCCAAGTAGTCGATAATTCTCTCTTTTACTTTTTCTAAGCCATAGTGGTCTTTATCTAATATTTTTTTACAATGATTTAGATCGAGATTGTCTTTTGTAAAGTCGTTCCAAGGCAGGTCAACAAATGTTTCCAAATAGTTTACTTGCACTGAATAGTCTGGCGACTGCACATTAAGTCTGTTCAACTTATTTAGCTCTTTTTCAAAAACTTCGGCAGTCTCTTTATTCCATTTTTTATTTTCTGCTTTTTCTTTAAAACCTCTGATGGTTTCTTCAACAGGGTTTCCGCCTAACTCTTCTTGAATTGTTTTGAGCTGTTGCGAAAGATAATAGTCTCTTTGCTGCTTATCAATGTCAATCTTAACTTTTTTCTGGATACTTTTTTTCAGTTCAATTAATTCCAATTCGTGACTAAGGAGTTTCAGTGCTTCGGAGGCTAATTCGAAGGCTCCTTTTATTTCCAACAATCGTTGTTTTTCGGCGGCTTCAATATTAAGATTTGAAGAAACGAAGCTAATCAGATAGTTTGGACTCTCGATATTTCTCACAGCAAAACTAGCTTCGGAGGGCAAGTTAGGTGAATTTTCTATAATTTGAATTGAAATATCTTTCAGAGAAGAGATTATTGCCAAGAAATCGGGATCATCTTTTATCTCTGCCACAGATTTATCCATATCGCGGAGTTGAACTTTTGCCATATGATAAGGCTCTGTTTGCACTATCTCTTCCACGTCAAATCTTCTGATTCCTTGAATAATTATGGTTGTGGTTCCATCGGGCATTTTTAGGGATTTTATAATCCTAGCCATTGTTCCAACGGTGTATAAATCATCGGCTTCGGGTTCTTCCACACTTTGAGATTTTTGTGCAATAACTCCAATATTTTTCCCAGATTTATAGCAATCTTTTACAAGTTTTATTGACTTATCTCTTCCTACGGTAATGGGCAAAACCACTCCGGGGAAAAGCACTGTATTTCGAAGGGGCAAAATTGGCAACATATCGGGCAAGGGTGTCGAGCCAATTATCTCTTCATCTTCTGCCGACATAAGCGGTATAAATTCTGCATCTTTTGAAATCATTTCTGTTAGTTCTTTTAAAATATTTATATCCATACTGTTTTTTTCAATTAAAGACAATTTGGCAGTTATATCTGTAATAACTACTATTATTGGTAACTATATCATATGCCAAATATAATACCAATCTATTAAAAAGCGATAAAGTATGAAATATTGTCAGTTTAAAATCTAAACTTTCTATTATTGCTGGTAGTTTCAAAGATGCTTTTCAAGATTTTACCATCTTCTTTTGTAAACTCTATGTTTCTTCTTTCCCAAACTCTTTTTGCCACATCAATGGCTTTATTAACCGAGTAGGTGGACATATTAACTGTGCTACCCCACGAATATGAAGCTACAAAATTCCTTTGGTATCCGGAGCCAAAAACATTTGCACAAACGCCAATAACAGAGCCAGTGTTGAACATGGTATTTATTCCGCATTTCACATGGTCGCCCATTATAACGCCACAAAAAGTGAGTCCTGTACCTATGAAAGTTTGCTGAGGGTAGTTCCACAATCTGATTTCGTCGTATGTATTTTTAAGGTTAGATGTATTTGTATCGGCACCAATATTGCACCACTCTCCTATTACTGAATTTCCGAAATATCCGTCGTGGGCTTTATTTGAATATCCAATAATTACCACATTATTGAGTTCGCCTCCGGCTCTAGAATGGGGTCCAACGGTGGTTCCGCCATATATTTTGGCACCCATTTTAACTTGAGCACCTTCGCAAAGGGCAAAAGAGCCTCTAATCAAAGCACCTTCCATAACTTCGGCATTTTTACCAATATAAACGGGACCTTCTTTAACATTGATTATGGCACCTTCAACAACAGCTCCTTCTTCAATAAAAAGCATTGACTTATCACCAATAAGCTTATTGCTTTCAGACAATGTTTGCGATTTTCGTGATTTTGTTAGTAATTCGAAGTCGGCTTTAATTTCAACTTCATTATTGGTAAAAACGTCCCAAGTGTAGTTGAGCTTGTTAAAGGGCTCTTCGTAGGCTATAATTTCTTCGCTGGCAAAGGAGTCGCTCTCTTCGTCAAACTCATCACTGGCACCCATATCGTCAAGTGATTCTACGCTAACGGAATATGCTATTAACACTTCGTCTTGAAACAGCCATTGGTCATTTTTCAAGCTTTTTATTTTCTTTACCAAATCTTCAGTGGGCGAAATTGACCCATTTATCAGTATATTATTTTCAGCTTTTATAATTGGAAATTTGTTTGATAGGTAAGGTTCAGTAAGTGTTGAAGTTTTTTCACCCAGCATTATTTCCCATTTTTCGCGGATTGTCAAAATCCCGACTCTGATATCGGCTACTGGTCTAGTAAATGTTAGCGGCAAAAGGTTGCCACGTGCACTATCGTCAAATAAAATATAGTTCATAAGTTCTTTTGTTTTTTATTATTCTTCAAAAATAGGACTTTTAAAACAGAAAAGCAAGAAATTTTCAATAATTTTAAGCAATTTATTGTTAAATCCTGCTAAATTTTCACATATATCTGATTATTAGGGAAATAAAAAACAGACCTTATGTTAAAAGTCTGTTTTTATATATCAGTTATTTAGCAACTATGCTTTTTTCTCGTAATGTTTTTTGTACTTGCTCATAAACTTATCAATACGTCCAGCACTGTCAACAAGTTTCATCTTACCAGTGAAATATGGGTGCGATGTATTGGAAATTTCCAATTTTATAAGTGGATACTCTTTACCATCTTCCCAAGTTATAGTTTCTTTACTTTCAACTGTAGAACGGGTAAGAAAAGCATAATCGTTAGACATGTCTTTAAAAACAACTAATCTGTAATTTTCTGGATGAATCTCTTTTTTCATTTCAATACTTTATTTAATTGGAGTGCAAAAGTAATAATATTTTCTCAAAAAACAAAACTTTCTACAAGTTTTTCAAACTAAATAAAAACTCAAGTGTATTTATATTATCGGCATAGCTATCTAAGGCTGGTTTTTGTGAGCTACCAAAGCTGATGGAATTTTCAATAATATTATTTGAAACTACAACTTGAATATCATTAACATTCTGATTTACAATCTGTTTCACAACATCTACATCATTATAATATTGAAAATAGACAATGGGAATTGGCGAAGATAATTCTTCCGACTCTTTTAGCATTATAAATCCATTATCGAAAAACTTTTCTCTATTAACTAAAAATATAGATTTAAAATAGTCGTAATTATTCAAATATTTGAAGTGATTTGAGAATAAATTTTTATATTTTTCGAAATATGGGAAGAGTTTGGTGATGTCGTAATTTTGCGGAACAAATATTTTGGAAACATTCCTGCAACCCAGTCCGAAATAGAGAAAAATATCATCGGCAAGATGCTCTAAATCTTCCTCACTCTCTTCTCCATTAAGAACTGCTATGCTATTTCTGTTGCTACGGATAATTGATGGATACTTGGAAAAATAGTAGTCGAAATATCTTTTACTATTATTGCTTCCGGTGGCAATTATGGCATCGAAATTAGAAATTATTTCATCTTCAAATTTAATTTTCTCTTTAAATTTTGGCTCTATCTGACAAAGTATTTGGACGATTTTTTCTATCAGAAAATCTTTTGATGATTGCTTTATTATAATATTGTTAGAGCTCATTAGAACCGATAATAAATCGTGGAAACCCACCAAAGGCACATTTCCTGCCATTATGACAGCTATGTTTTTATCATATCTAAAATAAAATGAACTAATGTCGTATTTGGAGATCCAATTTTCTAAATTTTCCTTAGTAAGAAGTTCTGCCCAAGTTCTAAAATTGAATTCCATAAACTGCGGAACAAACCATGGGTTGAAATTTTCGGCAGAAGTGATTAATGTTTTTAGTTCATTAACAATTTTGTCATTCAGTTTAATATGATATGATTTGGAATAGGCTTCATCAACGGCTGCATGGAAGTATTCGCCAAGGCGTGAAAAGGCTTTAATTCTATCTTCAACTAACATTTTTTCTACAAATTTAGTAAAATAATGAGTTTAATTAGTTTGAAATCTGTATTTTTGAAAAAAAAAATGCATTTTAGATTATTAATGTGTCCACTTTTTAAGGGATTTTCGCCCGTTGAGACCGAAGAATTGTTATCCAAAACAAGATATCAATATCTTAATTTTCTTGACAAGGAAGTCATACAATATGCAGGCGAAAGCATTGACTATCTGTGGATTGTACTTGAGGGCAAGGTGAAAGGCGAGATGATTGATGAGGCTTTGAAAATTGTAAAAATTGAAGATATACCAGCTCCTTTGCCTTTGGCTATAGCCTTTATGTTTTGCTCCAAAAACAAATTTCCTGTTACAGTTACATCAAACGGAAAATCGAAATTAATTCGCATTGAAAAGAGTTCTGTTTTGGAAATGATGAATAAAAATCAGAAGTTTTTGCAAAATTTCTTAACATTAGTTTCCAACAAAGCGAAGTTTTTGAGTGATAGAATTTATTTTCTATCATTTAACACCATAAAACAAAAAATTGCTCATTATATAATGGATGAAGCCATAGGTGGTAGTAGCTTTAAAATGAACATTAGTCAGCAGGAACTTGCCGATTTTTTTGGTGTAGCACGCCCTTCCCTTTCTCGAACCATTAGCGAAATGGAAGCAGAGGGGATAATAGAATATGATAAAAAAACCTTTACAATATTAGATAGAGAGAAATTAGTTAAACTATTATAAACATTTTTTATGAAGAGATTATTTTTGACATTATTGTTAGTTTCTGGATTTGTTCAAGCATTCAGTTGCACAAGTTTTTTGGTTGGAAAAAAAGCCAGTAAAGATGGCTCCACCATGATTACCTACGCCGCCGACTCTCACGTTAGATATGGCGAATTATACTTCCGCAAGGGCGGTAATTGGGGACCCAACGACAAGGTAAAACTCTACGACCGCGGTAGTATGAAGTTTTTGGGTGAAATTCCACAAGCCCCAAAAACATATAATGTAATTGGTTTTATGAACGAAAATCAAGTGAGCATTGGAGAAACCACCTTTGGCGGTAGAAATGAATTGGAAGACACAACTGCTATGATGGACTATGGCAGCTTGATGTTTGTAGCCATGGACAGAGCTCGTACAGCCCGCGAAGCCATTAAAGTTATTGCCGAATTGGTGGAAGAATATGGATATTATAGTTCGGGTGAGTCGTTTTCCATTGCCGACCCCAACGAGGTTTGGATAATGGAAATTATTGGCAAAGGTACAGAAATGGTTTTTGACAAAAAGAGTCAAAAGATGGTTAACAAAAACAAAGGTGCTGTTTGGGTGGCAATTCGCATACCCGACGACTGTATCTCTGCCCACGCCAATCATGCCCGCATAACAAATTTTAAATTAGAAGATAAAAAGACTTCTATAAGTAGTAAGAACCTTAAGCTGATAGATAAGCCTGAAATAGAGGTTGTTTATGCCCACGACGTTATAGAATTTGCTAAGCAAAAGGGCTATTTTGAGGGTAAAAATGAAGATTTTAGTTTCTCGGACAGCTACGCTCCCATAGATTTTGAAGCTGCCAGATTCTGCGAAGCTAGAGTTTGGAGTTTTTTCAGAAGATATAGCTCCGATATGGATAAATATTTGGAATATGCCAAAGGTTACGACCTAAAAAACAGAATGCCACTATACATCAAACCTGACAAACTTTTGGGAGTGGAAGACCTAATTGACGGCAAACGAGATCATTACGAAGGTACTTATTTTGACATGACTAAAGATGTGGGTGCTCTACCCCACTATTTGCCCTATCGCTGGCGTCCGATGACATGGAAACATAATGGGAAAAATTATCTTCACGAAAGAGCCACCGCTACTCAGCAAACTGGTTTTTCGTACGTAACGCAAATGCGCTCAAAATATCCCAATCATATAGGCGGAATTATTTGGTTTAGCGTTGACGACGCAGCAAGTACTGTTTATGTGCCTTTTTATTGCGGTATAGACAAAATTCCACACCAATATGCTGTTGGAAATGGCGATATGCTAACCTACTCTCGAGATGCTGCTTTTTGGGTCTTCAACAAGGTTGCCAATTATGCATATTTGAGATACGACCTCATGAGTAAAGATATTATTGCGAAGCAAAAAGAATTGGAAGAGAAGCATTTTAAAATCATAAAAGAATACGACAACAAGGCACTATATATGTTTAATAATAATGTAGATAAACTTAGAGTTCTGCAAAATTCATTGGCTGAAGAACTTGCTAAGGAAACAGTTGAAGCTTGGCAGGAACTCTTTGAGTATCTGTTAGTTAAATATATTGATGGCAATGTGAAGCGTGAAGATGAAAATGGTTTTAAACGCAACGAACATGGCTTTCCTGTTTCACCAATGTGGATTGATTATCCTGATAAGTGGAAGGATTTTATTTTGGAAGATACGGGTGATAAGTTTTTGGTACCTGAGGAGGGTTAGGTTAGAGATAAAAAATAATGGTTAATGGTTAGTGGTTAGTGGTTAATGACTATGAATAATCAATAATTACGAACTATGAATTGTGAATTTTTAGTTTTGAGTTTTGAGTTAGTGTTTTCATTATCAACATAATAGTCTTTTACAAAGGATTGTTACAGGGGTTTTACCCCTAAACCTTGGAGGGAGCCGAAAAAAGCCGGTAGTGTTCAAAAAAGTGTGTATGGGAAAAGCTTATATATG
>LSQX01347444.1_pt2 | contig 13513 bp, 11 predicted proteins | sample 654561 | NCBI WGS metagenome assembly LSQX01 (sample SAMN04489861, study PRJNA283612) | anaerobic digester metagenome | isolation source: 4 biogas reactors fed with cattle manure at either 37C or 55C with and... | place: Denmark: Kongens Lyngby | collected 2014 | reverse complement strand
GCGCTGGACGACGTGGTGCTGGTCTTCGTGCCGGTGTTCAACGTCGACGGGCACGAGCGCTTCGGCGCCTGGAACCGGCCGAACCAGCGCGGCCCGGAGGAGATGGGCTGGCGCACCACGGCGCGCAACCACAACCTCAACCGCGACTACCTGAAGGCCGACGCGCCGGAGATGCGCGCGATGCTGGCCCTGGTCGATGCCTGGGACCCGATCGCCTACGTCGACCTGCACGCCACCAACGGAGCCAGGTTCGAGCACGACATCTCGGTGCAGGTCGAGCCGCTGCATTCGGGCGATCCGGCGCTGCGCACGGCCGGGGCGGCGCTGCGGGACGCGCTGCTCGCCGGCCTGGCCGCGCAGGGTTCGCTGCCGCTGCCCTTCTATCCCTCCTTCGAGAGCCACGACGATCCCTCGTCGGGCATCGTCGACGGCGCCGCGCCGCCGCGCTTCTCGCACGGCTACTTCACCCTGCGCAACCGCTTCGGCCTGCTGGTCGAGACGCACTCCTGGAAGGAGTACCCGGTGCGCGTCCGCATCACCCGCAACCTGGTGGTGGGGATGCTGGAGCAGGTGGCCACGCACGGCCGCGACTGGCTGCGACTGGCCGCGGACGCGGACGCGCGCTCGGCCGCCCTGGCGGGATCCACGGTCGCGCTCGACTACATGGCGACCGACCGCGTTCGCGACGTCGACTTCCGCGGCTACGCCTGGACCCGGACCCCGTCGCCGGTGTCCGGCGACCTGGCCACCCGCTATGACGAGACCACCCCGCAGCTGTGGAAGATGCCGCTGCGCGACGAGATCGTGCCCCGGCGTTCCGCCACCGCGCCGGGCGCGGGCTACCTCGTCCCCGCGAGCCACGCGGACCAGGTCGCGCGCTGGCTCGACGTCCACGGCGTGCGCTACCGGCGCGTCGGCGCAGCGATGGACGATGCGGCGCTTGAGGTCTTCCGCGCCGAGGCGACGCGCTTCGCGGCGGCCCCGTCGGAAGGCCGCCAGCGCGTCGAACTCGACGGCGAGTGGCGTCCCGAACGCCGCGACCTGGTCCCCGGCGCGCTGTTCGTCCCGATCGCCCAGCCGCGGGCGCGCCTGGCCATGGCCATCCTCGAGCCGCAGGCCCCGGACTCGATGGCCGCCTGGGGCGAGTTCAACAACGCCTTCGAACGCAAGGAATACATGGAGGCCTACGTCGCCGAGGAGGTCGCCCGCGACATGCTGCGCGACGCCGGCGTGCGCCGGGAGTTCGAGGCGCGCCTCGCGCAGGACCCGGAGTTCGCGGCCAGCCCGCGGGCGCGCCTGGACTGGTTCTACCGCCGCCACTCGAGCTGGGATGAACGCTTCGGCCTCTACCCGGTGTTCCGCACGGCCGCGACGCCGCCCTGAGCGACCGGATCAGCCCGCCGCGTCGGCCTCGATCTCGACCCTGTTGCGGCCGCCCGCCTTGGCCCGGTACATCGCGGCGTCGGCGCGCTGCAGCCACTCGTCCGACGTGACCACCGACAGGTCGACCTCGGCCAGGCCGATGCTCAGCGTGCAGTCCTCGGCGACCGCCTCGGGCGGGCGGGCGTCGAGGAACGCGGTCCGGATCCGCTCGGCCACCCTCGAGGCGCCGCGCAGGCTGGTCTCGACCAGCAGCACGCCGAACTCGTCGCCGCCGTAGCGCGCGGGCGTGTCGATGTCGCGGGTGCACGACGCGAGCACGTCGGCGACGCAACGCAGGACGCGGTCGCCGGCGACGTGGCCGTGGCTGTCGTTGACCGACTTGAAGTTGTCCACGTCCACGAGCATCAGCACCGACGGCCGGCGCGTGCGCGCATGGCGCGCGAGCTCGGCGGTCATGGCCTCGTTCCAGCCGCGGCGGTTGCGCAGCCCGGTCAGGACGTCGACCCGGTTCATGCGCTCGAGCTGGCGGTTCCTCGCCGCGTAGCGGCGGCCCAGCGTGTAGGTGATCGACGCCAGGGCCAGCGGATAGCCGAACAGGAAGGGCAGCGTCGCCAGGACCACCGTCATGCTGCTCTCGGGCCGCACCGGGAAGCCGAGGATCGCGGACACGGCGGCACAGGCCGCCAGCAGCGCCGGCGTCGTCCGCCCGGCGAAGCGCCAGCCGCCGACCGCGATCTTGTCGGTGGTGGCCATCGCCAGCAGCACCGCGCTGGGGACCAGGTTGAACTGCATGACGGCGATCCAGGCGCCGGCCGCGATCGAATCCAGCACCATGTGGCGATGCGCGGCGATCATCGGCTCCGGCGAACGCAGCATCACCCGGCGCGCCAGCTGCGGCCAGGCCAGGGCATTGGCGGCCAGCAGGGCCCAGGTCCAGGCCGGCGCCCCGGCCTCGTACAGCACCGCCCCGACCAGCAGCGCGGACAGCGCCGTGCCCAGCGTGCGCACCCGGTGCACGCGTGCGGCAAAGCGCAGTTCGCGCTGGCGGACTTCAGCCTGGCCTGTGAGTTGCATCTGCATGAGGGTGGCCGCCCCGCGGGTTCCGGGCAAGCCGCAGCGCCATCCCAGCGTCGCAAACAGGAACTGCATCACGCACCGCGGCATGAAGGCGGCCCCTGCCGCGCCGTCGAAAGCCGGCGCGAAGCAGCTCGCTGCGACGTCAGCCCGAGGCCGCCTCCAGCGCCTCCCAGCGCGCATAGGCGGCATCCAGTTCGGCCTGCACCCCGGCCATCGTCGCGCCGTGCGCCGCGATGGCGGCGCCGTCGCCGCGGAAGAAGTCCGGATCGGACAGGGTCGCCGCCAGCTCCGCGAGCCGCGCCTCCAGCGCCTCGATGCGCGCCGGCAGCCCGGCCAGCTCGCGCTCTTCCCGGTAGCCCAGCCGGCGGCGCGCGGCCGGGACCGCGGCGGCCGCCGCGGCGTCCGCGGGCGCCCGGGGCGAGGATCCCCCGCTCCCCGCGCGCGCGGCGCCCCCGCGCGCGGCGGGCGGCTCGCGTCCACCGGACTGGCGCAGCCAGTCGCTGTATCCGCCGACGTATTCGCCCACCCGCCCATCGCCCTCCATCACCAGGGTCGAGGTCACCACGTTATCGAGGAAGTCGCGGTCGTGGCTGACCAGCAGCAGGGTGCCCGGGTAGTCGGCAAGCAGTTCCTCGAGCAGCTCCAGGGTCTCCACGTCCAGGTCGTTGGTGGGCTCGTCCATCACCAGCAGGTTGGAGGGCTGCGCGAACAGCTTCGCCAGCAGCAGCCGGTTGCGCTCGCCGCCCGACAGCCGCGTGATCGGCGCGCGCGCGCGCTCCGGCGTGAACAGGAAATCCTGCAGGTAGCCGACCACGTGCTTGCGGCGGCCGCCGACCTCGACGAACTCGAGGCCCTCGGCCACGTTCTCGAGCGCGTTCCAGTCCTCGCGCAGGGTGGCGCGGTACTGGTCGAAGTAGGCGACCTGGAGCTGCGTCCCGACCTTCACTTCGCCCGACTGCGGCGCGAGCTGCCCCAGCAGCAGCTTCAGCAGCGTGGTCTTGCCGCTGCCGTTGGGCCCGATCAGGCCGATGCGGTCGCCGCGCAGGATCGTGGTCGAGAAACCGCGCACCAGCGGGCGCTCGCCGAAGGCGAAGCAGACATCCTTCGCCTCGACCACCTTCCTGCCGGAGGCCCCGGCCTGTGCGGTGTCCATGCGCACGCTGCCGACCTGCTCGCGGCGCTGCGCGCGCTCCACGCGCATCGCCTCCAAGCGTCTCACGCGGCCCTCGTCGCGGGTGCGGCGGGCCTTGATCCCCTGGCGGATCCAGGCTTCCTCCTGGGCCAGCAGCCTGTCGAAGCGGGCGTTCTCCTGCGCCTCGGCATTGAGCCGTTCCTCCTTGCGACGCAGGTAGTTCCCCCAGTCGCCGGGCCAGCTGGTGACGCGGCCGCGATCGATCTCGACGATGCGCGTCGCAAGCGCCCGCAGGAAGCGCCGGTCGTGGGTGATGAACACCAGCGCGCCGGCCCAGCCCTTCAGGAAGCCCTCGAGCCAATCGATGGATTCGATGTCGAGGTGGTTCGTGGGCTCGTCGAGCAGCAGCAGGTCGGGCGCGCCGGCCAGCGCGCGGGCGAGCAGCACGCGGCGCTTCATGCCGCCCGACAGCCGCGCGAAGTCGGCGTCGCCGTCCAGGCCCAGGCGCTCCAGCACTTCGGCCACGCGCTGGTCGAGGGCCCAGCCACCGCCGGCCTCGATCTCGCCCTGCACGCGCGCGAGCGCGTCGGTGTCGACCTCGTCCTGGTGGACCAGGTGGTGGTAGCGGGCCAGCGCCGCGCCGAGGCCACCGAGCCCCCCGGCGACCACGTCGAACACGCTCCCTGCCGCATCGGCCGGGACCTCCTGTTCGAGCCGCGCCACGCGCACCCAGCCCTCGCGGCGGACCTCGCCGTCGTCGGGCCCCAGTTCGCCCGAGAGCAGGCGCAGGAGCGTGGATTTCCCGGCGCCGTTGCGGCCGATCAGGGCGATGCGCTCGCCGGCCTCGATCGACAGATCGACGCCTTCGAGCAGGAGCGGGCCGCCGACGCTGTAGTCGACGGCATTGAGCGTGAGCAGGGGCATGCGTCCATTCTACCGGGGCGCGTCGCCCCGCCCCGCGTTCAGGAGCTGCACGACAGCATCGAGCAGCCGGCCCGGTCGAGCGCCCAGTCCGGGCGCAGCGCCGCGTAGGCGTCGCGACCCGGCTGCTCGCCGTAGGGATCGCGCAGGACGTCGAGCAGCTCGCCGATGCCGGCTTCGTCGCCCGTTTCGGCGCGGTCGATCGCCTGCTGGACCAGGTAGTTGCGCGGCACGAAGCGCGGGTTCGCGGCCCGCATCCGCGCCGCGCGCGCTTCGCGCGGCAGTCCGCCGGCGCGGCAGCGCGCGGCGTAGAGGCGCAGCCAGGCGTCCAGTGCGTCCGCCTCGGCCGCATGCCGTCCGGGATCGTAGAACGCCCCCCGGAGCGGTTCCGCCGACGGCGCGACGGCGTCGACGTCGACCTCGGCCAGCGCCCGGAAGAAGCGGGTCATGTCGGCGCCGGCGCGGTGCAGCAGCGCCTGCAGCCCGCGCATCAGCGCCAGGTCGTCGTCGCCGCAGTCCTCCAGCCCGAGCTTGGCGCAGGCGTTGTCGCGCTCGCACTCGGCCCAGGTCGCGGCGTAGGCGTCGAGGCCGGCCTGCAGCGGCGCGGCTTCTCGGAACAGCGGCGACAGCGCCTGCGCCAGCCGCGCCAGGTTCCAGTGCGCGACGCGCGGCTGCCAGCCGAAGCGATATCGGCGGCCCTGGGCGTCCGTGGTGTTGGGCGTCCAGTCCGGGTCGTAGTCGTCGATCCAGCCGTAGGGCCCGTAGTCGATGGTGAGCCCGAGGATCGACATGTTGTCGGTATTGAGCACGCCGTGCACGAAGCCCACGCGCATCCAGTGTCCGACCAGTCGCGCCGTGCGCACGCAGACCTCGTGGAACCAGGCCGCGAACAGGGCTTCGTCGAAGGCACCCTCGGCGTGCAGCCGCGCCAGCGGCGCGCCGGCGCGGTCGCCCGCCAACCACGGGAAGTCGCGCCAGATGCAGAACCCGGCGAGCGCGCGCAGCAGGCCGGTGTCGCCCCTCGACGCCGGCAGCTCGAAGCTGCCGAAGCGGATGAACGAGGGTGCGACGCGGCAGACGATCGCACCCGGCTCGGGCCGCGGATGCCCGTCGTAGAGCATGTCGCGGACCACGGCCTCGCCGGTGGCGACGAGCGACAGCGCGCGCGTGGTCGGGACGCCAAGGTGGTGCATCGCCTCGCTGCAGATGAACTCGCGGATCGACGAGCGCAGCACCGCGCGGCCGTCGGCGCCGCGCGAGTACGGCGTTCGGCCCGCGCCCTTGAGCTGGAGCTCGTGGCGGCTGCCGTCCGCCGCCAGCGCCTCGCCCAGGCTGATGGCGCGGCCGTCGCCCAGCTGCCCCGCCCAGTGCCCGAACTGGTGGCCGCCGTAATTGGCGGCCCATGGGTCCATGCCCTCCAGCAGCGCGTTGCCGCCGAACACGGCGGCGAACCCGGGGTCGGCCACCTCCCAGGGTTCGAGGCCGAGCAGCGCCGCGACCTCGGCCGAATGCGCGACCAGCCGCGGCGCGGGCACCGGCGTCGGCATCACCCGCGACCAGGCGGCGCCGTGCACCTGGCGCGTGCCCGGTCCCGCCACCGGGTCGCCCGGCAGCTCGCGAAGGAAGGCGTTGTCGAAGCGCAGGGGCATGCGGCCAGTGTGGCAGGCGCGGTGCGAGCGCGCCGTCGGCTTCAGCCGTCGCAGCCCTCGAGGCGCAGCCGCTGGCCGGCGCGGATGGCGTAGGCAGGGGCCTCCAGCCGGTTGGCCCGTGCCAGCGCCCGCGCCTCGCAGCCGTAGCGGCGCGCGATCCCGACCAGGGTCTCGCCGCGGGCCACGCGGTGTTCGCGCGGGACCGCCGGGGCCGCCCGCGGCGCGGCCGCCGCCGTCGGCACGACCTCGATCGGCCCGGTGCGCACGAGCGCGGCGTCGACCCGGCTTCCCATGAGCCGGCTGGCGAGTTCGGCGCGGCGGCCGCGCTCGCACCAGCGCTTGTACAGGGCCGCCATGCGGGTGGTGCCCTGCAGCACCGCACCGGCCGGGATCACCTGGTCGGCCTCGAAGCGGGGATTGAGGTTGCGCAGCTGGCGCATGTAGCCGTGGCGGCTGCCGCTGTCGCCCATGCAGATGGTCAGCTCGTAGATCGAGGCCGGCTTCGTCAGCACGAAGTGCGTCGGCCGCGCCTCCACGCGGGGGAAGCTCAGCCCGTACTCCTTCGGGTGCAGGTACAGCCATGCCGCGGCGATCACCATCGGCACGTAGTCCCGGGTCTCGGCGGGGAACTGCGCGTAGACGTCGGCGTCCCAGAACTGGCGGCCGCCGCTGGCGTCGTGGATGCGCCGCGCGCGCCCTTCGCCGCCGTTGTATGCGGCCAGCCACTTCTCGACCTCGTCGCCGAACTCCGCGTAGCGCTCGCTCAGGTAGATCGCCGCGGCCTCGGCCGAGGCCGCCGGGTCGTAGCGGGTGTCGAATCCGCTGGCGTCGGGACCCAGCCCGAAGCGGCGCCCGGTGGCCGGCATGAACTGCAGCGGCCCGACCGCTCCCGCGCGCGAACCGACGTGCACGCGGCCGGTGGACTCCTTGGCCATGATCCCGAACAGCAGGGCCTCGGGCAGCCCGCGCTTCTCGAAGGCGGGCGCCATCAGGTGCTGCATGTACTGGTAGTTCTCGTAGCTGGTGACCAGCGACACGCGCATGTCGGTCAGCCAGCGGCGGATGCCTTCCTGCACTGCCGGGTTGAACTGCACCATGCGCACGAAGCGCTGCCCGTCCTCGCTGAGAAGGGCGGCGGCCGCGGCGCCCTCGGGCACGTCCCCGGTGGGCAGGTCGCCCTCGGCCGGCGCATCCGGGTCGAATCCGTCGCCGTCCCCGCCGGCCGCCGCGTCGGCCTGCGCCTTCAGCAGGCGTTTCCAGGACGGCAGCAGGGACGCCACCTGGCAGCCGCGCTGCTTCTCGCAGGCCAGCAGGATGTCCTCCATGTCCTCGAGCGCGGCGTCGCCCTCGGCCTGTGCGGCGGGATCGGCGTTGGCGGCCTTGACCAGCGCCTCGGCATAGCGCGCCTCGGCCGCGGCCATGCGTTCGGCGAGCCCGGTGGCGGCGGCGCGGTCGCGCCTGGACTGGGCGGAGGCATCGGGCACGTGGAGGAAGAGGGCCGCGACGGCGATCGCGAGCGCGAACCGGCGGAGGACACTGGCATGTGGGGGCATTCGGAGACCGCGGACTGCAACTTCGATCCGGCAGGGTAGCGAGCGCGGGTCGCGATCGCAAAGCCCTCCGCCCGACCGCCGGGCCTGCGCTTCTGGCTAGAATCGCGGCTCCACGCACAGGAGCCCCCATGGACCCGATCCTCGTCGGCAAGGCCGTCACCCGGCCGGACTCCCTCCCGGAGACCGGCGGCCGCGTCTTCCTGCAGCCGAAGTTCGGCAACCGCCACGGGCTGGTCGCGGGCGCCACCGGCACCGGCAAGACGGTGACCCTGATGACGCTCGCCGAGGGCTTTTCCCGGATCGGCGTGCCGGTGTTCCTCGCCGACGTGAAGGGCGACGTCGCGGGGCTGGCGGTGCCCGGCGAGATCGGCGACCGGCTGCGGGAGCGCGCGGCGTCGATCGGCGTCGAGGCCTATGCGCCCGAAGCCAGCCCGGTGGTGTTCTGGGACATCTACGGCAAGGCCGGGCATCCGGTGCGGACCACGGTCAGCGAGATCGGCCCGACCCTGCTGGGGCGCATGCTCGAGCTCAACGACACCCAGTCGGGCGTGCTCGACATCGTGTTCAAGCTCGCCGACGACCGCGGCCTGCTGCTGCTCGACCTGGCCGACCTGCGCGCCCTGCTCGGCCTCGTCGCGGACGAGCGCAAGGCGGTGTCGACGCAGTACGGGCTGGTCAGCACGCCCTCGATCGGCGCCATCCAGCGCGCACTGCTGCGACTGGAACAGGAGGGGGGCGAGGCATTCTTCGGGGAGCCGGCGCTGGAGCTGGCCGACCTGATGCGGACCACGCCCGACGGCCGCGGCGTGATCGGCATCCTGGCCGCCGACCGGCTGATCCTGAAGCCGCGGCTGTACTCGAGCTTCCTGCTCTGGCTGCTGTCCGNNTTCGACGACGCGCCGCCGGCGCTGCTGCAGCGCATCGAACAGGTCGTGCGCCTGATCCGATCCAAGGGCGTGGGCGTCTACTTCTGCTCGCAGTTCCCGGACGACGTGCCCGACAACGTGCTCGGCCAGCTCGGCAACCGCGTGCAGCACGCGCTGCGTGCCTACACCCCGCGCGACCAGAAGGCCGTGCGCACGGCGGCCGAGACCTTCGTGTCCAATCCCGGCTTCGACGTCGCGGACGCCATCGGCCGGCTCGGCACCGGCGAGGCCCTGGTCTCGACGCTGCAGGGCAAGGGCGCCCCGATGCCGGTCGAACAGACCCTGGTCGCGCCGCCGCGCTGCCGCATGGGCGCGATCACCGACGCCGAACGCGAGCGCGTGCGCGCCGGCAGCCCGGTGGGCGCGAAGTACGACACGCCGGTGGACCGCGAATCGGCCTTCGAGATCCTGGCGAAGAAGGCCGAAGGGCTTTCGGCGCATGCCGACGCCCCGAAGGCGCGCACCGCGAAGCAGGACGAGGAGGCCTCCGGCGGCGGCTTCGCGCAGTCGATCCGGGACGCCGTGTTCGGGACGAAGCGCCGCCAGGGCATGGTCGAGGCCATGGCCAAGCAGACCGCGCGCACGGTGGGCAACCAGATCGGCCGCCAGATCCTGCGCGGGATCTTCGGCGGCATCACGGGCCGGAAGTGAGCGGCGGGCACGCACGCCGCGGGGGCCCGCGGCGCGGACGGCGCTAGGCGATGTCGCGCTGGCGCCCGCCCCCGGAGAAGTCGACGGCGCTGGTCACGCCGGAGGGACATGCGCGCCTGAAGGCCGAGCTGGACGAGCTGTGGCGGATCCGCCGCCCCGAGGTGGTGCGCGCGCTCGCCGCCGCCGCGGCCGAGGGGGACCGCTCGGAGAACGCCGAGTACACCTACCGCAAGAAGCAGCTCGGCGAGATCGACCGCCGGGTGCGCTACCTCAGCAAGCGCCTGCAGGTGCTGCGCGTGGTCGATGCGCCGCCCAGCGATCGCGGTGCCGCGTACTTCGGCGCCACGGTGGAGCTCGAGGACCTCGCCAGCGGCCGGACCGCGCGCTACCGCATCGTCGGCCCCGACGAGACCGACGCCGCGCGCGGCTGGATCAGCATCGATTCGCCGCTGGCGCGCGCGCTCCTGAAGAAACGGGTGGACGACGAGTTCGAGGCCGGACTCCCCGGCGGCCCGCGTCGCTTCGCCGTGCTTTCCGTGGCCTACCCGCCTCCCGGATCCCCGACCCCGTAGGAGCGGCTACAGCGCGGCGCGCGCTCAGTACTCGACTTCCCCGTACAGGTCGTGCTCGTCGCTGCCCATGATGCGGACATCCGCGAACTCGCCGGGCCGCAGGCCGGCGTCACGGCCATCCTGCACCTGCACCAGGCCGTCGATCTCCGGCGCGTCGGCCATCGAGCGTGCGATCGCGAGCTCGCCGTCGATGGCGTCGACGATGCAGCGCTGCACCGTGCCCACCTTCGCCTCCAGGCGCTGCGCGGAGATCTCCGCCTGGCGCTCCATGAAGCGCGCCAGGCGCTCCTGCTTCACGTCCTCCGGCACCGGGTCGGGCAGCAGGTTGGCCTCCGCGCCCTCCACCGGCGAATACGCGAAGGCACCGACGCGATCGAGCTGCGCCTCGTCGAGGAAATCGAGCAGCGATTCGAACTCCGCTTCCGTCTCGCCCGGGAAGCCCACGATGAAGGTCGAGCGCACGGCCAGCTCCGGGCAGGCGGCGCGCCAGGACTGCACGCGTTCCAGCGTGCGCTCCACCGCACCCGGCCGCTTCATCAGCTTCAGGATCCGCGGGCTGGCGTGCTGGAAGGGGATGTCGAGGTAGGGCAGCAGGCGCGGCGTGCCGTCGGCCCTGCGCTGCGTCATCAGCTCGATGACGTCGTCGACGTGCGGGTACGGGTAGACGTAGTGGAGCCGGACCCAGGCGTCGAGTTCGGACAGTCCCTCGCACAAGGCCTTCATGCGGGTGGCGTACTCGCGGTCGCGCCAGGTGCGCGCGGCATAGCGCAGGTCGACGCCGTAGGCCGAGGTGTCCTGCGACACCACCAGCAGCTCGCGCACCCCGCCGCGCACCAGGCGCTCGGCTTCGCGCAGCACCTCGTCGACCGGGCGCGACGCCAGGTCGCCGCGCATGGACGGGATGATGCAGAAGCTGCAGCGGTGGTTGCAGCCTTCGGAGATCTTCAGGTACGCGTAGTGCTTCGGGGTCAGCTTGACGCCGTCGGCATAGTCCTCGCCCGAGAGGCGCGGCGCCGGGATGAGGTCGACGAAGGGGTCGTGGCGCGGCGGCAGGGCTTCGTGCACCGCCGCCATCACGCTGGCGTAGTCCTGGGGGCCGCTGATCGACAGCACGCCCGGATGTGCCTCCCGGATCACGTCGGCGCGCTTACCCAGGCAGCCGGTCACGATCACGCGGCCGTTCTCGGCCATGGCCTCGCCAATGGCGTCCAGGGACTCCTCCACCGCCGAGTCGATGAAGCCGCAGGTGTTCACCACCACCACGTCGGCGTCTTCGTAGCTGGGCGAGAGCGCGTAGCCCTCGACGCGCAGCTGGGTGAGGATGCGTTCGGAGTCGACCAGGGCCTTGGGGCATCCAAGGCTGACGAAGCCCACGCGGGGCGAGGTGGGGGCGGCGGCGTCGTTCATGCGCGGGCGGCGGCTGTGCTGGTCCGCGCGACGGCGGAGGGAGGGGGGTCTTCGCGCGGCGATTATAGCCGGGGGCTAGAATCGACCCGAGGCCGGGACGCGCCCGGGCCGGTCCGGAGGCAGCGATGGGTACCCGCGTCACGCTCGAGGTTCCAGCGATCGGCCAGGTCGGCGGCTGGCTGGCGAGGCCCGAGGCCGCGCCGCGCGGCGGACTGGTGGTCGTGCAGGAGATCTTCGGCCTGAACGCGCACATGCGCGCCGTCACCAGCCGCTATGCGCGTGACGGCATGCTCGCGCTGGCGCCGGCCCTGTTCGACCCGGTCGAGCGCGACGTGGAGCTGGGCTACGACGAGGCCGGCTTCGAGGGCGGCCGCGCCCTGGCCTCGGCGCTCGGCTTCGAACGTGCGCTTGCCATCGTCGAGGCCGCGGCGGAGCAGCTGCGGACCCTGCTCGCCGAGGAGGCGCCGGGCCGCCGGGCCGGCGTCGGCGTGGTCGGCTTCTGCTGGGGAGGCACCGTCGCCTTCCTCGCGGCGACCCGCCTCGGGCTGCCGGCGGTCAGCTACTACGGCGCGCGCACCGTGCCCTTCCTCGATGAAGAGCCGCGGGCGCCGGTGATGTTCCACTTCGGCGCGCGCGACCACAGCATCCCCGACTCCGATGTCCAGGCCCACCGGCGCGCCCTGCCCGGGGCCGACATCCACGTGTACGACGCCGGCCACGGCTTCAACCGCGACGTCGACCCGCGCCACCACGACGAGGCCAGCGCGCGCCTGGCGCACGCGCGCACCCTCGACTTCCTGCAGAGCGCCCTCGCCTCCCCCGGCACCGGAAGGAGCCCGCCATGACCCGCCATCGCGCCCCGCCTCCGGGGCCCTACGCGCTGCATCCGCAGCTGGCCGCGGACAGCCATCCCCTGGCCACGCTGGAGCTCTGCGACCTGCGGCTGATGGACGACAGCAACTACCCCTGGCTGGTGCTGGTGCCGCGGGTCGCGGACGCGCGCGAGCTGCTCGACCTGGACCCGGCGCAGCGCACCGTCCTCGTCGAGGAAGTGGCCCGCGCCGAACGGCTGCTGCTCGACGCCTGCCGCCCGCACAAGCTCAACGTCGCGATGCTGGGCAACCTGGTGCCGCAGCTGCACGTGCACGTCATCGCGCGCTTCGAGGACGACCCGGCCTGGCCCGCGCCGGTGTGGGGGCGCGTCGCGGCCCGGCAGTACTCGCCGGAAGCCCTGGTGGAACGGGTGGGCAGCCTTTCCGCGCTGCTCGGCGGCACGTCGGACGGGGCATAGCCGCCCGCCGGTTTCAGCCGCCGGGCGCCAGCCAGGAAAACGGGGCCCAGGGCAGGTTGCGCGCGAGCGCGAAACCGATCACCAGCACCGCCCATGCGCGGGCATCGAGCAGCCGCCAGCGGCGCGTGTCCCAGCCGGCCGGAAGCCAGCCCGCGCGGTCGGCCAAGAGCAGCGCGATCGCCGGAAGGGCCAGCACCAGCAGCGGGTTCATCGCCAGCGCGGCGGCGAGGTCGAAGTGCGCCAGCGCGTGCATCGCGCGGGTCGCTCCGCATCCCGGGCAGTAGAGACCCGTCGCCCAGTGGAACGGGCAGGGCGGAAGGCCGCTGCCGGGACGGGTCGGGTCGACGAAGCGCAGCAGGACGGCGCCGGCGAGCCCGGCGCCGGCCAGGCCCAGGACGGGCCCGGCCTGCGCGATGCGTTGCTCAGTAGCCCGCATCCGCCAGGACGCCGATCACGGCGAACATGAAGTACAGGGCGCCGAAGACGAGGCCCAGGCCCAGCGAGACCCAGCTCCAGGTCTTCGCGTTGGCCGACGAGCGCAGCGCGCCCGCGTAGTCGCCGCTGGCGTACTTGCCGTCGACCTGCGCCGCGAAGACGATCGCGGCGATGCCGGTCGGCAGGCAGCACAGGAGCGTGGCGAGGATCGCCCACACCAGGTGGTTCGGCGGCTTCGGCGGGGCCGCCTCGCGCGGCGGCGGGGCCGCGGGTGCCGGGCCTTGGCCGGTGGCCGGGGCCGTCGCGAGCGCCGCGCCGCAGTTGGTGCAGTTGGCGCCGGCCGGCGTGTTGTCGTGTCCACAGTTCGAGCAGTGCATCGTCCATCCCCCCTCTGGGCAAAGAGCGAATGGTAGCGGATCGAAGGTCTGTAAAACCGCCGGCGCCCCGGGCGGCTCGGATCGATCAGGTGCGCGGGAGGGTGACCCCGGTCTGGCCCTGGTACTTGCCGCCGCGGTC
>LSQX01317262.1_pt1 | contig 13514 bp, 13 predicted proteins | sample 654561 | NCBI WGS metagenome assembly LSQX01 (sample SAMN04489861, study PRJNA283612) | anaerobic digester metagenome | isolation source: 4 biogas reactors fed with cattle manure at either 37C or 55C with and... | place: Denmark: Kongens Lyngby | collected 2014 | reverse complement strand
GCCTTAGTTGCTGGTAAAAAACGGGTACCTAAACCGGCCACTGGGAATACTGCTTTACGAATGGGATTCATTTTTGTCCTTCAAACGTCAATTAGTTTGTCTTGATTGATTTAACTCTTTAGCTGCTCATTGTAATATAAAATCAAGGCTGATTTAAGATACGCTCACCTATTACTAGCTACTTCGTGTGTACTCATTTTATGAAACCAGAAACATTAGAACAATTAACACCTTTAGATCAACTACCTCAATGGGAGCAGTTCAAACAGAGTGTTTTGAGCTCTAAAATTGACTGCAATCAGCATAAGGTTCTCCAAGCTGCAGGCCTCAGCATTGATTTAAGTGCACAGCGCAGCTCTGCCGAATTACATCAATCGACGGCCGATCTACTTGAAGCAAGAGATTTTGATACGCTTAAGCAAGCACTATTTGACGGCCAAGCTATCAATACAACTGAAGACCGAGCCGCTTGGCACACGATGCTTCGTAAGCCGCAGCCATTAGCTGAGGTACAAAGTGAGCGTCTACGCGTCCTTGAGCTAGTACGTCGCGTGGATAACGATCGCCGCTGGCGCAATATTGTCCATATTGGTATTGGTGGCAGCGATTGGGGCGTTCGTCTTGCTACACAAGCATTTGGCTATGCTGGCTCTTGGCGTCAAATTCGCTTTGTTTCTAATATCGATGGTCACGCTATTGAAGGAGGCCTTGCTGGCCTCGACCCTGCTGACACTCTCGTCGTGGTCGCGACCAAGTCCTTTAAAACTGCCGAAACTATGGAAAATGCCATGCGAGCGCGTGAGTGGTTCAACGCAGCGGGCGTTAATCCTGGCAATAATATGATTGCGGTTACTGCGAATCCTGAGGCCGCTCTTGCCTGGGGAATTCCTCAGCATAATATTTATCGTTTCTGGGATTGGGTTGGTGGTCGTTTTTCTCTATGGTCATCAGTTGGTGTAGCTGCCGGACTTACAGTCGGCTCAAGGGTCTTAGCTGGTTTACAAAGTGGTGCTCACGCCATGGATCAACATTTCTTAAATGCACCTGTTGATGAAAACGCACCTATTCAACTAGCGATGGCTGAAATTGCTAACCGTAGCATTCTGGGCTATGGCACACGCAACTTAGCGGTTTATGATTCTCGACTAAGTTATTTGATTCCCTATTTACAGCAACTGGAAATGGAGTCCTTAGGTAAGTCCGTGGACCATCAAGGCCAAGCAATTAAGGTGCCGACAGGTCCTGTAGTTTGGGGTATGCCCGGCACTGACGCTCAACACACCTTCTTCCAGTGGTTACACCAAAGTAGCGAGGGCGCTCCAGTTGATTTTATCGTTTGTAAAAACGCTGACCACCCTTGGCAACAGCACCATAAACAACTACTAGCGCATTGCTTAGCACAACGTCAGGCGCTATTGCACGGCAAAACTGCAGACCAAGCAAAGGCTGAAAACCTTGCTAAAGGTATGAATGCTCATGACGCAGCATGGTTAGCAGAGCATCGTAAGCAACCGGGAGGTAGACCATCAAATCTCATCGTCCTACACCAATTAACACCTTTTTCACTGGGTGCGCTTTTAGCGATGTATGAGCATAAAGTGTTTGTAGAGGCTGTAGTCTGGGGCTTAAACCCCTTTGATCAGTGGGGCGTGGAGCTAGGCAAGGTCCTAGCGGATGATATCTACGATGTATTAAATGGCTCGACTGACAAAGCCAATAGCTTAGATCAATCTACAATGTACTGGATTGATCAGTTTAAATCTTAATCAACATGAAGGCCCTCCCTACAGAGGGCCTTCTGCTTGCATCCTAAGCATCACCACCAAAAATATCACGGGTATAAACTTTATCCAGCACGTCCTCTAACTCACCACTCATACGGTTGGTGACGATAACATCTGATAGTAATTTAAAGCTTTCTAAATCACTAATCACCTCACAATTATAAAAGCTAGTTTCTTGCAAAATCGGCTCGTAAATCACTAGACGTACACCTTGTGACAACAAATGCTTCATCACTCCCTGTACAGAAGAGTCTCTAAAATTATCAGAACCTGACTTCATAATTAGACGATAAATACCTACCGTCTTTGGATTACGTCGTAAAATATCCTCAGCAATAAAGGTCTTACGCGTACTATTAGAGTCCACAATGGATTGAATCAGATTTTGCGGTACATCCTTATAGTTAGCCAATAACTGTCGAGTATCCTTAGGCAAGCAATAGCCGCCATAACCAAATGATGGATTATTGTAGTGAGTACCAATACGTGGGTCTAAGCAAACACCTTTAATAATATGCTCTGTATTCAAGCCCTTAGTAGCAGCATAGGTATCGAGCTCATTAAAAAACGCTACCCGTAACGCCAAATAGGTATTAGCAAAAAGCTTGATCGCCTCAGCTTCAGTATTGTCCGTTAGTAAAACCGGCACATCCTCTTTTAGGGCACTTTGCAACAGCAGCTCAGCAAAACACTGAGCACGTTCAGATCGCTCACCCACCACAATTCTGGAAGGATATAAATTATCGTATAGCGCTTTCCCCTCTCGCAAAAACTCCGGTGAGAAGAGGATATTGTCAGTACCTAACTGCTGCTTTAAATGCTCAGTAAAACCAACTGGAATCGTCGATTTAATCACCAGTGTCGCCTGCGGTTCATACTTTAAAGCATCAGCCGCAACAAACTCAACTGAACTGGTATTGAAGTAATTAGTCTCAGGGTCATAATTAGTAGGGGTTGCAATCACAATATAGTCAGCACCGGGATAAGCCTCTGCAGAATCCGTAGTCGCTCGTAAACTCAGATTATTATGCTCAAAATAATAACTAATTTGCTCATCAACGATGGGTGATTTTCTGTGATTAATTAAAGTGACTTTTTCGACATCAATATCTAAAGCGACAACCTCATGCTTTTGTGCTAACAAGGTGGCAATAGACAGGCCCACATAACCTGTACCAACTACGACTATCTTCATCTATTTGCTGCTATTTATTTATGTTAAAAATGTTAAGTGTAATTAGAGACTTTGACAAGACCATGACAAGTCAAAAAAGAAATCCCTCACTCTTTGATGATTATACGCGCATTGAGTAACACTGCACCCAGCCATTTTGCGCTAAATAGCTATTTTATCCTTTAATTTCAGATGCTTGTGTTAAAATCACGCGCTACGTCAACCTAAGGTTTACCCTATGTCTCGCGCGCAACTCCACGAAGAACCAACAAATCTAGTATACGAACTCGAAGATAACCCACCATTTTTTAGCGCCTTACTCAGTGCTATGACGCATCTTTTGGCAATTTTTGTGCCAATGATAACGCCGGCACTGATCGTTGGCGGCGCTCTGCAGCTGCCTGTAGAAATGACCGCTTATTTAGTTTCTATGGCAATGATTGCTTCGGGTGTCGGCACTTACATCCAAGTCAATCGTTTTGGCGGCATCGGCTCTGGGTTACTTTCTATTCAATCAGTCAACTTCTCTTTTGTCACTGTCATGATCGGTCTCGGCATGGGCATGAAGGAAGACGGCTACTCTGAAGACGCCATGGTTTCCGCCTTATTAGGCGTATCATTTGTCGGTGCTTTCTTAATTATGGGGGCCGCTTGGGTGCTACCCTATCTAAAACGGGTCATCACACCAACAGTAAGCGGTGTTGTGGTCATGATGATTGGCCTCAGCCTCATTCACGTAGGAATTGTTGACTTCGGTGGTGGCTTTGCCTCTAAAGCTGATGGTTCTTTTGGCTCATGGGAAAATCTTGGCCTTGCTAGCTTAGTGTTAGTGATTATTTTAATATTTAATTGCTTTAAAAATCCTATGCTACGTATGGGTGGCATCGCAATTGGTTTAGTAATCGGCTATCTCGTCGCCTTATTTATGGGCAAAGTAGATTTCTCAGCACTCAACAACCTACCAGTTATCACCGTCCCCGTACTATTTAAGTATGGCTTTGATTTTCAATGGCATGCCTTCCTAATCGCTGGCACTATTTATTTACTAAGCGTCTTTGAGGCGGTGGGTGATTTAACTGCAACTGCTCTCGTATCCAACCAACCGATTAAGGGCGAAACCTTTGATAAGCGCTTACGCGGCGGCGTGATGGCCGATGGTCTAGTATCTGTCATTGCCACTGCTCTTGGCTCATTACCGCTGACAACCTTTGCACAAAATAACGGTGTTATTCAAATGACCGGCGTCGCTTCACGCCATATCGGCAAATACATTGCGGTGATTCTGATCGTCCTTGGTCTCTTCCCAATGGTTGGCCGCTTCTTTACGACTATTCCGAGCCCTGTACTGGGTGGTGCTATGGTCCTGATGTTTGGTCTAATCACCATTGCCGGTATCCGTATTATCCTGACCAATGGCATTCGCCGTCGTGAAGCCATTATTTGTGCGACATCGGTTGGTTTAGGACTAGGTGTCGCCTTTGAACCAGAGATTTTTAACCGCTTACCATTGCTATTCCAAAACCCAATTTGTATGGGTGGGATTACCGCAGTTATACTTAACTTAATTCTGCCGCAAGATGAGCAAGAACAGCCTATTTATATCGAGGACAAGCTCGATATCTAACCAACTAAAGGGTGGGTAAAATGGCATCCTTAGCCGAAAGACTTGGCTCTTTAATGGGCCAATCGATGGCCAAGGTTGGACAGTTCCAGGCCACCCCGCCCTGATCATCTGGTCGGTAGTAATCGGTACACTTATAAAGCACTTGGGCACTTTCACTGAGCACACAAAAACCATGTGCATAACCAGGTGGCACCCAAAGCTGCCAATGGTTATCCGCACTTAGCTCATAAGCCACATACTGGCCATAAGTCGGTGAAGACAGCTCCACATCAGCTACCACATCAAAAATCACCCCTTGGGTCACTGTAAGTAACTTACCTTGGGGATTGGTTTTTTGAAAATGCAGACCACGCAAAACTCCCCGCTTAGAGGTAGAGATATTGTCCTGCACAAAGTCATCGCTTATCCCTAACAGCTCCTGATAACGCTGATGACTGAAAGACTCCTTTAAAAAGCCTCGCTCGTCATAAAAAACCTCAGGCTTAATTAACTGAACTCCCTTAAGCTTGGTACTTTGCAGCTGCATCAAAATCCCTCACAAACCACGCCACTGTTTCGGCTAAAGCCGTATCAAAGTCATACTCAGGTACCCAATCAATTGCTTGACGAAGCTTAGTACTATCAACGCCATAACGCACATCATGCCCAGGTCTATCCTCTACATGCTGAATTAAGTCGGTATAAGACTGACCATCGGTCTGCGGCACTAGCTCATCCATAATTTGGCAGATTTTATGTACAATGTCGATATTACGGCGCTCATTATCGGCTCCAATATTGTATACCTCACCAACCTGACCATTTGCTAATAATAAGTATAAGGCCCTGACATGATCTTTGACATAGAGCCAATCACGTATTTGCTGGCCCGAGCCATAAATGGTTAAAGGCTGTCCCTGCAAAGCCTGCTTCACCATAAAGGGAATCAGCTTTTCAGCAAATTGAAATGGTCCGAAGTTATTAGAGCAACGACTAATAATCACCGGTAAGCCATAGCTCCGATACCAAGCATGAACAAGGTGGTCCGAACTCGCTTTACTCGCAGAATATGGTGAACTCGGGGCGATAGTAGAGTCTTCCTTAAAGCACAAATCACGAGCCTGAGGGTCATCATCTGGATGCGGTAAATCACCATAGACCTCATCGGTACTCACATGCAAAAAGCGAAATTGCTCACGCTTTGGCTCAGCAAGCTCCTCCCAGTAATGGCGCGCCACCTCTAATAGCTTATAGGTTCCTATGTAGTTACTTTGCATAAAAGCATCAGCACCCGAAAGAGAACGGTCAACATGCGTTTCTGCTGCTAAATGCATGACCGCATCTGGCTTAAACTCTTCAAAAATAAGGCGCAATGCGGTGTCATCACAAATATCTATTTTTTTAAAGTGATAACGCGAATTGGCTATAACGGGCGCTAAAGAATAAGGATGTACCGCATAGCTAAGCTTATCGATATTAAAAACCTCATCCTCTTGCTCTTCAATAAGGTAACGAACTAGAGCAGAGCCGATAAATCCAGCTCCGCCAGTAACAAGAATCTTCATTGTTTATAAATACACTTAGTTTCTGATTGACTGAGCCGAACTCAAACGTTGCGCCTTAAAATAGCCAGTAATGGCAGCCATATAACACGCAAATACAGTTTTGTAAGAGGACCGATTATAATTCATATAACAGCACCCCGCTTAGTCAATATGTAGCAGTTTATTTTAACGTAAATGCTTCTTATTTAATCAACTGCTTTAACACAACCGAGAAATTTGGGTGTTCTGCTGTAGCCATTAATTCAAAAGCAACCATCTCTGTGCTTACTACCACCGCACCAGCCTGTTTTAAACGCTCTACTGCCAATTCAAGATCGCTCAGCTTACGTGAGGAGACTGCGTCTCGCACCAAAAAGACCTTTTTCTCTTCTGCAAGAAGGTCCAAACACATCTGCAGCACACAGACATGTGACTCCATACCGCAAACAATAATATGGTCTTTGTCTTTTAACAGTGTTCGCTTAAGAATACCATCACGAACAGCAGAGAAACTACGTTTCTGAAAAACTTGAGCGCCAATCGTCATATCCATTACGGCCTTATTAGTGCCACCAATTTTATCAACACAATGCTCACTGACCACTGCCGGCAGGTCCAAGTACCGTGCAAGTTTACAGAGCCAAATGACCTTTTCAACCATTTGCTTAGACTCATAAATATGCGGTATTAAACTATCTTGCACATCAACAATCAATAAAGCCGCTTTTTCAACGTTTATTCGCATGGTTACCTCTTACAAAACACACTAAAACACCATGCTAGCGCTATTCCCTAAAGCAAATTGTTGTTAAATAACGGCTAAGGGTATTTATGGATCACCTTTAATTGCTTAGAATAGAGTCTTACCTTAACTTTTTATACCTAGAATGTAAGTGACTCACTCAAATACTCAACCAGATTTAAATGATATTCACCACGATGACTGGGTAGAACGCTACCTACCTAAGTCTTGGGGGCCCTACGCACGTCTTGCCCGCTTAGACAGGCCGGTCGGCACTTGGTTAACCGTCTTACCCTGTATTGCGGCATTGTTTCAGGCTGCTGGCGGTTTTCCGGATATTTTCCGTTTATTTATTTTCTGCCTTGGCGCTCTATTAATGCGCAGTGTCGGCTGTACCATAAATGATATTTGGGATAGAGACTTTGACAAGCATGTCGAACGCACGCGCTATCGCCCACTAACTAGCGGTGAGGTAACACTCAAAAAAGCTGTTATCTTCCTCTTTGCTCAGTTTGCCTTAGCTGCTGTATTACTGTTTTTTATTAATAGCTATAGTCGATGGATGGCTGTCGCTTTAGTGCCCCTGGTTATTATTTACCCACTATGTAAACGCTACACTCATTGGCCACAAACCGTGCTTGGTGCTGCCTTTAACTGGGGCATGCTAATGGCTTGGTCAGACACTAACAATACTATTCCTTTAGCTGCCTGGGCTATGTGGGCTGGTGCTGTGACTTGGCAAATTGCCTATGACACCATGTATGCCTATACCGACATCAAGGATGACTTAAAATTGGGCCTCAAGTCTACCGCCATTCGCTTTGGTGATAACGGTATCTATTGGTTGAGTGGTTTTTATATTGCAACAATGATTTTATGGACTTGGGGTGGTTGGTCCATGGGTATGGGTTGGGGCTATTTTGTCTTTATGGCCCTAATCGCAGCACACTTTGTATGGCAATTAACAACGTTTGACCTTAAGCAGCCGGCCCGTGGCTTTTATCTATTCAGAGCTAATATGCTCATCGGTGCCTTACTGATTGCTGGCGCTTGGTTAGGCGCCTTAACCGCGTAACTCACTGCTTCTTAAAGCACTATTACGCGGTCGCTTAGCCACCGTAGGGTAATCCTTAGCGAGAGCTGCCTCTACTTTGGGCAGCTCTTTTAGTTCCTGTCTTTGTAGCGCTGCCGTCAACAGCATCTCTGCCATCTGTAAACGACTCATTACTTGATTGCTTGAGAAGTGCAGTATCTGACCTTGATAAGCTTTGGCCTTTTGAGCGAGCAATAATAAAAACGTCACTAAGTCAGGCGCATAAGTGGGTGTGCCCCACTCATCACTCACTACCCTCAGCGCCTCACCTAACTGAGACTTGTCTTTCGCTGCTTGGAGGATTTTTGTTTGAAAATTATTACCAAACTCACTATAAAGCCACGATGAACGCACAAGAATGACTTGTGAGTTGGCTAACAATACAGCCTTTTCACCAGCTAACTTACTTTGACCATAGCAATTGATTGGATTTGTTTGATCAAGCGGTTCATAAGGCTGCCCCTTTTCCCCATCAAAAACATAGTCAGTCGATAAGTGAATCAGCTGAATCCCCTGCTCTGCACAAATTTGCGCCAGTAATGCTGCCGATTTTTCATTAATTGAAAAAGCCTGCTCAGGCTCCAACTCAGCCTGCTCTACATTAGTGTAGGCAGCTGCATTAATCACTACCGTCGGTTGATATAGCTGAATAGCCTGACGAATTGAGTTTGCTTTAGAAATATCTAATTGCTGGCGATCTAAGGCCACAACTTCTTTTAAAGCTAAACTGCTAAATGCCTGGCCAAGTTGACCGGCACCACCCGTTACTATAACCTTGGTCATTTATTGCTCAAACAAAAAGCGACTTAATCTTGTTTTATAAGCTTCTTTAATATGCTTGCGCGCCGACTCTGCAGCTAGCTCATGATCTCTAGCCTCTAATGCTCGGACAATAGCTTCATGCTCATCGTGAGCCTCCTCAGGACGACCGCGCTCAGCTAGCGTACTATCTCCCAATAAAAGCATAGAGTTTTGTAAGGCATGCAATGTTTTCAATAAAAACCGATTATGCCCACACTGATAAAGAACTTGGTGGAATAAACGATTATTACTGGCAATTTCTAACGGATCCGTCATGTCCTTATCCGCTTCCATCAACGTCCTCAGTAAAGAAATCTCTACATCGGTTGCATGCTTAGCTGCCAATGAGGCTGCCGTACTTTCCAGTACTGCCCTCATTTCATACAACTCACCCACTAAGGCTTGATCAAGTTCTGTAATAATCATACCTCGATGGGGGTCATTGGTTACTAGACCTTCATTAACTAAACGATTCAATGCCTCACGGACAGGGGTCCGACTGAGCCCCACACTTTTGGCAAATTCAGTTTCTCGAATTCTAGTACCTGGCTTTAGAGTACCGTCTTCTAAACCCTTAATAATGTACTGGTAGGCTTGCTGTGCTGAGGTCATGCCACGTTGCTTATCCTCTGCATCAACTTCCTCAAGCAGTATTTTTTTCTTTGCTGTCGTCATATATTCATTAACAATGTTGTAAATTTCACATCAAATTTAAGTCATTATATACAAAAAAGGACATCTAAAAATTTCTGTATACAAAAGAATACAAGATTGTGTACAATAGTGATGTACACAAATGAATACATAATTATTTGTATGCTTTCCCCTTATAATTTAAATGGACCTACCTGATATGGACAAACTTTATGATGTCATCGTAATCGGTGGGGGCAATGCTGCGCTCTGTGCTGCTTTAAGCGCAAAAGAGCAAGGCGCACAAAAAATTGCCTTAATCGAAAGTGCACCAAAAGAATGGCGTGGCGGCAATAGTAGTCACACACGCAACCTTCGCTGTATGCATAACGAGCCTACCGACGTACTTACTGACAGTTATACCGAAGATGAGTATTTTGATGATGTTTGGCGCGTAACTAACGGCCAGACTAATGAAGATATGGCTCGCTTTGTGATCCGCTCAACAGTAGACGCTACTGCTTGGATGAAGAAAAATGGTGTGCGCTTCCAACCTTCTCTTGGCGGCACATTACAACTTGGCCGTACAAACGCTTTCTTCCTAGGTGGTGGTAAAGCACTGGTTAATACTTATTACAAAGCTGCAGAAAAAGCAAAAATCACCTTTTTCTACGAAACCGAATGTATCCGTTTAAACATGAATGGCAATCGCTGTGAGTCTATTACAGTTAAGAACAATGGCCAAGAAAAAGACATGCGTGCTAAGTCCTTTGTCATTGCCTCAGGCGGCTTTGAATCAAATCGTGAATGGCTCGAAGAGGCATGGGGTCCTTCTGCTAAAAACTTTTTGATACGAGGTACCCGTTTTAATCAAGGCGTTGTACTAAAAGAGCTTATTCGCAACCAAGCAATGATTATTGGTGACCCTACACAAGGTCATGCCGTTGCTATTGATGCCCGAGCACCTCTCTATGATGGCGGCATTGTTACTCGTGTTGACTGTGTTTCTTTAGGTATTGTTCTCAACAAAAATGGTGAGCGTTTCTACGACGAAGGTGAAGACTTTTGGCCAAAACGCTATGCTATTTGGGGTCGCCTAGTGGCTAAGCAACCAGACCAAGTCGCCTACTGTATTATCGATCAGAAGTCCATTGGTCGCTTTATGCCGTCAGTATTCAAGTCGATCAAGGCTGATACATTAGAAGGTCTAATGGACAAACTTGGCTTACCTACAGATAAAGCATTAGAGACCATCTCTACATACAATGCAGCTGTCCAACCCGGCACCTTTGATCACGCAGTCCTAGATGACTGCCACACAGAGGGTTTAGAGATTAATAAAACTCACTGGGCAACCACCATTGATGAGAGTCCATTCTACGCGTATCCATTAGCCACTGGTATTACCTTCACCTACATGGGCGTAAAAATTGATAAAGAAGCTAGAGTAACTATGGCTGATGGTTCCATGGCTGATAACTTATTCGCGGCCGGAGAAATTATGGCTGGTAATATTTTAACCCAGGGTTATGTCGCCGGCTTTGGTATGGCTATCGGTACTGTTTTCGGTCGAATCGCTGGCAGGGAGGCTGCAAAAAATGCTAACGCTTGAAAAAATTCTTGATGAATCAAAACACTCAATTGGGATTTGTAATTCCTGTCGCTATTGCGAAGGGTTCTGTGCTGTTTTCCCAGCAATGGAAAAACGCTTAGACTTTACTGAAGTAGATATGCACTATCTGGCAAATCTATGCCACAACTGTAGTGAATGTTATTACGCTTGTCAATACGCGCCTCCGCACGAATTCAATGTCAACATTCCTCAGCAATTAGCTCAGGTTCGTCTAGGCACTTATACTGAGTATGCTTGGCCTAAAGGCATTGCAAAATTATTTGCAAAAAATGGTCTGATAGCCACGCTAATATTTGTACTTGCTCTAGTCGTGTTATTTTTTGGTGCTAGCCTTTTTAGCAGCTCAGGCCCAGCAAATGGTAACTTCTATGCGATCTTGCCACAAAACTTTTTAGTGGTTGTTTTTGGTACCTCATTTGCATGGATGATTGTAGCCATCCTGATGGGCTTTAAAAACTATCTAAAAGATATTGAGCCCGACACAAAATCGTTATTTACTGGGGGTAATGTTAAACAAGCACTATCTGATGCGCTAAGCATGAAGTACCTGCACGGTAATATTAAAACTGGTTGTACCTATCCGGATGATAATATTTCACCGTGGCGTCGATACTTCCACCACTTTACCTTCTACGGTTTTATGCTATGTTTTGCAGCCACTTCGAGCGGCACAATCATGCACTACTTCCTAGGCATGGAAGCTCCTTATCCTTTCTTTAGTGTGCCAAAGCTGTTAGGTACAGTTGGTGGTATTTCACTAACTATCGGTACTGCGGGATTATTTGTACTCAAAACTAAAGCAGATGAAAGCATTAAAGATATCCGTCAAATGGGTATGGACTATGCTTTTATCGCCTTATTATTCCTAATATCTACGACTGGTTTAGCATTGATGGTTTTACGCGAGACAGGTGCTATGTCAGCTTTACTAATAGTTCACTTAAGCCTAATCCTAGCTTTATTTATAACAATGCCGTTCGGTAAGTTCGTCCATGCATTTTATCGATTTGGGGCACTATTAAAATATGCGAAAGAGTCAAAAGAATAAACTCAAGGCATAGGCTGAATAACCGCCATCATCGAGTAGGGTGAGGAGTCACCTCCTCAGCCCTCTCACAGAACCGTACGTACGGACCTCGTATACGGCTCATGTACGTTAATATTCAGCATAGACGCTGAACACATAGCCTGTCACTACTTCTTCAAGATGATACAACCCCTGTTCTCTGAACCAGTCATTGGACATCGCAAAGCTAGCCAATGGACTGGCCGAGTTCCGCCATCGACGCATCGATATGTACTTAAACGGTGCCTTATAGCCTAGTTGTTTAAGTCGCCTATGCAGTCGCTGCGGTTTCTTCCAGAGATAGAGCTGTGTACTCCTAAGTCGCCGTCTCACCCACTGTGCTAACGCCTTATACTGACGAGTCGCATTGGCTATTTTAAAGTACTGACTAAAGCCCCTCAGTAACGGATTAAGCGTCTTGATAACCTCTGACAATGGTTTGCCACCATTGCGAGGGGTTTTCTCTTTGACCGCTTCCTTAAACGCTGACAATTTCGCTTCTTGAATGCGTGTATACGTACTGTATATTTCCACACCCAAGAACTTGACTCCCTTACTACTATGCGTGATATGAGTCTTGTCCGTGTTAACCGTTAACTTTAGGTCTTTTTCCAGTATCTCGGTAGCCACCGCTAGCGCATGATGTGCGCCCTTAGCACTGCGACATAATATCAGTATGTCATCTGCGTAGCGTACTATTCGATGACCTCGCTCTCGCATCGCTTGGTCGAAGACATCTAAATAAATATTCGCTATCAGTGGACTGATAACTCCCCCTTGGGGACTACCTATATCGGTCGGTGCTAATTTCCCGTCAGTCATGACACCACTTTGCAGAAACTGGTTAATTAAACCCAAGAGACTGCTGTCCACGACTCGCTTCTTTATCTGCTTGATGATGAGCTCATGGTCTAGTCGATCAAAACATTTCGACAAGTCCATGTCCACCACATGCTTCAAATGATAGCGTCGAATGAACATCGTGGCTTTGTTGATGGCATCATGACAGCTACGGTGCGGTCGGTAGCCAAAGCTCGATGGATGGAACTGCTCCTCAAATATCGGAGCCAGCAGTTCCTTGACGGCTTGTTGAACGACTCTATCCCGAACACTCGGTATCCCGAGTAACCTCACCCCACCATCAGCTTTCGGTATCTCTACTCGCTTCACCGGCAGAGCGCGGTACTGTTTGGTCTTGAGTTCTAAGAGTAATTGCTCAAGGTGACTATCCAAGTCAGCATCAAACGAGCCGAGCGACTGCCTATCTATTCCGGCCGACCCTCCTGCTCGCTTGACGTGCTTGAAGCTTCGTCGCAGTAACTCCTTATCAAGGAGCCTGCCATAAAGACTGTAGTAAACCTTGCGCATACCCTGATTACCTATGTGTGTTGTGTCCTCTAACGAATCACCCTATGATGTCGGTCTATTCCTTGTGCCATGT
>LSQX01390561.1_pt2 | contig 13515 bp, 9 predicted proteins | sample 654561 | NCBI WGS metagenome assembly LSQX01 (sample SAMN04489861, study PRJNA283612) | anaerobic digester metagenome | isolation source: 4 biogas reactors fed with cattle manure at either 37C or 55C with and... | place: Denmark: Kongens Lyngby | collected 2014 | reverse complement strand
GAAAAAGCGGCGATCAACCTTCGCTTCTGGGACTGGAAGGTATCACCGAAAAACTTTCAAATTTATTAGGTGACAAAACATTTGACGAATTGCCAATTCCTTATACCGCCACAGCCGTGAGCCTTTATTCGGGAAACGAACTCATCCTGCGCAAGGGAAAAGTGCTCGATGCGGTTCTGGCAACCATCGCCGTTCCTGGCGTTTTTCCAAGCCAGAGAATTGGCGGGAAGGTGCTGATCGATGGCGGTGTCCTTGACCCTGTCCCTGTTCAGGTTGCCCGATGGATGCGCCCTGATCTCCCCGTCGTTGCTGTCATGCTCCACAAAACGCCAGAGGGTTATGTCCCTGAAGAGATTCCCCTGCCGATGCAGATCCCGGGGCCTGCGCCCATCGTTGAACGGCTGATGAAACTGCGACCTGTCCAGGCGCTCGGCATATTCACTCAATCTATCGAGGTTGCCAGCAAACATTTAACGGAGTTATCTCTTAAATTATATCAACCTGAGGTGATCATCGCCCCCAGAGTTGGGCATTATGGGCTTCTGCAAATTACCAGCGTTGATGAATTAATTAATGCAGGCATCGCTGCGACAGAAGAAACCCTGGAGGTCATCGAATCTGAAGCGAATTGGATGAAAAAGCTCCAAAGATTGGTCAAGCATAAAGTAAAACCTGAACCTCCTCCTGATTTCTGGGAGAATATCGACTAGCAATTTTGGACTCGTGAATGATTGTTCGGTAAAATGAGATTTAAATTACATCAAAGTCAGGCGTACAAGCGCTTTGCTCAAGAATAAGGCAAACGATAACCATGAATGAAAAACCAGAAATTATTAATATTGGCAAATGGGTGTTCAGAGTTAAAGAAGCACCGAAAACATCCATATCGAAGGTGATGCTTCTATTGCACGGGCATCTTGGAAACGAGAATGTGATGTGGGTTCTGACCAATCCGCTTCCGGATTCCTACACCTTTATCGCGCCGCGTGCCCCATTGCACATGGGCGAAGATCAATATAGCTGGCATGAAATTCAAAAACGCTGGCCTGATCTTGAAATATACCGTGATTTTGTTCAGGATTTTCTAACTCAGGTCGACAATTGGCTTTTAGAACGGCATATCAACGCGCCAAAACTGGACATTATGGGATTCAGCCAGGGCGCCGTCGTTGCCTATGCTATGGCGCTGTTATTTCCCGAAAGGATTGGGAAAATCGCAGCATTGGCCGGGTTCATTCCGAGAAACTGGAAATCTCAAAAATCACCTGAAAACTTGAAGGCTCGAAAAGTCTATATCGCACATGGCACCAAAGACAACACCATTCCTATCGAAAAGGCGTACGAGGCTGTTTCGTGGCTGGAGATGAATGGCGCTGATGTCACCTTCTGCGAATCCGATGTCGACCACAAATTAAGCCCGAATTGTTACAGGGGGTTGGGGGAATTCTTTAAATTAAATGGATCAGCGTCCGCTGATGATGGCGATCACAGCCAGAAATAGTCCTAGTGCGCCCAGACCGATGATGATTAATCCCATCGGTACACCACCCAAGGAGGCTTTTTCTGCAGGAGATGGAAAAGTTGGTATTTCCAAAGGAGGTGGTTCTGTAAACGTTGGCAAACGGGTGGCAACTGGCGTGATCAAGAACTGGGCTGCCAGCGTTGGGTCAATTGTCTGAGTCATATTAGGCGTTGAGGTTGGTGGGGGTTCAACAAGTGGCAGGTCTCCACCAAAGATTGTTACATAATTACCATAAACCCAGGCTTTTCCACCCGGCGCGCCGACATACTCAATTTGCACCCAATCTCCAAAGCGTCCAATTGCACTGGCTTCCTGCTCCACCAGCAAAACGCCAACTTTTTCAGTCAGTGAATTGGGGCCTGCCCGAACATTGATCTGGGTCTCGTTTGCCGTGATTGCGTTAACAATCACATAAGGACCTCTGGGGGTACTTGTGACTGTCGGAATATCGCCCGTTGGCTGCTGCGCCAAAGGTTTCGCATCAACATGCTGAGCCAGACCAAAACTCAGCAGAATAATGATGATAATCAGTAAAATTATCGGTTGAAACCACCGATGTTTCATAAAAACTCCGCATAAACCATGGTTTTTCCTGCAAAGGGATTATAATCCAAATAGATTGAATTTGAAAGTTTGCATGAACTTCTAATAGCAGCATAAGAGGAAATTAAAACATGGCAGAGACTCGTATTTACCATGGTGAATTCAAACCCAGTGATATTGTCCGGGATATCATCGCGCATTTCAATCGCGGCGGCTTTCGCGTTCAACAAATCGGTCAGGATCCCAAAATGGCTGTCCAAATTGCAACGCATAAGATGGCGCGCTCTGGTGGTCAAACTGCGATCACTGTAACACTTCATCAGGTTGAAGATGGCGTCTCTGTTCAGTTGGGCGAACAAACCTGGCTGGGGCTTGCCGCGAGTCTCGGGGTCACTGCTCTCGGAGTTTTACGCAACCCCCTTTCCTTGTTGGGTCGGCTTGATGATCTTGCTCAGGATATAGAATCCCTGACCTTGAAAGAAAACATTTGGATTGTCATTGATAAATCTGCGCATCAGCATGGCGTTGGGACCGCGCTATCTGAACGACTCAACCGCTATATCTGCCCCTATTGCAACACGGCAAATCCACAGGGAGAAAGTCGATGTATCGCATGCGGCGCGCCACTGGGAGGCATCCAACCTCAAACCTGCCCAAATTGCGGTTTTGTTGTTCACAATTTAGAACGAGAATGTCCTAATTGTCGTGTGAAACTTCCTTCATCCGAATTGAGAAATTAATATTTTCGTAGGATAAATCCTTAATTCATTTGCCGCGCATTTATGTTGGAGAGCGCTTCTTCCCGCCCTCAAATTATTCGCCACTGGCGCCCATCACTGCGAATGAAATCATCCGCCCCGTGTGGTCCTTGCGTCCCAGCCTCGTAGATTGGCAGGTTGTGAAGGTTTTGTTCTTGCCAGGCATCCATGATGCCCTGCGTCAGTCGCCAGGCCTCTGCAACCTCATCACTGCGCGTGAACAGCGTAGCATCTCCGATCAGGCTATCCAGCAACAGCCTTTCATAGGCTTCGGGTGGTTCTCCCCCAAAGGCTTCGGTGTAATCAAATTTCATCATGACAGGTGCGATTTTCATCGAATTTCCCGGGATCTTTGCACCTAAAGAAAGGGCAATTCCCTCGTCAGGTTGAATTCGGATAACAAGCACATTTGGGGCTTCGATGGCCAGGTTTCGTTGACCGAACAAAGCCAATGGAACCTGGGTAAATTGAATTGCAATTTCAGTCGTTCGCTTTGGAAGTCGTTTGCCAGATCGGAGATAAAAAGGCACACCTGACCAGCGCCAGTTATTCACAAACAATCTGGCTGCCATATAGGTTTCAGTGATCGAATTGGGATCAACACCGGGCTCATCTCGATAGCTGGCGACACGTTCACCATCCATTGTTCCCGAAACATATTGTGCCCGGCAGGTGTTCTTTAAAGCAGCTTCTCCCGTAATCTGCTGAATCGATTTCAGTACTTTAACTTTTTCATCTCGAACAGTTTTCGCATCAAATACGGCTGGGGCTTCCATCGCCGTCAGTGTCATCAATTGTAAAAGGTGGTTTTGGAAAACATCTCTGATCACACCAGCGTGATCATAATACCCGGCACGCGTGCCCACGCCCCCGGTTTCTGCCATTGTAATTTGAATATGATCAATATATTTTCGATCCCAAAGGGGCTCAAAAATGCCATTGCCGAAACGAAATGCGAGGATGTTTTGAACCGTTTCTTTTCCCAGGTAATGATCCATTCTGTAGATTTGATCTTCCTCAAAGACGGAATGGAGCTGATTATCCAGCAATTGTGCTGATTCATAATCGCGACCAAAAGGTTTTTCAACAACGATCCGGCGCCATCCATCAGGACATATTTGCAAATTGCTCCGACCAAGATTCTCGATGATGGTTGAATAGACTTCCGGCGGCGTTGAAAGATAAAACAGGGTGTTTTGCACTCCAATTTTTTTCAAAACCTGATCCAATTTGCGATACCCTTCCGTATCTTCAAATGTGGATTCGACATAAAACGCGTTTTCAAGTAATTGATCCAGCACCATCTCATCAACTGGTTTCGTTCTGCCATGCTCCAGCACCCCCTGCCTCAAAACTTCTCGCATTTTTTCGTGGCTCCATTCGCGGCGAGCGAAACCCAAAATATAAAAGGGCGAAGGTAAACGTCCCTGTTTTGCGTTTTCATAAAGACCGGGCATCAGTTTTCTGCGGGTAAGGTCACCCGTAACGCCAAAAATTACAATGGCAACGCCTTCGTTACAATCTTCATTGAAAATATTGATTTCTTGCATCGTCTCTCCTGATCGCACAAATCTTTAAAGAAAAACCCACCAATCCATTTTACCTGATAAATCAACAAGTTATTTCTGTATCAGGCGCCAAATTGAGAGGGTTGTTATATCAATGCATTTGTTACAAAATATCCATTTTTAACATTAAATGACGATCGTACATGGATAACAGTAAAATCTCATCTCATTTTTTGTGCAATTTGGGTCTATAATGGATGTGGCAAAACAACCAATCAAAGAAAGCAGAATACTGACGGTAGACAATGACTGATCATCTTCTTAGAATTTTCTCAGGTAACGCACATCCAAATCTTGCACAGGAGATCGCTGACATCTTATCAGTCCCTCTTGGCAAATCGCACACTGTCCAATTTCCTGACAGTGAATGCCATGTCATGATCGATGAGGTAGTGAGAGGGCAGGACATTTTTATCATCCAGCCCTGCAGCGCGCCCGTCAACGAACATCTCGTGGAGCTTTTGCTCTATTTGGATGCTTTCAGACGCGCCAGCGCCCATTCGATCAGTGTGCTGATGCCTTATTTCCCTTATGCTCGACAGGATCGTATGGCAAAAGGGCGGGAAGCAATTAGCGCACGGGTTGTGGCAAACATGTTAGAAAACCAGGGTGCGGACCGTGTAATCTATGTTGACATTCATAATACGGCAATTCAAGGGTTTTTCAACATCCCGGTTGACCCCCTTACAGCGATTCCAGTCCTTGCAAATTATTTTAAAAAGGAATGCTTCAAAGATTGTGTAATTGTCAGTCCCGATGTGGGCAGAGCCGGGCTGGCTGGAAAATATGCCGAGTTTTTAAACCTGCCCCTGGTTGTGATGCACAAACGCCGGACCTCTGCCACAGAAGCAGAAACAACCCATGTCGTCGGGGACATCCGCGGCAGGCGTCCCGTTATCATCGATGATGTCATGGCAAGCGGCAGTGTCCTCAAGCAAATTGATGCACTTTACAAAGAAGGTGCGGAAGGGAAAGCCTATTTTTGCGTCACACACCCTGTATTGCTGCCATCTGCCCTTGAAATTCTTAATCAAGATGATCGAATTGAGAAATTGGTTGTATCGAACACGATCAATATCCCCCCGGAAAAGATGAGCCCAAAAATTGAGGTGGTATCGCTGGCGCCATTATTGGCACAAATTATTGAGCGGATTTATCAAGGCGTGAGTATTTCTGATTTGCTCTATCAAATCTGATTAATTTTTCATTTTGATGATTGACAATCCTTTCATCGTGGAGATTTCATCATGGTAAAAATCATTGCAGATACGACTTGCGGCTTGCCCCTGGACGAATTAAATGCTTTGGAAGTAGATGTCATTCCACAGATCATCATCTTTGATGGGAAAGCCTATAAGGACGATTACGAAATCGACACACCCACTTTTTTATCAAAATTAATTCAAGCAACTGAACTTCCAAAAACAGCAGCGCCTCCCCCAGCTTTTTATGAACCCCTTTTTAAAACGTATTCAGAGCAAGGGCAAAGCATTGTCATAATTGCGCCCTCTAGCGAGGTGAGTGGAACTTATCGTTCAGCAAAGGTTGCAGCTGAAATGGTGCCCCAGGCGGATGTCCACATCTTTGATACACGCACTTTAGCCGGCGGATTGGGAGTGCTGGTAAAAAAAGCAAAATCTTGGGCTGATAAAGGATTGGAAGCAAGAGATATTATCCAGGCGCTGGAAGATTATAAAAATCGCGAAGTTGTCTATTTTTTCGTGGATACCCTTGACTATTTGTATAAAGGTGGGCGAATTGGCAATGCTGCTTACCTCATTGGTAGCGCACTCCAGGTGAAGCCAATTCTTGGATTAGAAAACGGAAAGGTTGCTGTCGTCGAAAAGCAAAGAACATCCTCCAAGGCGCTCAATCGACTAAAAGATCTGGTGCTTGAACAGCACCCGGAGAATAATAATTCCAATATCACCATCAGCCATTGCGGCGCATTGCGCAGGGCTGAAACACTGGCAGCCGAATTAAAAAAGATGCTTGGCGTTGCTCATATTCCTGTATACGAGGCACCTCCCGCGATCGTCGTTCACGCAGGCCCGGGGGTCATCAGCGTAAGCTTTTTTAAAGACAATCAATAAAAAACAGATTGAGATCACACAACGCCAAAATCAGGTTAATTAGTCAAAAGATTCTCCCAGGATAGCCAGAAGCTCATCTCTTTTCAGCTTAGCCGGATTTTTCTGTATGCTGGATGATACTATTGATTTTTCAACAATATCATCAAAATCATCTCACTTGATTCCCAAGGAGCCCAAACCGGGTATCGATAATTCCTGCGTCAATTGGTCATCCATTCAATACCATCCTGGATTGACGCATCCGGATCCAAAGTCAGGATCGACGCGATTTTCTGATACCGTCGTTTTATGAAGTCTCTGCCTTCTATTCGCGAAACAGCAATCGCTTTACATTTGATCACCGCTGGCAGCAGGCAGGCACAGATTTTTATTCCATCCAAACATGGTTGCGAATCACCACATTTCAGGATGAAGCGATTTGATCGAAATAAAACCCTTCTCACCCACAACAACATGATCGAGAATTGGCATGCCCAGCATCTTTCCGGCATCAATCAATATTTTAGTGAGATGAACATCCTCAGCACTTGGTGAAGGATCACCACTGGGGTGGTTGTGGACAACAATCAATGAGGCAGCATTTTGGCGAATTCCCGATCTAAAAATCTCTGCTGGTCGTACATTCGAGGCATTCAAAGACCCCCGGTAGAGTTCATCAATCCGCAGATACTGATTGCGGCTGTCGAGCAGAATCACCCACAATTCTTCCTGTTCCAGCCGCGCCATTTGATACTGCACCTGGTCTGCCACATCCTGCGGACTTGAGATCACGAATTTTTCTTTGGGCATCGTCCGTGAAAGGCGTCGACCCAACTCAATTGCTGCCAAAATTTGGGCTGTTTTCGCTGGCCCCACACCAACAACCCCACAAATTTCCTGAAAGGTGGCTTTTTGCAACCCGGCCAAGCCCCCAAAATGCATTAATATGTGCTGGCCCAATTGGACTGCACTGTACCCTTTTAAACCCACCCTCAGCAAGATCGCCAGCAATTCAGCATCCGACAGGACGCTGGGACCCAATTCCTCAAGTCTTTCTCTTGGCCGTTGGGATTGTTCAATATCCTTGATCCTGTAATTTAAATTTGCCGCTGGCATACAGGCCCCTCCTGTTTTTCTTTGAGGACAAAACAAAAATATCTATTTCTTATGCGTCAACTTATTTTCCCTCCACGGGAAATTTTATAAATGTCACCATGATATAATATCATGGATTGGGCTGTAATTTGGACTGAAACAACATATATATTGACATAAAATTGGGGCTTTGTTTGGTAGAAATCCAGCAGAAACCTCATTACGTTTGCTTTGGCTGATTCTGCTCCTTATTTCAATTTTTATGAAGATTTAGTTTCTGATCTTTTTCAATTTTAAGGATTTTTGATGGTTAAGAAAATTTTTCCTGGAAATTACAAGAGTCTCGAAGCAATCAGCAATTTTGCAATTCAGCAGGCTGAAAACGGGCATTTTTCACCGAACGCGATTTACGAAATTCAAACGGCGGTTGAAGAGGCTTGCGCCAACATTATCGATCACGCTTATGGAGGTGAGGGCCTCGGTGATATTGAGATCCAAATCAATCCGATTGAAACGGGGCTAAGGATTGAAATTTGGGATAAAGGAAAAAAATTTAACCCTGATGAGGTACCGGAGCCGGATATCACATCTCCATTAGAAATACGAAAAGAACGCGGCCTGGGAGTCTATTTCATGCGCAAACTCATGGATGAGGTCGTATTTTCTTTTTCACAGTCCAAAGGTAACAAGCTCACGCTGATTAAATATTGGGAGGGGTAGGTTTGGAAAGAAAAATCCTGGACGGGATAGGCGCAGAAAACTCAAAGCACTCCTTACACGCATTTATTGAACAAATAACGCAAAGTTACGGTTTTGAGGAACAATTCGCGCTGATTGAACAGTTCTTCCAGGATTTCGCCAAATCACAATCCTGCATCTGGCTGAAGAATCTTACCAAGACATCACCCCCCGAAGCAGTTCAATTTCCCATCCCATTTAACCTGGAAGACAAGCAGATCCAGGATCCCATTGAAAAAACTGGACATTACACCACCTGCATTGGTGAAGAATGCTGGCTGGTTTTTCCTTTGCAAGCCGTTGAATCTCGCTTTGGCGAGCTCATCCTTAAACGAGACCTTCCCTTTTCCCAATCTGAAGTGAATGAGTTCAAGGATATCAGCAGCCTGATCAGCATGGCTTTGTATACAACCCATTTGCAAGATGTCCAAATTTGGCGAAAAAAGCAATTGGATCTGGTCAAATCAGTTACAGAAAAAATATCTCAAATCACCAATCTTCAACTTCTGAATGAACAGGTCACAAGTTTGGTGCAGGATACATTCAAGTACGCCTATGTCGCTGTTTTTTTGATCCATGAAGAAACCGGCAGACTTCATTTTCAGGCAAGTTCCGTCAGGACAAAAGGTCTAAGCGATAGCATTAAAAAACCGGAATTCGAAAGCCCAGCCCATCCCGGATTTGAATTGGGCGAACATATCATTGGTCATGTGGCAGACACAGGAAAAGCCCTGGTTGCCAATGACATCTCTAAAGAACCTCGCTACAAAAAAGTCGATTCCCTTGCCGACACACAATCCGAGGTCGTACTTCCTCTTAAAATTGAAAATCAAATTCTGGGTGTTTTTGATGTCCAATCGAATCAGAAAAATGCATTCGATGAAAACGATCTTCTGGTTCTCCAAGCGTTAGCAGACAATGTCGCCATCGCCATTTACAGTACTCAATTATATCAGCGCGCCAAAATACGTGCTGACCAGCTCAACACAGTTTCTGAAGTCAGCCGAGCCCTTACACTTATTCTCGACATTGATGAGCTGATTGAAACAATTGTGTCCCTGATTCACGATCGTTTTGGCTATCCTTATGTTCATCTGTATACAGTCGATCCGATTGAACAAAAAATCACTTTTAAAGCAGGCAGTGGGCTAAGAAAGCAGAAGTACCTGGAAGAGGGCATTGCTTTCCCGCTAAATTCGGATAAAGGTATCGTCGCCTGGGTTGCCAGGCATGGACAAACAAGACGAATTAACAATGTTGAAGACGATCCCCTCTACCTCCCATCAATTGACCCTGGGAGTCCATCAAAATCCGAATTGGCTATCCCGCTTTCTTTTGGCGGCGTTGTCCTGGGGGTTTTGGATATTCAAAATGATCGCTTAAACGCCTTTTCACAGGATGATCAACAATTGATGGAGACACTGGCGGACAACATCGCCATTGCGCTTCGAAATGCCCGTTTGTATCGTTCCGAAGGGTGGCGTCGTCAGATCGCAGAAAGTTTACGGGATGTTGCAGGTCTCCTCTCTGATAATACTGATCTATCAGAGATATTATATGAAATATTGCGGCAGCTTCGAAAAAATTTACCCAGCGATATTGCCGGCATCTGGATGTTCGATCCCGAGACACAGGATGAGCCTCTTGAAACCCGTCGTTTGTACCTTGCAGCACACGATACATCCGAGAATTATCCTGTCAAAGATTCACGAGAGCTCACTTTCACGCCCGATGCCTGGGTCAGGAATGCATTAGAAAAATCCTACCCCACAATCAGACAGCCCCACGAAAGCCGGGGACCGATCGCCAGACGGTACAACCTGCCTCAGGAATACTCATCTATTGCCGCACCCCTGTTTACAGGCGATGAGGTTCTTGGAATGCTGACATTAGATCATCACACACAGGGTCGTTACGGTGCTGAATCACAAAAAATCACATCTGCTTTTGCCAGCTATGCAGCAATCGCCATCAAAAATACCCGGCTTTACACACAATCACAGGAGCAAGCTAGGATTGCAACAATACTTTTAGAGGTCGCCACTGCAACGCAATCTTTCACAAACCTGTCGGATCTATCAAGTACGATTGTGCAAATCACGCCAATGGTGGTTGGTGTCAAAGGTTGTGCACTGTTTATGCGTGAGCCCAATACGCAAATCTTTTCTCTGTTCTCCTGCTTTGGAATAAGCGATTCTCCCGAAGTAAGTCAGCTGGAAGCACCCATCATTTTCAAAAATGCGCCGATTTTTGAAAAATTGCTGTCATCACCCAAACCCCTGCGGGTAGAAGATCCTGATTTCGAATTCAATCTTGCTGAAAACTCGATCCTTCGTCCAGCTGGCGAAAACCTGACACTGCTTCCGTTAATTGCACGTGATGAAATCCTTGGCGCTTTTCTGATTGCCGATGAGGAGGCTAAACCCGCTTCCCTTTCAAAACGATCCTCCCACTTCGATGAAGAACGGGACAAAATCATTCAAGGAATCATGCAGCAAACCGCGGTTGCTGTTGAAAATATACGCCTTTTAGAAGCAAGACAGGAAGAGGCTTATATATCAACCGTCCTTTTACAATCCGCTCAGGCAGCGGTCAGCAGCGAAGATTTAGACGACACGCTCAATTCGATCGTGCACATCATGCCGCTTTTGGTGGGAATTGATGCGAGTGTGATCTATTTATGGAATTCGAATGAAAAACAATATGTCGCCACCCAGGCATCGCTAAACGGGAATATTTCCGAGGAACAACTTCTCGGTTCGACATTTGTTCCGGGAGAATTTCCAATGTTGGATACCATCCTGAAAAACAACCGCCCTATTGCCCATCCATTTGTTGACCATGTCCTGCCGCCTGATGATTGGGATCTGGTTCTTCCTGATGAAGATCAAACAGATCCAACGCCTGTCTTGCAAAGCCCTTATCCGCTTCTCATGGGTTTCCCGCTGTCCATGATGGATACCTGTTTTGGTGTTTTACTGTGCCAGGATAAACAATTCACAACCAACCGGGAACGCCGTTTTGAATTACTGGTTGGGATGGCGCAACAGGCTTCCCTGGCTATTCAAAATGATATTATCAAAAAGGAGTTGATTGAAAGAGAACACCTTGAGCGTGAATTTAAACTTGCCAGACAAATCCAGCAGACTTTCCTTCCGGACCAAAAGCCCGAGCTGGATGACTGGGGTTTGGCGGTGCATTGGGAAACTGCCAGGCAGGTTGGAGGTGATTTTTATGATTATTTTTTGCTGCCCGATGGAAGGCTGGCGCTTGTTATTGCAGATGTCTCAGACAAAGGCTTGGCTGCATCCCTTTACATGTCCGTAACCCGCACCCTGATACGCGCAGTTGCGCTCGAATCAACATCCCCTTCCAATACTCTCGAACGGGTCAATCAACTCTTGATGCTGAATTCGCAAGAAGGACTGTTTATCACGGCTGTTTATGGCATCCTGTCGCTGAAGGATGGCATTTTAAATTACACCATTGCTGGTCACAACCCACCGCTGGTTTTGCGGTCGGATGACAGTGATGTAATTGAATTGGATATGGGCGGCGTTGCTTTAGGCGCCATGCCAGATATTCACCTTGATGAAAGACAGATGACGATTAATCCTGGTGATTGTATTATGTTTTACACCGATGGACTGACCGAGGCTTTTGATCTCGAGGATCAGATGTATGGTGAAGAACGTTTGATCAAAGTTTTCAAAAGATGTATCGGCATGTCTGCCAGTGAGGTCATCAATATTGTCAATTCCGATCTTAAAACATTTCGTGGTCATGCACCTCTGAGTGATGACACAACAATACTGACGCTTTGCCGCTTGCCGTCATTGGCAAATGACAATCGGGATGCGTGATTCACGTAATACGCCATCAACTGCGCTCCCCATCAAAACTTCAAGAATTGGCGAGTGACCATATCCCCCCATAATAATCATATCTGCGTTCAGATCTGCAGCAGTTTTCAAAATCAGATCGCTCACGTTGCCTTTGCGCTGAATAAATACAGTTTTCTCACAACAATTACCCAAAAAGTCTTGAGCTCGCGATAACAGCCTTTGACCTTTTTCATCATCATCCTCAACGACAAGCACGGTCAATTTTTTACCAAACCGCTTGGCTAAATATCCAGACACAAATAGCGCCTCATTCCCCTTGCGGCTGCCATCATATGCGAGCATCAAATTGTTCATTGGGCTGACCTGGTCATTCACAGCAATGATTGGACGTGAACATCTGCGAATGATGATCCTGAACCCTGAAGAAAATCTTGAAAATATATTCTTGGCAGGAGGATAGGATAGTTTCAGAACCACAAGATCATTCAGGTTTGCCCTGTCGCAAATTGTTTCGGCAATGGCGCCTCTACCAAAGGCTAAATTTCCAGGTATTTGTGCTTGTTCTAAACGATTTTTGAAGGCTTCTTCCAGGTCCTGCTCATTAATCTTCATTTTTTGACCTGGTTCAGCGACAAACAACCCGTGCACATCCGCATTTTCCATGTTTGCAATGATAAGCGCTTGTTCAAGTGCGACCCAGCTCTCAGCGCTGCCATTTGTCGCTACCAGTATGTCGGAAAACAAGTTTTCGCTTTCAATGTCTTTTTTCTGATGCCATTCTCCTGGCGTTGTAAGATCTTCAAGCTCTCGTGGCAAAATCCATCCCAACACTTTCCGGATGGTTCTTTGCACGACGCGCAGAAACCTTCTCCCCTGTTGTCTCACAAGATCAGATGCTGCTTTTTCGGATTTAACGGACCAGGCATATTTCTCAGTCAAGTATGATTGGTGATCAAGGATCCACAGGTAAAGGTCCGTTTCGGTAAGGTCGGGGAATTCCTTCAAAATATTTTGACGCCGAATAACATCCACGACTGGCTTGTAAACATGGTCATGCCAGTGCTCAACGGCTTCTTTCTTTGGAATCTCTCTGGATTGCTCTATCCCCATGTAGTGTCGATGAACTCTGATATGTTCCAGCAGGGTTTCATATTGCCCAGGGAAAGTAAGTTTAAGATCCACACCCGGAAACAATTCATCAAATCGAGTTTCAACCAAAAAATTATTGTATTCAGACTTCAAAATGATGTCTTCAGGACGATCGCCGGAGGAAAAGGTCGCTCGAGATTTAATTTCAATCACATGGGCTTCTATGGTCTCAACCCCCATCTCACGGGTGATGGACACCCTGTGGTTGCCATCCATCACAAAATA
>LSQX01138366.1_pt1 | contig 13515 bp, 13 predicted proteins | sample 654561 | NCBI WGS metagenome assembly LSQX01 (sample SAMN04489861, study PRJNA283612) | anaerobic digester metagenome | isolation source: 4 biogas reactors fed with cattle manure at either 37C or 55C with and... | place: Denmark: Kongens Lyngby | collected 2014 | reverse complement strand
GGGCAGACAGGGTTGAACTGCCCCTACGGGTATTCGGACGCTATGGACGCTAATACTTTATGGCGCGCACTGCGCGCCGCTACAAACAACTAGCCAACTTTTCTCGCCTCTCTTCTAACTCCTCACGTACAGGACTAATTTATTGCTTCATTCCCTTTTATGTGAAATACTTTAAAAGGAATAAATAATAATAATAAATGTAAGTCTTATTTGGAGGATGGAATTGAAATTAAAATATGGTGTTGATGACCGTCCCGGCTGGGTGGAAATGATTTTATTCGGCCTGCAGTGGCTGGCAATAGGGATCCCTTCCATATTGATCGCGGGCAAAGTACTTGCCGGCTTTCATTTTGAAGATGCCGGCAGTCAGATCATTTACCTGCAAAAAATATTTTTTATTACCGGTTTGTTGTTTTTCTGTCAGGTTTTATTCGGTCACCGTCTCCCCATAATTACCGGTCCCGCTACTGTTTTATTGGTGGGTATTCTGGGAAGCGGGGGGGCTGATATAAATACCATCTATACTTCGATTTTTATCGGCGGTCTGGTGCTGTTCCTGCTCAGTATAAGCGGCTTATTCAATTACCTTAACCGTTTGTTTACTCCCCGGGTGATCGTGGTAGTCCTTCTGCTGATCGCCTTTACCCTGACACCGACCATTTTAAATATGCTGCTGGGTAAAGGAAGCGCAGCAGCGCCAATAACCAATCTGGTATTTGGCCTGGTAGTTACGCTCTCGATGTTTGTCGCAGCTCGAATTTTAACCGGGATTTATAAATCTCTCCTGATCGTCATAACTATGATGGCTGGAAGCCTGATTTATTTCTTGCTTTTTTCTGTCCCCCCGGAAATCACCTTGGGCAGTTTACCCAATTGGGGGCTTTTTTTCAGCGGTTTTATCACAGTTCCTTCATTTGACCCCGGCCTGCTGGCCGCTTTCCTGATTTGTTATCTGGCACTAGCGATTAATGACCTGGCCTCCATACAGTCCGTAGGTGAAGTCCTTAACCTGAAAGACCAACCCCAGCGAATCAAGCGCGGGGTATCTTTTACCGGGCTGGGCAATATGCTGTCAGGTTTTTTCGGTGTCATCGGTCCGGTCAATTTTTCTATCGGCCCGGGCATTATCGTTTCAACCGGCAACGCCTCCCGGTTCACCCTTTTACCTGCCGGGCTGGGACTGCTTTTACTGGCATTTTCGCCACTGGTGATCGGTTTTTTCGGCAGCATCCCTTCAGTAATAGTTGGCAGTGTAATGCTTTATCTGATGAGTTCACAAATAGGAGCTGGCTTAATGCTGGCTCAGCAGCATAACTCCTTAAACACCATCGATAATGCCCTGGTTTTGGCTTTGCCAGTCTTACTGGGGATCATCACTGCCTTTTTGCCGCCTGAAGTAACCTCCGCGATCCCCCCTCTCTTAAGGCCCTTGCTGGGTAATGGCTTTGTAATGGGCCTCTTGGCAGTTCTTTTTATGGAACATATCGTATATGCGGATTGACCTGAGCAAATCGTAAGAATATACTTAGCATGATAAGATTGAAATGAGGATATGGGATGGATCAGGAACGCAGTATGCAGAGAGCTACGCTTATCGTAGTAATGACAACTTCTTTTGCTTCCACTTTTTTAGGCAGTTCTATTAATCTGGCCATTCCTGCTATTGCTGCTGATTTTACCAGTGGTGCAGTACTCATTAGCTGGATCGTTACCAGTTACCTATTAGCCTCCGCTGCTTTTTTGCTGCCCTTTGGCAGCCTGGCTGATATAATGGGACGAAAAAGATTATATGTAATTGGCATCTTCCTCCTGGGAATCTCCTCTTTATTGTGCGTCTTCGCTCCCACAGCCAATATATTGATCATCCTGCGCATCTGCCAGGGATTGGCCAGTTCCATGATCTTCGGCACCGGTATGGCCATATTGACTTCTGCCTTCCCGCCCCAGCAGCGGGGACGCGTCCTGGGCCTCAGTGCATCTGCCACTTACCTGGGCCTCTCGTTAGGTCCTTTTATCGGCGGATGGATGACCCAAACTTTGGGCTGGCGCAGTATTTTTCTGACCGTTGTTGTCATCAGTTTTATCGCCTGCGGACTGGCTATGGCCAAATTGAAAGGCGACTTCAAAGGACTGGGCAGCAGCAAATTCGATATGACCGGCAGTCTGTTATATGCCACAGGCCTGACTGCCTTTTTATTCGGGCTTTCCTCCTTAAACAGCGTTTTCTTCGCGCCCTTTTCTGCTCTGGCAGGAGCGATACTCCTTATCCTCTTCGTCCTGTATGAACTGAGAAATACTGAACCTCTGTTGAATATACGGATTTTCCGTGACAATCATCGTTTTACCTTTGCCAATTTATCTGCCATGATAAATTACAGTGCCATGTTTGCCATCACCTTTGTCATGTCCTTATTCCTCCAGTTAGTATACGGATTTCCAGCCCAGACTGCGGGTTTGATATTACTGGCGCAGCCGGTTTGCATGGCAATTTTCTCTCCCCTGGCCGGACGAATTTCTGACCGCAAAGATCCGGGGTTCGTCGCAGCCTTTGGAATGGGGTTAAGCGGGCTGGGCCTAATAATATTTATCTTTTTATCTCCTCAGTTTCCCATCTGGCTCCTGGTTGCTGATTTGATGCTGATCGGGATCGGCGTCGCTTTCTTCGCCTCTCCCAATAACAATGCAATTATGGGTTCCGTGAGCAAAGCCTTTTATGGCGTCGCTTCCTCATCACTGGGAACCGCCCGTTTAATAGGCCAGGCACTCAGTATGGCCATCGTGACCTTGCTGACCGGCTTTTTCATGGGTAATATGACCCTGGCCGAAGCCCCTGCCGGCCAGTTGCTGCTGATCTGCAGGACCGCCTTCATCATCTTCAGCATTTTAAGCCTGATTGGTGTCTGGGCATCCCTTTTCAGCACCAGACCCGGCAGGCAAAATGCCGCCTCCCTATAATCCCTGCCTCCGGTAATAAATCAAGCACCAGTAAATATTCAAAACATTCCTGCAGGATTTTATATGTTTTTAGGAGAATTATTCTACTGTTAATAGTTTCACCTCGAAATAATCGCTATTCAAATATAACTTCCGCGTAAGGAGGGATCAACTGGCGTACCTGTTTTAATACCAGCAGTAACTCAATTTTGGGAGGTGTATTCATGGCAAAAGACAGAAGTATGATCAATCAAGTAACTTTATCGCAAATGTTCAATGATTCAGTTGTTCGCTATGGTGACCTGCGCTGTCAATGGTGGAAGCCCACCCCTGATACTCTGGAATCCTTGACTTATGCCCAGACAGGGAGAATCGTAAAGGAACTGGCCTGCGGCTTGATGTCCCTGGGGATGCTAAAACAAGACCGGGCCGCTATCATGAGTGCAACCTGCCCGCAATGGATGTGGGCTGATTTCTCGATCCTTAATTCCGGTGGTATTACTGTTACCATCTACCCTACCCTTTCTACTAAAGAAATGGTTTTTATCGTTAATGATTCCGGCAGCAAATTCCTCTATGTCAGGGATGAAGTAAACCTGAAAAAAGCCTTGGAGGCGTGGGATCAGATGCCCACCTTGGAAAAAGTTATCGTCATGCGTCCCGGATTTGTTTCCAACACCGAGAATGTACTAAGCATAGATGATGTAAGGGCTTTAGGCGTAAAATATATGATGCAGTATCCTGATACCTACTATGAGCGCTGGCGCTCGGTAGACCTGATGGATCGGGCCAGCATCGTATATACTTCCGGAACCACCGGCCAGCAAAAAGGTGCCGTTCATACCCACTTAAGCATGATCTCTGCCAATGCTCTGGATTTCCGTCTGATACCTTCGGCGTCCTGTGAGGATATCTGGTTGTCTTTCCTGCCCATAGCCCATACTTATGAAAGGCAATGCGGGCATTTTATGGCATTACAATGCGGCGCCACCATCGCTTATGCTCAGAGCACTTCCACTATCATCGCAGATATTATGACTTTTAACCCTACGGTATTTATGTCGGTCCCGCGTATTTATGAACGGATATTTATGACCTTGCGGGAAATGACTTCTGCTGATCCTCAAAGAGCAGCTATTTTTGAAGAAGCTTTACAGGTAGGTTTGCAAGTTACCGAAGCCCGGGCTGACGAAAATGGTTTTGTTGATATGTCGGAAGGCATTGATTTTACCGAAGGCCTTGACCCCGAACTAAAGGAAAAATACCTGAAATTTGATGAGCTGGTATTTAGCAAAGTTCGCTCCTTCCTGGGCAAGAATTACCGCTTCGCCTTTTCTGCCGCCGGAGGACTTCCCGCCGATCTGTGCAAGATATTCATGGCCATGGGAATCAGAATCATAGAAGGGTACGGTCTTACCGAAACCTGTAATACCATAAATCTGAACCGCATATTTAAAATTCTGCCTGGTTCTGTAGGACCGGTAGCTCACGGTGTGGAAGGCCGCATCGCCGAAGACGGGGAATGGCTGGTACGCGGCGATAATATCATTCGTGAATATTGGAATAACCCCGAAGCTACCAAAGAAGCCTTCACCGAAGACGGGTTCTTTAAAACCGGTGACATTGTAGAAATGATGGCTGATGGCTACATCAAAATCGTGGACCGAAAAAAAGGCATCATCGTTTTGGATACCGGAAAGAACGTACCCGCTGCCAAAATAGAAAATCTATTTTCTCTGTCTAAATGGGTGGATCAGGTTTTGGCCATAGGTGACGATCAGAAATATATTGGCGCCCTGGTGGTTCCCAGTTTTGATGCTTTTGCAGCTTATTTCAGACAAGCTGAAATCCCCTTTGATGAAAGCGCACTGGAATATGTGGGTGAAGGGGCCGAACGAGTCTGTGTCAAGGCAGGCGAAGACTTTATTGCCATCCCACAGCTAAAAGAATTAGTCCAGGCAGCAATTGATGAGGCCAACAGTCAGCTGGAAGAACACGAAAGAGTCAAAGACTATGTCATCGTCTCCCGAAAATTTACTGAAACTGCTGATGAAGTTACACCGACCTTAAAGCTGAAACGCAAAGTAATTTTATCCAATTTTAAGGATGATGTGGATAAATTGTTTAAGTAAATCCGTGAGGAGCAGGGGCGCATACCATGCTTCCGCCGTGGTACGTATACCGAGCCCGGTAAACAACGGGCGATTACTAATCGCCCCTACAAGCTGAACGCAATGGTAAATGTAAAACGTTGTTGATAACCGCCCCTACAAGCTGAACGCAAAGTTAAATGTAAAACGTTGTTGATAACCGCCCCTACAAGCTGAATACAAAGTTAAATTTAAAACGTTGTAGGGGCGGTTATCAACCGCCCGCCTGCACAACGTGCCTGATAAATGGGGGCGGTCACACTGACCGCCCCTTTATTCAATCGTATATTATTTGCCTGCTCCTGAACAACTATCTCCTGTCCCTAACCAACTAACCAACTTTCCAGCTTTCCAACTGATTCTACTTTACCTTCTTAAAATATTCTTTTATGCTATTCAGCAATTCCTTGCGGGCTGATTCGGATTTTAACTTTTTAAAAGAATCTGTCTCAGGAAATATCCCTGCTTTATTTTTGCGCACCAGTATCACTTCATCAAATAAGACCGAATTATCATCTTTTAATACTTTAACTCTGGTTTCATAATCTTTGGCACCTTCCAGCTTCTTGCCCTTGATCGGAATAGTCTTTAACACTTCAAAATGATAATTCACCGCGATCCCTCCTGCCATCATAATAAGATTTCCTGTTATAAATCAGGTAATAATAGCATGAATTCGACACTATTATATGAAATCCTCTGCAGGGTTTACAAAAGGTTATGCATTATGCTGATCAATGCCGGGCCTAAAAGGATAATAAACATACAGGGAAATATAAACAAAATCAAAGGAAAAAGCATTTTGATCGGTGCTTTCATAGCCTGTTCCTCAATCATCTGCTGTCTTTTTTCCCGAATCATATCTGCCTGTATTCTAAGAATCTGCGCCAGACTCACCCCTAATTGGTCAGCCTGGATCACTGCATTGATCAGTGATGATAATTCCGGCACATGAGACCTTTCGGCCATATCCTTTAATGCATCTTTACGTACTTTTCCCATCTGCACTTCCCTTATCACCCGGGCAAATTCCTGAGCTATCGAACCGGGAAAGCGCTGCACTACCTTGGCCAGTGCCAGCTCAAAGGTTAGACCGGCCTCCACACTGATCACCAAAAGATCCATTATTTCAGGAAGAGTGCTTCTCATCTCGGTCTGCCTTTTACTGGCCATCCCGGAAAGGGTAAACCAGGGAATATATACTGCCAGGGCTCCTAAAACCAGAGCCAGAAAAATAGCTTTAAATAACGAATAGGCTGAGGCATGGAAAAGAACCAGAGATAACAAAAAAACCACCATGCCGAAGAGCACCTGGAATCCTAAAAATTCTGCCGGTTTTACATTGCGGGGGTTTCCTGCTGCATCCAGCTTTTCTTTTACTTTTTCCTGTAACCTGTCCGGGGTTATTTCCTTAACTAACCTGACCATCCATTTGGATATATATTCTCCCACTCTTTGCAGGAAAGGCTTGTTTAATATATCTTCTTCGTCAACGATGGTCTTATCCACATTAAGTTTATTCAGTCTGTTGATTATATTGCGGCGCTGACTGGACAGAAAATTACGAATGACCGTCAATAGAAGATACACCGAAAGTGCAGCCAATATTGCAATCATAACAGGCATAATATCAGCATTAAACATCTATGTCCACCACCCTTCTAACCAGCAGGATACCGATCACCAGCATTATTACTCCGCCTATGAGCATTATTCTGCCAAGGGGTTCATTAACTAATAACCCTCCATATTGTGGATTAAGAGTAAAAATAAAAAATGCCAGTACGAAAGGCAAAAGGGATATGACCCAGGCGGACATTCTCCCCTGAGCTGTCAGGGCGCGCAGTTTTGCCTGCATTTTTACCCTCTTCTCAATGGTCGTGGCAATATTGTCCAATACCTCTGCCAGATTGCCGCCCACCTCACGCTGTACCAGGACTCCTGCCACCATGAGTTCAATCTCTCTGCTTTCGGTACGATCGGTGAGGTTGTTTAAGGCATCTTCCAGTCTTAGTCCAATACGGTTCTCATGAAGTACACGCTGGAATTCTTCAGACAGGGGCGGAAAGGTTTCTCTGCTGACTAAATCCAGAGCCTGCAAGAAGCTATGCCCGCTCCGCAGGGAACCTGCCATAAGCAGAATGGCATCCAGTAATTGATCATCGATAGTTCTAATACGATGTGCTTTATTATAGGAAACCCACATCTGGGGCACAATAAATCCTAAGATTCCCAGCACTACCCCCATCATAAGCTGTCCAAGCAATAAATAACCTATGATAAACCCCAGAACAGCAGTTAAAAGTTTAGCCATCAGAAGTTCTTCTGCTTTAAAAGGAAGCCCGGCTTTGAAAAGCTCCAGCTGCTTTCTCTGCAGATAGTCTGCTCCCAGTAAGATGCTCCATATTGAGTTTTCTTTCCCGGATGCGATGGTCCTTATACGCTGTCTCCTATCGCTGGTCCCAGTGCTCATCATCGCTTCACTGCCAGGCTCGTCCCAAACCGCTGCCAGTCTTTTTTTCATAAGCCGCTGGGGGCTTGTCAGCCATGACAATATAAGAAACATCACTAAAACAGTTAATATAAAAACTGAAAATAATATGAGAGCTACCATCTAAATAACCTCCCCGCCTGTTTCAGAAAAAACTTTGATAGGTACGTTGACTCCCTTGGCTTCCAGTTCCGGCATGAATTTCGGTAATACACCGGAGGGATGAAATGACCCTAATATCCTTCCTTTGTCCCCTACTCCCTTTTGTTCAAAGAGGAAAAGATCCTGCAGGGTTATTATATCCTTCTCCATCCCCACAACTTCTGTAATGCGAGTAACTTTCCTGGTACCGTCTTTGAAACGACTTTGAAAAACGATCAGATCGATGGCGGTTACGATTTGTTCACGGATGACCTTTATTGGCATATCAACACCGGCCATTAAAACCATGGTCTCCATTCGGGAAAGCAGGTCTCGCGGAGAATTGGCATGAGCGGTGGTCATACTGCCTTCATGACCGGTATTCATGGCCTGCATCATATCTAACGTTTCTGCGCCTCTGACTTCTCCTACGATCAGCCGGTCAGGACGCATTCTCAGTGAATTGATGACCAGTTCACGAATGGAGATCCTGCCTTTACCTTCGATATTGGCAGGCCGCGCTTCCATCCGGATCACATGATCCTGCTGCAGCTGCAGTTCAGCTGCATCTTCGATGGTAATGACCCGTTCATGATTGGGGATAAAAGAGGTCAGAACATTTAAGGTAGTGGTTTTACCGCTGCTGGTACCTCCAGCTACGATGATATTTAAGCGTCCTTCCACACAGGCTTTTAAAAAAACAGCCATGTTGGTAGTCAAAGTGCCGGCTCTGATCAAGTCTGACATGACCAAAGCTTTGGTGGCAAATTTTCGTATCGTTAAAACCGGTCCATCAATGGACACGGGAGGGATGGTAGCATTGATACGAGAACCATCCGGAAGGCGGGCATCCACCATGGGGGATGCCTCATCGATCCTTTTTCCCAGCGGTGCAACGATCTTTTCAATAATATGCATAACATGATTATGGTCTTTAAAAACGATATCCGTCAGTTCCAGCTGTCCAAGACGCTCAACATATACCTGGTCGGGTCCGTTAACCATGATTTCATTTATTTCAGGATCAGCCAGAAGCGGTGTGATGGGGCCGTATCCGTTTACTTCACTGACCAGTTCAGCGATCAAACGGTGGTACTCGGCTCGTGCAGGGCTGAATTTCATTTCTTTCATGACTGCATCTAAAATAATCCTGATTTGGTCATTCAAATATTTTTCCTGTTCACCAGCCGGAAGCTGCTCAATTTCTTCAGGAGAAACATATTCAGCCACTCTTTTTAAAACTGTTTCCTTAACCTGCTGCCAGATCTGTTTTCTGGCATAGGTTTGACTTTTCGGAACAGCAGTCTGATTCTGGTCAGTCTGATTCATCCTCTGTTCCATCAGCCGTTTTTGCAGGAGTGACATCTAAGCACCTACCTTCTCTTTAAAAAAGAAAACACTGTTTCGCTTTTTTCTTTTTCTGAGGCCATTAGTTTTGTTGCCATTTCTTTTATTTTTTGCGCAGCTGCTGAAGAACTGTCATAATTGATCAGTGGTATCCCCATATTGATAGCATCGATGGCAGACTTCTCCACATTGGGTATAACGTAGTCGATTTTAAGATTCAGCTGCTTTTCCAGATCCTGTATTTTCAGATGACCTGTGTAGCCGACTTTATTAAGTACGATACGGGTCTTGTTCCTCATGCCTAAATTGCCCAGCAAATCTAAGACCTGCTTCAGATTCTGCACTGAGGCCAGGTCAGCAGTTGATACGATAACAATATCATCTGCCTGTTCCAGTGCTGGTATGATGGTATCGGAAAAAAATGTGGGCGCATCAATGATCACATAATTAAATACTTCTGATAACATACCGATGATCTTCTCCACATGTTCCGCTTCCACGAAACTGGCAAACTCCGGGTTCACCGGAGCCGGTACGATTTTTATACCGCTTTTATGATTTACCAGATAATCATCTAACACATCCTGTTCCAGGATATTGATATCATCGATCAGATCCTTGATGGTACGGCGAGGTTCAACCCCTGCCATCAAAGCAATATTTCCCGAAAACAGATCCAGGTCTACTAATACTACCCGGGCAGATGTTTTTTGTTTCAAGGCTACCGCCAGGCTGAGGGAAATAGTCGTCTTTCCTACCCCGCCTTTGGTGTTGAATACAGTGATCACCTTAAACTCCGGGCGGCTCTTCTTCTGGATGGAAAAAAGCTCCCGCCTTCTTAGATCCATCTGCATTACTTTATTCAGACAGCTGTATAATTTCGCATCAGGGACCGGCAGGGTGATCACATCTTTGGCCCCTACCTGCAGCGCATGACGGAGTATTTTTTTGTTGTCAGATTCTGTAAGCAAAATAAGGCTGGAAGCAGGAAATTCCAGGGCAAAAGCTTCTGCGGCAGCCAGGCCTTCTTCACCTGGTGTATCGATATTTAAAAGGATGATCGCCGGCTGAAACCTTTCGGCCATTGTAAATCCAATATCCGTACTGCTGGTACTGCCTACTACAGAAAACTCGCTTCTTCTATGTAAACGCTGTTTAAGGTCACTGTTTTCAGAACTGTCTATAATGAGTATGGTGACAGGCTCCAAAACTACCATTCCTTCCCCAAGATATATTTCAACTTATAATTGATTATTACAACTAAGCTTAGTTTTAATACTGAGCACCTAGCCAGTTCATATCTATTTTACGGTTATTTACGATCTGCTCATCCTCACTGCTTCTTAAAGTGACCTTCATTTCACCTTCTGATTCGGCCAGCATGATTCTCTGAGCCTGATCAGGGTCAACCGCTAAAGTTATATTAGCTGTTTCCTGGGCTCCTTCTTTTTTGGTCAACTGGGTACCTACTGCCAGGACTTCGATATTCTGTAAGAGGGTAAAGGTCTGATTCACTTCATTTAATGTAGCATTCACGAGAACATCCACCCGGTAGCCTGGTTTTACATGACCGGCTACACCGCTTACTGCATCAACAGCAATAGTCACTGCTCTCATTCCGGCAGGTATCTTATAGGGCATCTCACTGCTGTTATCTGAGGAGGCCACCTGCCCTTGTAAAATAATTTCATCTGCCCATAGATCCACATTGGTGTACATGCCAACGATATCCTGGGGATCAGTAACTGCCTGGTTATGTAAATATTTAGAAGGGATTTTCACTGTTTTAAGCATTTCAGGAGTCAGCTTGGTTCCTTCATCGATTTTAACCATTGCCGCAACTGCCTCTTTGAATTCACCAGTCTCCTCCTGGAACCCCTTCAAATAGCTATATACCAGTCCCATGGTTATCAATGCCACGATCACTGTTAATGCCACCCAGGTCTTAGATTCAAAATTCACTTACATACCCTCCCCTTTATTCAACAAGTCTGACTGCTTTAATCATGCCATCATCATCACCTTCACCAAGTGGACTGCCTAGATCAACAGTCTCTAAATATTTCACATTCAATGTATCCTTGTCACTTGGTTTATCACCAGATTCCAGCCCTTCAACGAAAATTTTCACAAAGCCCTTAATTTGAACCTCTGTTTTTCCGTTAAACTTGACATCTTTGTCAACCATAACTATAGTAATAACTCGAGGACAGTCCTCGTCATAATCATTATAGGTACATTTACAAACTGGATGCTGATTTTTAACCTTATAACTTTTAGGTGCAAGCAATCGGCCTTTGGCCGCAAAAGCTTCTACCAGTTTCTTTATTTCATTTCCCGTCTGTGTATAAATGTCCTGACCTATTGACAGAGGGCCATCAAGACCTTCTTCCAGTGTTTCCTCAAATTTCTGGTCACTTAAATATGGTTTTTTATGATTGAAATCAAGGTAACCATAATTGCCTTTGTCAGCCTCCTTAAATAATAACTCAATTTCCTTTCCGGTCTTATACTCTACCTTATCATCCGGTATAAATGCCAAGGGGAAAACTCCCTCTATCTGCTGTTGTGCAACCCCATACTTGGCAACAGAGGCTACAGCTACATCAGAACTGGTAAAACCTAACACTCCGGCAAAAAAGTTTTTAGTATTAACATTTAATTCTACTTTAACTTTATTGTCATCTATTAAAGAAATTTTTATGGTACCTGTATCATCACCCAATTTTATATTCGCTTTACTGTCGCTATTATTTAGGTCATCTATTTTTTCAAATATAATGCCGTTATTATCAGCATATTTCTTTGCTACTTTAGTTGCTTCATCTTCTTCACTGCCTTTTGCAAGTTCCTGAGCACCTGCTAATGCACAAGCATCTGCTATATCCTGCAGCTTCATATGTTGATGATATAAGTTGCCGCCATCAATCGCTAGAGCAGCGAAACCGAAAATTACAACCATAGCAACTGCAGTTAATAATAATACCGAGCCTTTCTCATCTTTCCAGAGTTTGCGCATTTATAATAACCTCCTACTCATCAAGTTTCGGATCTCATTACCATTTTAGTATGCAGAGGAAAACCGTTTTTATATTTATCTCCCTCTAAGAGTGTGGAATCCGGAACAAATATTTTCGAAAGAGGCCCTAATGGAGTCAAAAAAGGCAAGTTATAGTCAACCTCTATCGTGACTAAGCCGACCCCTGGAGTTACTATAAAATCAGCCGGTAAAGCTTTAACTAAAACCAAATTATTCTCTATAAGATTTTTCTTTCCAGCTTTAAAATCTTCGTCGTCTATACCTTTGTCTGTTATATTAATAGCAGAATATCTGGCAAGATCACGAGTTGCATGCTGCAGTTCGAGTTTGCTGGCAAAAATCCAGCCAAATTCAATTATTCCCATCAAAATAAATAGCAAAATAGGCAACACCAGTGCCATTTCCACCAGTCCCTGCCCTTTTTTATTACGCAGCATTAAAAACCACCTCTATACCTGAACCAGTAAGCTATACAGGTTCCAATCATTATTGCGATACCATAAGGGAATGATAGTCCCGATGATAATGGGGACTTTTCTCCCTCTTCTATTTTAAACTGTCCGGTCGTAAATTGCATCAAAATGTTAAAAATAACCTGACCTAGTTTCTTATTCCATAATGAAATGGCTGCTGCCATAATTCCGCCTACAACAGCACTGTATAAAAAGGCATAGAGCACAAATTCCCAGCCATTCAATGCACCGATGGCTGCCATCAGTTTTACATCCCCGCCGCCGATGCCTCCCAAGATAAAGGGGATGACCAAAAGGAGCAGTCCCAATCCTGCTCCGAAAAAACTTTCCTTAAGTCCAAGAAACCCTCCATAATATACTACAGAGAGCAATAGCCCGGCGATCACCGCCGGTATGGTTATAAAATTAGGGATCGTGCCGGTCTTAATATCCCACCCGGCAGCAACAATCAGAATAATAACAGTTAATATTATGCTAAATATCAATAAAAATTACCTCATTTTTCAGGGAATAGCGGGGGCCGAAAGGCCCCCAAAAAACTTCTCTATAAAGTAGTCTATTTAACTTTATTAGTGTTACTGTAAATTTGTTACTACTGCGTTGAATTTGTCTCTGACTCCCTCACCAAGGCTTGTTAATGCAAGTATTGCTACTATGGAAACCAAAGCCAAAATAAGTCCATACTCTACCATTCCCTGTCCTTTTTCATCACTCCATAATCTTTTCAGCATGTGATTTTTCACCTCCTTCAGATTATATTTAAATAAATGTATGTAAATTTTTTACCTACCGCAGTTTACGGGAAACCGTCACTTGCAGACTGAAAAAAGGAAACGACTTTAATGCCGATCTGGGGGAGGATCAAAACAGCGGCAATCGATACGATCGATAAAATGAGGGCAAATTCCACCATCCCCTGTCCCCTTTTATCCTGCCAAA
>LSQX01064352.1_pt2 | contig 13515 bp, 10 predicted proteins | sample 654561 | NCBI WGS metagenome assembly LSQX01 (sample SAMN04489861, study PRJNA283612) | anaerobic digester metagenome | isolation source: 4 biogas reactors fed with cattle manure at either 37C or 55C with and... | place: Denmark: Kongens Lyngby | collected 2014 | reverse complement strand
AACCTGATAACCTGATAACCTGACAACCTCCCGTTCTTTTCCTATATTTGCTCGGCTCAGTCAAGCATAGTGATTATGGCACCTCTCACCTTCGTCAGAGCAAGCAGGCCGTACTTATGGCGGCTGCCTATACTGCTCATCTGGATGATCCTCATCGGGTGGTCGGGCCCCACCATGTCCCAGAACCTGACGGCTGACCAGGCGGCCCAAATCGCCAATAGTTTTATTCAGTCGAAAGCCCAAGCCGAATCCCCGATTCCGACCTTCCAATCAGTCCACCCCTATAATCCAATGGATCTGACCATTGAAGGGAAACACCCCGCACAACAATCGACTACCCCGCAATCCAAGACAATTTTTGTTGCCACCTTCATGCCCGCCGGATTTGTAATCATTGACGCACAAAGATTTCATAATCCGATTATTGGCTGGTCGATCAATGATCGTTTTCCTGATGACCCAGCACACCCCCTGCACCAGTTATTTCTGCCTCAGTGGCACACCAGAACCAATCAGAGCCCACCAACTCCGGCATCCACGAACGACTTTATAGCTCCCCTGATCCCAGCACGGTGGGGCCAGGATCATCCATGGAACCAGTTTTGTCCTACGGATCGTGACAGTTCCCGTGCACCGGCCGGGTGCGTGGCTGTGGCAATGGCTCAAGTAATGAATAGGTGGAAATGGCCAGAAACTGGCGTTGGATCAAACCGTTACATCCCACCACGACACCCACTTTACGGACAGGTATTCGCTGATTTCGCCGCCACTACTTACGAATACGACCAAATGGATCCCGTTTTGCCTAACGAAGCCTCTGCCTTGCTCATCTTTCATGCAGGGGTTGCTTCGTTCATGAACTACGGCCCCGATGAGTCATCAGCAAGCGTTGATCGGTTCGCTCTCGAAGCCCTAAAAAACAATTTTCTGTATCAACAGGCCTCCATCTACTTCGAACTAGAAGATTTTCCTCAACACGAATGGATCAGAATGCTTCAACGCGAACTGGTTAACAAACGCCCGCTGATTTATAGCGGATCAAATCCCGATGGCAGAACTATCCATGCTTTCAATATAGATGGGTTCCGGGATGTAGAATACTTCCACTTCAATTGGGGATGGGCTGGCGTCGGAAACGGGTGGTACCGGCTCGATGGAATGGCCGGAGGTTCATCTGATTATTCAAAAGATCAGGGAGCCATCTTTCACTGCCAACCAACCATCATACCGCTGCATGATCGCCCTGCTAACCTAAATGCTTTGTCGGGCAACAACTTCGTTAAACTGATTTGGGACAATCCACACCTGCCAAACCTATCCCATTTTACCATCATCCGCGATGACAACACCATCGCCCAAACCATCTATCCTAACTACACCGACGAAACCGTCCAAAACGGCAGGATCTATCAGTACCAGGTGATTGCCAACTATGTCGGAGAAACACCGGGCAACTCGCCACCAACACCACATCACCAGGTGATTCCGTGGGATTCGATCAGCTTGCCTTACCAAATCGATTTTGAAGAGGGTCTTCAAGGCTGGAGTAGCCTGAACCGCCATACCGGATACACTATCAAGCAAGCCTCTGAGCTGGGCTTTGGCCGGAATACGGGCATGATCGCAGGGATCAGCTCAACCGGTTACCCCGAAGGCACACACCTCAGCGATTACCTCATCAGCCCACTGATTAGCCTGCCCGATTCAAGCTTTGTAGCCATCTCTTTTAATTATATCCTCACCCAGTCAACCGGGACAAGCAACCTGAAGCTGCTCTGGCGCGACTTTGACAATGCGGTCTGGCACGAGCTAGCCAACCTTAAACCCAGCGATGGATGGTCAGCCTGGCAAACAAACTATTACTACCTACCAGAAGAGATGCGTGGAAAACCCATCCAGATCGCCTTCTATTACAACGACTTTTATGATCAAGGCAGCGGATGTGCCATTGATGACATCAAACTCTACGAAGTACCTGTTAAGCCAATACCAGGATTCAAAGCCGACCAGCCCGATAACTGCCTCGGTGCACCGGTTACTTTTATCGACACAACTAAAGGCCTGGTTCACACCTGGTTATGGGACTTCGGCGAGGGAGCTTCTCCACGGACAAAAACAGGTCGCGGCCCCCATTTGGTAACCTATGCCGACCCCGGTCCGAAAGATGTTAGCCTGCTGGTGAATAACCTGGATTATCTCTTCAAGCCTGATTATATCATGGGCCGGCTTCAACCTTCCGCTGGATTTACCTACGAACGCAATATTCTCCAGATCACTTTTACTAGCCACATAACCAATGCTGATATCGTCTGGTGGGATTTCGGCGACGGCACCACATCGACTGAACTGAATCCCATTCACGATTTCCGTAGTAAAAAACTTTACCACGTACACCAAATCGTGTACAATGGCTCCTGCCCTCCCGATACCGCCAGCGAATTCATCGATCTACGATTGGGAACAGGTATTGACAACCCAGATAACAGACAGAATATCAAAATTTTCCCTAATCCAACCAACCATCGCTTAACCATTCAATGGGAAGTCCCCCCTTTAACTCCCGTAAATCTTACCCTTCTCAGCCTCGAAGGGCAAGTTTTGCAATCTATTCAATCACCCCCAAAATCCGAGATCGAGATGGATCTTTTGGCCATTCCTGCTGGATTTTATATTTTGCGCCTGGGTGATGACAGACAATTTCAAACATACCGGATTCTGAAAATAGGCCAGGATTAACTAAAAACAGTAGCCCTTCCCTATTGTTAGTTATCAATTTTGATTCATCCCAGAAGGAAATATTATGAGAAAACTCTTACTGCTATTTGCTCTCCTACCCGGGACCCTCCTCGGCGCCTGGCTCGAATGGGTTCCCCAAATCATCGAACAGCCTGATGGCGAAGTAATTGAGTGCTTTGCTACAGGTGATGAGTTTTACCGTTGGCTACACGATGCCGATGGCTATACCATCGTGCTCAACCCAGCCGACGGTTATTTCTATTACGGCACACGCCAGGGTGAGGAGGTAATCCCCACAAGACATAAAGTCGGTCGAATTAACCCCGCACGAGCTGGCTTAAACCCATGGGCACGCATTTCGACACGCCTCTATCAGGAACGGCGCGCCGAATTTCAGTCAACCATGAAGTCAACAACCGGAACCCCAAAGCATGGAGTAGTCAACAGCATCTGCGTATATATCTCTTTTGCTGATGATAGCGTCTTCGTCAAACCACGGTCAGGTTATGTCGAAAAATGGGGAGCCATAGATCAACTATCGGTTCGGAACTACTACCTCGAAACCTCATATAATACATTGGATCTCAGATGCCATCACTTCCCCGTGAGTCCCGATACCATCAATATCTCCTATGTTGACATCTATCCCAGAGCATATTATTTGCCCTGGACCTCCACCAACACGCAAGGATATCTCTCCAACCAAAAAGGACAACGCGAGCATGCTATGCTCAAGCGAGCCGTGGAATTCATTGACAGTCAGATCCCTGACACCCTCGTAGTTGATGGTAACGACGATGGACTGGTCGATAACATTAGCTTTGTCATCCGCGGAAGCTCTTCGGCCTGGAGTGATCTGCTCTGGCCTCACGCCTGGAGTATGGGTAGCGGATACAATGCCTATCTGCAAGGAGCGAGGGTGGCCAACTACTTTCTGGTGCTGGAAACCAGTTTCAACCTCGGCACTACCTGCCATGAGCTGGGCCATGTGTTTGGCGCCCCCGACCTCTACCATTACGACGACACCGGAGCCCCAGAGGCTGTGGGCGACTGGTGTTTGATGAACGCTTCGAACAATCCCCCACAAGGGATCTGCGGGTTCCTCCGGTGGAAATATAACGAGTGGATCCCTGAAATACCGGAAATCACCGAATCCGGTACCTATACTCTATTACCCTTGTCAAACCCCGAAAGAAACATCTTCAAAATTCGCTCACCTTTGAGCAGTTCGGAATATTTTGTGCTGGAGTACAGGAATAAAGCTGGAGATTACGAAATCTCTCTTCCTAGCTCCGGATTACTCGTTTACCGCATAAATCCGGGTGCCGGGCGCGGTAACGCCAGCGGTCCGCCAGATGAGGTCTATCTGTACCGGCCAGGTGGATCCCTGACAGTCGAAGGAAGCCTCGGTAGCGCTGCTTTAGGGATCAGCAGCCGCACAGCTATCAGCGATTATACCAACCCTTATGCTTTCCTCTGGAATAACGGTGATGGCGGACCCGGCGGTCTCGATATTTCAGACATCACCATCCATGGCGACTCGCTCACCTTCAAAGTGGCAATCACTCCACATTATCCGCCAAGCTATTTAAGTTACACGTTAACTGATACTTATGTAAACCTGGCTTGGAGAGGAAGCAGCATGCCTGGAGTAACTCATTATGTGGTTTACCGTGATGGCGAAGAGTATGCCACCACCCCGCAAACGGTTTATCGCGACATCGGAGTTGAGAGCGGCGCAACCCACAAATATCAGGTAGCAGCCCGTTATGGCAGCCAAAACCCGGGAGAATCGGAACGCTCCAATGAAGTGATTGTCACAAAACTAGGTGTTCTTTCACTACCCTATGCCGAAGATTTTGAACAGATGAACCACGGCTGGGTCTTTAAAAACAATACCGAAGGATTTCGTTGGGGAAACGCGGAGGAACTAGGCCTGCTGAGCGATAACGAAACCAAATTCTTAAATGCCAACTCCGCCGCGGCCACAATGAGCAGCCACGTAACCGATTATGCTATCTCCCCGCGATTAAACCTCGAAGGCCTGTCGCAGGTGGAGCTGCGTTTCGACTACGCTCTGAAACGGATGCAACAAAACGAAAGACTGTTCCTGGTCTATCGCCGAACACCCACCGAAGCATGGAAAAACTGGGTGGAGCTGCCACCAAGCGGGATCGGGGCAGCCTATAAATGGAGAAACTATGCTATCGAACTCCCATCCGAAGCAATCTCCGGATCAACTCAGGTAGCTCTTCTTTACGATGATGGACGAGCATTCGGATACGGCTCCGCAATCGACAATGTAGAAGTAGCCGACATGCTCTCAGGAATCGACCAACCCTCGACCATTTCAAATGTCGAGCTCTATCCCAACCCCTCCCATGGCATGGCTTTTATCCGGCTCTATTCCGAAAGCCCGCTGACTATCCGGCTCATCGATCAGGCAGGGAGAAGCCTCCAAACAAAGCATTATGAATATCCTCTCGAACTAACGGAAACGCTGGATCTGATGAGGTATCCTGATGGAACCTATTTTGTGGTTATTGAAACAATTGACAAAGTGATTATAAGACAACTGATTAAAACAAGGTAACAGGATCATGAGAAAACTATTTGCTTTCATTCTTTTAGCAGGATTAGCTACGGCCGCCCTGCATGCGCAACCCTGGCTCGCCAAAGCCGCAGAGTCTCCGGTAAGCGATGGCACCAGTAACTACTTCGACCTGAAAAGATCTTTCGACTCCTGGTTCGAAAACCGCGACCAGGGTAAAGGTACCGGGTACAAGCAGTTCCAACGCTATCTAGCATTCATCGAGCCACGAGTGTATCCTTCGGGCGAATTTCCCCAGGATGCCCTTTGGAAAGCCTATCAGGCAAAAGAAACTATGCTGAAATCCAGCTCAGTAACAGCCGAATGGACTCCCATCGGCCCGTTCGATTACCCACCGAACTGGAACGGTGTCCGTCAATCCGGAATTGGCCGGATCAACTGCATTGCCTTCCATCCGACCGATCCTGACATCTTTTATGTCGGTGCACCCTCGGGCGGTGTCTGGAAAACCACTACCGGAGGTAACGAGTGGGTTACCTACACCGACCAACTTCCAGGCCTCGGAGTCTCCGATATCGGAATCAACCCCCTGAACCCGGATGTTTTGTACATGGTGACAGGCGATAAAGATGGCGGGAACACCTGCCCTACCTATAGCTTTGGCATCCTGAAATCAACCGATGCCGGAGTTACCTGGGAATCAACAGGCTTGGTGCATGAAGTTGGTGCCAACATTAGAATGCGGCGCATTCTAGTACACCCAACAAATCCGGAAATCCTAATCACCGGTGGTTCTCCGGGTCTCTATCGCTCGGAAGATGGCGGCGATAACTGGACCCAGATCCAAGTCGGTAACTATTACGACCTGGAGTTTATGCCCGAGAATCCAAATGTGGTGTATGCCTGCACCGGTAACGCCATATACAAATCAACCGATGCCGGAGTCAGCTTTGAACGGGTCACCGAAGGACTCCCCACTTCCGGTGTGGGCCGGATCGAAATGGCTGTTACCAAAGCCAACCCCAACGTCGTGTATGCTGTCATGAGTAACTCGGGCAGCGGCTATAAAGGATTATACAAATCATCAGATGCTGGAGCCACCTGGGCTACTCAATCAACTGAAAATGAGATCAATATTTTCAGCTATGAACCTGATGGATCAGGAAATACCGGTATCGCTTGGTATGCAATTGCACTGGCGGTTGACCAGGAGGATGAGAACATCCTCTATTCTGGCAGCGTAAACCTCTGGAGATCAGTTAATTCGGGAACCGGCTGGGAATTTGTTGCCCACTGGTATGGTGGATTCGGTAAACCTTATGTTCACGCAGATGAACACGTACTGACCGTCAACCCCCTAAACAATGTCTGCTACTCCGGTAATGACGGTGGTATTTACAAAACCCTCGATAAAGGGCTCTCTTGGATTGATGTCAGTTCCACTCTGTCAATCCTCCAGATTTACCGCATGGGTGTCTCCTACACGAATCCTGACTTGATCATTGAAGGATCACAGGATAATGGGACATACCTGTATAAAGATGGTGAATGGTATGATGTGTACGGTGGCGACGGTATGGCCTGCGCAATCGACCCATCCAACCCGGATATCATGTATGCTTCGACCCAAAATGGCAACCTGTTAAAATCGATGCAAGGAGGCAGAGACTGGAAAGGTATCCGGCCAGAATCCGGCGGATCCTGGATCACACCGTTCCAGATCCACCCGATCAATACCAATATGATTGTTGCCGGCTATAAATCCGTTTACCTGAGTACCACCTGGGCTAACAGCTGGACAAAGATTTCACCCGAACTCGATGGTGGTGAGACCATGAACGAGATCACTTTTGCTCCCTCCGACGACCGCTACATCTATGTATCCCGCGGTCCAAATATCTGGGGGACCCGCGATCGGGGTGCCAGCTGGAGAAGCCTGAAAAATGGCCTGCCAAACCTGTCCATTGAATGGATCGTGGTATCCCCCAGCGAACCCGACAAAGTGTGGGTAGCTTTCTCCGGATTCACCGATGGCCAAAAGGTTTACTATTCAGATAATGCCGGTGACACCTGGACAAACTACTCAGAAGGATTACCGAATGTTCCGGCCAACTGCCTGGTGATCAACAAAATGTCAAATTACGCTATGTATGCCGGCACCGATTTGGGTGTCTATTATCGTAAACCAGGCATGAGCGAATGGGTACCATTTGACGATGGTTTACCGAATGTGATCGTCAACGTGCTGGACATCAACTACAAAGTGAATAAGATCCGTGCTGCTACCTTCGGTCGCGGAGTCTGGGAATCACCCATCATCGATGACGGCAGCCGGGAGCCTGCTGTGCTGCTAACTGCCAACGGACTGATGGATCGGATTGAGCTATCATGGATTGCTCCGAGAGAGGTTGAGCCACTGCATTACAACATCTACAGAGATGACGCTTTGTATCAGACTTCCACAACCAACTACTTTACCGATGAAGTTGCTAATGGTCTCTCTTACTCTTACTGGGTTGAAGCAGTGTACGACGACGGCGTTTCCACTCCGACCAACCGGGTGGTAGCACGCACTCCAATCGATGTCACATTCCCGTACCGGGAAGACTTTGAAGAAGAGACCCACGGATGGCTGTTGAAAAAAGATCCTTCAGGATGGCAATGGGGTACCGGAGCCGACTTTAACATGACGCAGCTTGGTGACTCCAAGTTCATCGCCATCAACTCCGAAGTGGCTAGCCAGGTTGAGAAACGAGCAACCGACTATGCTATTTTGCCGACTATGGATCTGACTGATCTTGCTGAGCCCATCATTTCCTGTAAGTACGCTTTTAGGCAGTTCCAGCGGATCGACAAGCTCTATTTAGTTTACCGTACAGTTGAAAATCCTATATGGACTAATTTGATTGAGCTGGATGCAACGAGCCGGACTCCGATGTGGACTTGGAGGAATTTCACATTCACAATCCCGTCCGATCTGCTGATTCCCGATATTGAGTTTGCTTTTTATTACAGTGACATGGGTACGCTGGGATATGGTGCAGCCATCGATGACTTTTACATCGGACCGGATGTCAGCGGTATTGATAATACCAAGATTGAAGGACAGGTTACCGTTTATCCAAACCCGACGAATGGTGAGTTCAATGTGAATCTAAAAGGATTACAGGGGCAGGAAGTTCAGGTTGACATCCTGGATGCCACCGGAAGAATGATTCAGCAGCGGGTGATCAGGGTTGAAACCCCGGAAACCTTAAGCAATTTCACCCTCGGAAATGTTGGCCGCGGTCTCTATTTTGTTCGCGTTACCAGCAAAGACAATCAGTGGGTGTTGCCTTTAACCAATAATCGTTAATCACTGAATATCAACCGGCATGATCGAGGAGCAACTCAGCCAGATGGATCGGGAAGTTCAAGAATGTACGCGGTGCGAGCTTTATCTGAAGCGGACACAAGCTGTTCTGGGCGGAGGAAACCCATTCTCTGAGCTGATGCTCATCGGTGAGGGGCCGGGAGAGGAAGAGGACAGGCAAGGCGTGCCGTTTGTCGGGAAATCCGGCCAGCTGCTCGACAAGATCCTGGCGGCGGCGGGCTTTTCGAAAGAGGAGAATGTTTACATTACCAATATCGTCAAATGCAGACCACCTGGTAATCGTGAACCCAATCCCGAAGAGCGCGCCGCCTGCCTCCCTTTCCTCATGAGGCAAATCGAATTGATCCAGCCAGGAATTATCGTCCTACTGGGAAGTACCGCCCTGAAAGCTCTGATCAATCCAGAAGGACGAATCACAAAAATGAGGGGAAAATGGATCACCTGGAACGGAATTCAGGTAATACCAACATACCATCCATCAGCACTGCTACGAAATCCTGACCTCAAAAAGGATGTCTGGGAAGATTTTAAAAGTGTGGTGCAGAAATACCGCGAAGAGATCGATCCCCACCACCACTCAAACTATACCTGACCCCACTGATTAGATAATCAGCATCGCATCTCCATAGGTACCAAACCGATACTTTTCTTTGATGGCCACTTGATAAGCCTCCATAATCCGGTCGAAACCGGCAAAGGCGGATACCATCATCAATAAAGTACTCAACGGCAGATGAAAGTTGGAGATCATGGAATCCGCTACACTGAATTCGTAGGGCGGGAAAATGAATTTGTTAGTCCATCCTTCATAAGGTTTGAGCAACCCATCCGTTGACACTGAACTCTCTAGAGTCCGCATCGTGGTAGTTCCCACAGCACAGACATGCTTGCGGAGACTTTTGGCGGTGTTGACCTTGTTGGCCGCTTCTTCAGATATGATAATCTGTTCTGAATCCATCTTGTGCTTGGTTAGGTCCTCTACATCAACCGATCGGAAATTCCCCAAACCAACGTGCAAGGTGACAAAAGAGAAGTCTATTCCTTTTATTTCCAGCCTTTTCATTAATTCGCGACTGAAATGCATCCCGGCAGTCGGAGCGGCAACAGCTCCCTCATTCTTGGCAAAAATGGTCTGATAACGCTCCCGATCCTCAGGCACCGCCTCACGCTTAATAAACTTGGGAAGTGGAGTCTCCCCTAATTCATAGAGGGTCTTCTTGAATTCTTCGTACGGACCATCATACAGAAAACGTAACGTCCGTCCACGCGATGTAGTGTTGTCAATCACCTCGGCAACCAACATGTCATTCTCACCAAAGTACAGCTTGTTTCCAATACGAATCTTCCTGGCCGGATCAACTAAAACATCCCATAACCGCTGATCGCGGTTGAGCTCCCGAAGCAAAAACACTTCAATTTCTGCTCCCGTTTTTTCCTTGTTCCCACGAAGTCTCGCAGGGAAAACCCTAGTGTCATTGAACACCATTACATCCTGGTTATCAAAATAATCAAGCACATCCCTGAATACCTTGTGCTCAATCATACCAGTCTTCCGGTTCAGCACCATGAGCCTCGATTCATCACGATTAGCCGCCGGATGCAATGCGATCAATTTCTCCGGCAAGACATACCTGAATTTCGATAGTTTCATACGTCGGTTAAATAATAACACCTATACTTTTTTAAATGAATAAAACAGTTAAATCAGATTGCCTTTATACGCAGGAGTTTCCCATTTGTTTCAGTAGTAGAAAATCTTTTTCAAATTTTTCGATCGTCAAGGCCTCACTAACGTCAAGATCTCCGCTCCGGGTGCGTCTTAGTTCAGTTAGGTGACCCCCGGAATCCAAATTGATACCGATATCTCTGGCCAGGGCGCGGATATAGGTTCCCCGTGAGCATCTCACCCGGAGACGGATATCCGGCGGCGTAAAGCTAATCAACCGAATCTCATCAATCCTGACTCGCTTGGGCTCAAGAACCTTTTCACTACCTGATCGTGCCATCTCGTATGCCCTGACACCCTCGATCTTTTTAGCACTAAAGAGGGGGGGGACCTGATCAATATCTCCGGTTAGTCGCTCCAAAACCTCCTCCACCATACGCTGATCAACATGCTCATAGGGAAAGTGCTGGTCGATCGGCTTCTCCAGATCAAAACATGGGGTGGTAGCCCCGATTCGAACAGTCGCCAGATACTCCTTATCCCCAGCCTGCAACTCGTCTATGCGCTTGGTTGCCAGTCCGGTGGCAACAACCATTAATCCTGTAGCCAGCGGATCTAACGTGCCGGCATGACCCACCTTGAGCTTTATGATCCCGGTGTTACGCTCAATCAACGTCCTAACCCGCCGCACCAGAAAAAAGGAGGTCCAGCCTAGTGGCTTATCGAATAACAATACCTGCCCCGACGTCCAAAAATCGGGATTGAGATAGGCAGAATGTAAATTAGTGGATTGATCCATGGGCATTTATGCGGCGATGATGGCTATGACGCCGATGATCAGACAGTACACCGCAAACCAGATGAGCTTTCCCTTTTTTACCAAGTTGATCATCCAGGAGCAGGCTAGTAAACCTGATAGGAACGCGGCAATAAACCCAATGATCAAGGGGAGAGCAGTTGTTGATTGACCAGTAGCTACTGCAGCCTGTTCGCCGAAATCTTTGATTTTAAGTAAGTTAGCTCCGATAATCGGGACGAGCACCATTAAAAAAGAGAATTGTGCCGCCTCACGACGGTCGGTTCCCAGCAAAAGAGCAGTACTGATCGTAGCGCCTGAGCGACTGATCCCTGGCAGGGTGGCCACGGCTTGTGCTATTCCAATGATAAAAGCCGAAAACCAGGTTACAGGCTTACCCTGGCTACCGGGCTTAAAAAAGTGGGCAAACCCCAGCAAAACGGCAGTAACCAATAGCATCGACCCGACAAACAGCAGGTTTCCGCTGAAAAAGCTCTCAACCCAATCTTCCAGAAAAATTCCGACAAAAAGAACGGGAATCATGGATACACCTATTTTCAGTAGGTAATTGGTCTCCTCATTCAGTTTAACGCGGACAGCTCCCCGGAGAAGTCGCCAGAGTTCGCGCCAAAAAACAATGATGGTAGAAAGAACTGTTGCCCCGTGAACCACTACCGTAAACGTTAGATCTTCTTGGGTTTCAATACCAAGAATCACTTTGCCGAGCTCAAGATGACCGGAACTACTTACCGGTAAAAACTCTGTCAGCCCCTGGACTAACCCGAGCAATAAAGCCTGTAGCCAGTCCACAAACTAATCCTCCTTTTTAGGCTTAGGCCTGTACATGATGGCCACTCCCTCAATGACAAATCCGATCAGCAAAATGACCGGTCCCAGCGTGATCTTCCTGAAGCTGAAAACTCCCGGATCCCAAACCTCCGGATTATCCGATCCGCCACCGATCATCATCATAAATCCGATCAGCATTACAATCAATCCGGCAATCAGCAACTGGTAATTGAGCTTCGTAAACACGAAACGGCCGGGAGTAGGCTCTTTCTTCCCACTTTTATCGTCTGTCTTGGTTCGTTTCATCTATTTCGTTAATGGTAAAAGGAATATCAATAATATAGCGAATCTCGATCGAGCGTTAAATACTTGTTCACCGCCATCACCGTAGTTAACCAGGTTAGCAAAACGCCCATCAGGAATATCAACAAAATCAAGGATCCGACTGTTTGCATGTCGGTGAAAACCAGCAATTCCGGCATTCGTTTCTTGGCAATCTGAATCAACCCCATCATTAAAATGGTGGCAACTGCCGAGCCAATGATTCCGTGCATCAACCCCCTCACCAAGAAGGGACGTCGGATGAAGCCGCGAGTGGCACCAACCATCTGCATCGTCTTGATAATAAATCGCTTACTATACACCATGAGGCGGATGGTGTTATTAAACAAAGCGATGGATACCACAAAAAGCAAAATACTAAAGGCAAGGATTACTACACTGATTTTCCGGAGATTATCATTCACCAGATGCACCATCGACTCCTGATAGGAGACTTCATGCACCGGATCTTGCTTCATCAAAAACGATTCGATGAGGGCTAGGCTATCGGGATTGGCGTAGGCAGCGTTGAGTTTCAGATTATAGCTTGGATGCAACGGATTCTCTCCCAGAAACTCCAGGAAGTTCTCGCCTAGGTCCTGCTGTAACTCCGCCGCCGCATCCTCGGCCGTGATAAAGGTAAACTCTTTCACGGCGGCGTGATCTTCCAGCAGTTTCTCCATCGCAGCACGATCAGCCTCAACGACATCCCGTTTCAAAATAACCGTGAAACCGATGTTTTCCCTGACATAATCGCCGATGGTTCTGGCATTGAGCAACAACAGCCCCAGCATTCCCAACAGGAACAAAACCAGGGAGATGCTCACAATAGTCGTAATGTACGAATTGCGCAATCTGACGGTAGGTACCTTTTGTGGCTTGTTCCTCATTCCTCCTGCTTTTCCGCGTCTAATTTACAAAGATTTAAGTAACGATAGGGAAGGTCGGGCCAAAATGCTACTTTTAGTCCAAATTCCGAAAAGGATGGGTATCGTTGAAAAACAGAGCATTAAGGGCTCATTCTTCTCCTATGTCGGAGTGGTCGTCGGCTTTATTACGGCCGGGTTGCTCCAACCACACATTTTCACCAAAGCCGAAAACGGGGTACTCGAACTGCTCACCTCCTGGTCGCTGGTGTTCGCTACCCTGGCTACCCTGGGGCTCAACAACGTGACCAACAGGCTCTTCCCCTGGTTTAGAAATCCGTCCAACCATCATCATGGCTTTTACGGGTTGCTTTTCTGGGTTACCATAGCCGGAACGATCATCTCGTTGATCGTGTA
>LSQX01284087.1_pt4 | contig 13516 bp, 9 predicted proteins | sample 654561 | NCBI WGS metagenome assembly LSQX01 (sample SAMN04489861, study PRJNA283612) | anaerobic digester metagenome | isolation source: 4 biogas reactors fed with cattle manure at either 37C or 55C with and... | place: Denmark: Kongens Lyngby | collected 2014 | reverse complement strand
TGCTGCGCACCGTGCTGGACGCCTATATGGATACAACGCTTGCCGCCGGGCAGGAATTGGTGTTTGATACCCCCTTGTTCCGGGAGATTTTGCAGAAGATCCAAAGCATTCAGTCCGATGGCGGCGGCAAGATTGATTGGAGCACGCCGGAAGGACAGGCGGCCATGGAGGACGAGTGGCAGAAAAAACAGCTGCTGGAGACCGGCATGGGCTTTGAACCCCAGCACTCCGTTGGCTTGAACAACTCAGGCGACCGGCAGTTTATCCCGCTCATCCTGCCGTTTGAAGAAGGTGCCCCGGCTTACAGCCGCGCGGACATGAACCTGCTGGCTGTGCTGTCTACCAGCAAAAACAAGGAAGCGGCCACCCGTTTTATTGAACACTACATCCAAAAACTGGACACGCTGGACCGGGTAGCCTTTGACAAAACCTGGACCGCGCCTGTTGAAAACCCCAAGTACGAAGAAGGCCTCAAAATGCAGGAATACATGGTGGGACAGGTGAAGGAAGCCATGGAGCGGGCCGAGGGCGCAGAGAAGAGCGACCTGGAGGAGAACTACCGTTATATGCAAGATAGCCAGAAGCGCTACCAGGAAGAGGGCAAGTTCTTAGCCCCGCAGCGGGACATTGACATGCTGCGCAGCGTGATGAGCAAGCTGTTTATCACAAGCGGCCTGGGGAACGCCCAGCGCGCCGCTGTGAGCGAGGAATACAACCTGCTTACCCAGTTTGCCCAGGGCGCCATCACCCTTGACCAGTTCGTCCGGCAATTGGACGACAAGGTGCGCCTGGTGCGCATGGAATATCAATAACGGCGAACAGCAATCGGGCGGAATCCGTCCCAGCAAGTTTGCGCAAAAATGAAGTAAAACGCGCGTCTTCCGCGTCTATTCAGTAGTGCCCGTTGATTCGAACAGGAAAAAGGAGGTATCTCCGTGAACCCAAACGATAAAACAAGCAAACCCAGCCTCATCCGGGCGATTGCCCTGCTGCTCATGCTCTGCCTCATCCCGCTTATCCCCACGGCAGGGGCGGAGGGGACAGAAAAGACCAACCTGTTTGGCAGCAGCCTGATGGAGCAGGAGGACTACATCGACACCTTCGCGGCGGTGGGCGATACCATCTACATCAAGACCCGCAAAGCCTTTTATACCTATAAGCAGGGTGATTCTGCGCCTGTCTTGCACCTGAATTATGACCCCTATCCCATCGCACCCGCCATTGACAGCCTGGAAAGCCGTGACCCGGTCATCCAGCAGCTGGTGTCAGACGGCCAGCAGCTCTACGCGCTGGACCTGTACAAGCAAAGCCTGTACAAGCTGGCGGTTGAAAAAGACCAGCTCGTCTTCTCCGACCCCATCAAGCTGGACCTGGCTGACTTTTTGTGGGAACGCGGTGTCTCCGTCTACACGCGCCTGCCTCAGTTTTCTTTCATCCACGAGGGCAAGCTGTATCTGCGCCATGCCAATCATGAGGGGAATGCCAAGGATCTGTACTGCTATGACCTGAAAACGGGTGAAAAGTCCACCTTCAATACACCGCACCTGCAGCAGATGACGCCTTATAAAGACGGCAAGTTCCTGGCCGTCCAGCACGATTCCGAAAACTCCTTCGACATGCAAACCCAGGAGCGCATCCTGCCCACCCTGGTGGTGTTTGACCCCGCGACAGACAGCGTGGAAGATCTGAAACTGGCCATGGAGATCAACGACAATTCTGATTCCGTCAGCTGCATTTATTACGACGCGCAGTCAGACAGCGTGTTCACCTACAACACCACCGACGTGCTGCGCTATGACAAGGACTTTAAAACAAAGCGCCTCATCGGCTACCTGCCCACCTACGGCAGCATGGGCAGCTCCCTGCCCAATGGGATGCAAGCCTTTAAAAAGGACCGCCTGCTCATCGGCCATCCCTACAACATCTTTGTGCGCCACCTGGATGAAAAAGGCCTGGAGGGCATCACCGTCCTCACCATCTCGGGCAACCTGGACTATGGCAACGTCCTGCAACATGTGATGATGGAGATGGACGACATCGTCTTGCGCCAGGATGACACCTTAAAGGGGCAGTACGTAGATGGCGACAAGCTGGCAACCCTCTTCATCACCGGTTCGGTCAATTTTGACCTGATGATTATGAGCGTCTATATCTTTGACATGGACAAGCTGATTGATAAGGGCTACCTGGCCGACCTGTCCGCCAGCAGCGTCATCAGCGACTACACGAACAAGCTGGAGGACGGCATTAAGCGGGGTGTCACAAAGGATGACGGCATCTATGCCGCGCCTGTGTCCCTCATGGTGGTGCCGGTATCCGCCTATGTGAAGAACTTTGAGGCGGCCGGCCTGCCCATCCCCAAGACCATTCCGGAGTTGGTCCAGCTGTACGCGGACTGGTACGACCACCTGGCGGATGAATTGCCCGATTTCCGCCTGTCGGACGAGGATGCCGAAAACGACAAAGCTGTGCTGCTGCGCATCGTGATGGAAAGCTACATGGCTTCCGCCATCGCCACCGGGCAGGAATTGGTGTTTGATACCCCGCAATTTCGGGATCTTCTGCAAAAAATTGACAGCATCAAGACCGAATCCCAGGGCAAGATGGACTGGAGCACGCCTGAGGGCAAGGCAGCCATCATGGAGCAGCATCAAAAGAAGCAACTGCTGCAAAGCAACATGGGCTTTGAGCCCCAGTACTCCGTGGGCATGAATAACGCTGGCGACCGTCAGTTTGTGGCGGCGATTCTGCCCATTGAAGAAGGCGGCCAGGGCTACCAGCGGGCGGAGATCAGCATGCTGTCGGTGCTGTCTACCAGCAAGAACAAGGAGGCGGCCACCCGCTTCATCGAGCACTACATCCAAAAAATGAACGTGCTGGACCGCGCGGCCTTTGACAAAACCTGGACTGCGCCCATTGACAACCCCAAGTACGAGGAAGCGCTTAAAATGCAGGAAACCAGACTCGCCCAGCTGAAGGAAAAGATCCAAAACGCCCAGGGTGCCGAGCAAAGCAATCTGCAAGAGGAACTTAACTACCTGGAGAAAGCACTGGAAACCTACCGCGAGAACGGCAAGTTCCTGGCGCAGCAGCGCGACATCGACATGCTGCGGGACGTGATGGGCAAGATGTTTATCTCAAACGGTCTGGGCAACGCGCAGTTCCAGGCAGTGAACCAGGAGTATGAGCTGCTGAACCAGTACACCCAGGGCGCCATCACCCTGGACCAGTTCATCAAGCAGCTGGACGACAAGGTGCGCTTAGTTCGCATGGAATACCAATAATCTGATCGTTTTTCCGCTGGCCTGTCCATGGCGGGCAGGCCGGCGGGATGTGTTATAATACCGCTGTACCCAACCCACTCATGAACCTGCCGGCGGAATGTTGCGCAGGGGAAAGCGAGCGACATGTTCATAAAAAAGAAGAGCTTATGGCTCTTTTTACTGCCAGGATTGCTGGGGCTGATGCTGTTTCACCTGGTGCCCTTCATCGGCGGCATCTACTTCAGCATGACCGATGGCACCATCAACAACAACATCGTCTGGTTTGCCAACTACCAGCGGGTGTTTGCCAACGCGGCCTTCCAGAAGGGCATGCGCAATTCTCTGGAGCTGTCCCTGCTCAGCGCGCCGCTGATCTTCGTGCTCAGCTTCATCCTGGCCATTATGCTAAAGTCCCTCAGGGAGCGCAGCCTGCCCTTCCGCAATATCCTGCTCATGCCCTACCTGGTGCCATCCTCCGCCCTGCTCATCATCTGGATGGTCCTGTTTGATTACGGCGGGGTGGTCAACCGGCTGGTCACCTTGCTGGGCATAGACCGCGTGATGTGGCTGGAGTCCGGCATGCTGCGCGTGCCCATTGTGCTGCTCTACGTCTGGAAGAACATCGGCTTCTCTGTCGTCATCTTCTCAGCCGCCTTGCAGTCCGTGCCGGATGAGTATTATGAGTTCGCGCGCCTGGAGGGCGCCGGGCACACGCGCCAGGCGCTGTCCATCACCATGCCCCTGGTCTTGCCCACCGCCTTTTTGGTGTTCGTGCTGGCCTGGGTCAACGCCTTTAAGATCTTTAAGGAGGTCTACTTCATCGGCGGCGCTTACCCGCGCGATGAGGTCTACACCCTGCAGCACTTTATGAACAACCGCTTCTCCAAACTGGAGTATCAGGACGTGACCACCGCGGCCTACTCCTTTGCCATCATCGTGCTGGTGTTCTTCGCCATGCTCTATGCCAGGAAGGGGGTGCGTGGGATTGACCGCTAAGGCTCATCACATCAAGCGCAGGCGGCCCAAGGCCGGCCGCATCATCAGCTACGCGCTGCTTGTCATCATCTGCGCGCTGATGCTCTTGCCGCTGGTGCTCACCTTCCTGTATTCCTTCTTCCCGATGTCAGAGATGAAGGCCTTCCTTGACACGCGCAACAACTACGAGGCGGGCAAGTGGATGGACATCCTGCTGGCGCCGGCCATCGTGTCCCTGCGCCAGTATTATGACCTGCTCATTGACAAGCCGGTCTACCTGCAGCTGTTCATGAACTCCGTCAAGTACACCGGCGCCATCCTGCTGGGGCAGGTCATCTTCATCCCCACCATCGCCTACGCGCTCAGCCGCTTCAAGTTTAAGGGGCGCGAGCTGCTGTTCTTTATGATTTTGATGCTCATGCTGCTGCCCTTCCAGGTCACCATGGCGCCAAGCGTTTTGACCATGCGCGCCTTGGGGTTGATGAACACGCCCTGGGCAGTCATTCTGCCCATCATGTTCTCCCCGTTTTACATCTTCCTGGTGCGGCAGTTCATGATCAGCATCCCGGGGGAGATGATGGAGGCCGGGCTCATGGACGGGGCGGGCACCATCCGCAGCTTCTTCCATGTGGTGCTGCCGCTTTCAAAGCCCATTTTGGGCGCGGCGGCCGCCTTGTCCTTCGCGGACAGTTGGAACCTGGTGGAGCAGCCCCTGATTTATCTGTCCAACACCCAGCATTTGATGCCGCTGTCGGTAATGTTCAACACCTTCAGCTCCAATGAACAGGGCGTGGTGTTCGCCGCGGCCGCGCTGTACATCCTGCCGGCCTTGCTCATCTACTCCTATTTCCAGGAAGACATCCTTCTGGGCATCCAGCTCAGTGACATGAAGTGAGGGCTTATGAAGAAGAAAAATAAGACGTTGAAATGGCTGTTGATTTTTGTGGCGGTGCTCATGGCATCCATGTTCTTTTCGCGCACCGTGCAAACCATCACCACGCCCAAAATCCAGAAGATCGCGGCCACCCGCGGCAAGCTGGAGGAGAAGATCCCCGTCACGGCGGAGTTGACCTTCAGCCAGGGCGAGGAAATCTACGTCAAAAACGCCAAGAAGCTCAACCTCGTCTTCACGGATGTGCTGGCACGGCAGGGCTATTTCGTCAAGAAGGGCGACGTGCTTGCCAAAGCTGAGATCCCCAGCTTCCAGGAGGAGATGGACAAGATCCTGGTGGAACACGAGAAGGCTGTGCGCGAGTTGGGCAACCAGATTGTCAGCCGGGTGCGCCTTCCCAAGGATTCCGAGCACAACCAGATGCACGAGCAGTACCTGGACCTGCTTCAAAAGTATTACGACAAGCGCGTGAAGGTAGAGGAGCAGGCGGCAGCCATCGGCTACGAGCTGCCCGATGACATCGAGGCCTGGGGCCGTCCGGTGGAGCCGGAGGTCACCCCCAAACCGCAGTCGTGGCGGGCCACGCCAACCCCTGTGCCCCTGGCGGACATGCCAAGTGAGTTAAAGGGCGTCATGCAGGAAGCCTTTGACGCCTGGTTTGCGGCAGATCAGGTCTTTGCGGAATTGCGCCGCGTGTTTGCCGGCACCAGCAAAACCCCGCGCACACCGGACATGACCTTTGAATACATCCAGAAAATCTATGAAGCCAGGCGTACCCTGGCCAAGCACAGCGAGGCGATGCTTGCGCTCAAGCAGGATGCTGAAGGCCTGGACGAGATCATCGCCCCCCACGACGGGTATCTGATCAAGTTTGAGCTCAAAAAGGGCGAAACCTATGATGGGTCAAAACCCCTGTATACCATCAGCAAGGAGGGGGAGGTCCCGTCCCTGAAGGCGGACATCACCGAGGTAAAGAAGACCATTGAAAAAGGCACCAAGGTGGAGCTGGAAGGCGTGCGCCAGGAGCTGGTGGTCAATGATGTCAAGCTGGAAGCCTTAAACCGCAAATCCGTCCTGGTGGAGTTAAACGACGCCGTCATCACCCAACTGGGCGGCATCAGCGCCATGATGGCCAACCCGCAGCAGATCACCCTGGTATACAAGTCCAGCCGTACCACCACCCTGTTGCCGGCCAGCGCCGTGCGCACAGACGGGGATGGCAGTTCCTATATTTACACAGTGGAACAATCCTGGGGCGGCTTGCTGGGCAATTCCCAGTTTGTGCTCAAAAAGGTGCCCATCACCGTACTTGAGAAGAGCAACCGCTTTGTCGCCATCAGCGAGGAGGTCAGCTATTACCAAATCGCGGACAAGGAAGACCGTGCCGTGCGTGACGGCCAGGTCGTCATGGAATATGTGGACTAAACGCATCATATGGCTGCTGGTTATCTGCCTGTTCATCGGGCTGTTTGTCCTGCAGGTGAACAAGGCGCCCTCCCTGTTGCAGTATGCCTTTGCGCCCAGTACCGAAGCCCTCAAGGGCAAGGAGGAGGGGGCGGGGCAAGCGGAGGAGGAGAACAAGCGGGAGGAGCAAAGCCCGTTTGAGCGCTTTTTGTTAAGCTGGGACCGCCTGGTGGAGGAGCAGCAGGACAACCTGCAATCAGCCGTCCTCAGCGCGCATTATCCCAATGCCAATGTGAGCACCCCGGATGGCAGCGCGCAGCCGGAGGTGGTGGCCTATTATGGGCAGCTGCACGCCCTGGATCAAAAGCTGCTCTTGTCCGGGCGGCACCTGTACCAGGAAGAGGTGGACGAGGGCAGGCCCGTCGCGGTGATTGATGAAGGCCTGGCGATCGCGTTGTTCCGGCAGGGCGACCCGGTCAACATGAAGTTTGAGTTGTTTAACCAGACCTTTACGGTGGTGGGCGTGACCCGCTTTGCGCGCACCGTGGGCGACCGGGCGGAATACGGCCTGGCCGTGCCCCTGAAGGCATTTGAACAGCAGCCGCACTGGGAGGTCATGACCGCGCAGCTGCGCGCCAGGGGCGGGGCTGGCACACGGTCCGGCTTGGGCAAAACTTTAACTGGGTGGCAGCAGGGCGGGCAGGTGATTGACCTGGTGAAGGAGAAATACCACGCCATCCTGCCCCTGCGCGTGCTGCTTTGCTTGCTGGGCATCGCGCTGGCCATTGCGGGGCTGCGCTTTGCGACGCGCACCTCAGCCAGCCTGGTTGAGACCTGCAGGCAGTGGTTAAAGACCGCCTACGCCTGGCCGCTCATGCCGCGCTTTATCGGCGTTGCGCTCGTCATCTTTTTGATGTACGCGGCCGGTGTCGCCCTGTTGATCTTCGCCTTTACCCAGCTCATCGCGCCGGTGTATGTCTTCCCCGAGTGGGTGCCGGCCATTTTGGTCGAGCACAAAGAGATCTCAGCCACCTTCTGGAACAACCGCACCATGGCAAACGCCCTGCTGGCCTTCCGCAGCCGGGAATTGCTGTTTTTGGACGCGATGCGCGGCTATATGACTGTGCTGTGCGCGCTGGCAGGCGCCCTGCTCATCACGCCGGTGGGCAGGCTGCTGGGCTTATTCAAAAAACAAGAATAGGTTTGATTATAACGGCAGGGGCAGTCTCCCCATCGGGGGCTGCTTCTTTTTTTCGTCCTGGGCATGCAAATACGCGCAGTAGTACATCAATACCAGCGCGATGGCCTGCAAAAAGACGCAGATTACGTTCAGCCGGTCAATGCCATATACCTGCACCACCCAGCCCGCGGCTGAGTTGCTGATGATGGCGGAGAGCGCGCCGCTGGCGGTAACCAAAGCCTGCGCGCGCACCTTCTCGTTGTGCTTGACGATGTCGTTGACAAAATAAACAGAGGTGATACCGTACAGCCCAAAGCAGAAGATGGACAGCACCATCGCGGCATAAATGCCTGTAATGCTGCCAGACACCGCGATCAGGACGGACTTGGTGAAATAGGCGGTGAGGGAGAAGGCCAGGACGGCCCGCGCGCGGAAGCGCCGCACCAAAAAGGGGGTTAAGAACATGGCCGGCATCTCCACCCCGGCCTGCAAGAACATGGCCAGGCCCAAGGCGGCTTCCGTGCCGCCCTTGGAGGCGATCACCCGCGGCAAAAACAGCAGGTTGTTGGCGCTGCCCGCGCTCATAAACACGGCGGACAATAAGAAGAACTGCATCACCCTGCTGGCCTTCAGCAATTCAATCAGACTGGTTTTGGGCAAAGGCTCGGCCAAAAATTCGATGGCGTAGCTGTCCTTCAGCTGCTCCGGCCGCGGCATAACCAGCACCATCACAACGGCAACCACAATGCAGACCAGGCAAATGGGCATTAAGATGGTCGCGGAATAGCTTTCAAGCAAAAGGCCCAGCAAATAGGCAAAAATGGCGTAAACCAGCGCGCTCACGCCGCGTGGCCAGCCCAGGTTGATGGGGATGCCCGCGTTGACAAACTGGATGATCTGCGCGTTGTACAGCCCCGGCAGGCTGTTGCCCAGGCCGCCGGTGAGGGCGTAGGCAATCAGCATCAGCATGATGGGCATGGGCACCAGCGTCAATACGGTCACCAAACCCAGCATCAGCAGGTATATGATGACCAAAATCCGCTTCAGCGGCACCTTGGTGTTGGCGTCTGAAAAGGAGGAGATGAACAGCTGAAACACAATGGTGATCAGCGAGATCGCGGAGGCTGTCAGCCCGATTAGCGCGTCATGAAAGCCGTAATGGGACAAATACACCGCCATGAAGCCCGAAAAGGTGCACATGGTCATCCAGTAGCTGGAATGCATGCCGGCAAAGATGGTTTCCAGGCGGAAGGTGCTGGGCTGGGCTTTTGTCATCGCGCGCTCCTTGGTTAGAATCAACCTCATCATACGGCAAAACAGAGGTCTGTCAATATGGCAAAGGGCAAAGAAACATCTTTGGAGCCATATGCAAACGCTGATCATTTAGGCTATAATGGAGCCGGATCAAAAATATAGCGTGAGGTGCACAAGATGTCTAAGAGATTTGCGTTTATTGGAGCGGGCAGCTTCGGCTTCACCCGCGGGCTGGTGCGGGATTTGCTGTCCTTTGAGGCCTTTGAGGACGCCACCATCGTGCTGATGGACATTGATGAAGGCCGGCTGGCCACCATCAAAAAGGCGGTGCAGCGCATCGTGGACGCGGGGAAGTACCCGGCCAGGGTGGTCGCCACAACAGACCGGGCGGAGGCCTTACGGGGCGCGGATGGCGTGGTTACCACCATCCTGGCGGGGGATGTGGACGTCTGGCAGCATGACATCCTGATTCCCAAGAAATACGGGGTGGATATCAACGTGGGTGATACCCGCGGCCCCAGCGGCATCTTCCGCTTCCTGCGCACGGTGAACCCCATTCTGGACATCGCGGAGGACATCGCCAGGTATTGCCCGAATGCGGTCTACCTCAACTATACCAACCCCATGGCCATGCTGTGCCGGGTGGTGCAGGAGAAGTACCCCGACATGACCATGACCGGCTTGTGCCACAGCGTGCAGGGCACAGCGGCTATGCTGGCGCGGTGGATCGGTGTCCCGGCGGATGAAATATCCTACACCTGCGCGGGCATCAACCATCAGGCCTTCTACCTTAACTTCCTGCACAAAGGGAAGGACGTCTATCCCCTCATTGACAAGGCCATTCGGGAAAACCCGGAGGTGTACAATGAGGAAATCGTGCGCAACGAGCTGTACCTGGCGCTGGATTACTATGTGACGGAGTCCTCCGGCCACAACAGCGAATATGTGGCCTGGTTCCGCAAACGGCCCGATTTGATTGAGAAATACTGCGCGCACGGCACAGGCTGGAACCCGGGCGAATACGCCTACATCCTTAACGAATACCGCGGCAAGAAGCACACCTGGCAAAAGGAGATCGAGGACTGGTTTAAGCAGCCTGTGAACCTGAAGCGTGGCGAGGAATACGCGGCCTCCATCTTCAACGCCATTCTTGGTGATCATACGATGTTCAAGTTCAACGGCAACGTGCGCAACTTCAATTTGATTGACAACCTGCCCTACGGCTGTTGCGTGGAGGTGCCGGTGCTGGCCAGCCGGCATGGGCTGGAAGCCATCGCGGTGGGGGAATTACCGCCGCAGCTGGGCATCCTGTGCTCCACCTCCGCACAGATAGAGGAGATGGCAGTCACAGCCAGCCTGACCGGCAACCGTGACCTGGTCTACCAGGCCATCTGCTTTGACCCGCTGACCTCCGCCGTGTTGAGCTTAAAGGAAATCAAGGCCATGACAGACGAGATGTTTACGCAGTTTGAAGAGTGGCTGCCGCAGTTTCAATAATTATTGGTGAAACCAACATAGTTGGAATTCATGTTGCCCAAGTATACTGAACACATGAAGTAACGCAAACAGGAGCCGAGGGATTTTTTGTCTCCGCAAAGTCGNNGAGTGAAGGAGGCGTAGCCGCAGTGCTACGTTGACTGAACGAGATAAAGCGGAGGCGGAAAAGCCCCGGCTCCTGGCAGCGTTAATGAATGCGTTCAGTATAAAAAATGTCTTGTATTTTTATTGTATTACAAATATAATGAGGTCAACAGAATTCAAATAGGGGGAAGTCTTATGATTATTGGTGTTCCAAAGGAAATCATGCACGATGAAAACCGCGTCTCCGCCACGCCTGAGGTGTGCGCCCGGTATATAGCCCAGGGCCACACCGTTTTGGTAGAGCACGACGCGGGGGAAGGCTCATTCTTCCATGACGATCAATACCAGGCGGCCGGCGCGGAACTGGTGCAGTCCGCGAAGGAAATCTATGACCGCGCGGACCTTATCCTAAAGGTCAAGGAGCCGCTGTTTAATGAGGAACTGGCCATCCACGAGGTGGACATGATGCGCCCCGGCCAGTACCTGATTACCTTCATCCACCCCGCGGCGCCCGCCAACCACCAGATGGTGAAGCACCTGGCCGAGCGCGGCGTCATCGCGCTCACTTTGGACGGGGTGCCGCGCATCTCAAGGGCCCAGTCCATGGACGCGCTCACCAGCATGTCCACCTGCGCCGGCTACAAAGGCACCCTGATGGGCGCGAACCTGCTGCCCCGCTTTGTGCCGCAGATCTTCTCCGCCGTGGGCATGATCAAGCCCATCAATGCCCTCATCATCGGTGTGGGCGTGGGCGGGCTGCAGGCGCTGGCCACTATCAAGCGGCTGGGCGCGCGCGTGTTCGCGGCGGACATCCGCCCCGCTGCGCGCGAGCAGGCGCAAAGCCTGGGCGCGAAAGTGATCGAGCTGAACGTGCCGGAAGAGGCGGCGGTGGGCGAGGGCGGCTACGCCAAATCACTCAGCCCCGAATTGCTCAAGGCGGAGCGGGAGGCCCTGGCTGCCCACCTGCCGGAGATGGACTTTGTCTTCCTGTCCGCCCTGGTGCCCGGCAAACTGGCGCCCGTATTGATTACCGAGGACATGGTCAAGCAAATGAAGCCCGGCGCTGTCATCGTGGACATCTCCATTGACCAGGGCGGCAACTGCGAGCTGACCCCGCCGGGTGAGACAGCGCTCACCCACAATGTCCACATTGTTGGCATCAAAAATATCCCCGGCCTACTGCCGGAAAGCGCCACCAGCATGTTCGCGCTCAACATGTACAACCTGGTGAACTACCTGGTGAAGGACGGCCAGTTTGATCTGAACCCGGAGGATGAGATCGTGCAGGGCATCCTTACCACCAGGGACGGCCAGGTGGTGCACCAAGGCGCGAGGGAGGCCATGGGCCTATGAGCAAAGAGATCATCCTGATTCTGGTTTTCATCGCGGCTATGCTGCTGGGCTATAAATTGATCAACGCGGTGCCCAGCCTGCTGCATACCCCGCTGATGAGCGGCATGAACGCCCTGTCCGGCATCACCATCCTGGGTATCATCGCGGTCACCGCGCTGGCGGGCTCGGTGGTGGGCAAGCTGCTGGGCGCGTTGGGCATTGTCGCCGCGCTCATCAATGTGGTTTCAGGCTTTGGCGTGACCGACCGCATGCTGCGCATGTTCCACAGCAACAAAGGCACGAAGGAGGAGAGCGAATGAGCGATACATTGTATTACGTCATCAGCGCTGTCCTCAGCCTGGGTGTCCTGCTGGGCATCCGCCTGATGAGCAACGTCAAAACCGCGCCCCTGGGCAACCGCATTTCCGCCCTGTGCATGCTGCTGGCCATCATCGCCACCATGGTGCGCACAGATTTCTCCGGCAGCCTGCCCTACATTATCGCGGCGCTGCTGGTGGGTACCCTGCTGAGCGTCTACATGGCCGCCCGTGTCAAAATGATCCAGATGCCGCAGATGGTGGGCTTGCTCAATGGCCTGGGCGGCCTGGCCTCCAGCCTGGCTGCCATCCTAACCGTGCTTACCGGCAGCATGCTAGGCAAGTTTGAGCTGTCCACCGCCGGCCTGGCGCTGGGCATTGGCGCCCTGACGCTCTCCGGCTCCCTGGTGGCGGCCGGCAAGCTGCACGGCATCTTCCCCCAAAAACCCATCGTGTTCCCGGCGCACAGCGCGCTCACGGCCTTCGCGGCCCTGGTGCTGGTGGTGTTGATGGTGCTGCTGCCCATCAGTCAGCCGGTCAGCCACCTCACCCTGTGCCTTCTGCTTGCCTTTGTGGGGCTGCTGTTTGGCTGGCTGTTCGCCATCCGCGTGGGCGGGGCGGACATGCCCATCACCATCAGCCTGCTCAACTCCTCTTCCGGTGTCGCGGCCAGCATCGCCGGCATGGCGCTGGGGGATATCCTGCTGGTGTCCGTGGGTGCCATCGTGGGGGCGTCGGGCCTTTTGCTCACTCTCATCATGTGCCGCGCTATGAACCGCAGGCTCACCCAGGTCATCTTCTCAAGCCCCGCCAAGCAGGCGCCCGCGGCTGAAGCGGCGCCAGCCCCCCAGCCGGTTGAGCCGGTCGTTCCCGCAGCGCAGGACGTGACGGAAACTGAGGACGCGCAGGCAGAAATTGAAGAAGAGCCCGTTACAGCAGAACCGGCACCAGTGCCCGCCGCGCAGGAGGCCGATCTGGGCACCTGGCTGGCAGACGCCCAATCCGTCATCGTGATTCCGGGCTACGGCATGGCGCTCTCCCAGGCGCAGGAGCTGGTCAAGCAGTTCACCGACAAATTGGAATCCCAGGGCAAAACTGTGCGCTTCGCCATCCATCCGGTGGCTGGCCGCATGCCTGGCCACATGAACGTGCTGCTGGCGGAGGTGGACATCCCCTACGAGTTGCTGTGCGAGATGGACGAGATCAACCCGGACTTCCCGAATACCGACCTGGTCATCGTCATCGGCGCCAATGACGTCATCAACCCAGCCGCCAACACGGCGGAGGGCACGCCCATTTACGGCATGCCCATCCTGGA
>LSQX01236223.1_pt4 | contig 13516 bp, 11 predicted proteins | sample 654561 | NCBI WGS metagenome assembly LSQX01 (sample SAMN04489861, study PRJNA283612) | anaerobic digester metagenome | isolation source: 4 biogas reactors fed with cattle manure at either 37C or 55C with and... | place: Denmark: Kongens Lyngby | collected 2014 | reverse complement strand
CTGGCTACACACCTGTAAAGGTAATGGCTAGAGCTTTAGATGGTTCTGAAAACTCCCTCAACCGGTACATCTATGTTGATGACGGTGCGCCTGAACTAAACGTTGAGGTTGAAGGGTTAACAGTAGAAGAATCTGAGACTGAAGTAATCTATCATACAAATTCAGACAAAGCAGTCTTTAATATCACCATGAGTGATGCCCATCCATACTTAAGATTACTCTTAAATGGAGAGCAAATATTCTTATTTGATGGTGCTAGCGATGGTAGAACTGAAAAAATGATGAATTATGAAGTTCCTTTAAAAATGGGAGAGAATGTATTCACATTTGAACTGATGGACATTAGTACTTTCTTTGTTGCAAACCCTGTAACAACGGTTAATACGGTTAAAATAAATCGTGGCGAAACAATGGAAGGTACTGAACGTATATCAGGAAACACCAGATATAAGACAGCCATTGAAGTAAGTAAGGAAGCTTTTAAAACCTCAGATCACGTAATTGTGGTTGATGGTGAGACCGCAGTGGATTCACTGTTGGCAGGTCCATTATCAGTTCAGCTGAATGCGCCAATCCTTCTTGTTAATAGAGATGGCTTATCCAATGACTTGATTTCAGAAATCAGACGTTTGGGCGCAACTAAGGCTGTTATTATTGGTGGTGAGTTGGCGGTACCAGAAAAAGCGGAAACTGAACTAACAAAACTAGGGCTTAACGTTGAACGTTTAGGCGGAGCCACACGGTTTGAAACATCAGTAATCGTCGACTTAGAAGTACGCAAACTGTCTGATGTTGGTGACAAAGCAGTTATTGCCAATGGATACACTGTATTCGATGCATTAACTGCAGGTGCAGCAGCAGGCAAAATGGGTGTTGGAATTCTCTTCAATGACGGCAAGTCAATCGATATGCTTCAGGACGCTCTTCAAGATGTTACAGAAGCATTTGTACTTGGCGGGGAGTTGGTTGAGAAAGCCTCTGTAGTAGATGCTTTGGAAGCACAGGGCATAGCAGTTGAACGCGTCTTTGGAGCTACACGGTATGCTACAGCAGTTGCAATTGCTGACAGATTCTACGACAACCCAGAAAATGTAATCATTTCGAATGGTGTAAAACCATACGATGCACTGTCCGGAACTGTTTTAAGCAGTAAGTACAATGCACCAATGTTGATTACCCCAGCTGGAGAACTTAACAATGATACCAAGATGTATATTGAAAAGGCTCATGCTAAAAAAGCCTATATCCTAGGTGGAACCATGGCCATTTCAGACTCCGTTAGGGATGCTATTGAGGCGTTATTGAACTAAGTTAAACTAATTTCTTTAGAGATCCTAGAAGTCAGAATATCTGATTTCTAGGATCTTTTCTATTGATTTCCAGGATCTATCCATAGTGTTTAGTTCTTATAAACGTACAAGGAATAAGGTGAGGTTAAAGGGAAAAGGTAAAGGGAAAAGGTTGTATCTAGCTGAGCTTATTTACTCAGTAAGGACGGGTTGGTGATTGACAAGTTTTTATTATATGGTATAGTTTATAAGTGATTTAAATATGGCGCTATAGCCAAGTAGTAAGGCAGGAGCCCGCAAGGCTTCCATACTCCGTGTGCAATTCCGGATGGCGCCTCCATAAAACAAGACCCAGGAATTCTTTAAGTGAATTCCTGGGTCTTGTTTTATATATTGGGCGATTTTTTAGTGTAGAGCTATGGATGTTAAAATTAAAGGGCCTAGAACATATCTCGTTTGCTGAGAAAGATGCCTGTGATGATTGTCGCTACAATCATGGTAATGCTCACAATTAAAGTTCCATTGGTACCACCAGCAAAAGGAAGTCCACTGGTATTCATCCCGAAATATCCGGCTATGATTTGAGGAATAGTCATCATAATGGTAATGGCGGCTAAAAACTTCATGACAATGTTTAAGTTATTAGAAATAACCGATGCAAAGGCATCCATGGTTCCAGCTAGGACATCTCCGTAAATGGTTGCCATTTCAATGGCTTGGCGATTTTCAATAATGACGTCCTCTAAAAGATCCTGGTCTTCTTCATATTTTTTCATGATATCAAGTCGTAACATTTTATCTAAAGTCATTTCATTGGATTTTAGTGAAGTGGTGAAATAGACAAGGGATTTTTGCAGGGAGAGCATATGAATTAATTCGCGGTTCTTCATGGATTTATAGAGACGTTTTTCTACCATAACGCTCTTTTTATCGATTTGTCGTAAGAACAAGAGATAGTAGGCAGAAACCCGTTGTAGAATTTGCAATATGAACCTTGACTTTTTAAAAGTATAAAAAGTTCTGATTTTTCCCGCTGAAAAGTCATGGAGAATACGGGAGTCCTTTAGGCAAACAGTAACCAAGTAGTCTGGAGTGTGAATGATGGCTAAAGGATAGGTATCGTAACTTAGAGAGTTTTCCTCGGTTTCTGTGAAAGGAATATCTATAATAATCATAACAATGTCATCTTCATGTTCGATTCGTGAGGTTTCATTGTCATCCATGGCTGCTCGCATAAATTCCAGAGGAATTCCAGTACGTTTGGCCACCATCATGAGTTCCTGTTCTTTGGGTGTTGTAATATTAATCCAACTGTCAGGTTCGATGGCAGTTAGCTCAAGTAAGTCATTGTCATCGATGGATTTGCTTTTATAAATTTTAATCATGTATTCACCTCTGTATCATTTAGTGGCGTGGCTTAACTAATTAGTATTCGATCTTAAGCAGTAAATAAGATGGAGCCTGAGTCAAGTATATTCTATAAATTCTATTATAAGCCCAAAGTAATAAGCTTTGCACTAGTCTTTGTACTAGGCTTTGGGAATATGGCGAAGAAGGGCCATTATAATCCGAAAGGCACTTTTTTGGATGGATGATTTTCATGTATAATGAATTGGGTGATGATATGAGAAACATTAGCAAACAGTTAAATAAAATAAATAAATTAATTAAAGTTCAAGGGGCTATGCCAGGTCATAAAGGGAAAATCAAGATTAATCCCAGCCATGATTTGACGGAACTCTCTGGTCTAGATAACTTACAAAATCCAACAGGGGCGATTAAAAAAGCGGAAGACCGTGCTGCGGTTATTTATGGGGTGGACTATGCCCGTTATCTAGTCAATGGATCTTCTGGTGGAAACTTGACCTTGATTTTTAGCTTCTTTAAAGAAGGGGAAAAGATTATAGTAGAAAGAAATTGCCACAAAAGTGTCTTTAACGGCATTCTCTTACGCAAATTAAAACCTGTTTACCTCTGGCCACAGCTAGACAGGTGGGGTAACGCCTTGCCACAGTCGTCTCAGACAGTTGAGGAGGCTCTAAGGGAGCACCCGGACAGCAAGGGTGTACTCTTGACTCTGCCATCCTACAAGGGCTTAGTGAGTGACTACAGGGCCATTTACCAGGTGACTCAAAGAAGAGGCGTCAAATTGATTGTAGATGGAGCCCATGGAGCTGCATTAGCTGGTTTAAAAGAATTTCAAGGTTTTTACCAATCCTGTGACGCTATGGTAATTAGTGCCCATAAATCCTTGGCTTGTTTAAACCAAGGGGCCTTGATTTTGGGGAATTGCCGCGAAGATCAGCCAATCGTTATAAAATACAGCAATATGTTCCAAACCTCCAGCCCCTCTTATTTGATTATGGAGTCCATGGAAGCGTCAGTGGAAGAGCTAGCCCAAGGCGCTTACTTGGACCCACCGGATTTTAACAAAGAAAACTATGAGAGACTTTGTTTGAATCCCTTAAATGAGGAGCTTTTGCAAGACCCTTGGAAGCTTTTACTGTATGCTCAAGACAAAGGACGATTTATGGACGCATTTTTAGAGGCCAAAGGGATTTTTGCAGAGATGCATGATCGAGATTCCCTCTTGCTGATGCTCAGTCCAAAAAATGGATTGGCTGATATCCATTCGATTAAAATTGCTTTAAAAGAACTGGATAAAGCCCTTGTTCAAGAAGTGGAAACAGAAGACGACTGGGAGGCATCCTATACAGGCCATGCACTGATAAACAGAGCGCTCAAACCCGACCAACGATTTTTACCCTGGCAAGTGGGCGATGAGTTCAAGGAGTTAAGCTTACAAGAAGCTATCGGATCAACGGCTCAAGAGCAAGTCATTCCTTATCCACCGGGAATCCCACTGCTTCAGCCTGGCGAAAGGATTGATGAAGAAATGGTGGAACATATTGAAACATTATTAGAGCAAAATATTGAGATCATCGGCTTAACGGATCATAAAGTTCGATGCATCAAGGAGGAATTGTAATGGGGATACTGATCGCCGTTGAGGGGGTTGATGGATCTGGAAAACAAACCCAGTCAGATCTTTTAGAAAAGAACTTAAACAAGTCGGGTTTCGATGTGCAAAAGATTGCTTTTCCAAACTATGAATCCAAATCTTCTGTTTTAGTTAAAATGTACCTAATGGGAGAATTTAGTCCCAACCCTAAAGATATTTCAGCTTATCAAGCATCAACTTTTTTTGCGGCCGATCGCTACGCATCTTGGATGACAGGGGAGTGGAAAGCACACTATCTGAAGGGCGGCATTGTGTTAGCAGATCGCTATACCACCGCTAACATGGTCCACCAGGCAGGTAAGATTAAGAATCAAGCGGAACGCGATCGTTACTTGGAGTGGCTCTATGACTTTGAGTTCAACCTATACGGAATCCCAGTGCCAGATCTAGTCTTTTTCCTAGATGTACCGCCTTTTTATCAGCAGCAAAATGTCCGGTCACGGAAAAATAAAATTACCGGTGGTAGTGAACAAGACATTCACGAAGCTAGCTTAGAACACTTAAAAGAATCCTATGAGGCTGCCATTTATGTGGCAAAGAAGTATGGTTGGATTAAAATCGATTGCATTAAAAATCAAAAGATGAGGTCCATTGAAGATATTGGTCAGGAGATTTTAAGCCACGCTCTTGATCGAATTGGAGATTTAAAAGACAAGTTGAAATAATCAATAACGATAAGCAGTTAAAGAACTAAAGATACCAAGTAATCACAGAAACGTTTGAAGAAACTGAGAAATTGTTTATTGACGAAATAAGATAAAGTTGAAAACGTGGTTCACAAATTAGGATAATATTTCAATGGGGTATTTAGTCGAAGCGATGAAGGAAATTTTCGAAAGAATTAGAGGAAGTTTACTGAGATATTTCAAGGGAATTATTATGATTTAATCTAAAAACTTTTGGAAAACCAGTAAAACGAAGGGAGGAGCTTGCTGCGGTGCTTTGTTTTTGAAAGGGCGAAAGCAGTGTCCCTGAAGCTGTCAGACTTATCTATGGTGTGCCATAAACTGCCATATGAGGTATAATTAGTATATAAGAAAAGATTATAATCATAGGAATAGATAATAAATCAATTATTTTATAAAAGGAGGGCTCATTATGAAACTGGCTATTGCCATCGTAAATGATGAAGATGCACTAGACTTGCTAGATGAACTAACTGATAAGGAATTCCGGGTAACTAAACTGGCCTCTAGTGGCGGTTTTTTAAGAAGTGGAAATACAACCATGATGATTGGTGTGGATGATGAAAAATTACCAGAAGTGATTCAAATTATAGAGGACACCTGTAAAACTAGACATCAAATCATATCCAACCCATCACCACTTTCAACCACTACAGGTGTTTACGTACCTTATCCTGTGGATATTGAAGTGGGTGGAGCCACCGTGTTTGTTGTAGACGTGGAAAAATTTTACCGCGTTTAGGAGGAGTGAACAGGTGATCGGTTTTAAAAATATCAGAGAAAGTCTGCGGGGTGCCTCTAAAAGTGGCACCCTCGCTCATTCTCACATCTTAGTGGGTCCCGATGGCATCGGAAAGTCACCCATGGCAAGAAGTTTAGCAAGATTAATTTTAGATCCTGATACGGATCAGATTCGTGAATATGTTGATATTACGGAGATTCGTCCCAAAGGAAAATCCATTGGTGTGGATGAAGTTCGCCGAATCATAGGTGAGGCCAATGTAATGCCCTTTGAAGGTCGACGTAAAGTGATTATTATATACGATGCTCAACTTCTAACGATTCAAGCACAAAATGGTCTGTTAAAGACCATTGAGGAACCAGCTGCTGGCGTATACTTTATCCTGTTAACCCAGACATTAGACACCTTATTGCCAACGATTCAATCACGTTGTGCAATCCACCGCTTGTTTCCCATTTCTCGTGAAGAAATGGCTGAATACATTAATAGTCAGCACCACATAACAGATCAGGCTCTAGATGAAACCATAGCGATAGCAAGAGGCATTCCCGGCGAGGCTGATTCTTATATAAAAGATCCTAAACGACGGGAGTTTTATGATTTTATTTTAGAGTTTCTCACAGACTTATCTACGGTCAAGTCATTGCAAGATCGTAATTGCATTAAAATACTTATCAAAAACAAGGCGATCCTTGAGTTAGGACCCGAAGAGTTTCTTCAAGGACTCCTATGGGGAATTCGTGATTTGGCCTGCTTAAAGACGGGCAAGGATTACAAAAACCTTATATTCCTGTATAATATTGACAGGATGAGAGCACTGGCTCAACGATTTACCATGGCCAGACTCACCCGAATTGTAGATCTATGTGAGAGTGCAGGGCGGCTATTGGAACCTGGACGAAATATCAACCGAGAGACGGTTGTTGATCGAACGCTCTTTCAGCTAGTGGAGGAAACTTAATGGTTAATATAGTTGGAGTTCGTTTCAAGAAGGCCGGAAAGATTTATTATTTCGATCCTCTTGATTTAGAACTAATAGAAGGAGATGCGGTGATCGTGGAAACTGCCCGAGGCGTAGAACTGGGTGTAGTTGCCATTGGTGAAAAGCCCATCAGCGATGAAGAGGTGGTAGCCCCTTTAAAACCCGTACTGCGTAAAGCAACGGATGAAGACATTGAGCGTCATCGAAAAAACATCGCTCGTGAAAAAGAGGCTATGGTAATTTGCAAAGAAAAGATTGCAGACCATGGACTGGAAATGAAATTGGTGGATGTTGAGTTCACGTTTGATATGAATAAAGTAATTTTTTACTTTACAGCCGATGGACGAGTGGATTTCCGAAACCTTGTAAAAGACTTGGCCTCCGTATTCCGTACGCGAATTGAGCTTCGCCAAATTGGAGTTCGTGATGAAGCCAAGATGAAATCCGGAATTGGCCCATGCGGACGAACCCTTTGTTGTTCTTCGTTTTTATCTGATTTCACATCTGTTTCAATTAAGATGGCTAAGGAGCAAAGCTTATCTTTAAATCCTTCCAAGATTTCTGGAATTTGCGGACGGCTAATGTGTTGCCTGAAATATGAACAGGAAACCTATGAAGAAATTCGCAAGCGGTTACCTCGTTATGGGAGCATCGTTAATACGCCTCTAGGTCGGGGAGAAGTCATTAATAACAACACCATTAAAGAAGAAATTAAAGTTAAAATCTTTGGTGATGGCGACGATGTGATTGAATACTTCCCAATTTCAGAATGTGAAATGATTAAAGGAAGCTATGAAGCATCATCTGGTAAATCAAATAGAAAGAAAGATATCGAAGGGGATGAACAGAAGAATTCGAACCCGAAAAAAGAACAATTGAAAAATCAAGATCAAGAAGAGACAGGTTCTGATGAACAGGCTAGCCAGCCTGGAAATCTAGATTAGGTTTAGGAAAAACTCAATCTCTAGACACTGATCAAGCTAGTCTAAAAAGACGTATAGTTATTAAAGTTATTAAAAGAGTTTCGAATTTTATTTCGAAGCTCTTTTTTAAATTTGGGCTCTACAATATTTAGTGTGGGTGAATAATCACGGCTCTACAATATTTGCTGTTGATGAATAATCACCAACCCCTTTTTTGTGCAAAAAATAGAATGAGACATGGAACTCCTTGTACAATAAAGTTGCAAAACAAAACTTGCAAAGGAGTGTTATCATGTCTCAATTTGATAATATACTATCTCACTTAAAAATTAAAGGGATTATTGCAGATCCATCAGATCCTGTAAAAATGACAAAGTTCTTTAGCACCAGTGGTTGAAGTTGGAATTAATCAGGAATGTTTAAAATACAAATAGAATTCGAAATAGAGAGGAATAAAGCTGTGAAATTTCAACCTGTGAACTTTAATCAAAGTTTAATCCCGAGTTCACTAATGGGAATTGATTTTCAAGTTGTTTCAGTGTATACTTAAAGTAACTTTAAGAACGTATGTCCTATTTTAAACACTCATTTTGTGGGTGTTTTCTTAACTTGTAAGGAATACGTAAAGTTACTAAGAAGAGTTAAAGAAATGAAATAATTTCATGTAATATAGTAGGTGAAGAGGTAATCGAGCAAAGAAAAGTGGAGTAAATAGATTTTAAGTTAAAAGCTTCTTTTCCACAAAAAGACAAAAGAGTTAGTTAACATACCAGTAGTAGGATAGTTAAAACTCTAGATTCTTAATCAGGTTACTTCATGCACTTATTAAATGTGTCTTCGTTGACAGGGAGGTGGTTTTATTGGAGAATAATTTATTTAATAAATCGGATGAGATTTCCACTGGAAAGGTTTGTCCAAGATGTGGTATCAGTTTTATTGAATTTAAGCGGACTAGCTTAGTAGGCTGCCCCGTTTGCTACCGGTTTTTCAGAGATCAACTCATTCCATCCATTCGAAAAGTTCAGTTTATCTTGCAACATGAAGGTAAGTTTCCGGCATCCACCTCAATGGAATCTCGCTCGCGGCGGCGAATAACGCTGCTACGCCAAGAGCTCTCCGAGGCTGTTATGACAGAAAATTTTGAGCGAGCAGCTGAGCTCCGTGATGAAATCATTGAGCTAAAAGAGCTGTTGGAAACGGAGGCTAAGCTATGACTGATAAGAACAAACTAAAAATTACATCAAGAGTTCGTCTGGCCCGTAATATAGATATGTTCAATTTTCCCCATAAACTGGATTCAACTACAGCCAGAGATTTAGTGGAACGAGTAGAAGAGGCCTTCTTTGTTTCTAAAACTTTAGCGGAAGACTATCGGTCTAGACACCTCTGGAAAGAAAAAGGTCTAGATTTAATGTATTGGTTTGAGAAGCATTTAGTCTCTTCCAAATTGATTGACAATGCAGATATCGGTGCATTTATTAGTAATAAGGCTGAAGAAGTTTCCATTATGATTAATGAAGAAGATCATTTGCGACTACAGACTATGTCCGCTCATAAAAATTTAGCTGAGCTTTATAAAGAGGCCGACCGATTAGATAGTGTGTTAGAAGAAAAACTCAGCTGGGCTTTTGATAATCAGTTAGGTTACTTAACGGCTTGTCCCACCAACTTAGGCACCGCTCTACGCGCATCAGTCATGGTACATCTACCAGCGTTGACTTATCGAGATCGGATTGGATTAATTGCTCAAAAATTAGCCCAGATGGGAATGACCATCCGCGGAATCTATGGGGAAGGATCTCAAGCTGAAGGCTGCATCTATCAGATTTCTAACGAAGTAACTTTAGGAATATCAGAGAAGTTTATTGTAGACAACATAGAAGAAACCATCGATTCCATTCTTGCCCTTGAAGTAGCAGAACAAAACAAGCTCTTGGGTGCAAGAGGAGATGAAACAAGAGATTTAATTTATCGTTCTTTGGGAATTATATCCCACGCTCATTTGATGAGTTCGGGAGAAGCCTTAAAGCATTTATCCAAAGTGCGCCTAGGGGTTGAGTCTGAAGTGATTACAGAATTAAGCACAGCGGATGTGGATGCTATGATTATTGGCATCCAAACCGGAAATCTCCATCGAGAACTTGGACTCACTGAATTGATGTTAGAAAAAGATAGAGACCTATTAAGAGCGACGGTTTTAAGAAATGAAATGAAAAGGAGGCTGATCTGATCATGTTAGACAGATTAACCGAACGTGCAAGAACTGCACTTATGAAAGCCCAGGAAATGTCCCGGGAACTTGGCCATGGTTATATTGGCTCAGAGCATATGCTCTTTGGCGTTGCAGCCGTAGAGGGAATGACACAAGACCTTTTACAAGGTTCAAATATTACCAGTAATATGGTTTATCAATACATCATGCAACATGTTGGTCGACGGACTAGTGTTTCTAGTATGCCAACGAATGCCATTGCCTTGACTCCGCGAACCAAAAGACTCTTAGATGGTTCTTTGGAAATGGCCAATAGTATGGGCCATAACTATGTGGGGCCAGAACATATTTTAATGGCTTTGTTGATGGAGGAGGAAGGCATTGCGTTCCAAATTCTCTTGTCTGCTGGCGTCAACGTGGAAAAATTAAAGACCGACCTAATCAATGGCCTTTCCGCTGGCCCTGATGATGAATCATCGGGTGCAAATGCTCAGCCTGGCTTAGGATCTGGTAAACTACTGGATCAATATGGAAGAGATTTAAATAAGATGGCTAAGGAGTCCAAGTTGGACCCTGTTATTGGCCGTGAAGAAGAAATGGAGCGGATTTTAGAAATCCTATCCCGCAGGATTAAAAATAATCCAGTGCTAATCGGTGAACCAGGCGTTGGGAAGACCGCTGTGGTGGAAGGTCTAGCCCAGCGGATTGTTCAGGGGAATATTCCAGAACTCCTTCAGGACAAACGGGTGGTTAGTTTGGATATGAGCTCTATGCTTGCAGGCGCGAAATATCGTGGTGAATTTGAAGAACGTTTAAAGAATGTCATGGAAGAAGTTCGCAATGCGGGCAATGTGATTCTTTTTATTGATGAAATCCATACCATTATTGGTGCCGGAGCTTCAGAAGGTGCCATTGATGCATCCAATATTTTAAAGCCGGCCCTCGCAAGAGGTGAAATACAAGCCATTGGCGCAACAACGACGGATGAATATCGCAAGCATTTTGAAAAAGATGCCGCACTGGAGCGTCGTTTCCAGCCAGTAGTTGTAGGGGAACCCACCTCAGAAGAAGCCTTACAGATTTTAAAGGGATTGCGGGATAAGTATGAAGCCCACCATCGCGTTAAGATTTTAGATGAAGCACTGGAGGCAGCTGTTAATTTATCCAGCCGTTATATTCAGGATCGATATTTGCCGGATAAGGCAGTTGACTTAATGGATGAAGCGGCAGCCAGAGTTCGAATTCAAAACTTAACGGCGCCGCCAAATATTAAGAAACTTGAAGAAGACTTAAAGGCAGTAACCAGAGAAAAAGATGAAGCAGTTAATATTCAAGCCTTTGAAAAAGCGATTGAATTAAGAGATCGCGAGAAAGCATTAAAAGAAGAGCTTAAAGAAATGAAAGGCAACTGGAAATCTGGAGCTGGGGGTTCATCCATGCTAACCGTGGACGAAGAAGATATTGCTCACGTGGTATCCCGCTGGACAAAAATTCCAGTTTCACGCCTCACTCAAACAGAAAGTCAGAAGCTGTTAAAATTGGAAGAACTACTCCACAAACGTGTGGTTGGCCAGGAAGAAGCCATTAATTCCATTGCCCGTGCCGTTCGTCGTGCTCGAGTCGGCCTAAAGGATCCCAAGCGACCCATTGGTTCCTTTATCTTTTTAGGACCGACAGGTGTAGGTAAAACGGAAGTATCCAAGGCCTTGGCTGAAGTTATGTTTGGTGAAGAAAAGAACATGATCCGAATCGATATGTCGGAGTACATGGAAAAACATACGGTGTCTCGTTTGGTAGGATCCCCTCCAGGTTACGTTGGTTATGATGAGGGAGGACAAATTACAGAAGCAGTACGCAGAAACCCCTACAGTGTGGTACTTTTTGATGAAATCGAAAAAGCTCACCCTGATGTGTTTAATATTTTGCTGCAGATTCTAGAAGATGGTCGCCTCACCGATGGGAAGGGTAAAACCGTTGACTTTAAAAACACCATCGTGATTATGACGTCTAACGTAGGCGCTAATTTATTGAATAAGGAGCGGACCATTGGTTTTAGCACCGGCGAGGATGGAGCTTTAAGTGAATACAATCGAATGAAAGATAATGTGATGGAAGAACTGAAACGAACCTTCCGTCCGGAATTCCTCAACCGAATTGATGACATCATTGTATTCCATTCACTAAAAACCGAAGATCTCAAACATATTGTTCGCTTAATGACGGACCAGGTGGCTAAACGGATTGAGGATTCAGAGATTTATCTCACCTTTACCGATGAGGCTGTTTTATACCTTTCGGAACGGGGAACGGATATGGCTTTTGGTGCCAGACCCCTCCGCCGTGAAATCACAAAGAGTGTGGAAGATGCTCTATCTGAAGAAATTCTACGGGGTACCATCCAAAAGGGCGATGAAATTATCGTCGATTTGGATGGGGATAGCCTGAGCTTTAAAAAATCAGGCCAGCGTCCTTTAAGGCAGCCTGAAAAGCGAAAAGCGGCCTTTGAACTGGAAGATATGGAATCAAATCAAGAAGAAGATCAAAACAAGAAAGATTTGAACCCTCAAAGTGAGTCCCGCCAAGACCAAGTTGAGTCAGAATCAGAGGGTGAAAAACCCAGTGATGATGCTGCCGAAGAAGAGAAATAATCAAACTCTAGCAAAATCTTTAGCTGGAAATGAAATGCTCATCATAGGATGAGTAAGTGATTTAGGACAAACTGTCCCCGAAAACAGGGCGGTTTGTCCTTTTTAATATTCTCCTTACCAATGGTGATGTAATGTAAGACGGATTTAGGAACTAAATATTGAAAAATGGACCAGGTTGGGTTTGCATGGGTGGCCAGAGTGTGTAAAATATAAGATGGATCGGATTTTTTAATGGTTTTTTGAAAAATGGTTATATAATAATCCGGGTTTAATATTGGAAGGATATGATAAAAAACACATGGAAGAACCATCGCGAGATCCATCGTGAGATCCATCGTGAAATCCATCGAAACCTACATCTAAAATGACGCGACTAAAATGAGAGGGCAATAGGGCAAGACTATGGAACGAATCAAAGAAAAGTTTATTCCCAAAGAAATATATTCCCTGCGTACAGTGATTGTCATATCCCTGTACTTGAAGTCCTTATATGTGCTTTTAAGCCTATATCCTTTAGAGCTTAAAACTTTATTGTTTAGTTTTGTCGCATTTGTGCCGATTATGTTTTTTACAGCCTTTAGTTTTCCCTTTAAGGATAAGACCAGCCGAAGGCTTTTGTTGTTCTTCCATATTCTGATTTCTATTTTATTTTTCGCTGATGTGCTGTATTCTAGGGGATTTAATCGGCTTATTAATTATTATATGATCTTTGCTAAAGGTGTCTCAGATGGAATGAGCAGCAGCGTCTTATCTTTGATCCGGCCTTTGGACGTTCTACTCCTCCTTGATCTGCCTATTTTAGTTTATTATTCAATGAAAAATCGAGTGGCTCGCCATCGATCACGACCCATAGCTTTCCTAGGGATGGCTGGAATTACGGGAATCACGATTATGATAGGGATTCAACAACTGGAGTACCATAAAGTGCTAGGTGATTTAAATAGCATCCCTTTGTATATGTCCCCCCTTGGCAATCATGTCTATGATTTATATACCTACAAGCGAGAAAATG